>SAMEA3663036__coassemble_1094_pt1 | contig 10822 bp, 6 predicted proteins | sample SAMEA3663036__metabat2_low_PE_036 | metagenome-assembled genome bin SAMEA3663036 (sample SAMEA3663036) | pig gut metagenome | biome: pig gut; feature: pig-associated habitat; material: faeces | place: France | collected 2012 | reverse complement strand
GTAGTGAGTTTGACGGGAGCCATTCAGGGCAATGCCGATATTTCAATAGGCAATCACGGGCATTCGCGAACAACGGATTACATACAAACAGATTTCCTAAACGACACCATTGTAACAGGAAATGAAACCCAAAAATCGTCGAATAATAATCTCAAGATAGAAGGAAACATCGATTTCGCCTATAAGTTTTCGGATAAAAGACGACTGGAAGCCGGTTGGGAAAGCAATTTCTCGCAAAGAAAAAACAGCTCATCCGCCATAAATAATCTGACAGAAAAAGAAATAGACGATTTTTACAACGATTTTAACTATCGAGAACAAATCCACTCTCTTTACGCAACTTATGGCGATATGTATGGCAATTTCAGCATGCAGTTAGGTCTGCGTGGCGAATATATGAAAGTGAATACCACAACCGAATCGAAAACCGAAACCATCAGCAACGAACGTGAGTATTGGCAACTCTACCCAAGTGCATTTTTTGCCTATTCGTTTAAAAACAATCATGAATTGCAAATCAATTACACCCGAAGAGTAAACCGCCCTCGAGGCAGACAAATAAATCCTTATCGCGATTTTTCCGACTCCACGAGCATCTCCTTCGGTAACCCCGACCTAAAACCGCAATATTCAAGTTCGGTAGAATTGAATTACCTGAAAACTTGGGATTTTCACTCCATTTCGGCATCGGTCTATTACAAATACACCGACAATGTAATTCAGCGTGTGAGCTATCGCAACAACAATGTGATGGAAAATACGTTTATCAACATCTCTCGCCAGCAATCGGCCGGGCTTGAATTGGTAGCCAAAAACCAGCTTTGGAAGCGGCTGAATCTTACCACTTCCATCAATTTGTATTACGAAAAAATGGATTCTGCCGACTACACAAGTCCTTATGGCGAAACCGTCAAAATAAAAGAGCAACAAGACTTTTCGTGGAATATCCGACTTATGGCAAACGTGATGATAACCAAAAGTACCACCGCTCAAATCACTGCCAATTATCGTGCTCCACGCATCATTGCACAAGGTCGGCAAAATCACGATTATTCAATCGACATCGGCATAAGGCAGACTTTCTTAAAAGGGAATTTAAGTTTGAATCTTACGGCTCGCGACATACTCGACTCAAGAAAATTTCGTAATGAAACATGGAGCGACAACTTCTATCAGAAATCGGAAGGATCTTGGTCGGGACGCACCATCGGATTGGTCATATCTTACAATTTCGGGAATTTAAAAAATCAGAAAAAGAAACCAAACGGGAGCTTAAATCAGGAGCGTAGTAGCGAAGATTTCTTCATGGAAGAATAATTCTTCACTGCCTGTGCATACACACTTGCACTTTGTTGGTTGTTTGTTACCAACCTGCCAGCACCAAGCAAGCCTTTCATCCATTGCATATACGCTCCAACCAACGCCTGCTCTTTTGCAAGTGCCGACGATGTCAGCGTACCTTTCGGCTTGAACAAATTCGATAAGTTTACATACTCCGCAGGCTTACCTCTGCGGTACATTATGGCTCCTCGTCCGTCTCCGACATCTGTATTGCTTTCCTCATTATCTGTTCCTCGCTCGGATGGTCGTTGCGAATCCAAGTTATCATTTCCTGCATTTGTTCCTCGCTGTCTTTCAGTAGACAACTCACTGCTATTGCGTTGTTTATGCTCAACCGAGACCTCAATAATAGGTCTGCTAAAATCTTCATCGTTTCTGTAATTTCCATCTTGTATCAGATTATAATAATGTCTTATAATTTTTTCGTTCCCCTCTATCGGTATCGACTTGATAACGGAGAAACTATCATATCCATAATTGTTGTAAATATAGAAATTATCCGACGTAAAAGTTGTTTCTATCGGCTTGTTTTTTCCATACAAACTATTATTCATCATAACACCCTGACGCAACAACTCGTACTCTTGCTTGCTTATGTTCTTCGCTCCTCGCCTGAACATCTCCTCTCCAACATTTCCCATCTCTACGCCATCGGCTCCCATCTCTCTTACAAGATTGCGATAGTAGTTAAAACGTGCGTAGGTGTCGCTACCGAGCAGTTGGGCACTCCTGTACAACGCATCAAGCACCATCTCGTCTTTGCTCGACAACTCCTTGCCCGTATATTTCTTAAACACGCCTCGCAAAAAGTCGCACACCTTTTTCCATTTCTTCACTATCCACGTCTTCGCTTCCTGCTCGTTTCGCTCCGTAAGGTAGTCCAAAAAACGCTCACTCTCCGCCGTGCTCGCCAAATACTCCTCCGCCGATTTCCTACGCATACGCTCATCTACCGCTATCATCGGATTGTAATCAACACCTCTCTCGCTTCTTCTACCGTCAGTTTCTTCACGGCATTTACAACCGAACTCATAAATCTATTTCCGGTAACATTTCCCGTTAAGCGTGTCGTATGCTTTATTCCGTATTTGTCCAATGCTCGCAGATACGCATCTTCTGCCACTGCCTGCTCGTCAAGCAAATCCAACAATCGGGCGTCCGATATTCCTTGCTCCGAAAGTTCCGACGCTTTTGCTCTCTTTCGCTCCTCTACGCTCTCCAACAACGACGTAAGCACAACCTCATCTCCCGTTTGAGCGGATTGTGATTGCTCGTTTTGTATATTGTTTGTATCTTTGTCTTGAGAATGATTATTTGAAGCGACAGCACGTGCTTCTTCCTCTTCAGAGGTCTGACCAGCGGTGAAGGTGGTGGCAGAGTTTTCATTCTTCTTTTCTTCAGCACCTCTTACATAATCATAAGCAGTAACTACATAATTACCGCTATTTTCATCTTTAGCCACAACAACTTATGGGCACAAAAACGAAGTGTACAATGTGAGTATGGTGCTTTGAGTACTTAAACCTCTTTGTTTTCAGTGAGTTATGTGCGTTTTTGTATTGATAATCGTTCAAAACGAAGTGTACGATTTCTTTAATTTGCTTTAATTTACGGCGGTCAGATTGTCGTTTTTCGGCTCTCTGGTCGCCTTTCTTTATAGGTTGGTGATTGGTCTAAACTACGATAAATAAAGGGATTTGGAGCGTTGTGTGGCGTTGTTGTGTGGGGTGAATGTGATTGACGATGATGAGTGTTTGAACGGTGTTTAATGGGTGTTTAAGAAAGCGTTAAATTGCGGTTGGGTTGATGGTAAAAATCGGGCAAAAATATCAGCGAAAAAATAGGATTAAAACCTGTCCATTTTGTTCAAAAGATGGGCTTGGGGTGTCAGTTGGGGTGTCTTTTAGGCTGATGAATAGTAGCCCATATCTGAAAAAGTTATATGTGAAAGTGGCGTTTTTCGTGAAAATCCCCCCCCTTTAATGTTTGAATGGATATAGGAAAAATACACCTTAAAATTGTTTAAGTTACTGATAATCAGTATTTAAATGTATTTTGATAGTAAAAATGTAGAAAAACAACTTATCAGCCCCATTTTAGGGTCATTTAAGGGTGTTTGTGGGTGAACATAATACGGAATACTTTTACCCTGCATTTGCAACGCCAGAAGTCTGGGCATCCGAGACATCTTTTCCCTTTTCCCTTTCAAGCTGTGCGATCCGTTCTTTTAACCGGCCAATCTCTTCTGCCTGTTCAAGAAGTTTTGCTATAAGTTGCGGGTCGTTAGCTGATTGGCTTAATTCTGCAGAATTAGCATTTTTGTCGTCAATTTTTTGCTCTTTTTCTTACATGGTGGCGAAATTATTTGTTTCTTTGCACCGTACAAATAATAACTAAAATTTTTATATTATGAAAAAACTCTTTTTCTGTTTGGCTATCGTAATAGCCGCAATTGGATTCACAAGTTGTTCACCATCATTTTCTTCTAAGACAGTAGAAGGATATTGGTGGCATAGTTGGGGACATGATGGATTGGATTATGTCTATATTAAATCCGATGGAAAATGTGACTATGACTTTGGAGATGGAGTAAATAAAGATTGCATTGTCACAATTGATGAGAAAAATAAAACGATTGCCGTTCATAACAACTATGGCATTGAGAAGACATTCATCTATGACAAAGAAAAAGATGTATTATCCGAGCCTGGAGCAGGATATGAAATGGAAAGAATCTCGGAGAAGGATTTACAAGAGAACTTGGGTATAACACCTGTTGTATTTGAAGATGAAATGGATAACGGATATTCTAATGAGAGAGAAGACGAAACTCCCATTTTCAGACACGAATCTGACGTTAAGAGTTATCTAAGCGGTGTTTCATTCTCGGATGGTGAGGTTACATTGAGATTCAAGTACGATGGATTGTATGCTAATGGACGTTTGCTTACAGGTGCAATTGTTGTAGAGGAATTTAATGAGGTAGAGGCGATTCTTTCTTGTAATAGTCCTTATAACGGCTCACACATGAGGTTTCATTTAATATCTGACATATTGGTGAAACATTTGAATACAGGTGAGATATACTACATCGTGAAATAAAAAGAAAGAGGTGTATTTAGCACCTCTTTTTTTGTGAGATTTTAATGATACCGAGTTTTTGACAACGTTGGCACCAAACCATAAAGGAATTTGAAAACATTATGGATATTTAAAATTCTCAACACCTAAACTAACAGACAAATGCTCTTGATAAAAGACGTATGTTTGTTAACAAACGACAAAAACACTACCTTTGCAAAAAATTTAAATTTAGATGAACACAAATTTTATCGAAGAATTGAGATGGCGTGGTATGTTGGCACAGATGATGCCCGGAACGGAGGAACTGTTGGCAAAAGAGATGGTTACGGCCTATCTCGGCACCGACCCCACAGCCGATAGTCTGCACATCGGACATTTGTGCGGCATAATGATGTTGCGGCATTTTCAGCGCTGCGGCCACAAACCGATTATTTTGGTAGGCGGCGCTACGGGCATGATAGGCGACCCGTCGGGCAAAAGTCAGGAACGCAATCTGCTGAATGCCGAAACGCTGTATCACAATCAGGAGTGCATCAAAACGCAAGTGGCGCGATTTCTCGATTTCGACCCTGCGTTGCCGAATGCGGCCGAAATGGTCAACAACTACGATTGGATGAAAGATTTCACATTCCTCGATTTCGCGCGCGAGGTTGGCAAACACATCACCGTCAACTACATGATGGCCAAAGATAGTGTGCAGAAGCGCTTGAACGGCGAGGCACGCGATGGTTTGTCGTTCACCGAATTCACCTATCAACTGCTGCAAGGGTACGACTTTTTGCATCTCTATCGCACCAAAAACTGCAAACTGCAACTTGGCGGCAACGACCAATGGGGCAACATCACTACCGGCACCGAACTGATTCGTCGTACGTTGGGCGCCGACTGCGAAGCCTTTGCCTTGACCTGCCCGCTCATCACCAAAGCCGACGGCAAAAAATTCGGCAAAACCGAAAGCGGCAACATCTGGCTCGACCCGAATCGCACGTCGCCGTACCAATTCTACCAATTCTGGCTCAATGTGAGCGACGATGATGCCGAGAAATACATCAAAATTTTCACGAACATCACGCAGGAGGAGTGCACGCAGTTGGTGGACGAACACCGCCAAGCGCCGCATTTGCGCTTGTTGCAACGACGTTTGGCACAAGATGTTACGATACTTGTTCATGGCGAAGCCAATTATCAGGCAGCCGTTGAGGCATCGAATATTTTGTTTGGCAATGCCACGGCCGAAACGTTGCACAAAATCGACGAAACCACGCTGTTGCAAGTGTTCGAAGGTGTGCCGCAATTCGAAATCTCGCGAACAGAGCTCGAAGCCGGCATTCGTCCGCTCGATTTGTTAGCCGAAAAAACGCAGATTTTTGCCTCGAAAGGCGAAGCCCGCAAAATGATGCAGGCCAACGGTTTCAGCATGAACAAAGAGAAACTGACCGATACCGAAACACCCATCACGGCATCGGCGTTGCTCAACGGCAAATACCTGCTGTTTCAGAAAGGCAAAAAAAATTACTATCTTTTAATAGTAAAATAAATAAAAAAATTTTGCGGATAAAAAGAAACTTCCTATCTTTGCATCACTTTTGTACGAAAAAGACGATTGTCCTATGGTGTAATGGTAGCACTACAGTTTTTGGTACTGTCTGTCTTGGTTCGAATCCGGGTAGGACAACAAAAAAAAGCGAATTTCATTCGCTTTTTTTATTTTTTATTCTTGGTTGATAACAAACCGCAAGCGGCAGCAATATCTTCCCCTCTCGAACGGCGAATGGTGCATACTACCCCATTCTCATTCAAATAATCACGAAACCACTCCATTTTTTCCACAGACGGACTGCTATATTCGGCATTTGGAATGGCATGAAAACGAATCAGATTCACCCTGCAATGCAAATCCTTAAGCAAACGCACAAGTTCCCTTGCATGACGCACTGAGTCGTTTATCCCCGAAAACATAATATATTCAAACGACAAACGGCGCTGTCCGCGAAAATCGGCACGCTTCAACTCCTCAAACAATTGAGGGAGAGGATATGCACGCTCAACAGGCATCATTGCCATACGCCCTTCAGAAAAAGCGTGATGCAAACTGATTGCCAAATGGCATTCCGACTCCTTTACAAAACGACGTATGCCGGGTATTAACCCTACGGTGGAAACCGTTATTCTTCGAGGACTCCACGCACACCCCCAATCCGAGGTCAGAACATTGAGTGCAGACATTACTGCATCGCCCATTCCCATAAACACTGCGTTTGTCAATTTATCGCTATCAGGAATGGAAAAAATCTGATTAAGAATTTCGGTTGCCGACAAATTTCCCGAAAAGCCTTGCTTCCCTGTCATGCAAAATGCACAATTCATTTTGCAACCCACTTGCGACGAGACACAAACCGTTGCTCTATCCGCTTCCGGTATAAAAACGGTTTCGACAGCACCCGCATCAGCCGCAAAAAGGTATTTTTTTGTTCCATCGTTAGAAACAATTTCATGTAACGGGGTTACTCTGCCTATTTCATATTTTTGAGCGAGTTGCTGACGCACCGATTTCGAAAGGTTTGTCATTTCGTCAAAAGAAGTTACACGCTTCTTATACAACCAATCAGCCATTTGTTTTGCAACAAATTTCGGGAGCCTCATATCGGCAACTATATCTGTTAATTCTTCCAAATTCTTTCCCAACAAAAACGCTGTCATAAGGCACTATGTTTTATGCAAAAGTAGATAAATTCTCTATTCTCTGAAAACTATTTCTTATATTTGTTCGCTCAAATAACGATACCAAATATGACAGAAAAAAAGCCTCTAACAAAGAACCTTAAACACAAATTTTTAGTGTGGTTTTGGTCTATATTCGCTGCAATTTTTATTTGTATATTTATCTTGTTTTTTTGCATTGCAAAAGGATGGATTGGCTATATGCCGCCACTGGAGGAGTTACAAAATCCAAAAAGCAAATATGCAACCATCATCTACTCTTCCGACATGCAGGTTCTCGGCAATTTCTTTGCCAACAAAGACAACCGCATCAACACAACTTACAGCGAACTGCCAGAACACCTTGTGCAGGCTCTTGTTGCAACGGAGGATGTTCGTTTCGAAGAGCATTCGGGTGTTGATGTGTGGGCGCTTTTTCGCGTTTTTTTCAAGCGAATCATACTTATGCAGCATAGTGCGGGAGGTGGCAGCACCATCACTCAGCAATTAGCAAAACAACTCTATTCGCCTCCTGCTGACAACATGTTTTATCGTGCAATGCAAAAACCTATCGAATGGGTCATCTCCATTCGTTTGGAACGGTTGTATACCAAACAAGAAATCATTACAATGTATTTCAATCAATTTGATTTCTTAAACAATGCCGTAGGTATAAAATCCGCATCACAAGTTTATTTCGGTGTTTTACCGGCAGATTTAAAAATCGAGCAATCAGCCGTATTGGTAGGAATGCTTAAAAATCCGTCTTATTTCAATCCTGTTCGGCGAAAAGAGCGTGTAACGGAACGTCGTAACGTAGTTTTATCTCAAATGGAAAAAGCCGATTTTATCACAAAAGCGCAATGCGATTCATTACAAAAACTACCATTAGAGCTTGATTATCATAAAGTTGACCACAAAATGGGACTTGCCCCTTATTTCCGAGAGTACCTGCGTATTGCCCTGACAGCCCCAAAACCTGACCGTTCAAAATACGCTTCTTGGCAAAAGGTTCCTTACGGGAAATTTTATCTTGACTCTTTGGCTTGGGAGAATGACCCTTTGTATGGATTTTGCGAGAAAAATCCGAAAGCCGACGGCTCAAAATACAACATCTACAGCGACGGATTAAAAATATATACCACCATCGATTCCCGTATGCAGCGATATGCAGAAGAGGCTGTAAAAACGCATTTTAGCGACCTGCAGAAAAAGTTCTTCAAAGAGAAAAAAGGCAAACGCAACGCTCCGTACTCATCTGACGTAACTACCGAGGAAGTAAAAAAAATAATTCAACAAAGCATAAAGCAAACCGATCGCTATCGCATAATGAAGAAAAATCACGCATCCGATAGCGAAATCGAAAAAGCATTTAATACACCTGTCGAAATGAGCGTATTTTCGTGGGAGGGCGAAAAAGATACCATAATGACACCACTCGATTCGATTTATTACCACAAGCATTTTCTGCGCTGCGGATTTATGTCGATGGACCCTGCATGTGGCTTTGTAAAGGCCTATGTCGGCGGACCTAATTTTTCTTATTTTCAATACGACATGGCCTCGATAGGGCGTCGTCAGGTAGGCTCCACCATCAAGCCATACCTTTATACATTAGCCATGAACGAAGGTTTTTGGCCTTGCGACAAAACCATCAATCAGGAAATCACCCTATACGATGCCTTGGGTAGAGAATACACTCCGCGCAACGATTCCGAAAAACGAGTTGGCGAAGAGGTTACGCTCAAATGGGGACTTATGAACTCAAACAATTGGATTTCAGCCTACTTGATGAGTCTGTTTACTCCCGAAAAATTGGTAAACATGATGCGTTCTTTTGGAATGAAAGGTCCTATAGAACCCGTAGTTTCGTTATGTTTGGGTCCTTGCGAAGTTACATTGAGCGAGATGGTAGATGCCTATACCACATTCCCCAACAAGGGTATTCGTATCGAACCGATATTCGTTACCCGCATCGAAGATGCCAACGGAAATATAATCGCATCTTTCACTCCTCGTACGCAAGAGGTTATTGATGAGCTAACCTCTTACAAAATGCTGGATATGCTTTCAGCCGTCATTGATGCAGGAACCGGCATTCGTATTCGTTACAAATACAATCTGAAAATGCCGGCGGGAGGAAAAACGGGAACCACCCAAAACAACTCCGATGGTTGGTTTATCGGATTCACACCTTCGTTGGTATCGGGTGTATGGGCCGGATTTGAGGATCGAAGCATCAATTTTTCGAGCATGGCCGACGGACAAGGAGCCAATATGGCATTACCGATTTGGGCTCTTTACATGCAAAAAGTTTTGAGCGATCCCGATTTAGGTTATTCGGAAGAAGAAACTTTCGATATTCCCGAAACCTATTACTCTAACGCAGGTTGCGAATAATGAAACAGCTTGTTGCTGAAATTATATTGCCACTGCCACTTGCACAGACCTATTCCTACAACGTCGAAAACTTCAGAGAAGAAATTGTTGCGGGGATGCGGGTCATTGTCCCTTTCGGGAAACGGAAATTTTATACGGGCATTGTTTACAAATTGAAAGAAGAGGAAGATACAAGTAGTCTTAAACCCGTACTTTCGTTAATCGAAAATTACCCCATCGTATTGCCTAAACAGTTTTTATTGTGGGAATGGATTGCCAATTATTATCAATGCTCGTTAGGAGAAGTGTTCAAAGCGGCAATCCCATCAGGATTTAGAATAGAAAGCACTACTTATATTTCTAAAAATCAGGAAAGTGAATGCACCTCATTGTCCGAACGAGAGCAGACGGCATTGAGTTTTATCACAGAGAATGCAGTCCCCTTGGAGGAGGTGATAAAAAAAAGCAATGACAAAAACATTTTTCATGTCATCAGAACCCTGCAACAAAAAAACATCATCAATTTAAGCGAAGAACTCATTCCGAGCTATAAGGCAAAAACCGAAATTTTTGTAAAAATCAATACCGAAGCAGTTAACGAGGAAGCCCTTTCTTTACTCAAAAAATCGCCCAAGCAACAACAACTATTCTCCACATTAACCGATTTTTTAAATATAAATAATGCGGAACACATCTCGAAAAGAGAGCTTCTTGACATATCAAAATGCACGAATGCCGTTTTCAACGAACTAAAGAAGAAGAATCTTATCGTTTGTTTTGAAAAAACAATATCGCGTTTAGAACACACATCACCCACAAGACAACCATTCACATTAAATCCGCAGCAAACGGCTGCCTTTGATGCCATACAAAATGAGTTTAAACACAAAAACACGGTGTTACTGCATGGTATCACCTCCTGCGGGAAAACGGAAATCTACATACATCTTATCGAAACGGTGCTGAAAAAACAACAACAGGTATTGTTTCTTGTACCCGAAATTGCCCTCACCACACAACTTGCCGAGAGATTGAAAAAAGTATTCGGCGATAAAATAGGGATTTATCACTCACGTTTTTCCGATGCCGAACGGGTTGAAGTCTGGGAAAACCTTTTTTTTGAAAAAGGATACAAAATAATTCTCGGTGTTCGTTCCTCTATTTTTCTGCCTTTCAAGAATTTAGGGTTGATAATCGTTGATGAGGAACACGATGCCTCTTACAAGCAATTCGACCCTGCGCCACGCTATCATGCACGAAACATGGCAATCGTTTTAGGATTGCACCACCATGCAAAAGTTCTGCTCGGTACGGCAAC
>SAMEA3663036__coassemble_1090_pt1 | contig 10861 bp, 7 predicted proteins | sample SAMEA3663036__metabat2_low_PE_036 | metagenome-assembled genome bin SAMEA3663036 (sample SAMEA3663036) | pig gut metagenome | biome: pig gut; feature: pig-associated habitat; material: faeces | place: France | collected 2012 | reverse complement strand
GAAGCTGCATTTTTTACCGAATTTGAAATTTTCGACAGGCATTGTTCGAAAATAAAAAACAGCGAACAAAAATTGGACTATGTTTCTATTTGTACTCCCAACTATTTACACGATGCACATATACGATACAGTTTACGCCTTGGAACCGACGTTATATGCGAAAAACCATTGGTACTGAACCCTTGGAACATCGATCAACTGAAAAAATAGAAACAGAAACAGGACATCGTATAAACACAATACTCCAACTGCGTTTGCACGAATCAATTGTCAATCTAAAAAATAAAATAGACAATGCACCTAAAAACAAAATTTTTGATGTTGATTTGACATATATTACCTCACGTGGAAACTGGTATTATACCAGTTGGAAAGGTGATATACACAAAAGTGGCGGAATAGCAACAAACATAGGAGTGCATTTCTATGATATGTTGCAATGGGTGTTTGGAAAAGTTACTCGAAATGTGGTACACGTTATGTCGCACGACCGTTGTGCCGGCTATCTCGAATTGGGAAAAGCACGCGTTCGTTATTTCTTAAGTATCAATGCTAATAATCTGCCTGAAAATGCCGTACAAGGCGAAAAACGTACCTATCGGACAATAAATATTGATGGCGAAGAGTTCGAATTTAGCCAAGGTTTTACAGAACTGCATACCGAAAGTTACCGAAAAATATTGGAAGGGAAAGGCTTTGGAATAGAAGACGCTCGAGAGGCTGTAAACATTGTACACACTATCAGAAACTCACAGCCGATAGGGCTGAAAGGGGACTATCATCCTTTGGCAAAATTACCATTGGCAGAGCATCCTTTCGGATGGTGATAATACTAAAAAAGGTAGATGTTTTTTTCATCTACCTTTTTTATTTAAAATCCGCTATATAACAATTTTAGTCTTAAAGGAGAGTATTTGTTTGCACCGCTTCGTATCGAAATGCCGCTTAATTTAAACAACGACACCACCGATGTTATATAACTATCGTCGGACGACGATATTGCGTCTATGGGCAAAACAACCATATTCAAGACATCTGTTTCCGAAATATCATCGTTAAGATATATCTTTAAAAGATACGCCATATCAAACGAATAAGTTTTTGAAGCGCTATCGTAATAACCAATCACTGCTGTAGAATCAAGACTTGTAGGCAAACCTTTGTCAATAAAATAACTTTCCAACAAATCTTTTTTCAATAACAATAGAAATTCGGGTCTGCTCAATTTTGATTCTACATCAGTTTCTTCAACCAATTCAAAAACCAAAGACGCCTCATTGATGGACAAATAATTATTTGCGATTTTGTCTTTTATACGTGTAGATATTTTACCAATCGGAATCGTTATATCTGTATAAATTCCGGCCGGCGATTTTAAAAAGTTCAAACTATCAATAGCATTTAAGGTCGTTTTTACTACACTTTTATCGGGATGTGCAATCCTGTTTATCTGACGCACTTCTTTATTGACCGAATAATTAACCCAAGTAGAAACCCGATCCGATTTTTCTTCTCCATCAATATTGTAAATTCGAGTATAATGATAGTATAAACGTAAATCAATCTGTATCAAATGCAACATGGTTGACGAACCATAATCGGTTGTAATATAAAAACCTTTGAAATACTTTTGAAAAGCATCAATGCTTTCGTAAGCTTTTGCATCTAAGTTGAATAGCCTATCGGCATAAGTTTTGTCCAACTTATAACGTATATAAGGGATGTATGTAGAGTCTGACAATACTGAATCGGGAAGCGTATAGTCTATCGAAGTCATCACTTTTTTCCCTATAAGATTCGCATCGGAAACAGATACATACTCATCTATGTTAAGATTAGAATAATACAAAGTTGTATAATCCATATCCTTTTTGTCAATTTCGTACAAACAAAATTCCAATGGTGAATTTTCAGACCCAGCCCACGAAGTGTAATACATATATAAAACTACAGAGTCAGGCTCGGCATCTTGAATAGAATCGGAATTTTGTGTCGGAAATCGGTAATTGATAGGGGGTGCTACCTGAAATAATAAGTCGGCCTTGGTCGTTCCATAAAGTCGATTGTAGATTTCGCCCAACAAAAATGTATCGTTTTGCAAGTAAATCGAATCTACAAAATAGTTTGCTGTTTGCAAATGAAAGGTATCCGTACAAACAAAAACAGAATCGCTTTCCGGTTTTACTGAATTTCCGAGATTGGTATTATTTTCTTTACACGAGAATAACAAACCAACAATGAAAAACAATACAAATAAATGATATCGTTTCATAAATTTATAAACTCTGATAAAGAGAGATGTAAGGCTGCACATAATCTTCTACATAACCTAACATCTTTTTATGATGATTTTTTGCATATTTCAACAAATCGGCATCGGCATTTTCCGTTCCTGCTATCACGGCATCGGAGAAGTTTATGGCCAATTTCGATAAATCTTCATAAGAAACCTCTTTTTCTTTTATCAAACTTACATCGTCATCGTTAATTCCGTCCATCATCAATTTATCCGAAAAGTCTTTTGAAAACATTTTCTTAAATCGGTCATCATAAAGCGAATAAACTATTTTGGAAGTCGAGAAAAACGGATCATCGCTATATACTTTTTTGACATATAGCGGAGTTAAAGCCGTCATCCAACCATGACAATGAATAATATCGGGAGTCCAACGCAGTTTTTTTATCGTTTCCAACACGCCACGTACAAAGAAAATAGACCTATCTTCGTTATCATCAAACTCTTCACCTTTTTCGTCCGTAAAAACAGCTTTCCGTTGGAAATAATCCTCATTATCAATAAAATAAACCTGCATACGAGCCGCTTGTATTGATGCCACCTTTATAATAAGAGGGTGGTCCGTATCATTAATTATCAGATTCATTCCAGAAAGACGCTGTACCTCATGCAGTTGATTGCGACGCTCGTTGATACAGCCAAAGCGCGGCATGAAAATGCGTATTTCCAACCCGTTTTCTTGTACGCTTTGGGGCAACTTACGACATAATTGCGACATGATGGTTTCTGGCAAATAGGGTGTTATCTCTTGCGAAATAAACAACACTCTTAATGGACTTTGTGGCATAACGATTTGTATTATTTTTTTGATATGCAAAGATATAAAAAAAAAAGTACAAAAAAGCAAATCCATCTTTCAAAAAAAGCTACCTTTGTTTCCGATACAGAAAGTACGAATCTTTAATTCTTAATTGCCTATGAAATAAACGCGTATGTAATACGCACATCTTGAAAATACATTGGAAATAGCGTTTTAGTCGCTCTTGGGTCTTGAAAACTGGACACTTTTAAGATTTCTTACCAAGATGAAGCCTAAAAATGAACACGTGAAAGCGTGGGCTTTGTTCGTTAATTTGGTAAGAAAGGTAGTCCAGAAATCCTCAAGACCCAAAGAATACAATTTAGCACCACGCTGTTTTTATGTGCGTATATTTTAAACTCGGTGCTTTGGAGTAACCGAAAAGCCAATAAGTGAGTAGGGTAAAACAAAAAAAATAATTTTATAGAAATGAATAAAAAAATTGCATTATTGGTTACAATCGCAAGTTTGACAATGACAAGCGTAGCTCAACAAACCGTTACTTATGAAATGATACAAAATTGTGTTAATCCGAAAAAAGAACTTGAAAAAAGCTACGAAGCTTACACGGCTTCCGACAATCACACCTATCGCATAGGTGATGATATTATTGTCGGGATTCCTTCTTCGAACAAGCGTTTTACGTTTATACAGTCGGAATTAGGTCAGGCAGGAGCCGTTCTCATTGGGACGGATCCACGCTTAAGTGCCGAGCACGCCGGTAAAAAAATGAAAATAAAAAAAATATCGGTTGATGGTTCTAAAAAGAAAGGAGCATACATTACGATTCGTGCTTACTTACAAGGCGTAGGAGGCATTGACATCCAATTTGAAAACGCACTGCAAAATGGTGAAATCAAAAGTTTTGGTATGACCTCCGACGCTGCAATGGAGCAACTGAAAAAAGAGAAAGACAAACTCGATATGAACCTAATTACAGAAGAGGAGTATAACAAACGTAAAGAAGAACTTATAAAATACATTAAGTAACTAAAACAAAAAAAGATAGCGATGTTTAAACATCGCTATCCTTTTTTATTCACATTTCGGTTTTAGTATAACCCCGATACTTTTCCTGCCATCAACCTTTATTACCATTGGCTTTTTCATGCGAATATGCCGCAAATAAGTAGTTTCCTCAAATGCAGGCAAAGAATCCAAATAGTCAACATCATAAAAACCATCATTATTATACGGATTGATGGTAAAATAAGAAACTCCAAACGATGTCAGATTCTGGAAGAAGTGTGTCCCCTGACTTGGTTCTATACGATAATTGGACAACCCCGATTCGACAATCACACGGGCATTACTTATATGAGGCCATTTTACAGGAATACCCAACCATGTATCATTTGAACCCCATCGTCCGGGACCTACTAACACATAATAACGGTTTTCTTGCTGCATCTTCTCGTTCAACTTTTCAATTTCATAAGCAATCATCTGATTATAACTCGGATTGAATGTACTTGGTTTAACGTAAATAATATCATATACGTTATTCTCTATACCGTGCCCTAAAGCGTTTTCGGAAGATATAATCAAATTCTCGTGAGGTATTGTTCCAACCTCTTCTGCTATAACCTCTTTGGTATCTACAATAGGTCGTATTTGCAAAAGATAGAAACGGCTTGCATTCTGATTATGATCCAAATTAACGGCAAATTCGATTTCAACAGGTCGTCCCATCTCCATTTGCGAAATACGCAAAACCTCTTGTAAAATATCAGCCAACGGGAAAGCATTGTGTTGCAATATGTTAGCAAAGGTTATTACCTTACGGCCACCTTCGTAAATTCCATCGTACAGCACTTGGTCGTAAACATCATAGGTAGATGCAAGAAGTCGCAAACTGCCATCTTGTTCGGCATCTTTAACACTGATTTTCAGAAGATTAAAACTATCATCTACCTCCGGAACAAAATCCTTTTGGCTTAAATCCAAAGCATAAAAATAGGTCTGCGTTTCACGCAAAGCAAAATCTAAAGTGCTTGTTTGCAAAACATGGTGTGGGTGCTTCGGCGAAAAACGAAGGGTTACACCTCCATCTACAATATATTTTCCAAGTCCCATAGCCACGTTGGCAATGCCATCTTCGGCTTTCTCTTCACCGATAGGATAATAGTTTAAAGAGCGTGCAACTCCCGAGAAAGAAGGATAGTAGCGATTTCCGTAACTTTTTCCGCAAATTTCTTGCAATACGACCGCCATTTTTTCTTCGTCAATTACATTGTGTGTTGCTCGCATATAAGCCTTGCTCGCTTTGTAAAACACCGAAGCATAAACGGCTTTTACCGCTTGACACACATTCGGATACATTCGCTCAAAATCGTTTTCGGTATATGGTACCATATAAGTGGAATAAATACCGGCAAAAGGCTGATAGTGCGAATCCTCCAACAAACTTGACGAACGTACAGCCAACGGAGCCTTGATAACATTGAGAAATGCGTTTAAATCTTCACGCACCGACTGCGGCAAACGTGCCGCCAAAAAGGCCTTTAAAATTTCTTCGTCAGAAGCATCGGACAAGGCAATCGGATAGAGTTGATTAGACTCCATAAACTCAAAAAACACATCGGTACACAAAACAAGCGTTTTCGGTATTGCAATTTGAACTCCCTCAAACTCATCTAATTGCGTATTCCGCTTTATCATCGAATCGATAAACGCCAAACCACGCCCTTTGCCTCCAAGCGAACCATTACCGATACGGGCAAAATTGGAATATTGGTCGAATCTGTCTTTTTGGAAAATGGCAACAACGCCTCTGTTTTTTATTTTCCGATAGGCCACTATGGCACTAAATATTATCTGACGAGCACGTTGAATGTTTTCCGCATTGTTCTGTCTGATGGTTATATCTCGCAGAAACTCCGCCAAAGGAAACATTGCTCTTGAATAAAGCCATTGCGAAATACGATTGTGCGAAAGATGTTCATACAACAAATCATCACTAATCTTGAATATTCCGTCTTGAAGGTCCTTCAGATTCCGGACGCGAAATTCCTCTTCTCCTGTTTTTGGATTTAAAAACACCAAATCGCCGAAACTGAAATAATCGGAAATGGCAGCACGCAACTCACGATGCATGGATTTTGAATTTTTGTTGATGAAATGCAAGTTGAGCGACTCGGCAATTTTACGGTTTTCTTCCTCGCTCGATTCAACAATAAACGGCATATCCTTATTTTCTTGTCGAATCATTTCGCAAAGTTCAAAACCCACATGAGGCGTTTTCTTACCATTTTTCTTAAAAGAAATATCGGTAATCACCCCCAAAATATTGTGTTTGTATTTTTGATATAACTCAACAGCTTCTTCGTAGGTACGAGCCAAAAGAATTTTCGGACGACCACGCATTCGAAGCATTTGTTCGTGGTCATTCAATGCCTCTGTCATAAACGAACGCGACTGTTTGAACACAAAACGATACAACTTGGGCAATATCGAAGAGTAAAAACGAATGGAATCTTCCACAAAAAGTATCACTTGTACGCCGACCGATGCCACATCTTCATCGACATTCATTTTATCCTCAAGCAATTTGGTAATAGCTAACAATAAATTCGATTCTCCCAACCAACTAAAAACGTAATCGATGGCACTCAAATCTTCCTTTGATATTCTTCGTGAAACCTCTCGCGAAAAAGGCGTTAGCACCACAATTGGAATTTCAGGATAACGCTTTTTTATAATTTTAGCCCACTCAAAAGGATTGATGCTATCGCCACTCGGCATAGATATTATCAAATCGAAATTTCGCTCCGCCAATAGTTTCATGGCATCATTCTCCGACGAAACAAGCGTAAATCGGGGAGGGTAACGCAAATTAAGCGAGGTATATTCGTTAAAGATTTGTTCGTCAATTCGTCCGTCTTCTTCCAATGCAAAAGCATCGTATTTACTTGCCAATAAAAGGACGTTATAGATACGTTTTTGCATCAGATTGGCAAACGACGTATCTTTAAAATAAAGTTGTTTGAGGTCTATATTTTTCCTATCCATATCAATCTAACTCTTTCAATACCAAAGCTGTACGACTCGGCAAGTAAAGTTTCAACCAACCTTTATCGTCAAGATGGCTTATTTGAGTGAAATGCCGAATGCTGTTATCGACAAAACCAAAACCGCCAAATGCTTTATCATCGGTATTCAGCACAATCTGATAAGATCCGGGCGTAACCAAAATGCCATAGTCGGTAAACGATTTTTGCCCATTGAAGTTTAAGACAAACACCAAATCGCCACGCCGATAAGCCACTACTTGGTCGCCTTCGTTATCCCAAAGCTTTTCTATCGGAAGTTCCTGAAATTTCTTTTCCGACTTCATTAGGTGCAACATCGCTTTATCAAACTCGGCTAAATACTCATAATTCAACGACTTATCATCTCTCAAACTCCACTGTCGGCGAGCGTATTTGTACGACCATCCGTTCCCTTCACGCGGAAAATCGATCCACTCGGGATGTCCGAATTCGTTTCCCATAAAATTCAAATAACCGCCATTGATAGTTGTAGCCGTAACCAAACGAATGATTTTATGTAAAGCAATTCCTCTTGATACCATATACGTTTCATCTCCTTTACGCATATGCCAATACATATCGGAATCAATCAAACGGAAAATGAGTGTCTTATCACCAACCAACGCTTGATCATGGCTTTCGGCATAACTGATTGTTTTCTCATCAACTCGTCGATTTGTCATCTCCCAAAAAATGTGTCCGGCTTTCCAATCCTCGTCTTTAACCTCTTTGATGTATTTAATCCAAAAATCGGGTATACCCATTGCCATACGGTAGTCAAATCCCATACCACCATCTTTGACTTTAGCTGCAAGCCCCGGCATTCCACTCATTTCTTCGGCTATGGTAATAGCATTCGGATTAACTTCATGTATCAATTCGTTGGCCAATGTCAAATAACAAATAGCATCGCCATCTTGATTCAGGTTGTAGTAATCCTGATATCCATTGAAATCCTGACCTAATCCATGATTGCGATAAATCATCGACGTAACGCCATCGAATCGAAAACCGTCAAAACGATATTCGTCCAACCAATACTTGCAATTGGATAACAAGAAGTGTAAAACGGACGGATTTTCATAATTGAAACAATAAGAATCCCAAGCCGGATGAACGCGTCTTTCGCCTGTATGAAAGTATTGGTAAGGAGTGCCATCAAAATTGCCAAGTCCCTCATTTTCATTTTTTACCGAATGCGAATGTATTATATCCATCACAACAGAAATGCCGTTCGCATGTGCGTCGTCTATCAAATGTTTCAATTCATCGGGTGTTCCGAAACGCGAAGAAGCTGCAAAAAAACTTGATACATGATAGCCGAAAGAACCATAGTAGGGATGTTCTTGGATAGCCATAATTTGAATACAATTATAGCCGGCATCGACTATGCGTGGCAAAATATTAACACGAAACTCTTCGTAAGTAGCCACCTTTTCGCTTTCGGAAGCCATGCCTATATGACATTCATAAATAAGCAACGGATTTTTCTGTGGTTTAAAGCGCTTAACCTTGAACTGATATTTGTCGGAAGGATTCCAAACTTGTGCAGAAAATATTTTTGTTTGCTCATCTTGCACAACACGTTGACACCAAGCGGGGATTCGTTCACCACTGCCGCCTTCCCAAATTATTTTCAACTTATACAAGTCGCCATGCTTGATATCGTCGTCTTGCAAATGCAATTCCCAATTGCCATTGCCGATGGCTTTTAAAGCATATTTTTCATCTTCCTGCCAACAATTAAAATCGCCAATCAAGAAGATTTTTGTGGCATTGGGCGCCCATTCCCTGAAAACCCAACCTTTTTTCTGCTTATGCAAACCGAAGTAAAGGTAACCCGATGCAAAATCGGATAAAGACATTCCCTTTGTCAGTTGATTTTTTTTATACAAAAAATAATCATAACGTCCTTCTATTGCTTCAGCATAAGGTTTTAACCACGGGTCGTTTTTTATTAACCCCAATTGTTTCCTTTTTATCAAACTCATATCAAACAATATTTAAATTCAGTGTTTCACCTATCGTAAAATTCAAAAAACGAACAAACGGATAGGCTTTTTCAAAAATAGCAACAACTTCGCTTTCCCAATTCTCTTGTTCAAAAAAAGAATCGGGTAGTGGGCACTCAAACGCATAATGCTTATATTTCAGCAATTCGGAATAAGCAAAATCCTTTGGAAATCCCAAAGGCACTTTTTTCAACTTGTCTGCATCAAAAAGTTTTAAATAATATTTCTTAAAATCCTTGTTTTCAACAATTTCGTTCCACTCTTCAATGTTATTGACAATAGACCAACGCAAAGCTTTCAGCACCTGCGGTTCAGGGCAATAAACCCCCGGTATTAAAGCACTATTACCCGGTTCAATATGCAAATAATAACCTGCAAATGGGCTTTTACGACCTCCGTTTGCTGCCATAAAGATGCCTAAATGCGTCTTGTAGGGAGTTTTGTCGTACGAAAACCGAATATCTCTATAAATGCGAAATATGCACTCTTTGACCGTAATGGTTACCAACGAATTGTCGAATGTCGATAGTTGTTTTAAAATGGTTTCCGTAGCACATTCGGTAGTCGTTTTCACCCTTTGATATTCCGACTTATGAGCCTCAAACCATTCTCGATTATTATTTTCTTTTAGCCGAGCATAAAAGTCGAGTATATGCGATGCATTCATTTTAATGACGTGTTTAAAATCCTCAAAAATCAAAAAATAAAGATAGTAAAAAAAGTATTCCAAGAGACAAATTTGTCAAATTTCGAATGCGATTTTAATTCCTTCAGCTCTAACCACAATATTGTTTCTTGATAATGTCGCGAATTTTCGTTTGTGGTGAGTCAATATTTACCGGTCAAAACAACAAACTACTGACAGACGACTTCGACACAGAGTGGTTCATGTACACAGGCAGCAACATCGAAACTACGCGCGAGTTCTGCCAACATTTAACTGAAAAAAAGTACATTCACCGCTCCGAAATACCTACCATTCTGACAGGCAAGATTGACGACCACCAATGTACCATCTACGATAAAACAGGTCTGCCATACGACATGATAGAGGGAACAACGCCGGAGAATTTCCAAGTGAACTGCGGCGGATGGAACTGCCGACACCAACTCGTGCCGGTGGCTGACGCAGTAGTGCCGGCGGATGTAAGACGACGATTTGAATTTGCTAAAAATACACGGAATAAATTGAAAGAATACAATGATAAGGACGATAAACTGAACATACCATCTACAAAAGGAAAAGTATTTGCAACGACACCACTTGCTTCAATTGCTATCAACACATACGAGCAGTTAGCAAGTGCTGTGCAATCTATATACACAGCAAAGACAAACCGCGAAAAAGCTTCAATACTTCGTTCTATCACAGAGGCAAGCGATTACAAACCTATCTCGCAGGTATCATCAAAACAAGGAACTGTATTCGGATACTCTGCAAAACAATACGATTTCAAGGATGAAAACGAAATACCTAAAAACATTCACCTTGCATCGAAAATTGCAAATTCAGGATACGATGTCTTTCTCGTACCAAACATTGGTGGAAGCGTAAGTGCAGACTTTATCATCAAAAACAAAAACCACTACCTATACGCAGAGGGGAAAATCACAAATGGGAAACTTGGTATTATTAACGCAATAAATAATGGGTCTACACAATCTCAACGCATTATCATAGATATACAATCAGAAATACCTATAAGCAGTGTCATTAGTCAAA
>SAMEA3663036__coassemble_1085_pt1 | contig 10885 bp, 12 predicted proteins | sample SAMEA3663036__metabat2_low_PE_036 | metagenome-assembled genome bin SAMEA3663036 (sample SAMEA3663036) | pig gut metagenome | biome: pig gut; feature: pig-associated habitat; material: faeces | place: France | collected 2012 | reverse complement strand
CCATCCCTGTTAAGAAAATTCTTAAAAAGGGGGTTTGTTCTCATTTAAAAAATAATATAAAACTAACAGCCCCAAAATGCTATGAACATGAAATGTTATTAGGAAATATTAATGTTTTCCAGACTCAAAAATATGAGGATACAATATTCGGACAAATGGAAAAAGGATTCTCTGATTTTCAAAATATTATATAAATATTGTATCCTTAAAAACGAATCGGTCCACAAGTTTGTGTACCATTTTTTTTAGAAAGATTTTGTTCTTGTACAGAAATAAAAAACACAAGCCATTCGGTTTGTGTTTTTTTTGGGGGGGTATTGTAGAAAGCGAGAGAGGATTTTATGCAAAATGAATTATTTGATTTGCATAATTTGAAATGAATAATTAAGTTTGCAAGCAAATGTAAAAAACTATGGCAAAAATAAAAAATCCGTTTATTGTTACAGGAAAGATAGAACCTGAATACTTTTGTGATCGTGTGAATGAGTCGAATCGACTTATAAAGTCAGTTTCAAACGGGAATAATCTTGTCGTTATATCTCCTCGCCGTATGGGCAAAACGGGGCTTATTCAGTTTTGTTACGACAAGCCGGAAATAGCGAATGAATATTACACGTTCTTTATTGATATTTTACACACATCGAGTTTAAGGGAGTTTACCTACCTGCTCGGGCGTACTATTTATGACGCACTTCTCCCTCGTAGTCGGAAAATGGCATCGTTGTTTATTCAAACCATAAAATCTATTAGTGGAAAGTTCGGTTTCGACCCGATAACGAATATGCCAACCTTTAATTTGGAATTGGGTGATATAGAGAGACCCGAATATACACTCGAAGAAATTTTTCACTATTTAGCTAAAGCAGATAAACCTTGTATTATTGCTATTGATGAATTTCAGCAAATTGCAAAATATCCAGAAAAGAATATCGAAGCATTGTTGCGTACTCATATCCAAAAATTGAGTAATAGCAATTTTATATTTGCGGGAAGTGAGCGACACTTGATGCAAGAAATGTTTACATCTTCAGCTCGTCCTTTTTATCATAGTTCTGATATTTTGGAACTGAAGGCGATACCTTCTGAAATTTATGTGCCGTTTGTTGTGAAGCATTTTGAAAAACGCAATAAGAAAATTTCGGTTGAGAATGTAGACTGGGTTTATACCTTATTCAAAGGGCATACATATTACATTCAACGGACATTTAATGAAGCTTTTGCAGATACGATGGAGGGTGAAGAGTGCTCAAAAGAAATTATAGCGTCAGCGATTGATAATATGATAAATGCGAGCGATACTATATTTCGAGAGATTTTGTCGAATATCCCTGAAAAACAAAAACCCTTGCTTTATGCTATTGCAAGAGATGGAGAAGCCGAGCGTATTACATCTTCCGAATTTATCAAAAAACACTCACTTGCTTCTGCAAGTTCTGTTCAAGCTGCTGCAAAAAAACTTTTAGAGCGAGATATTATTACTCAAATAAACAAAAAATATTCCGTTACGGATAAGTTGTTTGCTATGTGGATAAATCGAATATATGGTGTTGTTTAATCATCTTTTTTAAACATACGATATTCTATTTTCTGTTTTTAGTGTTTGTATAGGGCGAGCCGAAAGATTTGTTAATTTTGCAAAAAATAAACAACAGCGTATGAAACCAATAATAGCAATAGTGGCAGGAGGCGACTCGTCGGAGTGGCAAGTATCGTTGCGTAGCGCCGCCGGCTTGAATGAATTTATCCCGAGCGAGAAATATACCAAATACATTGTAACCATTGTGGGTAAAACGTGGCAGGTGGAATTGCCGTCGGGCGAGAAAATGCCAATCGACAAAAATGATTTCTCGTTTGTGATGAATGGCGAAAAGGTAAAGTTCGATTTTGCATACATCACCATTCACGGTACTCCGGGCGAGAATGGTATTTTGCAAGGCTATTTCGATTTAATTGGTTTGCCTTATTCGTGTTGTGGCGTGTTGGCTGCCTCGCTCACGTTCGACAAATATACTTGCAATCAGTATCTGAAATCGTTCGGTGTGAATGTGGCCGATTCGGTGTGGTTGCATCGTGGCGATAAAATAGACGAAAAACTCATTGCTGAAAAAGTTGGGTTGCCTTGCTTTGTGAAACCCTGCGATGGCGGAAGTAGTTTTGGTGTAACCAAAGTAAAAAAAATGGAAGAGTTGCCTCTGGCTATCGAAAAGGCGTTTGCCGAGGGCAAAGAGGTAATGGTAGAGGCACTGATGACAGGTACCGAAGTAACTTGCGGTATGTATCGTACACGCGAAAAAGAGGTGGTTTTCCCGATTACGGAGGTGGTAACCGCAAACGAATTTTTCGACTACGATGCCAAATACAATGGTCAGGTAGAGGAGATAACGCCTGCCCGTTTGTCTGAAGAATGGACGCAAAATGTACAGAATGAAACCCGCAAAATATATTCCGCCCTTAATGCCAAAGGTATTATACGCGTTGATTATATCATTGAGCCTTCTGGTAAAATCAACCTGCTGGAGGTAAATACTACTCCCGGTATGACGGCCACGAGCTTTATACCGCAACAGGTGCGTGCGGCAGGGCTTGATATTCGCGATGTGATGAGCGATATTATTGAAAATGAACTTTTATGAAGCCGTTGTCCGAAATTTTGCAAATGGTCGGTCGAGCAGTCGAGTCGCTCGATTGGGAACGCTCGCCTCGCGAATTGTACGCTCCGATTGCGTACACATTGGCACTTGGTGGTAAGCGTATTCGTCCGGCGTTGTCGTTGATGGCAGCCGATATGTTCGATGCCGATTTGCAGACGGTGATGCCTGCGGCGTTGGCATTGGAGGTGTTTCACAACTTTACGCTTTTGCACGACGATGTGATGGATAAAGCTCCGCTTCGGCGTGGTCGTGCCACTGTACACGAAAAATGGGACGAAAATACGGCGATTCTTTCGGGTGATGTGATGTCGATAGAGGCATATCGTTTGTTGGCAATGGTGCCCGAACAGCATTTGAAATCGGTGCTTGATCTGTTTACGAAAATGGCGATAGAGATTTGCGAAGGGCAACAAATGGATATGAACTTTGAGCGGCAACCGAAGGTTACGAAAGACGAATATATAGAAATGATTCGTTTGAAAACGGCTGTGCTGTTGGCCTCGTCGTTGAAAATCGGGGCGTTGATAGGTGAAGCCTCTCTCGAAAATACCGATTTGTTGTACGATTTCGGCATCAATCTCGGACTTGCATTCCAGTTGCAAGACGACTATTTGGACGTTTACGGCAACGAACAGACTTTTGGAAAGGCGATTGGCGGCGACATTTTGTGCAACAAAAAAACCTATATGATGATTTCGGCTTTGGAGGCTGCAAAAGGCGATGATGCCGAGTTGCTTGACAAATGGCTGGCAAGTGCTCCGAGTGCCGAAAAGGTGGCCGCTGTAACAGCTCTTTATACCAAACTGCACATCGACGAGGTGTGCCGTGAACGCATCGATTTTTATCATCGCAAGGCTCTTGCCTGCCTCGATAAGCTGACGGTGAACAAAGACAGGTTGGAAACGCTTAAGCATTTGACCGCTAAATTAATGACACGCGAAGAGTAATTTACGATAATTTTCTATACCTTTGTTCGCATAGAAATAAAAGAACATGCCCTATCGTCGCTTGCCAAATACAGATAAAGCCCGTTTGAAAGCCTTGAAAACGGTAGTTGACGAGGCGGAGAAGCAACCGCTCAATGCGGCTCCTGTTTCGTATAAATCGTTGCACGAGGCAAAAACCATTCTCGGTGTGTTTGAAAATATTGTGTCGCAATACAATCAAACGTTTGAAAGTCAGGTTGTTGCTAATAAAAAGTATCAACAGATAATAAAAAACGTGCGGTTGTATATCTCGCATTTTATTCAGGTGTTGAATTTGGCAGTGATTCGTGGTGAAATAAAAAAGGAGAATAAACGGTTTTATAAACTGCAACCGGACGATTATACCGTTCCCGATTTGACTTCGGAAGCGGCTCTGATGGAGTGGGGAAAAAATATTATTGACGGCGAAAATGAGCGTACCCGCAACGGCGGTATCCCTATCTACAATCCGACAATCGTAAAGGTGAAAGTGCATTACGATATTTTCAAAGAGTATAAAAACAATCAAAAATTGTTTCAGGAGAGTACTTCACGCAATCAGGATAATGTGGCGTCGATGCGTGCCGAGGTGGATAAAATCATTCTCGATATTTGGAATCAGGTGGAGGCCGCATTTGCTGCCGAGCCTTCGCCGTACAAGCGTTTGAAAGCGTGTGAGCGTTATGGGGTAGTGTATTATTATCGCCGAGGCGAGCAAATAGTTACGGAAGATGAACAATAACGGCAGAGCACAATTTTCGAGTAAGTTTGCGGTAGTGGTTGCTGCTGCAGGCTCGGCTGTCGGGTTGGGTAACATTTGGCGTTTCCCCTACGAACTCGGTTCAAACGGTGGATTTGCGTTTCTGTTGGTCTATTTGTTGTTTGTTTTTTTGCTCGGAATGCCCGTAATGCTGTCGGAGCTTGTCATCGGACGACGCTCGCAAACCAACGCTTCGGGGGCGTTTCGCGTGTTGAAACCCGGCAGCCATTGGTCGCTGGTGGGTTTGCTTGGTGTGATTACGGCATTTGTCATTCTGAGTTTTTATTTTGTAGTTGCGGGGTGGAGTTTGGAATATGTGTTTCAGGCATTGGCCAATCGTTTCGAAGGGCAAACCCCGAACGATTTGTCGCAGGCGTTTACCGATTTCAGTACCGATGCTTTCCGCCCGTTGTTGTGGACGGTTGTTTTTGTTTTTCTGACCTCGGCCGTGGTGTTGGCAGGTGTACAAAAAGGCATCGAAAAAATATCGAAAATACTGATGCCGGTGCTATTCCTCATAATACTGATTTTGTGTGTTCGTTCGCTTACCTTGCCCAATGCAAACGAGGGGCTGAAATTTTTGTTTAAGCCCGATTTTACGAAAATCAATTCGTCGGTTGTGTTGAGTGCGTTGGGACAGGCGTTTTTCTCACTGAGCGTGGGCATGAGTTGCTTGATTACTTACGGGTCGTATGTGAGTAAGAAGAACAATCTGGTACATACGGCTTTTGAGGTAACCGCATTGGATACGTTGGTGTCGATATTGGCAGCGGTGGCTATATTTCCTGCGGTGTTTTCGTTGGGAATCGATCCTGCACAGGGGCCGGAACTTGTATTCATTACCTTGCCGAATGTGTTTACGCAAATACCCGGAGGGTATGTTTGGGCGGTGCTTTTCTTTTTGTTGTTGGCAGTGGCGGCGCTTACTTCTACCATTTCGCTTTTGGAGGTGATAACGGCGTATGTAACCGAAGAGTTTAAGTTGAAACGTACGACAGTGGTGCTTTCGTCGATAGTCATTTTGGTATTTTGTGCCACATTTAGTTCGCTCTCGTTGGGTGTTTGGAGCGATTTGCAATTGTTCGGAATGTCGCTGTTCGACTTTTTCGACTATTTGTCCTCGAAAATATTGTTGCCCGTGGGCGGACTTTTAATATCGGTGTTTTTGGGCTGGTTTTATCCGCGAAAAGAGACGCTCGACGAGTTGAGCAACGGCGGAAAATTGTCTGTGCCGCTCTTTAACATCTATTTCTTTTTGCTGCGTTATATTGTCCCCGTGGCAATAGCATTGATTTTTATCAACGAATTAGGATTGACAAAATAAAATAATAACCCCAAAACGATTTGCCTATGAAGTAAAAAACGGTGTGATTTTATACGCACATCTTGAAAAATTATAGAAAAAGCGTTAGCTTCCTTTTGGCTTATTGGAATCTCGACAATTTCAAAAAGAACATCACCAAAAGAGTAAAGTGCGACGCTCACGGGTTGTCCGTGGGCTTTACTCTGTTAGTTTGTGATGTCAGGTAGTCGAGAACCTCAATAAGCAAATGAAAGAAGTCAAAGTACCGCGGCTTTTTTATGTGCGTATGTTTCTTAAAACAAATAAGGTACGACGGAGTAACCCGAAACGCCGACCGAAATGAGTAGGGAATATTTTTAAATTTTATACAAAATGAAAAGTTATATTAAAACATGTGTATTGTTGTTGGCTGTAAGTATGCTGACATTTAGTTGCGATAAGAAAAATAATGACACTCCCAACGACCCGACAAAGGATGCGGCCGATGAAATTGCTGTTACTGCCGACAACTTGGAGGGAGAATGGGGCTTGGTAGGCTGGGCTTGTAGCGATGGCTCTGATATGTCGCATACTTTAGGTAAGAAAATAATCTTTTTTACAGATGGAACAATGTATATGACTACAGAAGAATGGGAAGACTTGATGCCTATTTACTCTCAATGGACATATAGCAAGGTAAATAACACCTTGATATTCTCGGCAGAGGGAGAAGAATCCATCACATTTTCGGTAAAATCTTTTACCGGAGAAGTTTTGTCTGTTGAATTTGCTACGGGTGTAACGCATACGCTTACGTTTGAAAAACAGTAATTTGTAAAATTGTATTGGATAAAGTCCTTCTAATTAGAAGGACTTTTTTATTAAAAATTTCATTTGTTTGGAATAATATTCAAAAAATGACTATTTTTGCAGCCGTTTATTGATAAATATTCAAAAAAGTGAAAAAGAAATTACTACGACTTGACTTTATAAAGCAAACGGTGGCTTCGCACGAAATAGAATTGCAAGATGAATTGTTGCAGTTGTTGCTTGCAAATGGATTTATGGCAACGCAGGCAACGCTGTCGCGCGATTTGAAGGAGCTGAAAATTGCAAAGATGCCAAACAGCGAGGGGCGATATTGCTATCGCCTGCATCGAAATTTAGACGTGAAAGCGCCCAAATACAATGATGCACATTTGGAGGGAGGCGTGTCGCTCGTATTTTCGCAAAATATAGCCGTATTACATACACGACCGGGGTATGCAAGTGTGATTGCTGCAAATATCGACGCTTGTCCCGAGTTGGAAGTGTTGGGTACTATTGCGGGCGACGATACGGTGATGATAGTGTTGAAAGAGCAACTTGTAAGGGAAGATTTTGTACGAAAATTGATGCAAGTGATTCCCGATTTGGTTTATTCATTGTAAAGAGATGGAAGAGGGTCAGATTGAGATTATGGTGGCTGATTCGAGCCACGAAAAATACATTGATAATATACTGAAAACCATCGAAGATTCGTCGAAAGTGCGTGGTACGGGCATTGCCAAACGTACGCACGAATATGTATTGCAAAAAATGAAAGAGGGCAAGGCCATTATTGCATTATGCAACGACGAATTTGCGGGTTTCTGCTATATCGAAAGTTGGAGCGATAAAAAGTATGTTGCAAATTCGGGCTTGATAGTGAATCCGAAATATCGCGGAAGAGGGCTGGCAAGTCGCATCAAGCGTTTCTCGTTCGATTTGTCGCGAAAACGCTTCCCCAATGCCAAACTTTTCGGCTTGACTTCGGGAGCCGCCGTGATGAAAATCAACACGGAACTTGGTTATATTCCCGTAACATTTGCCGATTTGACCGACGACGATGAGTTTTGGAAAGGCTGCGAGGGTTGTGTCAATGTCGATGTGCTGCATCGCACGGGTCGGCGCTACTGCATTTGTACGGCCATGCTGTTCGATCCCAACGACAAACGTTGTGAGCGTTTGCACCATTGCAATGAAGAATTGGAAAAAGAAAACGGAAAGTAAAAAGATAAAAAAGAGATGAAGGAAAAAGTTTTATTGGCATTTAGCGGAGGTTTGGATACTTCGTTTTGCGTGAAATATTTATCGGAAGAAAAGGGTTATGATGTTTATACGGCCATAGCCAATACCGGCGGATTTGGTGCCGAAGAGTTGAAAAAAATAGAAGAGCGTGCCTATCAACTTGGGGCTGTAAAACATTTTACGCTTGATGTTACCAACGAGTATTACGAAAAGAGCATTAAATATATGGTGTTTGGCAATGTGCTTCGCAACGGCACTTATCCTATTTCGGTAAGTTCGGAGCGTATTTTTCAAGCCATGGCCATCATCAAATGTGCCAAGGGAATCGGTGCCGATTACGTGGCGCACGGAAGCACGGGTGCGGGTAACGACCAAGTACGTTTCGATTTGACATTTGAAATTTTGGCTCCCGAAATAAAAATCCTTACTCCTACGCGCGACATGGTGCTCACTCGCGATTACGAAATCAATTATTTGAAAAATCATGGTTTCGAAGCCGATTTCAAAAAAATGGAGTACAGCATCAATGCCGGTCTTTGGGGAACTTCGATAGGCGGAAAAGAAACCTTGAAATCGAATCAGACTCTGCCCGAGTATGCCTATCCGAAACAGGTACAGAAACACGAGGAGGAGGAATTGACCATTTCGTTTGAAAAGGGTGAGATTGTGGCTGTGAATGGTGAACGCTTTGCCGATAAAATTGCGGCAATCAACAAAGTGGAAGCTTTGGGTTCTGCTTTTGGCATTGGTCGCGATATGCACATTGGCGATACGATTATCGGTATCAAGGGGCGTGTCGGATTCGAGGCGGCGGGCGCTCTGCTTATTATCAATGCCCACCGAATGCTCGAAAAACATACGCTTACCAAATGGCAACAATATTGGAAAGACCAACTCGGCACTTGGTACGGTATGTTTCTGCACGAGGCTCAATATCTTGAACCCGTGATGCGTGATATTGAAAAATTCCTCGAAAATTCGCAACGCAACGTAACGGGTACGGTCATCATCAAACTGCGCCCTTACACTTATACGTTGGTAGGTGTGGAGAGCGATTTCGACCTGATGAAAACCGATTTCGGAGAATATGGCGAAATAAACAACGCATGGACAGCCGACGATGTAAAGGGATTTACGAAAATTCTCGGCAATCAGATGAAAATCTACCACAACGTACAAAAACGCAACGGTAGAAATGACGATTAGACATAAAAATCGTTTCTCTTTTTGCAAAAGAAAATAAAAACACTTATTTTTGCATCGGTTTTGCCATTTTAGCTCAGTTGGTAGAGCAACGCATTCGTAATGCGTAGGTCTGGGGTTCGAGTCCCCAAAATGGCTCGTTTCATAATTGATAAATAAGTTTGTTTGGATGGCAAAGCATGTGGTTTTGCCATTTTTTGTATGTATAAGCAGACCAATGCCATAGTGTTGTACGCTTCGAAATATCCGAGAGGGTATATCGTACATCTTTATACACGCGAATACGGACGTTTGTCGTGCGTGGTGAACGATGCGAAGTCGCACCGCTCTCCTTTTCGCAAAGTGCTCCTTCAGCCGCTTTCGCTGGTGGAGGTTGTGCTTGCAGCCGGCTCCGGCAACGCTTTGCCCCGTTTGCGGGAGAGCCGTTCGACGTTTGTTTACATTTCTGTTCCTTATGATTTTTACAAGAATTCGATAGCGATGTTTCTGGCAGAGTTTTTGTCGAAAGTCCTTCGCGAGGAGCAACCCGATGCCGATTTGTTCGACTTCATCGACTCCTCGTTGCGTTTTTTAGACGCTGCCGATGCTTCATTTACCAATTTTCATATAGCCTTTTTGTTGCAGTTGTCCTACTTTTTGGGTATTTCTCCAAATATGGAAAATGCCGAATATCCTTTTTTCGATATGTTGGAGGCTCATTTTGTGCCGACAAAACCGTTGCACGACTATCTGCTTTGCGATGCCGACAAACGGGCCTTTTCGCTGCTTATGCGGATGAATTATCGGAATATGCACCGTTTCCGCTTTACGCATGCACAACGTGTCGCCGTACTTCGGCGTATGGTGGATTACTATCAGATACATCTGGGCAGGTTCGGCTCCTTGCGTTCGTTGGAGGTGTTGCAGGAACTCTTCTCCTGATTTTTACTCAAAATTGAATGTCAGTATAAACATTTGCGAGGTCAGCTTGGATAATGCCTGATTGTAGCGCTTCATGTCGGGGTCTTGATATTCGACGGCACGTTTTTCCCATGGTTCCAATAGGTTGTTGAAGCCGATGGCGAAACGAAGCTCCGGTGCAAACCTGAAAAACGGGAAATAGATGGTGCAACCCGCACCGAAATCAACAAATCCGTCGAACATTTTCAGCACAACGGGCATGCGTTTGTCGCGATAGCAATCGAAAGCAACGCCACCGCCCACGATAAGATACGGACGATAGTCGTGAATGCGGAAAGCACTGTATTTCAGATAAAGCGGTACGGTGATGATGGCCGATTTTACGCTTGTGCTGAATCGTTCGCCGTCGGCAGGATTGACATACGACAACGTGCGATCGCCAAAGTGCAACGCAGGGTTTAAACGCAGATTGAAATAGTCGTTTAAACGTAAATCGCTGATAAGTGCTACCGAAAACCCGGGTATGATGGACGATACGTCGGCCTCGTAGGTCTTCCCGTCGATGGCAATGTGGCTTGGCGTAACACCGAAATCGAGAAAGTTTATCCCTAACGAAAACCCGAAATGAATGCGTTTGTAGTCGGTATACGGCAAGTTTTGTGCCGTTGTTGTGCCGACTGACAACAGCAATAATATTAAAGGTATAAAACAGGCGTTTCTCTTCATTTTTTTGTTTGAGCCTTTCAGCATAAAAACGAAAGTCGGAAATTTTTATTGTTGCATCGGGTTTGTAAAAAACATTACAAAGTAACCAAAAAAAAATGAAAAAGTTTGCCGACACGATAAAAACCTATAACTTTGCCTGAAAATTATACTAACTAAAAACATAAACAAAATGGCTTACGTAATTTCAGAAGATTGTATCGCTTGCGGTACTTGTATTAGTGAATGTCCTGTAGAAGCAATTTCGGAGGGCGATATTTATAAAATTGATGCAGAGGCTTGCACCGAGTGCGGCACTTGTGCTTCGGTTTGTCCGTCGGAGGCAATCCATTTGGATAGATAAAAATGCCTG
>SAMEA3663036__coassemble_1071_pt1 | contig 10964 bp, 8 predicted proteins | sample SAMEA3663036__metabat2_low_PE_036 | metagenome-assembled genome bin SAMEA3663036 (sample SAMEA3663036) | pig gut metagenome | biome: pig gut; feature: pig-associated habitat; material: faeces | place: France | collected 2012 | reverse complement strand
TTTCTTTATTTGAGAAGCTGAAAGGATAAAATAATCATAAGGTTTCACATTTTTTTGCAAACAAAGTTTTAAAGCATCTTCTGAAATTCTAATTTTTTGAATAGGTCTTGGCATCAACAATCTTGTCATTATACCACCTGCACTACCTCCGCCTCGCATAATTTCTTTTTTAGCAGACGGATCATTATGAGCTATTGTAATACATTCCTTACAAGCTTCCGCCAATCCTCGCGTAATTCTTCTAATGTTATTGTTCATAAACGTCTTGTTTTCAGCGAATGCTTATCAATTCTGGCTTACGGGCATTATAGAGCATAAAAAAACGTGGACTTCGATTATCCACGCTTCAAGGCCCTAGGAACTGCCCGCAAAAGTTGATAAGTCATCGTCCACGTAAAACGCAGACGTTCGCAGACTTATTCGCAACTTTTGCATTTCAAAATTTCCTAGGTTTTGAAGCTATACCGAATAAATAGCAAACGCTATGGTTAATAAAAAGATAAAAATTGTCCTCCGACAATTACCACAAAAGTACAAAAAATAAATAGAGAAACTCCCTTTTTTCCTCTATCTTTGCGAGCAAAAAAGAAGTATGCGGCGTATTTATATAGTTGTACACAATGAGGTTTTTCCCGAGCAAGCATTAAAGGCGGCTACGCAAATGGGCGAACGGTTTTCGCACGAAGTACGTTGGCTTTTTCTTTCCGAAACGGCACCTTTGTCCACAAGAGCCGACTTCGATCAATTACCGCACGACATCATCAATGCCGAATCTCTTGCCGACACAACGGAGCTGACCGATGCATCGATGTTGGTGTTTCAGCTATCCGCACATCCGAAATCACACTACGTGCAACGCCTGCTCAACCTCACACGCAACCTACGCATACCGTATCTGTTTGTCAAAGAGGGTCAAAGTATCGATTTCTCACAAATTGCCGTAGGAGTCGGTTTTTTGGAAGAAGACAAGGAGAAAGCCACCTTTGCATCGGCCTTCGGACGTTTTTTGGCGAGCCGCATCACGCTCATCACCGCCAACGACTACGGCAGCAAAGCCGAACAACACACCAATGCCATTGCAACGCTATTGGACAAATTCAATCTTTCGTACACACGAACGAAAGCACGAAAAGACAGCTTCGGCATCGACAAAGAGATAGTTGTCAACGCTGCGGCACAGGGATTCGGGCTTGTAATGCTATCCGCCACACGCGAATACGGGTTAGACGATTTGCTATTCGGACCGAAAGAACGAAAGCTGATACAGCAAACCGAAGTTCCACTGCTGCTTATCAACCCGCGCGGCGATTTGTATGCACTATGCGATTAAAAAATAAAATCAGATGAAAAAACTATTCGATTATCTTCAACTCACCCGACCACTTAATCTGGCATTCATCGTTGCCATTCAGATACTGATGCTTCGTGCCGTCATTTATCCCATACTTGCAGGTTTTGGCCTTGAATCACAGATTTTATCTCTGCCTATAGCCCTGCTGATAGTGTCGGGTACGGTACTCGTAGCAGCAGGCGGCTACGTCATCAACGACTATTTCGATTTGAAAATAGACCGCATCAATCGCCCAAGCAAAGTAATCATAAGCAATAGCATCGACAAAAAAAGTGCCATGCGTTTTTATCAGGTGCTGACGCTCGTAGGCGTTGCATGCGGAGTGTCGGCAGCCGTATGGTTGCGCAACAGTACGCTTGCCTTTTTATTCGTCATCATTCCGGGATTGCTGTGGTTCTATTCGGCTTCGTACAAAAGGCAGTTTTTGGTGGGAAACATCGTAGTGGCTTTTTGCGCCGCATTGGTGCCGCTCACAATGGTTTTTGCTCAACACATTGCACTTGAAGCGACCTACTCCGACCTAATCTACCAAACGCCCATTCTCAAAGTTTGCTATACATGGGTGGGCGGATTTGCCCTTTTCGCATTTCTCACAACCCTGCTGCGCGAAATTGTAAAAGACATGCAGGACGAATACGGCGACCGCGAAATGGAGTGCCGTACATTACCCATCAAGCTCGGCATCAAATGGACAAAATATGTGGTTTATTCACTGATAATTGTCATTGTGGGACTGCTTTCGTTTTTCGTATTTGCAGGAATCCACTTCGAGGGGAGTTCGCTCACAGAACGTTATTTTGTTTTCGGCATTGTGATACCGCTGATTTTTGTAGCATATCTTACCTACCGGGCACACACCGCCTCCGACTACAAACAAGTAAGCAACCTCGTAAAATTTGTAATGCTCACAGGCACACTCTATAGTTTGGTATTTCTGTTTTTAAGTAACACAACCAGCCTGCAATGAAACGAGCATGGATTATATCGCTGTGTGTAGTTGTTGCTATTCCGCTACTTGTATTGGCAGGGATAAACGCCACACTCTTTTTTTTCACCACCGACAAAGGCAAACAACAACTTTCAGCCCTTACCGAACAATACCTCGACAATCGTTTACAAATAGAGGATTTGGACTATTCGTTGATAAAAACATTTCCCACTCTCGGCATTTCGCTGCAAAACGCCACGCTGACCGCCGACACCGATACCGTGGTAAGCATCAAAAATGCCGACATACAGTTTCGTTGGACAAAACTTATCAGCAAAAACACCATTTTTTTTGATAAACTGCTGATTGACAGCTCCTCCGTAAACATTCACATGAGAGCAGATTCCTCCCTCAACTTGAAAATGAGAGAAACTGAAAGCAACGACACGGCAAGTCAAGGAGCATTGCCCCGTATCATTATCAAAAACGGGCAATTGAACCATATCCGATTTGCATACAAAAACGATACCGACAGCACGTCCGTTGTTGTAAACGACTTGGAAATACAGGCTCGCAGCCTGATTTCGGACACGATTTTTGCACGTTTTTCGATTGCTACGCCACGCATCTCATTCCGAAACAAACAACTATCGGTCGATTCCATTCCGCTCCGCGTGGAGGGGAAAGCGGCAATCCAAAAAGATTTCGAATTGTTCGGCATCAAACAACTCGAAATCGAATCGGACTTGTTGCAAGCCAACCTCGAAGGACGCATCACACACCAAACAGGGAACGACTACCTTACCAACCTCGATTGGCAATTGAACATCGACTCGCTGTCCGACATCAACGAACTATCCGTTGCTCCTTACAAACAGCATCTTTCGAAAATTCTCCTGCAAGGAACTCTGCAAATGAGCGGCTCCGTACACGGCATTTGGGGAGATAAAAATCGACCCACAATAGATGCTGCCATTGCCTTAAAAGAGGCTTCGATGGCTATTGTCGGAGCAAAAAAAAGAATCGATACGCTTGCATTGTATGCCAACACCTCCATCAACTTCGACAACCACCGGACTTCGTTTGCTGACATCGAACAGTTGAACATCAAAAGCGGGAATTCTTACCTGCAAATAGCTGGACGCATCGACAGTTTGTTTCACGAAAACCACATACAAGCCTCGTCAAATATCTATTTGCAGTTGGATTATCTGAAAGACATCTTGCCCAAAGATATTTTTTCGGTTTGCAAAGGAGAAGTGCGCGCCGACATTGCAGCCGACCTAAAACTCTCCGATTTAAAACGCAAAGAGTACGGGAAAATAATAAGCAAGGCCGAGATAAACACAAAAAAAATACAGCTGAAATCGGAAAAACTTGACCTGAATGCCTTTTCGGATAACCTGCATTGGGAGTTCGGCACCAACTCCATCGCATTGAAACGTTCTAAAAAAGTGGCGTTTTTCGTTTCCCGATTGGCATTCGACAGCATTTCGCTTCATTATCAGCAACTGATAAAGAAGTGTCGCATCTCGCGTTTCGATTTCAACTGTCATGCCGACAATCTGAGAACCGACGTCCCAAATCTGCGTACATCACTGACATTGAACGGGATACGCGGAGTGTTTGACACCGTTTTTGTTTCCTCAAAAAAAACACGCGTTTCGTTCGTTATCAACAAAGACAAGACAGACACGCTCATTCCTTACGGAAAATTGCGTTTCTTCACCGATTCGTTGCTCATAGGGACACCGTTGGCAGGCATGCGGTTCGATTCCACGCAATTCGTAGCCGAAACAAAACCACGCGTACGGCAACGATTCCGCGCATCAAAGCGTAAATCGGCTGAAGAGAACAGCAACGACTCCTTGCAATGGATATATGCAAAAGCCAATCGTTGCCCGATGACACTCGATTCGTTATACCGACTTACGAATTTGATATTGCAATCGTCGGAACCATCGGATTTGTTTTTGAAGAAATTTCGGAACAAAGGAGAAATCAAGATGAAGGAATTACGCATAAGAACCCCCTACTTTCAACTGCCGATTTCGTCGAAAAACATGGGGCTGACCTTTACCGACGACACGCTCCATTTACGCAATTTCCGCCTCAACATCGGGCAATCCGACCTTACTTTCGACGGGAATGCTACGAATATGCGACGTGCTTTCCTTCGCGGAAGAACGCTCTCCGGAAAATTAAATCTTTACTCCAAAAAACTCAATATCAACGAATTACTAAATGCTTACCAAAAGGGAGGCGATCGTTTCAAATCGGAACATGCACCGCTTTTGCAAGACGAGACTCCAACCGCAACTACAGACACCATCAACTCCGAAATGAAATTGTTTGTTGTTCCGGAACCGTTCGATTTGGCTTTTAAGGCGACAATCGACACCTTGATTTTCTCCAATATTCTGTTCAACGATTTTTATGGAGATGTTACGATGAGAGAGAAAATATTACGAATAAAAAATCTTTCAACATCGACCAACCTCGGGCATTTTGCAATGAACGTAATGTACAAATGCGATACTCCAAAAAAGGCAACCGCCGGTGTGGACATCTCGACAAAGAAGATTGATGTTGACCAACTGATTAAACAGATACCGATGCTCGACTCAATTGTGCCAATGTTGCGCTCGTTCGATGGTCAGTTGGATTGTTCGATGACGGCAGTTACCGACCTCGATTCCGCCATGAACGTCGATTTGCCCACCCTTTCGGCAGCCGCCTATTTGCACGGTGAAGACATGGTGTTGCTCGACGGCGAGACATTCTCCGAAATTGCAAAAACACTGATGTTTAAAAATAAAAAACGGAATTTGATAGACAGCATCTCGGTGGAATTGACCATAAAAAACAACCAAATGGAGGTTTATCCGTTTATGCTCGAAATGGACAAATACCGTGCAGCCATCAGCGGCACGCACAATTTTGACATGTCGTTCAACTATCACATTTCGTTGTTGAATCCATTAAAAATCGGATTGAATATTTACGGTAATTTGGAAAAACCGAAATTCAAACTTGTTTTACCCAAATACAAAGACGAAAAAAGCGTAACACGCTCCACCTCTCTTCAAGGAAAAACGCTCAATCTGCGGCAACAATTCCAAAAGTCGTTGCAACAAATCATTTTAGAACAAACCAACTGATTGACAACTATGGAAGAACCTTTTAAGATAAAAAACATAGCACATCTGCAACTCATTTTGGCTTCGCAATCGCCACGCCGAAAAGAATTGCTCTCCAAATTAGGATTGGATTTTAAAACACAAAACGTTGATGTAGAAGAAGATTTTCCCGCATCGTTGCAAAGGGAGGAGATTGTGGAATTCCTTGCAAAGAAGAAAGCCGATGCCTTCCCCATCAAACCCCAGCAGCTTGTCGTTACGGCCGACACCATCGTTTGGCACGAAAACCAACTTTTTGGCAAACCCAAAGACATTGCTGACGCAAAAGCAATGCTACGACAACTATCGGGGCATACACACGAAGTTTTTACAGGCGTTGGGCTGACCACAACCCACAAACAACGAATTTTCTCGGTTCGTTCCGAAGTCCGCTTTGCACCATTAAGCGACGAAGAAATCGATTACTACATCGACACCTATCGCCCATTGGATAAAGCGGGAGCCTACGGCATTCAGGAATGGATAGGATTTGTAGGTATCGAATCCATTTCAGGGTCGTTTTGGAACGTCATGGGCTTGCCCATACAACGACTTTATCAGGAATTACGAAATTTTTAACAGAGGAGATTAGCTTTTTTCAAACCGCATCAAACATATGGTGCGGTTTTCTGTTATAAAAAAGATAAAGGATTTTCACTACCTTTGAGGCAACTAAACGTTATGAAAGAATTTCTCAAATACGCATTTTTATCGGTATTGTTATGGTTTTCGTCAGTCGCTTATGCCCAACTCAACACCGACCGTTTGCTCTCTATCGGCCGAAATGCGCTCTATTTTGAAGATTATATTCTGTCGATTCAATATTTCAACCAGATAATCCGCATCAAGCCCTATCTTGCCGAACCATACTACTTTCGTGCCATAGCCAAAATACAACTTGAGGATTACGAAGGCGCCGAACAAGACATTAACGAAGTATTATTGCGAAATCCTTTTATTGCAGGCGCTTTTTATGCACGCGGTTTTGCACGCAAACAGATAGGAAAACTCAGCGAAGCGGAGGCCGATTTCGATAAGGCATTGGAATTTAGTCCCGACAACCTATCCGTATTGCTCAACCGTATAGAACTCTACGAGCGGCAAGAGAAATACGATCAGGCATTGCAAGAAATCGATACGTTGATAAAGCGAAAGGTGGAACTTGACGTATTGGGATTTGAACGCGGAAGGCTACTTTTTATGAAAGGCGATACGCTCGGTTCGTTGCAATCGTTTGACCGCCTAATAGAGCAAGACAGCACCTCGGACGAGGGTTGGGGAATGCGCGGACTCATTCATTTGCAAATGGGGAATCGCGAAGCCGCCCTTGCCGACTACAATGAAGCCATAAAACGCAATCGCTACAACTCCAATTATTACATCAATCGCGGAATACTCAACTATTGGAAGAAAAACTACAAGGGAGCTCTTGCCGATTTCGACCGAGCCATCGAACTTGATCCGCAAAATCAGTTGTCGTTGTTCAATAGGGCTTTGCTGCGCGACGAGGTTGGCGACTACGACCGAGCCATCGACGACCTAAATAAAACCTTGCAGTTGAATCCGAATTTTTACGAAGCACTGCTCAAACGTGCCGAAATATACATCGGCAAGGGCGAATGGTCGTCTGCCGAACGCGATTTTACAACCATCTTGATTCGTTATCCGAACTTTGTACCCGCCTACTACGGACGTTCCACCGCACGAAGGAATTTAGGTATGGTGCAATCGGCTTATCTCGATATTGAAACAGCCCAACAATTAGAGAAAAATAAAGACAAGATAAAAAAAGAGATTTCGACCGAAGCCCAATACGCCGACGAAGAGAGCGTACAAGACAGAACAAAAGATTTTGACACGTCGGGCGGAACCGATTTGGCAAAAAGCAAATACGACAACAAATTGCGAGGTGCTGTGCAAAACCGATTTGCCGACGTTGTCAATGAACGAAACTTTGCAATCTCTTACTATGCTCATACCGAAAATGCGGGGCAACATTACTACAAATGTATTGCCGAAATAGACAACAGCGGCATTTTGCCTGCAAAACTGAAAATAACCAACAATGAATTGGCTCTGACCTCATCGTCAATCGACTTTCACAACCAATCCATCAATCATTTTTCACATTTGATACAAGACAACGCCGACAACGCATACCTCTACTTCGGGCGTGGCATCGACTATGCCCTCACTCAAGACTACAACAGCGCCATCAACGACTTTTCGAATGCCATTGCCATAAATCCCGAATTTGTCATTGCCTATTTTTGTCGCGCAAACATACGCTACAAACAACTCGAACGCATGTTAAACGACCAAGAAAAAACACCCGCAGAAACAGAAGAGAACCTCCTGCAAAAGAATAAAAACAAAACGTTGGGAACGGTGCAGCACATCTCTCCCGACAAAAAATACAATTACGACTTTGAACTCATTATGCGGGACTATGACAAAACCATTGAGTTGGCACCCGAATTTGAATACGCATGGTTCAACAAAGCCAATCTGCTCTGTTCGCAAAAGGATTTTCGTTCGGCAATAAAACATTACAGCAAAGCCATCGAAATAAATCCCGAGTTTGCCGAAGCCTATTTCAACCGAGGCCTGACACGCATCTATACAGGCGACACCAAAGACGGATTCGCCGATTTAAGCAAAGCCGGCGAATTGGGCATTTACCAATCGTATAACCTTTTAAAACGTTTAAAGAAATGAAGAAAAAACTTTTATTCTGCCTGCTTTTGGCATTGCCCGCATTGGGCAACGCACAACTTCTTTGGGAAATATCGGGAAATCATTTGAAGCAGAAGTCGTATCTTTTCGGTTCGCATCACTTGGTTCCCATTTCGTTTTTGGACTCAATCAAAGGCATTTATCCGGCATTCAATAGTTGCGAAAATGTAGTCGGTGAAATCATCTTGGACGACCCTGCCGTGATAAAAAAACTGCAACAAGCGGCCGTCATTACCACGGGGAAAACCACCAAAGATTGGCTCACCGACGAACAATACGCTGTGGCCGACTCGATACTGAAAAGCACTATCGGAATGGGGCTTCAGGAGTTACGATTTTTCAAACCTGCCATGATTGAAAACATCTATGTTCTTGCGCTCTACGACCGATATTTTCAACGCGACGAAGATTTTCAGATAGATTCGTATTTCCAGAAAATAGGCAAAAAAGAGGGGAAACGCCTCTTCTCTTTAGAAACGGTTGAGGAACAAATCCAACTCCTATTGGAGAGTAAATCGCTTGAAGAACAAGCTCAATCGCTTTACGAAACACTCACTTCCTCTGCCGAATTACTTACCCAAATTGAGGCACTTAACGACAAATACCTTGCTCAAGATTTAGACGGGTTGCTCGAACTGAACAACAACGACACCACTCAAACGGAAGAAGAACGCTTTGCCCTCATAGACAAACGAAACATTCGATGGGCGGAAATACTCCCGAAACAACTCGCTTTGGGGAATAATTTCATTATAGTAGGTGCTATGCATCTACCCGGTGAAAACGGGCTTATTCATCTCCTACAAAAACAAGGATACAAAGTTAAACCCGTCAAGTGATTCACTTCACCTCCAACAAATTACACATTTGAGAGATGATATAGGGACGCCACAAGGCTAACATATTCTCAAAAGACTCGTTTTCGTCCAAAAAGACAAAAGAGATTTCTCTTGTCAGAAATGGCATTATCAACAATCCATATAAGTTGAAAAACAAGAAACGAAACGGCATCGGCTTTATGCGACCTGCATCCATCTCTTTCTGTAACGATGCAAAAATGGTTTTTAACCTTTCTTCCAATTTGAGTTCTTGCACAGTTGCTATCAACAATGAAGCATCACGGTTTATCTCTTTTAAGATAAATATCGGAAGACGCGGATATTCCAGCAACAAGGAATAATACACATCTACAATCTTTTCCACTCTCTTTGCCACAGGAGTTTCGCTTTGATATAAAATATCGAAAACTTTAGGCGCTATCGACAAGATAATGCGACCAAAAACCGCCTGAAACATTTTGTCTTTCGTGCGAAAATAATAATGCAAAGCCGGTCGGTTGATACCTACTCTTGCCGCAATCTCACTCATACTCGTTTCGACATAACCTTTCTCGATGAAAGTTTCTTGCGCCACTTCCAGAATTTTGCGTTCTAAATCACTATTTTCAGTTTTCATTACTATCTTTTTTCAAATTATCAATAAACAACAACAAACGGTTTTTGATATTCACATCGCTCACTCCGCTATCGAAATCCAAAGATAATAAATTAACATTTGGAAACAATTCTTTGATACGTTTTTCGACACCTTTGGACACAATGTGATTGGCAATACACCCGAAAGGCTGTAAACTGATGACATGGTTTACTCCACTGCGTGCATGCAAAATGACTTCGGCAGGCAACTGCCACCCCTCGCCAAATTGAGCATTGAGCGGAATCACTTGCTCAACCATTTCGGCCTCACCGAAAATATCGCCAAAAGGCGTGAAATATCGAAATGCAGAGGCTATCTTATTCACCTTTTCCAACTGCTTTTGAACAAGTTCGTAGCCCAATCCCATAAAAGCATCAGAAAAGCGTCGCGACTCGACATGTTGTCCAACTTTTGCTTTCCGATTCACAAACGATTGCAAGAAAAAATCCATCAGAATAGGTGGAATCACCTCTATTCCCTGCTCTATAAGCCAATCGGTTACACTCCGTTGTGCAAAAGGGTTGAATTTCAGAAAAATCTCGCCAACAACTCCAACCTTTGGCAGTTGTCTATCTTCGACAGCGGCATCGAACTCTGCTGCTGCACAAGCCAGCGCATTGTATAGTTGCGAGCTGTTGCCCGACTCGATAAGTTCGGCTCCTTTTTGCAAATAGGTATCGCGCAAAATGCCGGCAGCTCCTTTTTGCTTTTCACGCACAACCGCCGCATAATAAAATTTACTGATGCAATCGCTATACAAAACTGCACGCACTGCTATAGGCAACATTTTCAACCAATTGACATGAAAAGCCGGCTGATTGTTTTTCAAATCATTTTCCCCGAATGTTACCGAAACAACAGGCACATCGGTATATCCGGCATCGACAAGAGCTTTTTTCAGCATCGGAAAATAATTTGAAGCCCTGCATTGTCCTCCGGTTTGTACCATTGCCACAACACATTCCGAAGGGTTATACTTTCCGCTTCTGAACGCCTTTATCACATCGCCGATGATAAGCGTTGCAGGATAACAAACCTCATTGTTTGCAAATTTCAATCCCCATTCGCACGACAACTCATCGCTCAACGGAAGCGTTTCCACCTCGTAGCCCGCCACACGCAAAATAGAGGGAATAAGCGGAGAAATATACGATGTAAAATACGGAACCAGCATCTTTCGTCGGCGATACGACTTATCGTATATGGGCGTGGTTTGAAACGGCTTTTTTCCCATCAACGGCTGAATTCAACTTGCAAATGCAACAGAATTCTGATTAATAATTTGTTTAAATTT
>SAMEA3663036__coassemble_1044_pt1 | contig 11188 bp, 8 predicted proteins | sample SAMEA3663036__metabat2_low_PE_036 | metagenome-assembled genome bin SAMEA3663036 (sample SAMEA3663036) | pig gut metagenome | biome: pig gut; feature: pig-associated habitat; material: faeces | place: France | collected 2012 | reverse complement strand
ACCAATCCTCCTTTTTCATACTCGGATAACCCGTCAGAGGAAAATGGCAGTTATCAAGATTTCCCCTTAAAAACAGCGGTTCTCCATTGACAAACAACTGATTACCTTCGCGTTTAAACGAGCGGAATCCAATATTTTTCTTAAGTATTGTTTGTTTTCCGCTTCGCAATTCAAGCGTATAAAGTTGAGGCGAAAACTCGCTCCAAGCCACAAAATCGTTGGGCTGCAAAGGAACGGAAATTTCAATCCGTTCACCATTTATTGTAAATTTCACATTCTCGTCAAGCAGAATTTTTCCCGTATTTTTGTCGCTAAGTTGCAACGTCAAATTCGAGAGCAACATATCGCAATCAAAAAACAACTCCAACCTGTTTCGCTCAAAAGGTGCATTTATTCGAACATTTTTCAAAACCGGAGCATCTATTTTTTGCATCAACATTTTTCCAAGAATTCCGTTCCAGATGGTCTGCATGTGTTCACCGTAGGCATGTCCTTTTTCGCCTATGCGATGTATCATCGTATTATCGACCGTTACTTCGACAAGATGTTCTCCCTCCGACAAGTTACTCACCACAAACGTATGCGGAGTAGAAAGCGACTCACACGACCCGATGGTTTTCCCGTCGATTTTCAACGTACTTTTCCAAAGCACACGCTCAAAAACGATTCGCCACGAAGCCGTTTCCGGAGTTTTTATCTTCCGAGAATAAACAGCCTCGCCAATGAATTGCGTTTTTCGCGAAAGACAACCTAAAAACGGTTCCTCCACCTTATTGCCGAAGCCGTATTCATCTAAAGTGGCTGGCAATTTGATTACTCCTTCGGTTTTCGCTTCACTGTTTAAAACGGTAGGCTGATACATCACGTTTTGTGTCGGACCAAGTCCGCGACTCGGTTTAAACAAAGTATCCTTTCGCGCACTCTCGTGCAACACAACCGACCATTTGCCGGCAAGATTCACTTCATTTTTGTTCGTACAGGCTACAAACAAACAAGCAATAACGGTTACTAACAGACTTTTTTTCATAATTATCAATGTTTTTTCATATTTTTCAATCCAACATTCAAATAATCAATAAAATGTTGCGGGTTATCATCAAAAGAGAAACTTCCCGCCAACGGTTCTCCTTGCGGATTTAAAATCACATAAAAAGGTTGTGCATTCGCCCCAAATTTAAAACGCTGCAAATAGCTGTTTTTATCGCCGACCGTAGTCAAAATGCGCTCTTTACCCTGCTCCACTATCGTCATAGGACTTTCTAAAGAAGTCTTGTCGTCAACAAAAAGCGTAATCAGTACGAACTCATCGGTAAGCATTTCATTCACCTGATTGTTCGTTAAAACCGCCGATTCCATTTTGCGGCAATTTACACAGCCATACCCTGAAAAGTCGATCAATACGGGTTTGTTCGCTTTCTTCGCATAATTCATACCTTGTTCGTAATCATTAAATACAGTATGTGTTTCCTTGTTGTACATATTAAAATCTTGTGTAGAAAGCGGCGGAACGAACGCACTAACCGATTTCAGAGGCGCTCCCCAAAGTCCCGGAAGCAAGTACACGGCAAAAGCCAACGAAATCAAACTCAAAAAGAAACGCGGCACCGATACATGTTTCAACTCCGAATCGTGCGGGAACTTGATTTTTCCAAGCAAATAGAAGCCCAGCAAAGCGAATATCACAATCCAAAGCACCAAAAATGTTTCACGGTCGAGAATGTGCCAACCATAAGCCAAGTCGGCTACCGACAGAAACTTCAGTGCAAAAGCCAATTCCAAGAAACCCAAAACGACTTTTACGGAATTGAGCCAACCTCCCGACTTTGGCAACGATTTCAACCAAGTGGGAAACATGGCAAACAACGTAAACGGCAACGCCAAAGCAAGTGCAAAACCACCCATCCCGACGGCAGGTGCAAGCAACGAGCCGTTCACCGACACATCGACGAGCAGCGTACCGATAATAGGTCCCGTACACGAAAACGACACCAACACCAACGTAAATGCCATCAAAAGCACGCTTAAGAATCCCGTTGTCGATTCGGATTTTGCATTTATTTTAGTACTCCACGATGCGGGCAACGTGATTTCGAACGCTCCAAAAAACGAAACGGCAAACAACACCAGCAACAAGAAAAAGAAGATGTTGAAGACGGCATTCGTAGAAAGACTATTCAGTGCACTCGCTCCAAAAATCAGCGTAATCACAATTCCCAAAAACAGATATATAAAAATGATGGACACTCCAAAGAGAGAGGCATCAAAAATACCTTTCTTTTTGTTTTTCGATTTTTTCAGAAAAAAACTCACCGTCATCGGTATAATAGGCCAAACACAAGGCGTAAGCAATGCAATGAATCCACCCAACAACCCTTTTATAAAAATCCACCAAAGCGAGTTGTCGGTGGAGGCGGAACCCTGCGTATCAAAACTTCTCAATTCATCAACTACGGGAGTCCACAAATCGGTCGTTTCCGCCGACAACGGCAAAAATGGCGTGGCAATTTCCGACAAGCCTATCGGGGTTTGAGGCTCCGCGCCAAAAGAAAAATCCACATGCGAAGGAGGTAAACATGTATTGTCGTTGCACCCCATAAACTCCACATTTCCGGCAATCACAAAGCCATCTTGCACTTTCACAAGTTGAGTAAACGAAACTTCGTTTTCGTACCATTGCAATTGCATTTGGAAATTCTCGTCGAACGACTTTTCAGCCGCTCTCGAGGCAAGAATATCACCTTGCAATGCCGCATCTTGCAGTCGGTCGAAATGGAATTGTGTAGCCACCGGACCTCCTTGCAGTAACTCTGTGGCATACAAGTGCCAACCCTTCTCTATTTTTGCATTAAACACAACCTCAAAAAGCGTGTCGTTCTTTGCATTCCCTGTAACTGTCCACGTTATTGGTTCCAATATTTGAGCGGACAACAACCATGGAAATAGCAACAAATAGCCGATAATTACTGTTTTTTTCATCGTCATCATATTTTTATAAATTCCAAATACGCCACGAGGCTTCTGCTTGTCCTACAAGCATTTCATAACCATTTTTCACCGCAGCCCCATTTTGTAATCCCTTTTTCATAAACAAAGTTTGCTCCGGATTGTACACCAAATCGAAAAGCAAATGTTTTTCGGTCAGCAACCGATACGGAATGTCGGGACAAGTATCCACATTCGGGAAAGTGCCCAAAGGTGTTGTATTCACTATCAACGTATTACGACGCATCACATCGGCATCAAGAGTTTCGTATGTAAGCATTCCCTCACGCTTCTGCCGCGAAACGCAACGAGCCGCGATGCCCAAATTTTCCAACACATACAAAACCGCTTTCGAAGCACCTCCCGTGCCAAGCACCAACGCCGAAGAGTGCCAAGGCTTCAGCAACGGTTTCAGCGAATTTCTAAAGCCGACAACATCGGTATTAAAGCCTTTTAAACACAAGCGCTCGCCCTCTCTTTTTATTTTTATAACATTCACAGCCCCAACCATTTGTGCCTCGCTTTCTATTTCGTCCAACAACGGTATCACATCTTGTTTGTAAGGAATAGTAACGTTCAATCCGCAAAGCGAATGCTCTTGAACAAACTGCCGAAGCGAATCGACATTTGCCATCGAATAAAGTTCGTAATTGGCATCAACAGCCTCTCGTTCAAATTTTTCCGTAAAGTATTTTTTCGAAAAAGAATGAACAAGGGTTTTACCTATCAATCCGAATTTTCGCATAAAACTACCGTCTTTTTTTTACAAATCGTTTTACAACAAACCAAAGCACACACAATGCAAACAATGCCAAAATCACAACCGATATTTCATGACTGTATTTATTTATAAGGTCGGCCTGACCATGTGCTATGTATCCCAAAAGCGCCAATACGGAATTCCAAATGCCGGCACCCAATGCCGTAAAGCCCAAAAAAGTCCAAAAATTCATTTTTGCCAAACCGGCTGGAATTGATATAAGTTGCCTGATGCCGGGTATCAAACGCCCTACAAATGTGGACATTCGACCATGTTCGTTGAAATAATCTTCCGCCTTTTGTATCTTTTCACCGCTCAACAAACACAATCGTCCTATTTTGCTATCGGCAAATTTGTAAATAATAGGTCGCCCGAGCCACATCGCCAACAAATAATTGATTATAGCTCCCAAGATAGCACCCAAAGTACCAAACAAAACTATCAACAATACATTTACAAGATACGACGGGGTTGCATTCAAACTGCTGTCGGCACGCCCTGCCACATACACTGCAGGCGGAATCACTATTTCCGACGGAAACGGCACAAACGAACTCTCCACCGTCATCAAAGCGGTGATGCTAAAGTAATTCATATTCTCACCGTACCACTGCTCCACTCGTTGCAACAAAGACACATTCTCAATTGTATCATTTTTTGCAGAAGCAAACGCACACAAAGAGCAACATACGAAAATCAAAGCGAGTTTATTTCTCATCATTATTCGAATTTAGGTTTTCTAAAAAAAGAGTTGCAAACTCATATCCTTCAGGACAAATTTCCAAAAACACATTAACCGACTGATTATTTGCATTATATGCGGTCGTTAAAAATTTTATTGCATTCTTTTCCTCACCCATTTTATAATAGGTCATTGCCAAAAACAGGTTTATGTTTTCGGTTTTGGCATCAAGGTCGTAAGCCTTTAAATAGCATTTTAACGCCTCCTCAAAATCGTCCGTTTCAAAATAGATATTACCCAAAGCGACCCACGAAGAAGGCTGATTCGAATTCAGTTCAAGCGATTTTTGATATGCGTTTTTTGCCTTTTCATCTTTGTCTAAATTTAAGCAGGCATCGGCATAGTAGCAATAAATATCGCTAACGTCGGGATACTGTTTTATAAGTTTTTCGGCAAAAGTTTCACACTCGGCATAGCGTTCCAGCTCCAACATACAATACAAACACGCCACCAAAACCTCCATGTCGTCCACCCTCAATATCTGATTTATTTTTATGCACTCCTGATAATAATACAACGCCGTTTCAAAATCCTCCGCTTGTTCGTAGCTATCGCCTATTAAAGCATACGCTTCGGCATGTACTTCAAAGCTCTGCGACAAATTCAGCATACGTTTAAAACAAACAACTGCCTCGGTATAACGTTTCAACTCGTAAAGTATTCTCCCCTTTTGTCGCCATGCAGCGAAATCCTTTTTGTCAAGCAAAACGGCATACTCCACCGCCTCCAACGCATCAGGGTAATTTTCCTGAAAAATGCAAACTTCTGCCAACAGATACCATGCATACTGATGATACGGATTGTTATCTAATATTCTGTTTATCAACTTTTTTGCCAACTCATATTGTGTCAGCAGCGTAGCTAAAGTAATATAATGAAACAGCAAATTGGTATTCTTCGGATTGAATTTTAAGCCTTTTTCCAAATAGGGCAATGCAAATGTGAAATATTCCTCATTTTTAAAAGTACGAGCAATATCGTAACAAAGATCATCGAAATATTCATCGTTTTTTTCTTGCTCCAACAACTTATCAAACACAGCAACCGCTTGTTCTATTTCGCCTTTCTGCACAAGAATATTGCCTCGCCAAAACAAGGCTTCCGAATCGTCGGGATTCACCTCGTTCATCAGCGCTTTCAAAGCCTGATTGTAATTGCCCGAAACGAACAACATTTGTGCTTCTTTCAGTTTCAGTTCTTCAGAATCGGGGTGCAATCTCAAACCTGCTTTCAAAGCCTCCGATGCTTTGTAGTCGTCATCTTTGTCAAGATAATGTTCCACTATCATTGCAAACTCTTCAGCATCGAAATAAGCATTTCGGTTGGAATGTTCGTACCGACGAACGGCATCCAACTCCTCTTGACTCGGTTTCTGAAAATCATTATTTTTTCTCATCGTAAGAATTGATTTCTGCAAATTTACGAGAATCAAACTTTTTCAGCAAACATTGTTCATAACTTATTGTCCGTTGCACACAAAAACAAAGATTGCAGCTGATAGTAAAAAACCTTATCTTTGTTCAAATTTCAATTTCTATCAGTATGAAAAAATTAGTTGGAGTAGCTATCGCTTTAGGATTATTTGCCATGACAAATGCGGACAACGTCCGTACCGAGTCGTTGCTGGAAAAGGGTTGGAAATTCACTCGTGAAGACGATTCCCGATTTTCTAAAACAACTATCAATGACAGCAAATGGCAATCGGTAACGGTGCCGCACGATTGGGCTATTTACGGGCCTTTCAGTTCTCAAAACGACAAACAGCACGTTGCCATTGTGCAAGACGGGCAAAAAGACGCTCTTGAACACGCCGGACGCACAGGCGGATTGCCTTTTGTGGGTGTAGGTTGGTATCGGTTGCAATTCGATGCTCCAAAATCGACCGACGGCAAACAAGTGGAATTGCTTTTCGACGGAGCCATGAGCGAACCACAAATTTTTGTCAACGGACAAAAGGCTGGCGAATGGAAATACGGCTACAATTCGTTTGTGGTGGACATCACCGATTTTGTTTCAGCTAACGGGAAAAACACCTTGGCTGTCCGATTGGAAAACCAACCCGAGTCGTCGCGTTGGTATCCGGGCGCAGGGCTCTATCGCAATGTACATCTAATTGTTACCGAAAAAACACGCATTCCCGTTTGGGGAACCTACCTCACAACTCCCGTTGTAACAAGCGATTACGCAAAAATTCATCTTCAAACAAAAGTGGAGTACCCACAATCTACCGATTGGCAGACATTGCTACTCAAAACCTCTATTTTCGATGCTGCAAACAACGTTGTAGCCACAACCGAAACAAGGCTGAACAAATATAACAAAAACAAATTTGAGCAAAATTTCGTAGTGGAAAATCCTGCTCTATGGTCGGTAGAACACCCCAATTTATACGTTGCAAAATCGGAGATATTCGAAAACGGTATTTTGAAAGACTGCTACTCTACCCGTTTCGGCATTCGTTCGTTGGAACTCCGTCCCGATGAAGGTTTTTTCATGAATGGGGAGAAAATCATTTTCAAAGGCGTATGCAATCATCACGACCTCGGACCTCTTGGAGCCGCCGTCAATACAGCTGCCATACGTCGTCAGATTCGCATTCTGAAAGATATGGGGTGCAATGCCATTCGTACCTCGCACAATATGCCTGCGCCCGAATTGGTAGAGGCTTGCGACGAAATGGGTATGATGCTCATGGCCGAGTCGTTCGACGAATGGCAAATAGCAAAATGCAAAAACGGCTACAACCGCTTTTTCGACGAATGGGTGGAACGCGATTTGACAAATCTGATTCATCACTATCGCAACAATCCGAGCATTGTAATGTGGTGCATCGGCAACGAAGTTCCCAATCAAGGTGTCGAGGGAGAAAGCAAAACTGCCAAAATGTTGCAAGACATCTGCCACCGCGAAGACCCGACACGCCCCGTCACACAAGGAATGGACAACCCCGACGCCGTAGTCAACAACAATTTTGCAGCCGTAATGGACATTGCAGGATTCAATTATCGTTCGCACAAGTACCAACAAAATTATCAGAAACTGCCACAGCGGCTTTTACTCGGTAGCGAAACCACATCGGGATTAAGTTCGAGAGGCGTTTACAAATTTCCCGTTGTACGCAAACGCATGGCCAAATACGACGACCACCAAGCCTCTGGCTACGATGTGGAGCATGTGGGCTGGGGCTGCCTTGCCGACGACGATTTTATCCAATACGAAAAACTTCCCTATTGCATGGGCGAATTTGTATGGACAGGATTTGACTATTTAGGCGAGCCTACGCCCTACTACGAGGATTGGCCAAGTCACAGCTCACTTTTTGGCATTATCGACTTGGCGGGTATTCCTAAAGACCGCTACTACCTCTATCGCAGTTATTGGAACAAAACAGACGCAACACTGCATGTGCTTCCGCACTGGACATGGCCCGGACGCGAGGGCGAAACCACACCCGTATTCGTTTACACCTCGTACCCTGCGGCAGAGTTGTTCATCAACGGGAAAAGCCAAGGCATTCAGGAAAAAACAGCGGAAATAGACCTAAATGCTTCGGGGACAGATGCTGCACTGGATTCTTTGGTACGTCAGCGGCACTATCGCCTGATGTGGATGGACACAAAATACGAACCGGGAACACTTAAAGTAATCGCCTACGACGCACACGGAAACATAGCCGAGGAAAAAGAGATTCATACTGCCGGCAAACCGCATCACATAGAACTCATAGCCGACCGCACCTGCCTCAATGCCGACGGCAACGACTTATCGTTTATTCGTGTACGTGTAGTGGACAAAGACGGCAATCTGTGCCCCGATGATTGTCGCCAAATAAAATTCAAAGTGAAAGGCGCCGGCAAATATCGTGCTGCCGCCAATGGAAAAACCACAAGTTTAGAACAATTTCATTTACCCGAAATGACGCTTTTCAGCGGAGAACTAACAGCAATTGTCCAAGCAGGCGAAAAAGCGGGAGAAATCACCTTTGAAGCCTCGGCGAAAGGTGTAAAAAAAGCTAAACTCACACTACATAGCAAATAAAAAAAACGACCTTCGAAGGTCGTTTTTTTTATTCAGCAGAGAGCCGAGTAATTTCCGAAAGCCCGTCTTTGTTGCCCGCCACAAAATCAACAGGCGGATTTTTCCCTTGCACCAAACAAGAGATATAAAGCGGTTCGTGAAGAATAAAAAATGAACATATAAAAGTAGCACCTACCATAAGTTTGGAATTTTCGGATTGCTCCACCACAAAATTCTGATCACCCAAATAGCGAAACACACAATGTCGATTGGGCAACCACGACACTTCAACTCGTTCACCTACTTGCAAATCGTCCACATTGATGTGTGGCGAACACAGAAAATCAGATTGAATATCACTTGTCTTATCAAGATACGCCAAAAAATTATCCCAATCATCGAAACCCAAAAAACGGGATAAAATACGCAACGTGCTGTTGCGAGCTTTATCAGCACCATCGATATAACCCCACAAACGCTTCAGCGTTGTCGGACTGATGGTTTCGTGCGTACGTTCCCAAATGACACCGCCGAGAAAAATAAAATCGTTCGGCGTCTTCACTTTTCGCTTCAATTGCGTTTCTACCCGACTTCTCAACTCTATAATTTCAGGACAATTCTTATTCATACAAAAATATTTTTTTGCAAAAGTGCGAACTTTCTCACAGAAATACAAAGTCCTTGTTAGTCCTTATTTTTATAGGAATAGCGTAAAGTTGTATCTTTGCAAAACAACCATTTGGAATTGTATATGAACCAAGAAAGTTCTTCATCGGGCATTATAAAAAACGATTTTTTCGATACGGAAGATACGCTCACCTCTTACTCCGAATTGGCGTGTAGCGGATTCAATCGCATATTCAAAATAAAGCGTTCGGGCAAATGGTTTTTGCTCAAGGGATTGAAAGCCGAGCACCGCGCCAATCCCGTTTATATCGAACTGCTAAAAAAGGAGTTTGCAATCACCTCGCAACTCGACCATCCCAACATCGTAAAAGCATTGTCGAAAGAGAACGATTCGCGTATCGGTCCCGCCATCTTGATGGAATATATCGACGGCGATACGCTTGACGTTTTTTTGAAAAAAAATCCCTCTAAAAACATTCGCTTAAAAGTCGTTAACGAATTGCTTGATGCCTTGCAATACATTCATTCCAAGCAAATTATACACCGCGACATCAAACCAAGCAACATACTGATTACACACAACGGCAACAATGTTAAAATCATTGATTTCGGGCTTTCGGATGCCGACGGCTATGCGGTTTTGAAACAAGCTGCCGGAACAAAAAAGTATGCCGCACCCGAGCAATTCTCCTCTCCAAAATCGATTGATTTGCGTGTCGATATTTATGCTTTCGGAAAAATATTGGGACTTATATTCCCGAAAAAGTACACCTCTATTGCCAAACAATGCACTCAACCCAAACGCGAACTACGTTACGACAACATCCATCAAGTAAAGAAAGCCATTACACGCCGCCAACGACTGCCCTACGTTGTTGTGGGCATTTTGCTGTCGATTGTTGCATTATTGCCGTCGGCTGTTTTTATGTACGAAAAAAACGTCGTTCAACCGACTTCGGTTATCGTCCAAAAAATTGATACCGTTGTGATTGAAAAACGCGATACGGTGGTTGTCGAAAAACAGGTACAAGGCTACACCTCATCCGAGCAAGCCATCATAGACAAAGCCTATCGCGACATTTCGGCGATGCTGCAACCCGCTTTTCAGGCCATCGACAAGGGCGAAATCGTATATTACGAAATAGCCCACGCTCAACTCAACTCGTTCTACAAAAATGTGCAGAAATACACCAACCAAGTCGCTCAAACCTTGGACAAGCACAGCCTGTTTTATCATGAGTGGTTCAATGCCACGGCAGTTATTCAGGCCGAGATACTCAACCAATACACCTCGAAGATGGATGCGTTGCCATGGGCTTCCGAACTCCGTCAGCAGGGCAAACTATCTGAAGCAGAACTTCAAGCAGTGCTTGATTTGGCTATATCGTTAAATAAATAGATGGCGTTTCGTCGATTTTAGAATTGAAAAAAGGCAGTGTCGATTTGTCAAGACGGGAATCGGAATACTACCTTCACGGTTTAAGTTTCTGCGAGTATGTCAATATTCATTATCGTTGGCAGTTGCCCAACTACACATTGGCTGAAATTCTGTCGGGCAAGGTCGTGTTTTCCATTGATGGAGTGTAGCCATTGTGCTTTAGGCGATGCCATCGGTGAGTTTATAAAACGGCACCTCCAAGCCATTGGCTATTTTACAAAGTGTTTTTACGGATGGATAGGTTCTACCTGCTTCGATACGGTTGAGATTTGAGGGCTCGAAATTGCAACGGAAAGCCAAATCCACTTGCGACAAATTGGCCTCTTTGCGTAAGATTTTTATGCGTTGTCCTATTTTTTTTGCGATTTCTTTTTCGTCAGACATTCATTTGATTATCAAGCAGTTATACCCCCCCCCAAAAAAATTGTCAAAATTGATAATTTTTTGTTTTGACATTCAAAATTAAATCATTACTATTGCAAAATAATTATCATATATGATAATAAACAAAGGTGCTAAACTTTTGGTTATTAGCATATTGCTGATAATCAAACGAAAAAGGACCAACAAGGACTTTTTTTCTAAAAAATTTTTATATTTTCTTTGCAGAAAGAATATTCAC
>SAMEA3663036__coassemble_1030_pt1 | contig 11304 bp, 13 predicted proteins | sample SAMEA3663036__metabat2_low_PE_036 | metagenome-assembled genome bin SAMEA3663036 (sample SAMEA3663036) | pig gut metagenome | biome: pig gut; feature: pig-associated habitat; material: faeces | place: France | collected 2012 | reverse complement strand
CTTCCAAACTTTATTTTTTATTTTTTTTCAAGCTGGTGAAATAAGTTTTCAACATAGTTTGTTAATAACGTTTATAACGATAAAAAAACGTGTAATTTTGTAAAAATAACAAAAAATGAGACTTGTAATTCAACGCGTTAAAGAGGCTTCCGTAACAGTAAACAATGAACTGGTATCGAAAGTTGCAAGAGGATTGCTTATTTTGATTGGTATAGAAGACAATGATGCTGACGAAGATGTGGAGTGGTTGTCGAACAAAGTAGTCAATCTTCGTATTTTTGACGATGAAAACGGTGTAATGAACAAATCGGTGAAAGATATTGATGGAGAAATTTTGGTAGTCAGTCAGTTTACTTTGTATGCTTCTACAAAAAAAGGAAATCGTCCATCGTATATAAGAGCTTCGAAACCTGACTTTGCAGTACCGATGTATGAAAAATTTTGTGATAGATTGAAAACGTTAATTGATAAACCTGTAAAAACGGGTATATTTGGTGCCTATATGAAAGTGGCATTATTGAACGATGGTCCTGTTACCATATTGATGGATTCGCATAATAAAGAGTAAGTTTTATGGAAAATATCTCAATAGAAAAGGCTCAATTGTTGGTTGATGAATGGATAAAAACCTATGGAGTTCGTTATTTTAACGAATTGACAAATATGGCTATTCTTACCGAAGAAGTAGGTGAATTGGCTCGTATTGTTGCTCGCACCTATGGTGAACAATCTTTTAAAGATTCGGATAAAAATAAAAATATTTCCGATGAAATGGCAGATGTTTTGTGGGTATTACTTTGTATGGCCAATCAAATGGGTGTTGATTTAACAGATGCTTTCATTAAAAATCTCGAAAAGAAAACGCTTCGAGATAAAACAAGACATAAAACAAACGAAAAATTGAAATAACTATGAAAAATTTTAAACAACTTTTTGAAGAGTTCAATTGTAATGAATTGAATGACGAACTTGTAAAAAAACAGGTCGAGAAAATTATTTCCGAACGTTTTACGGAAAATGACAATGTAGATGTTTACAAACAATGCTTGAATCAAATTGATTTGACAACATTGAATGGCGATGATACTTCTTTGAAAGTAAAAACGATGGTTGAAAACGTAAACAATTTCAAATCGAAATTCAAAACATTGCCAAATGTTGCAGCAATGTGTGTTTATCCGGCTATGGTACCCGTAGTGAAAGAAAATCTAAAAGAAAAAGTGGAAATTGCTGCTGTTGCGGCAGGTTTTCCGGCTTCACAAACTTTTTTGGAAGTAAAAATTGCTGAAACGGCATTGACTGTAGCTTCGGGTGCTACGGAAATAGATATTGTAATTTCTATCGGAAAATTTTTAGAGGAAAATTATCAGGAAGTTTTTGATGAAATAGAAGAAATAAAAGCTGCTTGTCATGGTGCACACCTCAAAGTAATATTGGAAACAGGTGCTTTAAAAACAGCTGCCAATATCAAAAAAGCTGCCATTTTGGCTATGGAAGCCGGTGCCGATTTTATTAAAACATCGACAGGTAAAATTTCTGTATCGGCTACTTTGGAAGCTACTTATGTAATGTGTCAAGCCATTAAAGAATGGTATGAAAAAACGGGACGTATGGTAGGTTATAAGCCTGCAGGAGGCATTTCTACCACAAAAGAAGCTGTGGAGCATTATACTATTGTAAAAGCCGTTTTGGGAGAAAAGTGGTTGAATAATTCTTATTTCAGATTCGGAGCAAGCCGTTTGGCAAACAATTTATTGACGAGTATTTGTGGTGAAGAAGTGAAGTATTTTTAACAACTTTTATAAATAAGTTTGTTTTCTTTAAAAAATCAATCCTATTCACAGGATTGATTTTTTTATAAGAAAAAACCGTTTAAATACATCCAAATTATGTAGCGGACAAATTTTCCTAACAGCATAGAAAGAGCAACTATCCAAAACTTGCAACGCAAAAAACCTGATGCAACAGCTATAATATCTCCTATACCGGGAAGGAAAGAAAAGAAAGCAAACCAATCGCCGTATTTATGAAACTTGTTTTCGAATCGAACAATTTTTTCATGTTTTATTTTCATCCATTTTTCTATCCATTCCAATTTGCCTAAATGTCCTAACCAATAGCAAGTTAGTCCACCCAACCAATTGCCTAATGTGGCACAAAATACACATATCCATGGATTTAAACCGGCAAAAAGCAGTGCAGAAAAGACAATTTCAGAACTGAAAGGAATAATCGTTGCTGCTAAAAATGCTGCAATGAATAACCCGAAATATCCTAAACTTACAAGAAACATATTTATGTTAGCAAAAATATTATTCGGTAGAAAATGCCTAATCCTATGAATATTAACAGAATAATATTAGAAGATTTTGTTTGTTTGAAATTGTAATAAAAAGTCGAAAAAACAGATGTTAATAATAACAATAACAAACAAATTTCTCTGTATAAATGACTATTTATGATGTAAAAAATAATGATGAAAATGACAAAAATGGTGGATAAAAAAGTGTATATATAGATGTTTTTACTTTGTTCGTATCTATGTACAAAGCAGACAAATATGTAATAAAAAAGAAATACGATGAAAATAAAATAACCGATGATATCAATGCTTTTTATGGATATGTTTTCTAAATCGAAATAAACGATTTTTATCATCGAAAAATAATTTTCTACTATTGGCAAAGTATCGGTAATATATGCTGTTAGAACAAGTGCAACAGTAGAAGTTGCTAATCCGAAAATCGAAGCAAAAAAGGTGTTTCTTGTAAAGGCTTTGAGTTGAATAAATGCAATCCAAAAGAAAGGAATAAACCATAAATATTCGATATTGAAAAGAATTGCAACCGACAAAAACAACATACAATTGAATGCTCTGAAAACAGCCTCCGATTGAAACATTTTCATCAGATTATGAAGGGCTATTAGTAATAGAAAAAACGAAATGGCTGTTGTATTAAACAATTGAGCATAAGAGGTTACCGAACAAAGAAATAGAAAACTGATATAAAAAAGATGATTGTGTAGCGGTATGAGTTTCAGTTTTTCTAATGTGAAATTGATAATATACCCAAAAATCGAAATAAAAAAATATTGAATTAAAGTTGCCGTTAATGGTTTGTATTCGATAATCTCCTTTCCTAAAAAAGAGATTGAAACGGAATTGTCGGGTACTTTATCGAAAAAAAACGGTAAAAACCAGAGAAGTGTACAAACAATTTGTATTAAAACAATGGTTGTATAGTTGAATTTTAATAATTGCTGCTGAAATTTCATTTTCTTTCGTTTAGCACGTTGTATTCTTTTGATAGTTCTTTATGCAATTCGATGGAGTTCCATAAATAATTTGTTGGAGTTAAAACAGCTTTTAGAGGTATTCGTATGTTAAGATTTCGCAATTGTTGTAAAAATAAATCCAAAAGAGAATCGTCAAAATTGCAAAAGACTATCATTTCGTCATTAAAAATATGATTGTCAGTGTTTTTCGGCGTTAATCGGTTTTCTAAAACGGATTTAATGACAAACGATTGTTCAGCAGGTAAAATATTTCGAATATGTATTTGAAAATTAGCACAAAGCAATTCCAATTGAAACTGCTTTGTACTAAGATTGTAGGTCAAAATAGTAGGTTGCATTTTTCGATTTATTTTAATCCTCGACCCTTGAGCATTGCATCTGGATTGGGTTCAGCGCCACGAAATTGTTTATAAAGTTTCATTGGCTCATCACTTCCGCCTTTTTCAAGTATGTTTTCTTTAAAAGATAAGGCTGTTGCTGCATCAAAAATGCCTTTTTCTTTGAATAAGTCAAAAGCATCTTTATCGAGCACTTCTGCCCATAAATAACTATAATAACCGGCACTATAGCCACTATTGAAAATGTGATTAAAATTGGTGGTACAATAGCGTGGAGCAATTTCGGGTATCAAACCGAGCTCGTTCATTTTTTGCTTTTCAAATTGTTGAACGTCAATGCCTTCTATGTTTTTCAAATCGTGCCAATTCATATCCAAAATAGAAGCTGCCACCAATTCGGTAGTCATAAATCCTTGATTGAAATTGATAGCATTTTGAATTTTTTGAACTAATTCGTCGGGAATTACTTCGCCTGTCTGATAGTGTTTTGCATAGAGTTGTAATACCTCAGGTTCAAAAGCCCAATTTTCCAATATTTGAGATGGAAGTTCTACGAAGTCGCGTGCAACGTTTGTACCGCTTAGTGTTACATAATTGCATTGCGAAAGAAGTCCGTGCAGTGCGTGTCCAAATTCATGAAACATTGTTTCTACTTCGTCGAGTGTAAGTAACGAAGGTGTTTCGGCAGTTGGTTTTGTGAAGTTTCCTACGTTTACCACAATAGGTCTGATTTGTTCGCCATTCAATATTTTTTGTTCGCGGAAATTGCTCATCCAAGCACCGCCACGTTTGCTTGCACGTGGATAATAGTCAGTATAGAAAAGTCCTACAAGTTGGTCGTTGGCATCGGTTATTTTGAATGCTTCCACATCAGGATGATAAGTAGGAACGTTTTCCAATTTTTCAAAATTCAGACCGTATAACTTTTTTGCTACGGTAAAAACGCCAGTGCGTACGTTTTCCATCTGAAAATAAGGCTTGATTTCATCTTCATTGAGAGCATATTTCTCTTGACGAAGTTTTTCGGTGTAAAAATCCCAATCCCATGCTTGAAGCTGAAAACCACCATTTTCACGGTCGATAAGTTTTTGTAATTCGGCACGTTCTTGCTTTGCTTTTTCAACAGCAGGTTCAAAAATTTTTGCTAAAAATTCATTTACGGTAGCCGAATTTTTTGCCATTGTTTCGTCCAAGATAAAATTTGCAGGAGTGTCGAAGCCCAGAATATTAGCCTTTTCGATGCGTAATTTCATAATATCGAGCACAACCTGATTATTATCATTTTCATTTCCGTTGTTACCGCGATTGATGTAAGCGGTATATAGTTTTTCGCGTAAATCGCGACGGGCACTATATTGTAAAAATGGGATTCTGCTGGGGCTTTGCAAACCAAAGAGCCATTTGCCTTCGTATCCGGCGGCAGTAGCAGCCTCGGCAGCTGCAGTGCGTACGGCTTCAGGCAAACCTATTAAGTCTTCTTCGTTTAAGATAAGTTGAAAAGCATTGTTTTCAGCCAACAGATTGTTCCCGAATTTTTGTTCTAAAGCTGATAGTTGCTTGTTGATTTCTCTTAATCGTTCTTGTTTTTTAGGTTCAAGGTCGATACCGTTGCGAACAAAATTGCGATTCATTTTTTCGAGCAACATTGTTTGTTCAGTTGTTAAATTCAACGAATCTTTTTTGTTGTAAATGTATGCCACACGTTTATAGAAATCGGCATTCATAAAAATGTTGTCGCTATGTTCGGAGAGTAACGGTAAGGCTTCCTCGACAATAGCGTTCAAATTATCGTTGGCATCGGATTCCGACAGATTGAATAATACTCCGATAACTTTTGAGAGTAAAGCTCCCGAACGATCGTAAGCAGCAATCGTATTTTCAAATGTAGGTAAATCTTTATTGTTTACGATTGCAGCAATCTCTGTTGCTTGTTGTTTTATGCCTTCTTCGATGGCCGGTAGATAGTCTTGCTCTTTTATTTGTTCAAAAGGGGGCAAACCGTACGGTGTTTTCCACTCAATAAAAAAAGGATTTTCTGTTTTTTTACAGCATGCTGTCATCATAATCACTGTAGTTAGAAGTAAAATTGATTTTTTCATTTGATTTACATTTAAAGAATATTTTGGTTACAAAATTAAAAAAATCCTATTTGTTATAAAAACAGAGCAGTAGTGAACAAAAAAAGATATGAGTTGTTTTTATTGGTGTGTAGAACCTTTAAAATTTAAAGTCATGAAAAAATTTTATGCACTATTGGGTCTTTTCTCGTTTGGAGGATTATGCGCTTGTTCGAATGAACATTTAAACACCTCGACAGTGGCCGAACTCGATTTGAATCGTTATGTTGGCAAATGGTATGAAATAGCACGTTTCGACCATCGTTTTGAACGTGGTTTGGTTGGTTGTACAGCTACTTATACTTTACAGGAAAATGGTTTTATCAAGGTTGTAAATGCCGGTTATAAAAAAACGTTAGACGGAAAATACAAAGAATCTGTAGGTAAGGCTCGCCGACCGGACGAAAACAATCCCGGTAAACTTGAAGTTGCATTTTTTGCCAATTTTTATGCTGATTATTATGTGCTTGAATTGGCTGACGATTACCGTTATGCATTAGTAGGAAGTAAAAGCGATAAGTATTTGTGGATTTTGAGTCGTACGCCACAAATGTTGGAATCTGACCTTGATTTTGTATTAAAACGTGCCCAAGAGCGTGGGTATAACATGAATAAATTGATTTGGGTAGAACAAAGAAAGTAACGTAAAAGCCATTCTTTACAAGAGTGGCTTTTTTAGTTGATTTTTGTCTAATTCAATTTGTTGGCGTAATGCTTCGATAGACGAAAATTTAATCTCACTGCGAATCCATCTCTTTAAATGCAATATCAACTCTTTGCCGTAAAGGTTGCCTTTAAAGTCGATGAAATGGGTTTCTATTGTTGCTTTTTGTCCATTAACAGTAGGGCGAATGCCTATATTAAGCAATCCTTGATATGGTTGATTTTCGATAATAGCTTCTACTACATAAACACCTTTTTTAGGAATTAGTTTCTGTGTATCAGTGGTGATATTGGCGGTGGGAATGCCTATTTTTCGTCCTATTTCTTCTCCATGAACAACTTTACCCGAAATGGTATAGTTGTAACCTAATAAATGATTTGCCGTTTCGATGGCTCCGTCGTTAAGGCAAGTTCTAATTTTCGAGGAACTGATGCTTTGGTTTTCGTTATCGTATTTGGGACATTGTAGTATCTCAATATCGAGTTCGTTGCCAATGGCTTGATATGCGGTAAACGAAGTTAGACGGTCGGCACCAAAATGATGGTCGTAGCCGATGAGTAACGTTTGTACGCCATAGTTTTCTTTGAGCCACGTTAGAAAAACTTTTGCTTTTTGTGTGGCAATTTTTTCATTAAAGTCGAGCAATAAACAATTTGAGATTCCCAAATTCTCTAATAGAGCAGTTTTTTCCGGTGGAGTAGTCAGATTTTTAATGACTTTTTCGGGATGGAGTAGGGTTTGAGGAGAATTACGGAAAGTTACGACCAAGGATTCTAAATGTTTTTTTTGTGCGAGTTTTATCAACTCCGTTAACAAAAACTGATGTCCTTTGTGTACACCATCAAAAAAACCAATAGTTGCCACTGTTGGTTTTTGAAGCGTTTGTTTTTCCGAAATTAACTTCACGTTGTATCTGCTACGATACTGCAAAGGTAATGTTTTTGTTACGATAGAAGAACGAAACAGACTATTAGTATAATAGTATTTGGCTGATAGTTATTGATTTTCACCGAAAACAATGCCGTCATTACTATTGCTTATCCACCCCTTTTTAATTGCCATTACCCAAATAAGAATGGCAAGATAGGCAACGAAAGCTACTACAATGATAATGATTTCGATAACTTTAATTGTTTGTAGCACAGGTGTTTGCGATTTTTCTTTTAATGAAATAAAAATATTGTGTAGTGTAAATGGCGTGTTAGTTTCTTCGAATTCGTTTAAATAGGTATTGATATTCTCGCAAAAATTTTCCAGGTAAGAGATATAGGCATTTACGCCGATAACTCGTACTATAAAATTAACGTCGTCGTTGTTGTTAAGGTATGAACGAATTTGTTTGCTATCGGAAATCAGATTCTTGATTGTTTCCGCATTTAATGTTTGATGGGTATATTCAGGCGAAATCTGGTTGATTTGATGCTCTATTTCAACGATTTCCGACTCGATAAATCGGTTGATTTTGCTTGGCACAAAAGCACTTGCGATAAATAATGTAACAACAACTAAACTTATAAGTATGGTTATGGCGAAGATGATGTTTTTCTCGGTCGATTTTTTCAAGGGTAAAATCAGAAACCAAATGATGGCGCCGGGTATGCCCAAAAGCAATAATGTAAAAAGAACGATATAAAAAGTATTCATGATTCAAGGTTGTTTTTGTTGATATAAACGATAGTTTTTTGACTTTTACAGCTGTCTTTCAATGTTTTAATAAATGGTTGTTTCAACTTTTTCAGTGTATTGTATTCGTGCGATAGGTTCAAGTCGTTGAGTACGATTTTTACCAGCAATCGTCCACAGGGAGCTTGCATATATTCGCGAAATGTATCCGGTCTGAAACAGTCGCTGTTACGTTGCATCAGAATCTTGTATTTACGCTTTTTGTCGTTCCAAGAGCGAAAAATGCGTAATGAATTTTTCCAGCATACAAACGTAATGACTATTTGAATGATGAAAAGCCATTTGTTTATTTTGTATAGAGGAATAAATACAATGCCTATCCCCCCGACAAGCAGGAGGAAGGCATAAGTATTTAAATACAAAAATCGTGACAGAGTAACGATTGTTTGTTTATTACTCATTGGTTTGAGCTTTCGAGATTGCTTTGTAGAAAGAATCTACTACTTTTTGTGCTTCATCTTCATTATCGCTTGGGAGCAAGATAGAAGTACGTTGTGTAAAAGCATCATAGTATAAAGTATATGATTGGCAGAAGCAGCCAAGGCAGGTTCCCTCTTTTGTATAACCCACTTCTTTAACGCTACTTGGCAACAAATATTTTACGTTTTTACCGGCGTTTAATACCCATAAAGCTTTAAATTGAATCACTTCAACAACGCGTTGATTGGTGATAACGACATATCCTTGACGTTTGTTACCCAATAAAAGATTAAAAAATTTTACAATAGATCCCCATAATTTTGCTAAAGGATTTTGACTGCTTGCCCACAATTCAGCTTCGAGTTCCATTACTAAATTTTCGCCTTCGTTTAAGATAAGGCCTGATTTTAAGTTTGCCATAAATTTTTGTTTTTAATAAAGTTTGATAAAAATTCCTGATTCTTTTTGAGTGGTTCAGGGTATGCCACTTTCTGTCGAATAATTTTTAGGCATGCACACAAAAAAGCGTGGACAGAGATTTATCCACGCCCCGAGGTCCTGAGAATTACCCACACACGAACAGACAATTCTTGTCCACGTTTAATGCGTAAACAATAGTTCGTGTGTTTGATTCTTTTTTCTATGCAGGAAATTTCTCAGGTTTCGGGGCATAAAATAAAGCAAACGCTTTTCCAAATATTTCAAGGTGTGCAATTACACAAAGAGGGTTTATTTCATAGGCAAAATTTTTTAATGATTTGTGCAAAAATAAGATTTTTTGAGTTCTTATTTTTAAAAAATAAAGAAAAGGGGACAGATTTAGTAGAAATAAGCTATTCTCGTGCGGTCATTTTCGCATTAAAATATTCATAAATGATTGAAGCTCTTGACTTTCCAACGATTTTTTCCAACTCTGTTTTTGATGCAATTTTGATCTGTTTTAGACTTTTGAAGTGCTTTAGGAGTTCGATTTTTGTTTTTTCTCCAATTCCTTTGATGTTGTCAAGTTCTGATGTGGTTTGATGTTTGCTTCGTTTGTTTCGATGGAATGAAATTGCAAATCGATGAACTTCATCTTGCACGGAAGCTAAAAATTTGAAAGTAAAGTCTGTTGGTTTTAGTCCAATTACTTGAGGTGGAAATCCAGATAAAATTTCGTTTGTTTTGTGTCGATTATTTTTTGCTAATCCTACAATAGGTATTTGTAAATGCAGTTCGTCTTCGATTACTTGTCGTACAACTTCCATTTGTCCTTTACCGCCATCGGTAATGATTAAGTCGGGTAGTGGTTGTTGTTCGTCTTGCAAACGACGATAACGTCTGTAAACAACTTCTTTCATCGAAGCGTAATCGTCTGCTCCCACAACCGTTTTTATATTGTAGGTTCGGTAATCTTTTTTCGATGGCTTACATTTTTTGAATACTACACAAGCAGCCACAGCATCTGTTCCGCTAATGTTTGAGTTGTCAAAACATTCGATTGTTTCGGGAATTTTTGGTAGACAAAGCGTTTTTTGAATTTCTTTCATTAAGCGCATTGCACGTTGGTCGGGATTGAGTTTCTCGCTTTGTTTATATTTGTCAATTTTATATTGATGAACATTTTTTATTGCTAAGTCGAGTAATTTTTTCTTATCACCTCGTTGCGGTATAATAAATTCTAAATTTTCTCCTATTTCATCGGGTAAAAATGGAACGATAAGTGTTTTATTTTTACTATTTAGTTGTTCGCGCAACTCTAAAATGGCTAAAGCAAAAATTTCTTCTTTTTCTTCATCCACTTTTTTCTGATATTCTATCGTAAGTCCTTGTATTATAGACCCTTTTGCAATTCTTAAGATGTTTATATATGCTGCATTTTCGTCTTCATCGTAGGCAAAAACGTCTAAATTATCATCATTAGGGGTTGTTATAATTGTTTTTGTTCGATATTTAATCAGAGCATCGTATTTTAATTTTAATTTTTGAGCTTCTTCAAATTTTTCTTGTGCTGCCAGTGCGTGTATTTGAGATAACAGATAATCAATAACAATATGACTATTCCCTCGTGCAATTTCTTTGATTTCATCGATGTTTTTCATATAATCGTCTTCTGTTTGCAGACCAGCACAAACTCCAGAACAATTTTTAATATGGTATTCTAAACATAGTTTAAATTTTTTCAATCGTATATCTTTCTCGTTAAGTAACAAACGACAGCTTCGTATGGGGTAGAGTTCATGTATTAAATCTAAAAGCGTATCAAGTACATGGACCGAAGAATATGGACCGAAGAAATCGGCGTTTTTTATCAATGTTCTTGTTTTAAAAATACGAGGGAACATCTCGTGTGTGATGCAAAGCCATGGATAACTTTTCCCGTCTTTCAGAAGAATATTGTAATGCGGTTGGTATTTTTTGATAAGGTTGTTTTCTAAAAGCAAAGCCTCATTTTCGGAATTTACGACAATATACTTTAAATCGACAATTTGTTGTACTAACTTCTGTGTTTTTATAGAATCGTGTGTTTTATTAAAATAGGAAGACACTCTCCTTTTTAAATTTTTTGCCTTTCCAACGTAAATAATGGTTCCTTCAGAATTGAAATACTGATATACACCGGCTGATTCCGGCAAGGAATTGACTTTGTTTTTTAGTTCATCATTCATAACAAAGGCAAAGATAAAATTTTTTGAAACAAAAAAATCGCAACTCTATAAGTTACGATTTATTAGTGTGTTTTTTTGTTATTCAATAATGTATCAACGAATCAATTTGTATGTCTTTGTCAAAAATTTCTCTCCCT
>SAMEA3663036__coassemble_988_pt1 | contig 11622 bp, 8 predicted proteins | sample SAMEA3663036__metabat2_low_PE_036 | metagenome-assembled genome bin SAMEA3663036 (sample SAMEA3663036) | pig gut metagenome | biome: pig gut; feature: pig-associated habitat; material: faeces | place: France | collected 2012 | reverse complement strand
CATTGCAAGAATTGACTTCGAAAGTAAAAGTGGCTGTTGAAGCTTTGGTCGAAAATTATTATAAATCAGAAAATCTTAATATGACCGAAACTTTTGAACAAAGATTCCAAGAAATGACTGTTCAAAAAATTAAAGAAGAGATCTCTGGTTATCGTACCATTTGCGAAAAGTACACCAAGTTTATGAACAATGGTCGTCCAGCATTTAAATGCTATGTAGCGATTGAAATTGGTAAAGATGAATTGTTGAAACCTGTTTTCGAAACGTTAACCGAAGATCAGTCTGCTCAGATTGATATGGACTACAACACGTTCAAAGCAGAGTTTGATGAAGAATTTGCTGAATAAGTAAACATTATTATATGAACAGAAAAAAGTGGTTATGCAAGGGATTTTTATCCCTTGCTTTTGTGATTTTATCACTACAAATGTCGGCGCAAATGCCGCCGAAATGGTACGATTTAAGCTCTCGTAACATGTATTACCCTTCAACGGAATATTTTGTTGGATATTCTGTTGATGTTCGCAATCCGTATATGGCTCTCGATGCACAAACAAAAAAAGTGGCTGATGCGGCACGTTTGGAGTTGATGAGCACCATCCGTGTGAAAGTGGAAAGTGTTACAACCGATAATATGGTAAGTGCTTCTATGCAGTCGTCGCAAGGTTGGAGTGAGGATATTAAACAGATTTTTGAGGTGCAAACAAAGACTTCGGTTAATATGGAAGTGCCCGGTGTGAAGATTGAAACGTGGCACAACCCCTCCGAAAACGAAGTTACGGCATTTGCTTACGTGCGCCGAAGCGATTTAATTAATCATTTTGATAAGCAAATTACTGTAGGACTTATCAAGATAGAGTCTGCCTTGCAAAACGTGGAACAACTTGAGGGGTTTGGGCAAAAAACACAAGCACGAAGCAAAGCCGAAGAAACCGTTAAGCTCGTAACCGATGTGGAGCAAGCGCAGCGTATGCTTGTGGCTGTGGACAACACCGCTGATGCCGCAAAAGTGCAAGCTTCGGAGTTGGCTACGTTAAAATCTCGTTTGGTGCAAAAATTGGCTGAACTGCAGCACGGACTCAGTATTTGCCTTACGTGTACGGCCGATTGTTTTGGTACGCCTTATTCGTCGTTGCTGGGAGAGATTAAAGGTGAACTCTCAAAACTCGGATGTAGTTTCGTGTCTGACCCTGCTATGGCTGACTATGTGGTTAACATTCAAGCACAAGCCCGTGAGTACAATCGTGCTGAGTTTGGTGGATATGCTACCTATTTTGCGTATGTGGATGCAAATATTTCGCTTACAAAAACTGCTACTGCACAGCTTATCTACGACGATTTTTTGAGTGTTAAAGGCGGACATACGCATAATTTTACGCAAGCAGCACGCGCCGCCTACAAAGATCTCTCAAAAGAAATAGATAAACTACTAAAACAATACATAAAATGAGAAACATTTTAATCCTTTTGCTCTCAGTGCTTTCGCTAGTAGCTTATGCGCAGACAGAAGTCAAAAAAGTGGCCATCCTCGAAACGGTGGACAAAATGGGCAATGTGCCTTATGGTGTGTTGCTGCAAGTGCGAAGTAGTTTAACCTATGCTATCTCCAGCAATGCGGGCTACGAGGGCTACGATCGTGTGGATATGGCTGCCATAACCGGCGAGCAGAATTTCCAATGCACAGGTATGGTTAGCGATGAACAAATCAAGCGTTTGGGCGAGATGACAGGTGCAGCGTATGTGCTGATTGCGGAAGCAGCCCTCTATGACGACCAAAACATCATCATTGCAGCCAAGATCTTGGACGTAGAAACAGGCGGTGTGATGAGTAGTACCCCTCCCGCTGTGGCTCCTAAAGACCCAATGAAAATGGCAGAGGCATGTAATCGTATCTCTAATATTTTGTTAGAAAATAAAACTGCTGTACCAACATCAGTAAATAGTTCGGCTTCTCCACAACCAAATAATACAAATGCGACTCCACAGCCTACAAATACGAATCCACTTATAAATCAATCTGGAGGTGTAACTACTACTGCAATGGGATTGCCATATAAAGTATCAACACAAGCTCCGAATTATTCTAATCCTAACAAAGCATACATACACATACGACGACCATTTCAATATGTTGGTTCTGGCGTTAAACATTTTATAGATGTCATGGGTGTAAATATTGGGAATCTTGCAACAAACAGCTGTTTTTGTTTAATGGTTAATCCCGGGTATATTGATATAATAGATTATGTTGGAAATGGACGTTATGCAAAAGTTAAAGAAAAAAATAATTTTATCAATATGTCATTAGACGTTGAGGCAGGGAAACTATATTATATCAAAATAGACGAAGCACTGAATAAAATTACTTTAGAATCCGAAACTGAAGCTAACAAATATCATGTTCAAGTAATGTATGATTATAACAATTAAAATAAAGTAAAAGATGAAAAAACTATTAATTATTTTCCTTTCAGCCCTATCGCTAACAGCGATGGCACAACAAAAACAAGTGGCAATGCTCGAACCCGTAGCAGTTGCAGGCGATGTAAAACCTATAGAGAAATCTATGATTCGTGGTGAAATGACCAAGGCGATAGCCTCTCAAGACGGCTATTCGGCTTTTACACGTATGGACATCGACCAAATAATGAAAGAACATAATTTTCAGCAATCGGGTATGGTCGACGACGAAACGCGCAAACGCATTGGAGCAATGCAAGGTGTGGATTTTGTTTGTATTACAAAAATTACGAAAGAAGGTAATTCTTATTACCTCGAAGCTGTTTTGGTAAATATCGAAACAGGTCAAATTTCTTCTCCTGCAACGCAGTATGGCGAATTGCAAAACGGAGGTTTTGGCAATATGCGCGATGTTTGTTCTAATTTAGCCATCGAATTGGTGGGTGGCGTTCCTGCCGAAATCAAAGATGCGGCGTCGGCGGCAGAGGATTTTAAGAAAGGATACGACTATTATATGGGTCAAAACGGTGTTGCCCAAAATTGGGAAACAGCCGTGAAGTATCTGCAGAAATCGGCAGAGCAAGGAAATGCCGAAGCTCAATTTTTATTAGGATTCTGCTATTATCAGGGACATGGCGTCAATAAAGATTATTTTGCTGCAGTAAGTTGGTTTCAAAAATCGGCAGAGCAAGGCCATGCAGGTGCTCAATCTTTGTTGGGATTATGCTATTTGGAAGGCAAAGGCGTTGGGCAGGACCTATATGCCGCAGTAAATTATATTCGCAAATCGGCTAGCCAAGGGTATGCCGATGCACAGTTGCTTTTGGGGCGTATGTATGAAAATGGCAATGGCGTAAACAAAGACCTCGACGAGGCTTTGATGTGGTTTGGAAAAGCAGCTAGCCAAGGAAACAAAGAGGCAAAGAAGAAAGTAGAAGAGTTGTCGGTGAAAAAGAATGTTTATTATATTCATTTCACAAACAAACGTTCGTCGCCACGCCGTCTCTCTATCAATGGCGAAGTGATAGGCACTGTCGATGGCTATAGTTCCAAAAAATTTTCGGTGGCGCTCTCTTTGCAAGGAACATTAAAATCTGTTCAAACAAAAGATTATATGTTTAATCCTACGGTAGAAACCTTTACTATTCAAGGTGTAAAAGCCACTCAAACTATTTCGATTAGTAATTAATAATTATATATCAAATGAAAACAAAAAACATTGTAAGTATTTTATTTTTTGTGTTGGTGTTTATGTTGCCAGCACATTCGATGGCACAAACAAATGAATTGGTTCGTGTTGCTATTTTGGAAACGGTTGATAAGGAAGGTAATGTCGATTATGCAAAAGAATTGCTTTTGCGTCAAACGCTTACGTTTGCTATCAACCGTACACAAGGTTACGAAGGCTACAACCGTGTGGATATGAAACAAATAACGGGCGAGCAAAATTTCCAACGTACAGGTATGGTTAGCGACGACCAAATCAAAAGAGTTGGTGTGATGACAGGTGCAAAATATATTTTGATTGCAGAGGCTGCTAATTATAGTCATACCGAAATATTAGTTCTTGCGAATTTGGTAGATATAGAGTCGGGAAAAATTGTTAACTCTTCTATTCCTAAAGTTACATCGGTAGAATCCGAGGCTTTAACAAAATCGTGTATAGATATAGCAAAAACGCTTCTGAATGTTGGCGGAGGAATGTCATCTACATCATCTACTTCTTATTCACACTCTTCCTCTAATAGCTATGGTAGTTCTTCTGGTGGTTATGGTAGGAATCAGGATTTTATCGAAACTGCTTGGGGAATCAATATGAAGATGATTTGGGTAGAAGGTGGCGATTTCTTGATGGGCTGCACTTCCGAGCAAGGCGGTGCTTGTGAATCCGATGAACAAAATGTTCGTCGTGTGACTGTGGATGGTTACTATATCGGCATGCTGGAAGTGACCCAATCGCAATGGGAAAAGGTGGTAGGTACATCTATTTCACAACAACGAAATAAAGCAAATTCTAGTTGGTCGCTTTATGGTGTCGGTCCTGACTATCCAATGTATTATGTGAGTTGGGATGAGGCGATGGAGTTTTGTCGCCTATTGAGCAATAAGACAGGGCGCACCTATACCCTGCCAACTGAGGCGCAATGGGAATATGCGGCTCGTGGAGGCAATAAGAACGAAGGCGCTAAGTACGCAGGCAGCAATATGATTGATGCCGTAGCGTGGTACACCGACAATAGCGGTAGCAGCACGCATATCGTGGGCTCAAAACGCGCGAATGCTTTAGGTATCTACGATATGTCGGGTAATGTATGGGAGTGGTGCAAAGACTGGTATGCCAACTCGTATGTGAGCTACGATACTAACAATCCTGTAGGTCCGTCGTCGGGCTCTTACCGCGTGTATCGGGGCGGTAGCTGGTCCAATGGTGCGTCTCGCTGCCGAGTTGCTGATCGCAGCTACAATAGTCCCGGCTATCGCCGCGACCATTTGGGCTTCCGTGTAGTGCTCCTTCCGTAGTTTAACACAAGAAAATCATCATTGTTTTAAGCAAAGAGGGGGGGCGGTGTTGGTAGAGTGTGTTTGAAGGCTCCGGTGGATGTTTTTAGAGAATTATAATCGTTGAGATATGAAGAGATTTTTAATTCTTTTACTTTCAGTGCTATCGCTGACAGCGTTTGCACAAACCTTTGATGAGCATCTTCGGCAAATGCAGGATAGTTTTGATGCGTTTGTGGCGGAAAAGGAGGCGGAGTTTAAGGCTTTTTCGGAGAAGCAAAACGAGGAGTTTTCGGCTTTTGTGGAGCGTCAGTGGCAGTTGTTCGAGGATTTTCGGTTGCAGAGTTTAGCTCTTCCCTCACCCAAACTCTCTAAAGCACCCGTAGCACCTAATACGCAAGAGCCGGAGGTTTTTGTCAATTTCAGCGAAACGCAGCAACCTATTACGCACGCCACGGCTACGGTCGGAGGCTATGCCGTACAGACGTCGCTTTCGCAGAAAGGTGCTGTGCAGAAGTGCGTTGCACCAAGTGCATCGAAGCGTGGCATGTTGCAAGGCTCGCAGGTGTTGCTCGATTTTTACGGCACACGTGTGGCGTTGCCTTTCAGCCCGAAACTGAAAATCGCTTCGCGTGGAGCCAAAGAGCAGGATGCGGCACTCTATTTTAGAAACATATCGAAACTCACTGCCGAAACCGAGGCACTTTGGCAAGCCATCGAAAAGCAATCGGTAGCTTTCGGGCTGAACGAGTGGGGGAGATTCTGTCTGTTGCGAATGGTAGCCGAGGCAGCACTGACTAATGTAAACGATCGGGTGCTTTTTTGCTTCTATATGCTTCGCAACGAGGGCGGCTACAAAGCGAAGTTAGCACGAGGTCAGTCGTCGGGCAAACTTACTTTGCTGTTGGCACTTGACAACAAAAAAGAGGTCTATTCCTACATCTATTTCACGTTCAAAGAAAACAATCGACCAGTGAAGTATTACACCGTTTATGGTGGTGGCACAGCCAAAGAGAGCATCTATTCGTACGATTTTTGCGAGCAAGAATCGGCATTGCGGCAAATGCGTCTCGACTTCGACCGCACACTCAACATCGGCAAATGCAACCGCCATCGCACGCTGAAAATCAAAAAACTCGGTTCGGAAATACAAATCCCTTATAATACGGCTCATCTTGCCTTTCTTAACGATGTGCCGATGACGGTTTTCCCCATCTATTTCGTTTCTCCCATTTCGCTCGAAGCTCAGCAAACGCTGAATGCAAAGTTCGGCGCATTGAAGTCGAAGTATAGCAAGCAACAAATTGTTTCCATCTTGCTGAATTTTGTGCAAACGGCATTTGCTTACAAAACCGATGAAGATCAGTTTGGCTACGAAAAATATTTTTACCCCGAAGAGGTCTTAGGCTATTCGTATAGCGATTGCGAAGATCGTTCGGCACTTTTCTCGTGGCTCGTGAAAACCTATGCAGGAGCCGACGTTATTGGTTTGCAGTACGAAGGGCACGTGGCTACGGCCGTTTGCTTTGGCGAAAATGTTGGTCTGAAGGGCGATGTTTTCTCTTTCGCAGGGAAAAAATATTACGTTTGCGACCCTACCTACATCAATGCTTCGATAGGAATGACTATGCCGCAATTTAAGGGGAAAATGCCTAAAGTGATAAACTTAAGAAAAAAATGACGTTGTTATGAGAAAGAAAATCATTGTTGCCGTTTCGATTGTTTTTGGTGCGGTGGCTCTTGTCGTTGGCGGATATTGGTACTACAACTATCAGTTGCACGTTTACGATCCAGAAATGCTCGAACCAGAAGTTTTCGACGATGTAGAGTACGACACCGATCTGCTCATTGGACTTTGGCAGTCGGGGTCGGTGTTCTATCGCTTCGACTACGATGGCGTAGGCCGGACATGGGATTCGTCTGATGACATTTTTGAGGAAGAAGCTTCCGTTTTCAAATGGCAATTGGAGCATTCTCTCTTTACTCATATTCACGAAATGGAAATAAATGGTGCAGTCCCAAAACTATACCGCCTTACTCAACTCGACCTTCAGACACTTGTTTTCGAAGACGATTTTGGAAATGTTTTTTCGTTCGAAAAAGTGGAGTAAAGATTAATTTTTACTCCTTTTTTATTCCTCTTTTTTTATTATTTACTAGTATTTGTATTTGCGAAATAAAATCTTTTGTATTTCGCTGAAAATGTATAATTTTGCAGAATATTAAGGCTTTTAAATTTATTTAACAATACATTTATGAACAACAAGAAACGAGTTTACACATTCGGTAACGGAAAAGCCGAAGGTAAAGCAGATATGAGAAATCTGCTTGGTGGTAAGGGAGCTAACTTGGCCGAAATGAATCTTATCGGAGTGCCTGTACCTCCCGGGTTTACAATTACAACTGATGTTTGTAACGAATACTTTGAAGAGGGGAAAGATAAAGTAGTAGAACTCTTGAAAGACGACGTGTTAGCCGCTGTTGCAAATATCGAGAAGCTGATGAATTCGAAATTCGGCAATGTGGAAAATCCGTTGTTGGTTTCGGTGCGTTCGGGTGCTCGTGCTTCTATGCCGGGTATGATGGATACGATTCTGAATCTTGGTTTGAACGATGAGGTAGTAGAAGGGTTGATTCGTAAAACAGGTCGTCCGCGTTTCGCTTGGGATTCTTATCGTCGTTTCGTTCAAATGTATGGTGATGTCGTTTTAGGAATGAAGCCTGTTAACAAAGATGATATTGATCCGTTTGAAGCCATTATCGAAGAAGTGAAAGAGGCTAAAGGTGTGAAGTTGGACAACGAGTTGGAGGTTGACGATTTAAAAGAGTTGGTAAAACGTTTTAAAGCTGCCGTTTTAGCTCAAACAGGAAAAGATTTCCCGACAAATGTTTACGAACAACTTTGGGGCGCTATTTGTGCTGTATTCGACAGTTGGATGAACGAACGTGCCATTCTTTATAGAAAAATGGAGGGTATCCCAGCCGAATGGGGAACAGCCGTAAACGTTCAAGCAATGGTGTTCGGTAATATGGGTGATACCTCGGCAACCGGAGTATGTTTCTCGCGCGATGCCGGTAATGGCGAAGATCTTTTCAATGGCGAGTATTTGATAAATGCTCAAGGCGAAGATGTTGTGGCCGGTATTCGTACGCCTCAACAAATCACAAAAATCGGCTCTCAACGTTGGGCAGAGCGTGCAGGTATTTCCGAAGAAGAACGTTTGGCTAAATATCCTTCGATGGAAGAGGCTATGCCTGAAATATATGCAGAACTTGACGCACTGCAAACCAAGTTGGAAAATCATTATCGTGATATGCAGGATATGGAATTTACCGTTCAAGAGGGTAAATTGTGGTTCTTGCAAACGCGTAACGGAAAACGTACGGGTGCCGCAATGGTAAAAATAGCAATGGATTTGCTTCGTCAGGGTATGATTGACGAAAAAACGGCTTTGAAACGTTGTGAACCTAACAAATTAGACGAGTTGCTTCACCCCGTGTTTGATAAAAAAGCATTGGCATCGGCCAAGGTATTGACTCGAGGTCTTCCTGCATCGCCGGGTGCTGCTTGTGGCCAAATCGTATTTTTTGCCGATGATGCTGCAAAATGGGCTGAAGACGGTAAAAAGGTAATCATGGTTCGCATTGAAACTTCGCCCGAAGACCTTGCCGGTATGGCCGTAGCAGAAGGTATTCTTACCGCTCGTGGCGGTATGACATCGCATGCGGCGGTAGTGGCTCGCGGTATGGGAAAATGCTGTGTTTCGGGAGCCGGCGCTTTAAATATCGACTATAAAGCTCGCACTGTTGAAGTCGATGGCGTTGTTCTTAAAGAAGGCGACTTTATCTCGTTGAATGGTACAACCGGTGAAATTTATAATGGTAAGGTAGAAACAAAGGCAGCTGAGGTGTCGGGTGATTTTGCCGATTTGATGGCTCTTTGTGAAAAATACACGAAATTGGTTGTTCGCACAAACGCCGATACTCCTCACGATGCACAAGTTGCACGCAATTTTGGTGCCGTTGGTATCGGACTTTGCCGTACGGAACACATGTTTTTCGAGGCAGAAAAGATAGTCGCTATGCGAGAAATGATTCTTGCTCAAGATGCTGAAGGTCGCAAAAAAGCATTGGCAAAATTGTTACCTTATCAAAAGGCCGATTTCTATGGTATTTTCAAAGTAATGGATGGCTGTCCTGTGAATGTTCGTTTGCTTGATCCTCCTTTGCACGAGTTTGTTCCTCACGATTTGAAAGGTCAGGAAGAAATGGCTAAAGCAATGGGTGTAACTGTTGAATATATTCGTCAGCGCGTGGATAGCCTTTGTGAAGCAAACCCGATGTTGGGTCATCGTGGATGTCGTTTGGGGAATACCTATCCCGAAATTACGGCAATGCAGACACGTGCTATACTCGGAGCTGCTATTCAGTTGAAAAAAGAGGGTGGCGATCCGCATCCTGAAATCATGGTGCCTTTGACAGGTATTTTGTATGAGTTCGAGGCTCAAGAGAAAGTCATTCGCGAAACAGCTGCTGCACTCTTCGCAGAGGAAGGAGTCGAGGTTGAATTTAAAGTAGGTACGATGATTGAGATTCCGCGTGCCGCTCTTACGGCAAATCGTATAGCAAGCCGTGCAGAGTACTTCTCGTTTGGTACCAACGATTTGACTCAAATGACTTTTGGTTATTCTCGTGACGACATTGCCAGCTTCTTGCCGGTATATCTTGAAAAGAAGATTCTGAAAGTAGACCCATTCCAAGTATTAGACCAAAATGGCGTTGGTCAGTTGGTTGAAATGGCTGTGGAGAAAGGTCGCTCTGTGCGTCCTGACTTGAAGTGCGGTATTTGTGGAGAACACGGCGGCGAACCATCGTCAGTGAAATTCTGTCACAAAGTCGGTTTGAACTATGTTTCTTGCTCGCCATTCCGTGTGCCAATTGCCCGATTGGCAGCGGCTCAAGCAGCAGTAGAAGAATAATTAGTTTTATACAAAAAAAAGATTAGGCGGTAAGTTCTTGTTATCTCAAGCTTACCGCCTGATTTGTATTTGATTGCTTATCTTTGTACAAAGATTAGTTATGGTACACATTGAAACATTCTCGCACGTTGACGAGATAGTGGAACAAGGAGGTCAGATATTTCTTGCTATAGATAACGGAAAAGTGGTTGGATGTTGTGCATTGAAACATCATAAAGAAACCGATTCCTATGAATTGGCAAAAATGGCAGTTTCCCCACTTCATCAAGGCAAACACATCGGGCATCTGCTTGGCGAAGCCGTTATGAAATATGCCAAAACGCATGGAGTGAATAGAATTTATTTGGAGGGGAACACACGAATGAAGGCATCTATTGCCCTTTATCGTTCTATTGGCTTTGTAGAAATTCCATTGCAAGGCAATGCCTACGACCGTTGCGACATGCTGATGGAATGGAAGAATAAAATGAACATAACTCTATCATCCACTTGCAGCCATCAGACATTTGCTACGAGAGATGAGATGAAATCCAACATAAAAAATAGAATTTGCAATGAAAAACTTTATTATTCCTTTCGCATTGCTGGCACTTATGACGGCATGCGGCGGCGAAGCCAATGGCAAACGCCAAGAGAACGTAGAACAAAACAACAAGGTTATGACACTGAATATCGACCATTTCAGATGGACGCGACAACCAGAGAGTTGCACCATCAAGAACGACACCATTGAAGTTGTTACAAAGCCGGGTACAGACCTTTGGCAACGAACATACTATCATTTTAGAAATGATAACGCCCCTGTGTTTCAGATGGAAACAGAGGAGAAGTTCTTCAGCTTCGTGGTCAAGACCGACTTCACCGAAAGCCACCATCGCTTCGACCAATGCGGCATCGTGATGTATCTCGACAGCGAGAACTGGCTGAAAGGCAGCGTGGAATACGAGAACGAGGAATTTCAGCACTTAGGTAGCGTGGTCACCAACAACGGCTACTCCGACTGGGCAACCACCGCCATTCCTGCCGACGTGAAGACGATGTGGTATCGCCTCTCGCGCCGAGAGGATGACTATTGCATAGAGTGCTCGCAGGACGGCGAACATTTTACCCAGATGCGCGTCTGCCACATGCATCAAGGTGGCGGGAAGATACGTTTCGGCATCTACGCATGCTCTCCCGAGGAGTCATCCTTCAAGGCCATCTTCACCGACATGAAGTTGACCGAATGTGCATGGAAAGCCCACGACGGACAGCAGCCAGACTAACAAATACACATACTGATTTGGACAATTATGACCGTACCGAATATAGATTCATCGACAAGAGAAGAGCGTTTGGATTACGTCCTGAATGAATGGAAATGTCTGCATAATTGTGAGATATGCGGCAAGTGCCATGTCCTGAAAGGCAGAAGTGAGGAAATGCTCTATGCCGACTATATAGACGGCAAGCGGTCGTATATGGATATAACACTGGAAATCAGAAGCAACAGATAATGATGTCACAGAAATACGTACAACCATCATTGTTCCCGGAGGAAGAGCTGCAGGAGGACACCTTTTCTGGGAGGAAAGAGTACGACCTGACGGATCTCTTTGAGAGATTGGCAAAGTCTGATTTTCGCACCCGTTTCCATCTGTCCAAGCAAGACAGGGAGTATGTAATGGAAAAGGGATTGCCGACG
>SAMEA3663036__coassemble_982_pt1 | contig 11629 bp, 12 predicted proteins | sample SAMEA3663036__metabat2_low_PE_036 | metagenome-assembled genome bin SAMEA3663036 (sample SAMEA3663036) | pig gut metagenome | biome: pig gut; feature: pig-associated habitat; material: faeces | place: France | collected 2012 | reverse complement strand
ACAAGCCCCCCAGCCCCCTGAAGGGGGGGTGTGGACGCACTGCGTGCGTCTGAAAACGTAGGGACGTATTGAATACGTCCGCCGAAAAACAGCGTAGGGACGTCGCGTGCGGCGTCCCTACGATTGTATCAATCAGAATGTATCATTGTACGCATCTGCCTACTGTAAAATAAAAATCGACCTTGGCGGGTGTGTCAAAAATCGAGTTGAGTGTGTCGAAAAGCTAAATCACTGTTTGAGCGTAGCGAGTTTGATTTAGCCGACACCGAAACGACAAATTTTTGGTTACGCAGCCGCCATAGTCTTGACTTTTCTTTGCCTTTCGTTTCTTTTGGTCAAGCAAAAGAAATGAAAGAACAGAGCATATAGAGCCGAAAACATAGATTGTAGGGACGTGCCGCGCCGCGTCCGCCAAGAAATATTGTAAAGAAGCACCCAAATGCGTCCGAAGTAAAACCCCGTAAGGTGTACCGCTCCCTACGGGGTTTTATTTATTCTTATCGGGCGTTTTTGCACGAAGGACAAATCCCCTTTATCATGTAATTTACCGACAATTGCTTGAAACCATCGGGAATGGAGATGTCGGGCGGCGATACGTTTTCAAAACAGAACGTTTTTTTACATATTATGCAATGAAAATGAATATGTTGGTCGGTGTCGTGTTCTTTGGTGGACGATTTGCAAAGTTCGTATTCGGTGCATTCGTTTCCGTTTTCTACAGCGTGCAGCATTCCTCTCTCCCGAAAGAGGGTTAAGGTGCGCGAAACCACCGATTTGTCAACGGTTTCGAGTCTGTCGCAAATTTCGTTCATCGACAAAGGATGCTTGCTTTTTAACAACGTACGCAGTATGGTGATACGGTTTGCCGTTGCCTTTATATGGTGTTGTTGTAAAATAAGTTCTTCTACCATCGTTTTTTTGTTTTTGCAAAAATATCATTTTTTAATTGCAACAAGGTTGCAAGAACAAAATCGCATCTTTGCCGTTGTAAAAATTGAAGATTATGAAAGCACATCGTACGGCTATGGAGAAAAATCCCTCGATAGGGAAAACGCTGATTGTATGTTCGTCAATCAATATGATTTACGTAGTGATAGAGGCTGTTGTCGGCTTCAGGAGCGGTGCGGTCGGGCTTATAAGCGATGCGGGACACAACCTTAGCGATGTGGTTACGCTGTTGCTTTCGCTTTGGGCAATATACAATCCGAAAAAATCGGATAACATATTTGTGATAAATGCACTGCTATTGATTGTTGCCGTATTGGTAATTCTTGTCGAGAGCGTCGCCAAGCTGGCGAATCCTGCCACCGTCAGTGGTGAAACGATTTTTATCACTGCCGGAGTTGGAATCGTAGTAAACGGCATTACCGCATTCATACTTATGAAAAACTCCGCCGAAAACAGAAACATCAAGGTTTCGTTTCTCCACATGATAGCCGATACGTTTGTGTCGTTAGGGGTTGTGTTGTCGGGCATCGTGATAAAATATACGGGTATTTATCTGATCGATCCCATTGTGAGCATACTGATTTCTGTCGTGATATTGATTTCTGCGGTTAAACTTTTTTCAAAAAGTTAAATGTCGTATCTTTGTCGCTATTGATAACCAATTACAGAATTACTATGTTGAAAGATCAACCAAAAGGACTGATTCCGGCTGCATTGGCCAATATGGGCGAGCGTTTCGGATTTTACACGATGATGGCGATACTGACCTTGTTTTTAATGTCGAAATTCGGACTCGACGGAGAAGAGGCAGGACATCTTTATTCCATTTTCTACGGAGCAATTTATATTTTGGCATTGGTGGGCGGTTTGATAGCCGATGTTACCAAAAACTATAAAGGAACCATCATTGCGGGGTTGGTGGTGATGTCGCTGGGCTACTTGTTGCTGGCAATGCCTGCGCTTATCGTTTCAAAATACATCGCTCTCGGGGCATTGCTGGTGATAGCGTTCGGCAATGGACTTTTTAAGGGAAATTTGCAAGCACTTGTAGGGCAACTTTATGATAATGAGCAATATAAATCGAAACGCGATTCGGGGTTTCAAATCTTTTATATGTTTATCAATATAGGAGCCTGCATCGCACCGTTTACGGCGGTTTGGGTACGAAACAAATTCGTCGAAATGCAGGGATTTGCCTATAATGCCGATTTGCCGGGGTTGTGTCATCAGTTGTTAAACGGGGCAATGTCGGCGGAGGTTTTTAGCGGACGTTTCTCCGATTTGGCAACGAAAGTGTCGGGTGGCATTTTGCCGACAGACCTTGAACAATTCGCCGAAGAATATCTGAATGCCTTCAATACGGGATTTCATTACGCATTTTCGGTGGCAATTGCGGCTATGCTGATTTCGCTCATCATATTTTTGGCATACAAACGAATTTTGCCCGACCCGAAAACAAAAAAAGAGGAGGCGAAAACGATAGATAAAGCAGAGGTGAAACAAGATGCCAAGGAGATAAAACAGCGCTTGTATGCACTTTTTGCCGTGTTTGCCGTCGTTATATTCTTTTGGTTTTCGTTCCATCAGAACGGTTTGACACTGACCATGTTTGCCAAAGACTATACACGTTTGAGTTTGTTCGGTTGGAATTTCTCGGCAGAAATTTTTCAGTCGGTCAATCCGTTTATTGTGGTGTTTTTCACCCCGATAGTGATGATGTTGTTTTCCGCTTTGGCCAAACGGGGCAAAGAGCCTTCCACTCCTCGAAAGATAGGTATCGGAATGGGGTTGGCTGCACTTGGCTTTTTGGTGATGGCTATCGGCTCGCTTGGCTTGCCAAAACTTGCTGAAGTCCATGCAATGGGAGGTTTGTCCGATGAGGAGCGTGTAACGCCATGGCTGTTGTTTGCAACCTACTTTATTCTGACCATCGCCGAGTTGTTTATCTCTCCGCTTGGGCTTTCTTTCGTGTCGAAAGTGGCTCCTGCACATTTGCAAGGGCTTATGCAGGGTTGTTGGTTGGGAGCAACGGCAATAGGCAATTTTTCGTTGTACGAAAACATTTCCATTTCGGTTACATGGACGGTATTTGTGGTTGTTTGTGCCTTTTCGATGTTAGCCATGTTTGCTATGGTAAAATGGCTTGAGCGGGTAGCGAAATAAACATAGGCAGATGAGAAAATTATCCCTCATAGCATTATCGGTGGCGTTATTCGTGATTTCTTGTAAAGAAAAAGACGATGTTTATTATCTGAAATACAAAGATCAATCATTTGAAATAACCTCGGCAAGGGTGTTGCGTGACGGAAGAATTGAAGGCACCGATTTGCAAACCATAAAACTTTATCTTTACACCGACAAAATCTCTTTTGACGTTACCGAAGAAAAAGGTTCCGGCGCTTCGTTAAAAATGGAATTGTGCTTGGATACAAGCGACATAAAAGCCGGTGTTTACGATGTGATAAATCAAAATATCAATTTTGCAATACTACCCGGCGAAAAAAACGATGAGGGGAAATATCTTGGATCCTATTTTAAACAAATGTATTCAAGTCAGATAAAAAAGGATACAAGTGTTGTTTGTGTAAAGTCGGGTTTTTTGACTATTGGTGCAACCGACGATGAAAACCGAAATGAATTTGTTGTTCGTTTGCTTACCGAACAAGGCGATTCGCTTTCGGGTACTTTCAAAGGTGTTCATTCATACATAAATAATGTTGATGGACGCAAAGTGGGAGAGGTTAGTATTGGCGATTCGATATTTTCTCTTCAGCGTGGCGATATGATGTTGTGGGGTGATAAATTTGCGGAAGGAATCAACTATTATGAACTCTTTTTTTATTCGACAAATATGCGGACAACCGAGTCGGGTAAATTCCAAAAAGGTTTGGTGCTTGTGTTGGGATTAAATTCTAAAAATACGGAAGAACCTGCCGACGGAACTTATCCGCTCTCTCGCGGCATTGCCGATCAAACGGCATGGACGGGACGAAAGGATAATAATATCGATTGGGGTTGTTATTGGTACAACTACATTACGGGGACGACGGTTACAAAAGCCTTTATAAATAAGAATAGCATTTCGTTGAAGAAAAATGCGAACAAGTACGATATTACATTTCAGTGCGTCGATCAGCTCGGCGATACCATTAAAGGTTATTATTCCTCTGATTTTAAACGAATTGATTTGAGAGAATAAAACTTAAGTTTACTTGTTTTTGATAAGGTTGATAAATTCCTCTCTTGTTTTTTCGGCTTCAAATGCCCCCGTGAAATCGGAGGTTGTGGTAATGGAGTGTTGTTTTTGAACGCCACGCATTTGCATACACATGTGTTGAGCTTCGACAACAACCATCACCCCTAACGGATTTAAGGTGTTTTGAATGCACTCTTTTATTTGTGTCGTAAATCGTTCCTGTATTTGCAATCGTCGAGCAAAAACATCGACCACACGTGCTATTTTGCTCAATCCGGTAATGTGCTTTCGTGGAATGTAGGCAACATGGGCTTTTCCGAAAAAAGGCAACATGTGGTGTTCGCACATGGAGTAAAAATCGATGTCTTTAACAATCACCATTTGGTGGTATTCCTCATGAAACATTGCCGATTTGATGATGGCTTCAGGGTCTTCTTTGTAACCCGAGGTCATAAATTGCATTGCTTTTGCCACTCTCATCGGAGTTTTCAGCAATCCTTCACGATTGGTGTCTTCGCCCAAAAGTTCGATGATATTTTTGTAATAATTGGCTAATAATTCGGTATCGTTGTTGTCCATTATTTGATATTTATTTTGTCGGGAACGATATAAATTTCGGTTTGTAAGTCGGGAAACTCTTTTATTAAAAACTGACGGAGTTTTTCGGCTGCCTGCTTGGTGATACAATCACCGACACGAACTTTCCAAAACGGGGCAATATAGGAAACGTAGATAACCCAATCGGGATGTTTTTGGAGAATCCTTTTTTCGATAGCAAAGGCTCGTTCTTTGGCTGTTTTGGCAGCATTACTCGAAAAAATCTGTACTCTGAATCCTTTATGAATGTTTCCTCTGCTTGTGCGCGGAGTGTTGATGAGCATTTCCAACAACGAATCTTGATGCACAATGACAAATGCACCTGTCAAAGAATCTTTCGCAAGAAGGTCTTTCATAAACGAAACGACTTCCAATTGAGGAATTTCAATGGAATCTGTAACGGTTTCCGTTGCCGATAAAGAATCTATTCCGACAAAGAATCCACAAAATAAAAATAGCCTGAAAATGTTCTTTTTCATGTTTGCAAAGGTAAAAAAAATAAAAACTCAATATCGTAACATTGTATTAAAAATCAAATGTTTCTACCTTTGTCGTAAAATATCCTTTTTTATGAAAAAACAAGTGATAGTGGTGGCCGGAGGCAGTGGCAGACGTATGGGGCTTGAAACTCCCAAACAATTTATCGAGGTGGCAGGGAAACCGATTTTGCTTAGAACACTGGAAAATTTTCATTTGTTTGATTCCGGAATGGATATTGTGGTGGTATTACCTGAAAAAGAGATTGAAAGATGGAAGCACCTCTGTCGTTTATTTGATTGCCAAATACAGCATCGCATTGTAGAGGGAGGAGCAACACGCTTTCAATCGGTAAAAAATGGTTTGAAGTTGGCGTTGCCGGATGCCATTATTGCTATTCACGACGGAGTTCGTCCGTTTGTATCTCACAAGACGCTTACGCGATGTTTCGATGCTGCAATGCAATTCGGTACTGCCGTTCCTTGTGTAGATATAATAGATTCGCTCAGAATGACGACGGCTAAAGGGAATTGTGCTTGCGACCGCTCTTTGTTTAAAGCGGTGCAAACACCTCAAGTGTTTAAAAGTGAACTTTTGATGGCTGCCTACAATCAACCCTTTAACTCGTCGTTTACCGACGATGCCAGTGTGGTAGAGACATGTTCGCCGATACATTTGGTCGAAGGAGATACGGACAATATAAAAATAACGACTCCTTTCGATTTACAGATGGCGGAACTTATTCTTAAAAGTCGCGAAAAGCAATAATATCTTTGTCCAAAAACTTATCTTTGCATAAAAGAAATTTGTTTTATGCATAAAACATCGCAGATATATATAAAAAATCGTCGAGCGTCGTTCGATTACGAATTGCTTGACAAGTTTACGGCAGGAATTGTGTTACTTGGTACAGAAATAAAGTCGGTACGAGAGAGCAAGGTCAATCTTTCCGACTCCTATTGCTTAATGGATAATGGTGAACTTTGGGTGAAAGGAATGCATATTGCCGAATACAAACTTGGGAACTTTTATAATCATTCGGCTCTTCGTGATCGCAAACTACTTTTGACACGAAAAGAGTTGAAAAAAATTGAACGTGTGGTGAAAGAGAGCGGACTCACTATTGTGCCAACTGCTCTTTATATCAACGAAAAAGGGCTTGCCAAATTGAATATTTCGATAGCAAGAGGTAAAAAAAGTTACGACAAACGTCAATCTCTAAAAGAGAAAGAAGACAAACGACAAATAGATAGGGCATTTAAATTATGACACGAATAGGCGTTTTGTCTGATACACACAATTATCTTGATGAAAGAATCTTGTCTCATTTTTCGGATTGTGATGAGATTTGGCATGCAGGCGATATTGGTACAACGGCGGTTACCGATAGATTGAAATCATTTAAATCCTTACATGCTGTTTATGGTAATATTGATGGATATGAATTGCGAAAGGAATTCCCTCAGTTTGATTGTTTTAAATGCGAAGAGGTGTCTGTGTTGTTGACACATATAGGCGGATATCCCGGTAAATATGCGAGAGAGGTTATGCCAAAAATTCTCAATAACCCTCCTAAACTATTTGTGTGCGGTCATTCTCATATTCTAAAAGTGCAATATGATAAGCATCTTGGTATGCTGTGTATAAATCCAGGTGCAGCCGGATTGTATGGATTTCATTCGGTGCGAACGCTTTTGAAGTTTGAAATAGACGGCTCTATGATTCAAAATATGCAGGTGATTGAACTTGCTCCTATTTCGATAAAATAAATAAGAAAATGAAAAAATACTTTTTAAGAGCGATTCTTTTTGCTGTTCCAACGGTTTTGTTGGTCTTTTTTTTGCATTCCTGTGCTAATCGAGGAGCAGGACCGCAAGGAGGACCGAAAGATACGATACCTCCTTATATCGTAAAATCAGTACCGGAAAATGGAACTCTGAATTTTAACAAACAAAAGATTGAGATTGCAATGAATGAGATTGTATTGTTAGAAAAATTGCAAGAAAAAGTCATTGTATCTCCTCCGCAGAAAACAAATGCTACATTAAAAGCTTATGGGAAAAAAGTGGTGGTGCAATTCAACGATTCCATTAAACCGGGAACAACCTATGTGGTTGATTTTGCCGATGCGATAGTTGATAATAACGAAAAAAATCCGTTAAAAAACTACGCATTTACCTTCTCGTCGGGTCCCCTCATTGATACATTACGCATATCGGGACATGTAATTGATGCTGAGACATTGAATCCTTGTGCCGCTGTATTGGTCGGTGCGCATTCCGATTTGAACGATTCGGCATTTACCACAAAACCATTCGATATTGTAGCAAAGACAGATGAAAATGGCTATTTCTGTATAAAAAATGCGCGCGAGGCTACTCGTTATCATCTTTATGCCTTGAAAGATATAAACGGGAATTATCTTTTTGATATGAAAGAAGAATTACTTGCATTCCAAGATACGGTATATACTCCTGTTTATTGGACAGAGGAGCGAAACGATACTATTATGGCCGATTCGCTTACAATAGATACTATTTATAGTTATCGTATTCCGATGTATAGACCTAATGATATTGTCTTGAAAATGTTTAAGGAATACGCACCTGTTCAGAAATTTATCAAAGCAGAAAGAAAACTGCCGCATAAATTCGATTTGTTTTTTAATGCGCCTCTGGATACGATGCCTCTTATAAAACCTTTAAATTTTACGTTTTTTGGCAGTCATATTTTACAAAAAAGTAGAAATGTGGACACGTTGTCTTTTTGGCTTACCGATTCGTTGGATTGGCGTATTGATACGCTTGCTTTTGAATTGTATCACCCGAGAACCGATTCGTTGGGTCTGATTGAAATAAAAATGGACACGATAAAGTTGCCTATAAAGGCTGACATCAAGAAAAATACGGAATCGACATCGAAAAGCAGTAAGCGTGGAAGCAAAAAGGGCAATACGGAGGAAAAACCGCGTATCGAGTTTTTGCAGATGAAAACCAACTTGAAGAGTTATTTTGATGTTTATCTGCCAATACAATTTTCATTTGATACTCCAATAAAACATTTTGATGCTTCGTTGGTACATCTCGAGATGAAAAAAGATACGATTTGGGAGCCGATAACAATAAATATAGAACCTGATAGCGTAAGAATGAATTTTACGATAGCCCACGAGTGGATTCCCGAGAAAGAGTATTCGTTGACGGTTGATTCGGCTGCGTTTTATGAATATTATGGAAAGCATACCAATAAGTTTAATATGAAATTCAGGACACGTTCTTTGGAGGATTACGCCAATCTGTTTGTTGTTCTGACACATTTTACGGGAAAAGAACATATTTTGTTGCTGAACAAGAAAGAAGAAGTCGTAAGAGAGAAAAAGGCGGAAAAAGAAACTGCCTTTGAGTATCTCGAACCGGGCGAATATTACATGAAGCTTTATATTGATGAAAATGAAAACGGTCGGTGGGATGTCGGGGAATACGAAAGTTTACAACAAGCGGAAACGGTATATTTCTTTCCGGCGAAAATCGTTTTAAGAGCGTTTTGGGATGTCGAAGAGGAATGGGATTATACCTATCGCCCTTTGTTGAAACAGAAACCGGTAGAGTTGATAAAAAGCAACACTAAGAAATAGATTGGATTATGGCAAAAATTTTGATTGTTGATGACGAACGAAGTATTCGCAATACTCTGAAAGATATTTTAGAAGTCGAATCGTATCAGGTTGACGTGGTAGAAAGCGGAATTGAGGCTTTGGAGTTGATAAAAGAGAATAATTACGATGTTGTCTTTTCCGACATAAAAATGCCACAAATGGATGGTGTGGAATTGTTGCAAAAAATAAAAGTGAACAATCCGGAGACGCCTATTATCATGATTTCTGGGCATGGTACGATTGAAACTGCCGTTGATTGCATAAAAAAAGGTGCATACGATTTCATCGAAAAACCGATTGACTTGAATCGTTTGCTGATTGTGGTCAGAAATGCCTTGGATAGGACAAAGCAGGCTTCGGAAATAAGGATTTTGAAACGGAAAATCGATCAGCGTTACGAGATGATAGGTTGCTCACCATCGGTAGAGCGGTTGCGTAAGATGATAGCAACGGTAGCCCCAACCGATGCCCGAGTGTTGATTACCGGTGATAACGGGACAGGGAAAGAAGTGGTCGCTCGTCAAATTTATTTACAAAGTAACCGCGCAAATAAACCTTTTGTTGAGGTCAATTGTGCGGCAATACCGTCAGAATTGATAGAGAGTGAACTCTTCGGACATGAAAAAGGTGCGTTTACTTCGGCCATCAAGCAGCGGATAGGAAAGTTTGAACAGGCAGATGGTGGTACTATTTTTCTTGACGAAATAGGAGATATGGCCCTTTCGGCTCAAGCAAAAGTTTTGCGTTGTTTGCAGGAGAACGTTGTGTCGCCGGTAGGGAGCGACAAACTAATAAAAATTGACGTGCGTGTTATTGCTGCAACCAATAAGGATTTGAAAGAGGAGATTAAAAAAGGCAATTTCAGAGAAGACCTGTTTCATCGTTTAAATGTAATACCGTTACATGTATCTAAGTTGGCTGATAGGCGAGAGGATATTCCGTTGCTTGTCGAGCATTTCTTGCAGGTGATTTGTACGGAGCAGGGTATTGCTCCCAAAAAGTTTGATGAAACGGCCATCGAATTGTTGAAAAATTATCCTTGGCCGGGTAATATCCGCGAATTACGGAATATTGTGGAGCGGTTGATAATTCTTTGTGGCACTGTAATAACGGCCGATGATGTCAATATGTACATGTAGTTATACGCAAAGAATCGTTTTGACCGAACCGGCTTGCATTTTTATAGAAAGTCGATTGCTGTTTATGTTTATGGGATTTCCGTCAATGTGCAAGTAACTATGTTCGGGAATGCTTAATTCGCAATCTCCACAATTAAAACTAATTACAAATTTATTTGTCGGCATTTTTCTGAGAAACAGACTATAAGCCATATAAGGAATGTGATACCATTTAAACGGTTTTATAATGGTTACGGTAAACAACCCGTCGGTTAAGTCTGCTTTTGGTGCTATATAAGCATGGTTGCCAAATTGTTTGTTGTTGGCTATATTTATTAAAAAGGCCTTATAGATTAAGCGGTTGCCTTGAGTACATATTGTGTACTCAAGGCTTTTGTACGAACAAAAGGCCTGCAAACATAATCTTACATAGGTATAAAATCCTCGTACTTTGTTTTTGGCAAAAAGATGTCCGATAAAAGCATCGAATCCCACTCCGAAAGTACAGAAAAAGTTATTTCCATTAACATTGCCTGAATCAATACGATAAGTTTGATTCAGTTCAATTTTTTTTATAATCTGTTGAATAGACAAACCATACATATTTAAATCTCGTGCTAAACCATTGCCACTCCCTATCGGAATGATAAATAGTGAGGTTTTGCTGTTTACGAGTGCTTGTGTTACTTCGTTTACGGTTCCGTCTCCGCCTATTGCTACCAGTGTGTCGGTGTGTTGTGCAACGGCTTGTTTTGCAAGGATAAAGGCGTGTCCAGCATATTCTGTATAAGTCGTTTTTGTTTGAAAATGTTTCTCTAACGATTCTCTAACGATTTTGGCTTTTCTTTGAGTTCTTTTTGTGCCTGCAATCGGGTTTGCTATAATTTCAACATGTATCATCGTTTTGGAAAATATACAAAGATAAGAAATCTAAAAGGGAGAATATGCTTTTAAATGGTAAAGGTTTGGGCTGGTGGCTATCCTTGATAGACAATCATCATCGCTGATTTGTTCACCATACAAAAACTAATAAAAGGATTAAAAAGGTATAAAAAAAAGCACTTACTTTTTGTAAATGCTTGATTTCCAGTGAGCGGTGCGGACGGGACTCGAACCCGCGACCCCATGCGTGACAGGCATGTATTCTAACCAGCTGAACTACCGCACCTGATTGTTTTGCGAGTGCAAAGATATAGGGTATTTTTTATATCTCCAAATTTTCCGACAACTTTTTTTCGAAAAAGTGCAAATTTCTTTATTTGGAGGGCAAAAACCGGGTGTTTGAAAATTTTTTCGGCGGAAGGAGATAAAAAATAGCGAAAAAATTTGGTGGTTTGGCAAAAGTGCTTTATCTTTGCAACGCTTTTCGGACGAAGAGTCTGTTAAGTTAGGATTGTCTTATGGTGTAATGGTAGCACTGCAGTTTTTGGTTCTGCCTGTTCTGGTTCGAGTCCGGATAAGACAACTCAAAGAGCGCTGAAGTTCAGCGCTCTTTTTTTGTTTGGACGAGCGCGTTTGGGGCAACCAATACGTTCTGTTTTGGCAGGAAGGAGGTGTGCGACAAAGAACAACGGGTTATCGGCGCAGCAGTAAGCTTGCGCGCAAAGTCCCCGGCACAACGCCTTCAGCGTGAATATA
>SAMEA3663036__coassemble_975_pt1 | contig 11670 bp, 8 predicted proteins | sample SAMEA3663036__metabat2_low_PE_036 | metagenome-assembled genome bin SAMEA3663036 (sample SAMEA3663036) | pig gut metagenome | biome: pig gut; feature: pig-associated habitat; material: faeces | place: France | collected 2012 | reverse complement strand
AGTGAGCGCCTACAGGTAAGTTATAGATTCTCGAAACTTCACCCTTTTCGTCCAAAATATGTACTGCGGGTAATTTATTTTTATCTTTCGACTCTATGATGATTTTTTCTTTCAATCCTGTAGTTTCGTCGGTTTCTACCTTAAATGTAACATTCTCAATAACCGACTCAAATTCTATTTTACCATCAATTTCCGAGATAATAACAGCATTAAAAGGATCCCATTCACAGATTTTAGTACCTTTCTCTATTTTTGCTCCGTTTTCGACAAACAATTTCGATCCATAAGGGATATTCTGTGTCGAAAGAGCAATACCTGTTACCGGATCAATTATTTTCATTTCTGCCAAACGACCGATTACGATTTGATATTCATCAGATTCCTGCGATTTGATAGTTTTCAATTCGTCAATTTCAATAGTTCCGTCATAACGAGATACGATGCTTGATTCGGTAGCAATATTCGAGGCAATACCTCCGACGTGGAATGTTCGCAGCGTCAGCTGTGTACCCGGCTCACCGATGGATTGTGCCGCTATCACACCAACAGCCTCTCCTTTATTCACCATTCGACCTGTAGCCAAATTTCGACCATAACATTTGGCACAAACACCATGTTTGGACTCACAAGTCAACACCGAACGAATTTCTACTCGTTCAATAGGAGAATCTTGTATCTTTTTTGCAGCCGATTCCACAATCTCCTCGCCTGCTTTTACAATAATTTCTCCTGTTAACGGATGAATAATATCATGAACAGATACACGACCGAGTATTCTCTCATAAAGAGATGCCACTACATCTTCATTATTCTTGACTTCGGTTGCAACAAGTCCTCTCAATGTACCACAATCTTCTTCCGTAATAATCACATCGTGTGATACATCAACCAAACGACGTGTCAAATAACCGGCATCAGCAGTTTTCAAAGCTGTATCGGCCAAACCCTTTCGAGCACCATGAGTAGAGATAAAGTACTCCAATACCGACAAACCCTCTTTAAAGTTGGCAAGAATCGGGTTCTCAATAATTTGTCCGCCCTCGGCTGTCGATTTAGTCGGTTTTGCCATCAATCCACGCATACCCGAAAGCTGACGAATTTGCTCTTTAGAACCACGAGCTCCAGAATCCAACATCATATAAACAGCGTTAAATCCTTGATTATCATTCGATAGGTGATTCATCAACACTTTCCCCAAACTATCGTTTACACGCGTCCAAGTATCAATTATTTGGTTATAACGTTCATTATAGGTAATGAATCCCATATTGTAGTTATTCATAATCTCTTCTACGTCTTCATAACCTTTTTTCACAAGTTCTGCTTTTTCTTCAGGAATAATTACATCTCCCAAATTAAATGACAGACCTCCTTGGAACGCCATTTTATAACCCAAGTCTTTAATATCATCCAAGAATTGAGCAGTTTTTGCCACACCACAAGTTTCAATAACACGACTAATGATACTACGTAGAGATTTTTTCGAGAGCAATTCATTGATAAATCCTACTTCTTTGGGGACATATCTATTAACAAAAACTCGTCCGACAGTAGTTTTAATAGTGTGTGATACGAATTCACCATCAACTACATCATCAACCTTTACGGTAATATTGGCGTGTATATCAACTTGTCCTTCGTTATAAGCTATTTCAACTTCTTCGGGAGAGTAAAAATTCAAGCCCTCACCTTTCACACCTTCTCTCGGCTTCGTAATATAATAAAGACCTAAAACCATATCCTGCGATGGGATTGTAATAGGAGCTCCGTTTGCCGGATTCAGAATATTGTGAGAAGCCAACATTAACAATTGAGCCTCTAATATAGCTTCGTTACCTAATGGTAAATGCACCGCCATTTGGTCACCATCAAAGTCGGCATTGAAAGCCGTACAAGACAACGGATGCAACTGTATTGCCTTACCCTCTATCAATTTCGGTTGAAACGCCTGAATACCCAAACGGTGCAAAGTTGGAGCACGGTTCAGCAATACTGGATGTCCTTTCATTACCAACTCCAATATATCCCAAACCACGGCATCTTTTCTATCAACGATTTTTTTTGCCGATTTTACAGTTTTTACAATACCTCTTTCTATCAGTTTCCGAATTATAAATGGTTTGTACAATTCCACCGCCATTCCTTTCGGAAGTCCGCATTCGTGCATTTTCAATTCCGGTCCCACAACAATAACCGAACGTGCAGAATAATCAACACGTTTACCAAGCAAATTTTGACGGAAACGTCCTTGTTTTCCTTTCAACGAATCCGACAACGATTTCAAAGGTCGATTGGATTCGGTTTTCATTGCACTTGCCTTGCGAGAGTTGTCAAACAAAGAATCGACAGCTTCTTGCAACATACGTTTTTCGTTACGTAAAATCACTTCCGGAGCTTTTATCTCTATCAAACGTTTCAAACGATTGTTACGGATAATTACCCGACGATACAAATCATTCAAATCTGAAGTTGCAAAGCGACCACCGTCAAGAGGCACCAAAGGACGTAATTCGGGCGGAATCACAGGTATTACTTTCATTACCATCCACTCCGGTTTATTATTTTTAGCCGCGCGGAACGATTCCACAACCTGAAGTCTTTTCAATGCCTCATTTTTACGTTGTTGAGAATTTGAAGTATTAGCCTCGTTTCTTAATTCATACGAAAGAGCATCTAAATCAAGTCTTGAGAGCAAATCACTAACTGCCTCAGCACCCATTTTGGCGATGAATTTGTTGGGGTCGGAATCATCTAAATATTGGTTTTCTTTCGGCAAGTTATCCACAATATCAAGATATTCTTCTTCCGTCAAGGTTTCACCTACGGCTATACCCTCTTTCCCCTCCAAAATACCGGGTTGAATAATCACATATTTTTCATAATAAATAATATTATCCAATTTTTTACTTGGCATACCAAGCAAATATCCCATTTTGTTTGGCAACGAACGGAAATACCAAATATGAGCGATAGGAACTACCAACTGAATATGACCAGCACGTTCACGACGTACTTTCTTTTCTGTAACCTCGACACCACATCTATCGCAGACAATACCTTTATAACGAATACGTTTGTATTTGCCACAATGACATTCATAATCTTTTATAGGACCAAAGATTCTTTCACAAAACAAACCATCACGTTCAGGCTTGTATGTACGATAGTTTATTGTTTCTGGTTTCAAAACTTCTCCATACGAAGATTCTAATATTTCTTCAGGCGATGCCAAACCTATCGTAATCTTCTTGAAATTATTTTTTATTTTATTATCTTTCTTAAAAGCCATAATTCTTAATCTTTTATTTCAACGAAAACCGAGTTAATCAAGATTTATACTCAATCCTAATCCTTTTAATTCATGCAATAACACATTTAATGACTCTGGAATACCCGGAGTAGGCATATTATCACCTTTGACAATTGCTTCGTAGGTTCTTGCACGTCCCATGACATCATCTGATTTCACAGTCAATATTTCTTGTAACACATGCGATGCTCCAAATGCCTCAAGTGCCCAAACCTCCATCTCTCCGAAACGCTGACCTCCAAACTGAGCTTTACCACCAAGAGGTTGTTGAGTAATAAGAGAGTACGGACCGATAGAACGTGCATGCATTTTATCGTCCACCATATGACCTAATTTCAACATATAAATAACACCGACAGTAGCGGGTTGGTCAAAACGTACACCGGTACCACCATCGTACAAATATGTTTTACCATAATTAGGTACATTGGCTTTGGCAGTCCATTCATTTAAGTCATCTAAAGTTACACCATCAAAAATCGGCGTTGCAAATTTCACACCCAATTCTTTGCCTGCCCATCCAAGCACAGTTTCAAATATCTGCCCTAAATTCATACGAGAAGGCACACCCAACGGGTTCAAACAAATATCAACAGGCGTTCCATCTTCAAGGAATGGCATATCTTCTTGCCTTACAATTTTCGACACAATACCTTTATTTCCGTGACGTCCTGCCATTTTATCACCGACACGGATTTTGCGTTTCTTTGCAATATATACTCTTGCTAATTGTACAATTCCGGAAGGTAATTCGTCGCCAATTGTCAAATTGAATTTTTTACGTTTCAAACGTGCATCTGCTTCCTTATATTTTCTTATATAATTAAGAATAACCTCACGTATCAACTCATTCTTATTGGCATCGGCAGTCCATTTCACAAGCTGAACATTGGTATAATCAATCTCACCCAATATTTTCTGTGTAAATTTTGTTCCTTTAGGCACTATATAAGCTCCTAAAGAATCTTTTACGCCTTGAGAGGTTTTTCCACTTGTCAAAACAAGTAATTTTTCTATCAGCACCGATTTCAATTTTGTTACCTCTTTATTAAATTCTTCATCCAATTGAGGCATCAATGCTTTATCGGCATTTTTCGCTTTACGATCTTTTATTGCTTTTGAATACAAGTTTCTTCCAATAACCACACCCGAAAGCGAAGGTGTCGCTTTCAACGAAGCATCTTTCACATCTCCGGCTTTATCACCGAAAATAGCCCTTAACAACTTTTCTTCGGGTGAAGGATCAGACTCTCCTTTCGGAGTAATTTTTCCAATTAAAATATCCCCCGGTTCTACATAAGCACCTATACGGATAATACCATTCTCGTCAAGATTTTTGGTTGCTTCTTCGCTAACATTAGGAATATCAGATGTCAGTTCCTCAAGTCCACGTTTTGTTTCTCTAACTTCCAACGAATATTCGCTCACATGAACCGAAGTAAAAATATCCTCACGAACAATTCGTTCGTTCAAAACGATTGCATCCTCATAGTTATAGCCTTTCCAAGGAATAAATGCAACTTTAAGATTACGTCCTAAAGCAAGTTCCCCGTTTTGTGAAGCATAACCTTCTGTCAGTATATCACCGGCTTCTACTCGCTGTCCTTTTTTCACAATCGGACGTAAGTCAATTGTTGTATCTTGATTTGTACGTTGGAACTTCGGCAAAATATACTCTTTTTTAGAATCATCAAACGAAACGAATTTTTCGTCTTCCGTACGATCATAATCGATTATAATTCTTTGAGCATCAACAAAATCGACAACACCTGACCTTTCTGCCATAATTTGTGTACGAGAGTCTTTTATCATTTTCCCCTCAATGCCGGTACCAACAATAGGTGCCTCCGGACGTAAGATAGGTACTGCCTGACGCATCATGTTCGAACCCATCAACGCACGGTTCGCGTCATCGTGTTCCAAACACGGAATTAACGCTGCAGCAATAGAAGCAATTTGCTGCGGTGCAACGTCCATCAATTCCACCTGATCTGGTGCAACAACAGGGTAATCTGCATCTTGACGCGATTTTACACGCGAAAGGATAAATTTACCATTCTCATCCAACGGAGCATTTCCTTGTGCAATAATTTTACCGGTTTCTTCTTCTGCTGTCAAATAGGTTACTCCTTCTGGCGTTAAATCAACAACACCATTGCTTACCTTACGATAAGGGGTTTCTATAAATCCTAAATCGTTAATCTTTGCATATACGCACAAAGAGGATATCAATCCAATATTCGGACCTTCTGGTGTTTCAATAGGGCACAGACGTCCGTAATGCGTATAATGTACGTCACGAACCTCAAATCCTGCACGTTCACGAGACAAACCACCGGGACCTAAAGCCGACAAACGACGTTTGTGAGTAATTTCTGCCAAAGGATTCGTTTGGTCCATAAATTGGGACAAAGCATTTGTTCCAAAGAAAGAATTGATAACAGACGAAATGGCATTTGCATTTATCAAATCGGTCGGAGTAAACACCTCATTATCACGCACATTCATTCTTTCTCGAATAGTACGTGCCATACGAGCCAATCCCACTCCAAATTGATTGTATAACTGCTCTCCACCGGTTCTAACACGTCGATTACTCAAATGATCAATATCATCAACCTCCGCTTTTGAGTTAATCAACTCTATCAAATATTTAATAATTTCAATAATATCTTCTTTTGTTAAAACTCCCACACTCATATCTGTGGTAAGCCCTAACTTCCTATTGATACGGAAACGCCCAACTTCTCCTAAATCATATCGTTTTTCTGAGAAGAAGAGGCTGTTTATCATTTCACGAGCTGTTGAATCATCTGCAGGGTCTGCATTTCTCAATTGACGATAAATATACCAAACAGCTTCTTTCTCCGAATTACTCGGGTCCTTTTGCAGAGTATTATATATAATTTATAATCGCTCATATTTTGAGTCTCTTTGTGGAGCAATATGGTTTCCACTCCCGACTCAATAATTTGATCAATATGTTCGGCTTCTAATACTGTTTCACGATCAATCAAGATGTTGATACGTTCAATCGTTACAACCTCACCAGTATCTTCATCAACTAAATCTTCATTCCAAACCGTAAGTACACGTGCTGCTAGTTTTCGACCAATGGCTTTTTTCAGATTTGTTTTTGTTACTTTTATCTCCTCTGCCAAACCAAAAATCTCCAATATATCACGATCGTTTTCATAACCGATAGCACGCAAAAGTGTCGTAACCGGTAATTTCTTTTTACGATCTATATAGGCATACATCACATTGTTAATATCCGTGGCAAACTCAATCCACGAACCTTTGAAAGGAATGATTCTTGCCGAATAAAGTTTTGTTCCGTTTGCATGCATGCTTTGACCAAAAAACACACCCGGAGAACGATGCAATTGCGATACGATAACACGTTCAGCACCATTGATTACAAACGTACCTTTTTCGGTCATATAAGGAATCGGTCCTAAAAACACATCTTGAATCACCGTATCAAAATCCTCATGTTCAGGATCCGTACATTCCAACTTCAATCGTGCTTTTAAAGGGACACTATAAGTTAATCCCCTTTCTATACATTCCTCAATTGTATAACGGGGAGGATCTATATAATAGTCTAAAAATTCAAGTCTAAAATTATTACGAGTATCTTCTATCGGGAAATTCTCAGAAAATACTTTGTACATACCCTCATTCTTTCTTTTTTCAGGGGCTGTATCTAACTGGAAGAAATCTCTAAAAGATTTCAATTGAACATCAAGAAAATCTGGATATTCTAAAGAATTCTTGATGGAAGCAAAGTTAACTCTTTGGTTATCAGTATTTGAAGCCATTGGATATTATATTTAATTGAACTTAATTTGTCTATACATAAAAAGGTTTAGAGTCCCGCATAGGCGGGATCCCAAACCGTATCAACCTGAAAATCAGGAGGAAAGCTTATTTAAGTTCAACTTCAGCTCCTGCTTCAGTAAGTTGTTTTTTAAGTGATTCAGCTTCATCTTTAGCTACACCTTCTTTAATTGTTGAAGGAGCTGCATCTACCATATCTTTAGCTTCTTTCAAGCCAAGACCAGTTAACTCTTTTACAAGTTTAACAATTGCTAATTTGTTTGCTCCAGCTGATTTCAAAACAACATCAAAAGATGATTTTTCTTCAACAGCAGCTGCACCAGCAGCGGCGGGAGCAGCAACAGCAACAGCAGCAGCTGCAGGTTCAATACCATATTCGTTTTTTAAGATTTCAGCTAACTCGTTTACTTCTTTAACTGTTAAGTTAACTAATTGTTCTGCAAAGACTTTTAAATCTGCCATGATTTCTTTTTTTTTATTGGTTATTTTTATTTTTATTTATCTCTCTGATAGTGTTGTTAATACACCATGTAATTTAGTTCCTCCCGATTGGAGTGCGGATACAACGTTCTTAGCAGGCGATTGCAACAAAGCAATAACATCTGCAATAAGTTCATTCTTGCTCTTGATACTTACTAGTACATCTAACTGATCCTGACCTACATAAAAACTTTCTTCTACATAAGCTGCTTTTAATACCGGTTTTGGTGCATTCTTGCTAAATTCCTTAATCAATTTAGCAGGTGCATTTCCTGTATTGGTAAACATCAATGTAGTATTGTTTTTCAATACGCCGAAAATCGGACTAAAATCTGTATCAGTAGCCTCTAACGCTTTCTGAAGCAAAGTGTTCTTTACAACTAAAAGCTTGATGCCCTCTTTATTGCAAGCTCTTCTTAAATCGCTTGTTTGTTGAGAATTTAATCCTTCTGTATCAGTTAAATAAAAATGAGAATATGCTCCAAGCGTTTCTTTCAACTGTGCTATAATCACACTCTTTTCTTCTTTTTTCATACCTCAGTCCTTTTAATTTTAAACTTCTTCAATTGCTTTTGTATCAATCTTTATTCCAGGACCCATCGTACTAGAAAGATATACACTTTTCACATAAGTACCTTTAGCCGAAGCAGGTTTCAATTTTATTATTGTTGACATAAAAGCTTTTGCATTTTCCATGATTTGTTCAGCAGAAAAAGAAACTTTTCCTATTGAGGTATGGACAATACCCGTTTTGTCAACCTTAAAATCTATTTTACCTTGTTTTACTTCCGTTACAGCCTTTCCTATTTCCATGGTTACAGTACCACTTTTAGGATTTGGCATAAGTCCACGAGGTCCTAATACACGCCCTAAAGCACCTATCTTACCCATAATAGCCGGCATTGTAATAATTACATCTATATCTGTCCAGCCACCTTTAATTTTCTCGATATATTCATCGAGTCCGACATAATCAGCTCCAGCAGCTTTTGCTTCAGCCTCTTTATCAGGAGTACATAATGCGAGAACCCTAATTTGTTTTCCCGTTCCATTTGGCAATGATACAACCCCACGCACCATTTGGTTTGCTTTACGAGGATCTACACCCAAACGAACATCAATATCAACCGACGCATCAAATTTGGTTGTAGTTGTATCTTTCACTAATTGAGCTGCCTCCTTCAACGAATAAGCCTTTCCAGCTTCAACCTTTTCTAAAGCCAACTTTTGATTTTTTGTAAGTTTACCCATAATTCAATTGAAGTTTAATTAATTATTAACAGGAAATTCGCCTTTAACAGCAATGCCCATACTTCTTGCCGTGCCTGCTACCATTTTCATAGCAGATTCAACAGTAAAACAATTTAAATCAACCATTTTGTCCGTTGCTATTTGCTTTACTTGTTCCCAAGTAATTTCAGCAACTTTTTTACGGTTCGGCTCTGCCGAGCCACCTTTAACTTTTGCAACTTCTAACAATTGAATTGCAACAGGTGGAGTTTTAACGACAAAATCAAAAGACTTATCAGCATAATATGTGATAATCACAGGCAATACTTTACCTGCTTTGTCTTGGGTTCTGGCATTAAATTGCTTGCAAAAATCCATAATATTGATTCCTTTCGAACCCAATGCAGGTCCTACTGGAGGTGATGGATTTGCTGCACCGCCTTTAATCTGTAACTTGATTTGTCCAGCAATTATTTTAATTTTTTACAATTAATTATTATTGTGATAATTGCGTAACCAAAAATCACTCTTTCTCTACTTGCATAAAATTCAATTCAAGAGGAGTTTTTCGCCCGAAAATTTTTACCATTACTTTCAATTTTTTCTTTTCGGAATTAACCTCTTCTATAATCCCTGAAAAACCGCTGAAAGGTCCGGCTATGACTTTTATCAGTTCACCAACCATATAGTGAATATTCAAATCGTCGTCCATCTCATTTAACTCGTCTACAGAGCCAAGAATACGGTTCACTTCCGATTGTCGTAACGGAGTTGGATTCGATGAATCGGTAGCACCCAAGAAACCTAAAACATTAGGCACATTTCTTAAATGATGCTTCACCTCTCCATTCAAATCTGCCTCTACTAAAACATAACCCGGCAAGTAACTTCTCTCTTTTACCACCTTTTTACCATTACTAATTTGATAAACTTTTTCAGTTGGAATTAAAACTTGAGATACGTAGCGAGCAAGGTCTGTATTTCGAAGCTCTGCATCGATATACTCTTTTACCTTATTCTCTTTTCCGCTAATGGCACGCATAACATACCATTTTTTTGTCGTCTCAGCCATCTTCAATCTCCTTCTAAATTAAAGCCTCATAAACAAACTTCATAATGGTCTCGAAACTTATATCCATAATCCAAACCACTAATGCAATTAAAAGGGAAGCTATTAAAACAATAACTGCACTATTGGTCAGTTCCTTAAGCGTAGGCCAAGAAACTTTATGAACCAATTCCGAATAAGATTCTTTGAAGTAGTTAATAATTTTCATCTTTTATCACAAATAGATTTGCACGGGTGGAGAGACTCGAACTCCCGACACCTGGTTTTGGAGACCAGTGCTCTACCAACTGAGCTACACCCGTAAAAAATCGTCGGAAATCCGACGATTTTCATTTATTAGTCTAATAATGCTGTGATTTGACCAGAACCTACGGTACGACCACCCTCACGAATAGCGAAACGAAGACCCTCGCTACAAGCTACCGGATAAATCAATTTTACCGAAATTTCCAAGTTATCACCAGGCATTACCATTTCACGTCCTTCTGGTAATGTAATCTCACCCGTTACATCCAATGTACGGATATAGAATTGAGGACGATATTTATTGTGGAATGGAGTATGACGACCACCTTCTTCTTTTTTCAAAATATAAACAGAAGCTTTGAATTCAGAGTGAGGTGTTACAGTTCCCGGGTGTGTAATAACCATACCACGTTTAATCTCATCTTTATCAATACCGCGAAGCAACAAACCTACGTTATCACCAGCTTCTCCTTCGTCAAGAAGTTTACGGAACATTTCTACACCGGTTACAACAGATTTTTTACCTTCTGCACCCAAACCAATAATTTGAACTTCGTCACCTACTTTCACAACACCAGTTTCAATACGACCTGTTGCTACAGTACCACGACCGGTAATAGAGAACACGTCTTCAATAGGCATCAAGAATGGTTTATCAATAGCACGTTGAGGCAACTCAATCCAAGTATCTACCGCATTCATCAGATCCATCACTTTCTCTTCCCATTGAGGCTCTCCATTCAATGCTCCAAGAGCAGAACCTTGAATAATAGGTGTGTTATCACCATCAAACTCATAGAACGAAAGTAATTCACGCATTTCCATTTCTACAAGTTCCAACATTTCAGGGTCATCTACCATATCGCATTTATTCATAAACACAACCAAGCGAGGTACGTTCACCTGACGAGCCAACAAGATATGCTCGCGAGTTTGAGGCATAGGACCATCAGTAGCAGCAACTACGATGATAGCACCATCCATCTGAGCAGCACCGGTTACCATGTTCTTTACATAGTCAGCGTGTCCCGGGCAGTCAACGTGAGCATAGTGACGATTAGTTGTTTCATACTCTACGTGAGAAGTATTGATTGTGATACCACGTTCTTTTTCTTCCGGAGCATTATCAATTGAGTCGAAAGATCTAACACTATTCACTTCCGATGGAAGTCTCTTCGACAAAACTGTTGTAATAGCTGCGGTAAGAGTTGTTTTACCGTGGTCAACGTGACCAATTGTACCGATGTTAACATGCGGTTTCGATCTGTCAAATTTTTCTTTTGCCATAATTTAAAGTTTTACTTATTAATAATATAATGATGAATAAATTATTATGTCTTTATTTTATCAAATACTAAAAAATGAGCTGTTAACGAGACTTGAACTCGTGACCTCTTCCTTACCAAGGAAGTGCTCTACCACTGAGCTATAACAGCATTGAGCGGAAAACGGGACTCAAACCCGCGACCCCCAGCTTGGAAGGCTAGTGCTC
>SAMEA3663036__coassemble_955_pt1 | contig 11786 bp, 8 predicted proteins | sample SAMEA3663036__metabat2_low_PE_036 | metagenome-assembled genome bin SAMEA3663036 (sample SAMEA3663036) | pig gut metagenome | biome: pig gut; feature: pig-associated habitat; material: faeces | place: France | collected 2012 | reverse complement strand
AACCCTCGAAGAGTTAGGTATTGAATACGAAAAAAAGGTGATAAGCGCACATCGTACGCCGCACTTGATGTTTGAGTATGCCACAAAAGCAAAAGAAAATGGTATCGGTGTCATAATAGCTGGTGCAGGAGGCGCGGCTCATGTGGCAGGTGTAACGGCTGGTCTGACGACGGTTCCCGTAATAGGAGTACCGATTAAGACTTCCACGCTGAACGGATTGGATTCGTTGCTGTCGATTGTGCAAATGCCGGCAGGAATTCCTGTGTCAACTACGGCTATCAACGGTGCTAAAAATGCCGCACTCATTGCCGCATCAATTTTTGCTCTTACCGATAAGGCACTTGACGCTCGTTTGCAAGCATATCGCAAGGCGCAAACAGAAGCTGTGTTAGCTACCGAATTATAATAAAAACAGAAAAACGAATATGAATAATTATCGCATTTATGTTGAAAAAGATGCCGATTTTCGGATAGAGGCAGAGTGTCTGCGTCGGGAATTGAATCAGAATCTTTCGTTGAATATCAAAACCTTGCGATTGATAAACGTGTACGACCTGTTCGGTTTTTCGAAAGAGTTGCTTGAGCGTTGCCGTTACACGGTGTTTGGCGAGGTGGTAACCGATACGGTGTTTGACGAGTGCCCGCTCGAAGGCAAAAAGTATATTGCCGTGGAGTATTTGCCCGGACAATTCGATCAAAGAGCGTCGTCGGCTGTCGATTGTGTGAAGTTGATAGCGCCTTCGGCCGATGTGAGAATACGCAGTTCGCGTTTGTTGATTTTCGATGATGCGGTTGCCGATGAGGTGTTGTCTTCGATAAAACATTATTACATCAATGCGGTTGAATCGCGCGAAAAAGACCTTTCGGTGCTTAGTGAAAACGAACAAGCAGAGGTGAAACCTGTTCCCATATTGAACGGATTTACCGATATGCAGCGTGGCGAAATGGACGATTATTGCAAAGCAAACGGTTTGGCTATGAATGCCGATGACTTGTCGGAAGTTGTTACCTATTTTCGCAACGAACATCGCAATCCGACCGAAACGGAATTGAAAATTTTGGATACTTATTGGAGCGACCATTGCAGGCATACGACTTTCACGACCGAGATTACAGAGATTAAAATTGACTCCTCGTTTATGAAAGAGGAGTTTGAGGCGGCTTTGGCAGAGTTTGGAGTTATGCGTAGCGAATTGCAACGTGAGAACAAAAGTCTGTGCTTGATGGAACTTGCAACCATTGGAGCTCGTTATTTGCGAAAGAAAGGCTTGTTGCCCGATTTAGAGCAAAGTGAGGAAAACAATGCTTGCAGCGTTTTTATTGACGTCGATGTTAATGGTCAAAATGAGAAATGGCTGTTGCAGTTTAAAAACGAAACACACAATCACCCTACCGAAATAGAACCTTTTGGCGGTGCTTCCACATGTTTGGGAGGTGCCATTCGCGATCCTTTGTCGGGGCGTGCCTATGTATATCAGGCAATGCGTGTTACGGGTGCAGGCGATATTTACAAACCTATCAATGAAACATTAGATGGCAAATTGCCGCAACAGGTGATAAGCAAAAAAGCGGCGGCAGGTTATTCGAGCTATGGCAACCAAATAGGGTTGGCCACTACGCATGTGCGTGAAATTTATCATGAGGGTTACACGGCAAAACGTTTGGAGGTGGGTGCTGTTGTTGGAGCCGTAAAGGCAGAGCATGTACGACGCGAAACTCCCCAAAAGGGCGATGTGGTGTTGCTCTTGGGCGGACGAACGGGACGCGACGGCATTGGCGGTGCTACGGGCTCGTCTAAAGAGCATACCTTGTCATCGTTGGAAACGTGTAGCTCCGAGGTACAAAAAGGAAATGCTCCCGAAGAGCGAAAACTTTCGCGACTTTTCCGTCGTGCCGATGTAACGTGTTTAATCAAAAAATCGAATGATTTTGGTGCCGGAGGCGTGAGTGTCGCTATTGGCGAATTGACCGACGGTTTGGATATTTATCTCGACAAAGTACCTGTAAAATACAGTGGTTTGAATGCCACGGAGTTGGCCATTAGCGAATCGCAGGAGCGTATGGCCATTGTGATTGAGGCAAAAGACGTGGCAGAAATGCTGCGTTTGTGTGCCGAGGAGAATGTGGAGGTAACGCATGTGGCTGATGTTACCGATACGAATCGGATGAGAATGTTTTTCCGTGGAGAAAAAGTGGTCGATTTGCGACGCGATTTTATCGATAGTGCAGGTGCAAAACATTATACAAAGGTGCGTTTGGCAGCCGTGGAAGATAAAAATCCGTTCCAACGCGAAGTGGCAGGCAAAAGTCTTACAGAAAAATTTGTTGCTGCTTTGTCGGACAAGAACGTAGTTTCGCAGCGTGGTCTTATCGAAATGTTCGATTCTACAATTGGTGCTTCTACTGTTTTAATGCCTTTTGGAGGGAAAACGCAACGTACCGAAACGCAGGTTTCGGTGCAAAAAATACCTGTTCGTAATGGTTTTACGAATACGGCAAGTATCATGGCATTCGGATTTAATCCGTTTATTGCCGAATGGAGTCCGTATCATGCGGCTCAATATGCTGTTATAGAGGCGGTGGCCAAAGTGGTGGCAGCCGGTGCCGACTATCGTTGGATGCGTTTCTCGTATCAAGAGTATTTTGAGCGAATGACCAACGATGTTTCGTGGGGAAAGCCGATGGCTGCATTGCTTGGTGCTCTGCGAATGCAGTCGGCTTTGGGTTTACCTTCGATAGGAGGCAAGGATTCGATGAGCGGAACTTTTCGCAACATCAATGTGCCACCTATGTTGATGGCTTTCGGCATTACAACGGTTGATGCACGCAAGGTGATAAGTCCCGAGTTGAAGCAAGCGGGACACAAATTGTATTTGATTACTCATACGCCAAACGAAAATTACACACCGAATATCGAGCAACTGAAACAAAATTTTGCGTTTGTTACGGAAAATATCGCAAAAGGAACGATTGTTTCTGCTTATGCCATTGGCTTTGGCGGTGTGGCCGAGGCTGTTGCCAAGATGAGCTTTGGTAACGAAATCGGTGCAAAAATTTCTTGCGACGAACACTTGCTGTTCAATTATAATTATGGTTCGATACTTGTTGAAAGTACCGCTGATTTGGAGAATAAAAACGCTGTTTTGTTAGGAGAGAGCATTGACGAAAAGTTGCTTGATGTGAACGGTTGTCAAATGCTTTTGACCGATTTGTATAAAGCCAATACAGCACTTTTTGAAACGATTTATCCTGCAAAAGGATTGAGTGGAGCGCCTACACAGGTGGCCGACTGCAAACGGCAAACACAACCTTATGCAGGCGATCCGGTGCAAGAGGTGAAAGTGTATTTGCCGGTGTTCCCGGGTACGAATTGCGACTACGATACGGCTCGTGCTTTTGAGCGTGCAGGTGCTGTTACGCACACGGGCGTTTTTTGTAATTTGTCGGAGAAGGCTATTTTGGATTCGATTGATGCCATGTGCAAGTCGATAGACAATTGCCACGTTTTTGTGTTAAGCGGCGGATTCTCGCTTGGCGATGAGCCTGATGGTAGCGGCAAATTTATTGCTAATGTTTTGAATAATGAAAAAGTAACGCAAGCCGTTCATCGTTTGTTGGACAGAGGCGGATTGATTTTGGGCATCTGCAATGGTTTCCAAGCACTTGTGAAATCGGGTCTTTTGCCGTATGGTCGTTTGGGACAAGTGTCGAAGGAGTCGCCAACGCTGTTTCACAACGATGTTCATCGTCATATTTCGCAAATGGTGGTTACTCGTGTAGGTTCGGTGGCTTCGCCTTGGCTTTCGTCGTTCCGAGTTGGCGATTTACACTCCATTGCAGTAAGCCACGGCGAGGGTAAATTTGTGGTTAGCAATGAGTTGGCAAAAGAGTTGTTTGCAAATGGACAAGTGGCATTCCAATATGCCGATGCCGAGGGCAACCCGACCACCGATGCACCTTACAACCCCAATGGTTCGTATTTTGGTATCGAAGGCATTATTAGTCGTAACGGACAGATTTTAGGTAAAATGGGACATACGGAGCGTTACGACGAGGGTTTGATGAAAAATATTCATGGTAATCGTTCCCAATCTATATTTGAGAATGCAGTAAATTATTTCAGGAACAAATAATTTTTAAGAGTTATGAAAGCATTAACAACAACAAATTTTAATTTCCCGAAGCAAACCGACGTGTATCACGGCAAAGTGCGCGATGTCTATTTTACGGACGATAAATTGGTGATGATAGCCACCGACCGTATTTCGGCATTCGATGTGATTTTGCCTCAAGGGATTCCTTTTAAGGGTCAAATTCTCAACCAGATAGCAGCAAAATTTTTAGATGCGACCGCAGATATTTGTCCCAACTGGAAATTGGCGACGCCGGACCCGATGGTAACGGTGGGTGTAAAGTGCAAGGGTTTCCCTGTGGAAATGATTGTGCGTGGTTATCTTTGTGGCAGTGCATGGCGTGCTTACAAAAGCGGTGTACGCGAGATATGCGGTGTGAAATTGCCCGAAGGGATGCGTGAGAACGAAAAATTTCCGACGCCGATTATTACCCCGACCACAAAGGCTGAAATCGGGGAACATGATGCCGATATTTCAAAGGAAGAGATTATTGCTCAAGGATTGGTTTCTGCCGAAGAATATGCTGTCTTGGAAAAATACACTCTGGCATTGTTTGAACGCGGAACGCAAATTGCCGCTCAACGCGGTTTGATACTTGTCGATACGAAATACGAATTTGGTACATACAACGGCACGATTTATCTGATGGACGAAATTCATACGCCCGACTCGAGCCGTTATTTTTATGCCGAAAAATATAAAGAGAACTTTGCCAACAACGAGCCACAAAAACAGCTCTCGAAAGAGTTTGTTCGTGAATGGCTGATGAGCAATGGCTTTCAAGGCAAAGAGGGACAACAAGTGCCCGAAATGACGGACGAAATTGTGGAAGGAATTAGTGCTCGTTACATTGAACTTTACGAACAAATCACGGGAGAACGATTTGAAAAGGCTGTAACTGAAAATATCGAGGCACGCATAGAAAACAATATTATCGAATATCTAAACAAATAATTTTATGGCAGAAAGTTATGAAAAAGCAGGTGTGAACCTTGAGGCCGGTTACGAGGTTGTGCGTCGTATTAAATCGCATGTGGCATCTACCGCCCGCAAAGGTACAATGGGTAATATCGGTGCTTTTGGTGGAATGTTCGACCTTGCTTCGCTCAACGTAAAAGAGCCGATACTTGTGAGCGGTACAGATGGAGTGGGTACGAAACTCAAACTTGCCTTTGCAATGGACAAACACGATACGATAGGTATCGATGCCGTGGCAATGTGCGTAAACGATGTGTTGGCACAAGGTGCCGAACCGCTCTTTTTTCTCGACTATGTGGCGGTTGGACACAATGAGCCTGCAAAAGTGGAGGCAATTGTGGCTGGTGTGGCCGAGGGTTGTCGTCAGGCAGGCTGTGCGTTGATTGGTGGCGAAACGGCCGAAATGCCCGGAATGTACTCCGACGGAGAGTACGACATTGCAGGATTTACTTGCGGGGTAGTCGAAAAATCGAAATTGATAGACGGCTCGAAAGTGCGGGTTGGCGATGTGTTGGTAGGCATTGCTTCGAGCGGTGTTCATTCCAACGGATTTTCGCTGGTGCGCAAAGTGTTGAGCGATAACAATATTGCACTCTCGGAGAAATATCCTGAATTGGGCGAAAAAACCGTGGGAGAAACGTTGTTGTGTCCCACACGGATTTATGTGCGTCAGGTGTTGGAAGTGATTCGCAACTGCGATGTTCATGGCATCAGCCATATTACCGGTGGCGGTTTCGACGAAAATATTCCGCGCATTTTGCAACAGGGGCAAGGTATTGAAATTCAAGAAGGGGCGTGGGAGATTTTGCCCATATTTCATCTGCTTGAAAAATGGGGAGGTATTGCTCATCGCGAGATGTTCAACATTTTTAATATGGGTATCGGAATGGTGATTGCACTCGACGCTTCGGAGGCAGAAAAAGCCATCTCTATTTTGCAAAAAGCAGGTGAAAAAGCTACTGTAATAGGCAAAATAACCAATGTGGAAGGTGTTGTTATAAAATGAGTTGCCCGATGAAAAATATAGCAGTTTTTGCAAGTGGAAACGGCTCTAATTTTGAGGTGATAGCCACAGCATGCGAGCAGGGTATTTTGCCTGCAAAAGTAGTGCTTATGGTGTGCGACAAGCCTCAAGCAATGGCGGTAGAGCGAGCCAAAAAGCACGGCATTGAGTCATTTGTTTTTTCGCCGAAAGACTATGCCTCGAAAGCCGATTATGAACGTGAAATTGTTCGTCTGCTCGACGAACGAAAAGTCGATTTGGTTTGCTTGGCAGGCTATATGCGCATTGTTTCGGAAGTGTTGTTGGCTGCATATCAAGGGCGAATCATCAACATTCATCCTTCGCTCTTGCCTGCTTTCAAAGGTGCTCATGCCGTGGAGCAGGCCGTGGCGTATGGCGTGAAGGTTTACGGCATTACGGTTCATTGGGTAGACGCTTCGCTCGACGGGGGGAAAATCATTGCTCAACGGGCTTTTGAATACGATGGCAGCGATGCCGACGAGGTGCATCGTATCGGACAAAAAATAGAGCATACGCTTTATATTGAAGTGATTGACAAATTATTAAAAGAACAATTATAAATTGATTTTATGAGAGCATTAGTTAGTGTTAGTGATAAAACGGGATTGGTAGAGTTTGTAAATGGCTTGCAGGCTCTTGGTTGGGAAATTGTGGCTACGGGTGGAACGCAACGTTTACTCGAAGAAAACGGGATAAAAACCATCGGTATCAGCCAAATAACAGGATTTCCGGAGATTTGCGACGGTCGGGTAAAAACTTTGCACCCGAAAGTACATGGCGGATTGCTTGCACGTCGCGACAACGAAAACCATTTGCAGGCTTTGCGTGACAATGGCATTGAGTTTATCGATTTGGTGTGTGTAAACTTATATCCTTTCAAACAGACCATTGCAAAAAACGATGTAACGATGGAAGATGCCATTGAAAATATCGATATAGGCGGACCTTCGATGTTGCGGAGTGCTGCCAAAAACTATCGCGATGTAACGGTGGTTTGCAATCCTGCCGATTATGCACAAGTGTTGTCGGAAATCAGAGAATTGGGCAACACAAAACCTGAAACACGTTTGCAACTTTCGGCTAAGGCCTATACGCATACGGCCGAATACGATTGTTGCATTGCAGGATTTATGCGTGAAAAAGCGGGACTTTCCGAGAAACTTTTTCTTGAATTCGACTTGGCACAAACGCTTCGTTATGGTGAGAATCCGCATCAAACCGCAAAATTTTATCGCGAGGAGCAACCTTCGGCATTTTCGTTGGCATTTGCAAAGCAGTTAGGAGGTAAAGAGTTGTCATACAACAACATTCAAGATGCCAATGCGGCGTTGAATATTGTGCGAGAGTTTAGCGAGCCTTTCTGTGTCGGGCTTAAACACATGAATCCTTGCGGAGCGGCTGTCGGGAAAGATGTTGCCGAGGCTTGGCAGCGTGCTTACGAGGCCGACAAGGTAAGCATTTATGGCGGAATTGTAGCTGTAAATCGTGAATTGACCGAAGAGGTCGCTCTTGCCATGAAGCCGATTTTTTTGGAGATAGTAATGGCTCCTTCGTTCTCAAAAGGTGCTCTTGAGGTGCTTTCTGCAAAGAAAAATTTGCGATTGCTACAGGTGGATATGACCGCTTCCGACAAAAAAGTGAATCAATATGTAAGCGTGAATGGCGGTTTGTTGGTGCAACAACTTGATACGGAAACCATTCGGGTGGCAGAGTCGATGTGCGTAACCGAAAAGAAACCGACAACAACCCAATTAGCCGATATGAATTTCGGTTGGCGTGTGGTTAAACATGTGAAATCGAACGCTATTGTGGTTGTAAAAGATGGTCAGACGTTGGGTGTAGGTGCCGGTCAGATGAATCGTGTTGGTTCGGCCGAAATCGCTTTGAAAGAGGCACAAGCAGCTGGTTTTACTTCTGATTTGGTATTGGCTTCAGACGGTTTCTTGCCTTTTGACGATACGGTAGCTTTGGCTGCTAAGTACGGCGTAACGGCCATTGTTCAACCCGGTGGAAGTATTCGCGACGAAGATGCGATAAAGAAAGCCAACGAATTAGGTATTACGATGTTGTTTACGGGAATGCGTCATTTCAAACATTAAAACGATGGAGAAGAAAAAGGTTCTTGTTGTTGGTTCGGGTGGACGTGAGCATGCTATAGTAGATGCTCTCAGCCGTTCTCCTCAGGTAGCTAAAATCTATTGTGCTCCCGGTAATGCTGGTATTGCTGAGCAGGCTCAAATTGTTGCTATAAAAGAAACAGACGTTGCAGCACTAAAATCATTTGCTTTAGAAAATGCCATAGATTTAACAGTTGTCGGTCCCGAAGCGGCATTGGCAGCAGGCGTTGTAGATGAGTTTCGTGCAGCGGGTTTATCTGTTTTTGGACATACAAAACAGGCAACACAGATAGAAAGCAGCAAAGAGTTTGCAAAAAAACTAATGCTGAAATATGGTATTCCGACAGCCGGATACAAATCGTTTGATTCATATCAAGAGGCAAAAGATTATGTTTTTTCGCGACCATTGCCTGCCGTTTTGAAATACGATGGTTTGGCAGCGGGGAAAGGTGTTGTGGTGGCCGAAACCTTGCAACAAGCCGACGACGCATTGCGCGAAATGTTGCTCGACGATTGCTTTGGACAAGGTCGGGTGGTGGTTGAGGATTTTCTCGAAGGCCCCGAATTTTCGTTTATGTGTTTTGTTTGCGGCGACAAACTCTATCCGATGCCGCTCTCGCAAGACCATAAACGTGCTTACGATGGCGATAAAGGTCCGAATACGGGTGGTATGGGAGCTTATACGCGGTTGCCTTTTGTTACCGATGAGGATTGGAAGTTTGCTTTTGAAAAAATCATGCAACCGACAGCAACGGCAATGCAGTGCGAGGGATTGCCCTTGACAGGCGTTTTGTACGGAGGATTGATGAAAACGGCTGACGGCATTAAGGTAATTGAATTTAATGCCCGTTTTGGCGACCCTGAAACGGAAGTCGTGTTGCCGCTTTTGAATAGCGACATATACGAGGTGTTTGCTTCGATAGCCGAAAACAAACCTAAAAATCCGGAATGGGACGATGCGGCTACCATCGGCATTGTTTTGGCATCGAAGGGTTATCCGGGTGCTTATCAGAAAGGATTTCCGATACTTGGATTGGAAACGGTAGATGCAAAAATATATCACATGGGAACGGCTGTGCAGAACAAATCGGTGGTTACTTCCGGTGGACGCGTTATGATTGTGGTGAGCAAAGCTCCTACTTTGGTGGAGGCGCATGCCAAAGCAATGACCGAAGTGCCGAAAATAGCGTGTGAAAATCTGTTTTATCGTTCCGACATTGGTCATAAAGCCTTTTAAAGGGAAAGGACAGTAAAAAAGACCTCGGAACATGTTTCGAGGTCTTTTTTTGTCGAGAAATACGAATTTATCGGGCTTTTGTTTCGCAATAAAAGCAGCGTACAGTGCCGTTGTCGGCTTTATGAAAACGCGGTTCTACGTTTTCGTTATTGCAGATGCACTTTTGGTTCGGACAGCGATAAAGCGTGCTGTCGATATTCGTATCCCGATAAACGGGCATTGAGTGTGCCGTGTCGTTTTTCCAGTCGAGCAAACGGCAGATAAGTGCCATACGAACGAATTTTCCGTTTTCTACTTGTCGGAAATATGCAGCCCTCGGGTCGGTATCCACCTCTTTCAAAATTTCGTTTACACGAGGCAACGGGTGCAGAATCGCCATTTTTTCTTTGGCTGTTTTTAATTTCTGATTGTCCAAAATAAAGCTGTCTTTTATCGAATCGAAATCGTCTTCGTCGAGAAAACGCTCTTTTTGCACGCGTGTCATATACAGCACGTCAAGTTCGCTCATGACCTCCTCCATTGAGTTTACCTCGCGGTATTCAATATTGTTTCCTTCGCAAACATCGTGTTTGATGTAGTCGGGCAATCTCAATTCTTCGGGAGCAATAAGAATTACTCGCGTCCCTTTGTAACGCGACATGGCTTTGATGAGTGAATGCACGGTACGTCCAAAACGCAAATCGCCGCAAAAACCAATCGTTAAATTGTCTAAATGCCCGAGTTCGCGTTTGATGGTAAGCAGGTCGGTGAGTGTTTGTGTCGGGTGGCTGTGGCTTCCGTCGCCGGCATTGATAATTGGCACGTTGGAAACTTCCAAAGCTGCCAGTGGAGCACCCTCTATGTGGTGTCGCATGGCAATGATGTCGGCAAAGCATCCTACCACACGCACGGTGTCTTCAACGGTTTCGCCTTTGCTCACCGACGAACTGCGTGCATCGGAAAAACCGAGAACATTGCCTCCAAGTTCCATCATGGCTGCCGTGAAACTCAATCGGGTACGAGTACTTGGCTCGTAAAAGAGCGTAGCGAGCTTTTTCCCTTTGCAGCGTTCGCTGTAATTCTCGCGATGCGAAATAATGTCCTCGGCAAGGGCGATTATGTCGTTTGTTTCCTCATAGGTGAGGTCGGTTGGGTCTATTAAGTGTTTCATAATGAAATTCTTATTTAATCCAACTTTCGTCAGATGGGTTGTTTCTGAAATTCAAAATACGTTCTTTCCAGCTATCGGCAATGTAGCCCTCTTGTGCTGCGACTTCTACCAAGGTATCCAAGTTGCACAAACTCACGTTTTTCAGGTTAGCGGCTGCCAAGCGGTCGAGCCCTTTCTGCATGCCGTAGGTGAAGATACTCACCACGCCTAGCACCTCGGCACCTACCTCGCGCAGCACCTCTGCCACCTCTATGCAACTGCCCGCAGTGGAAATCAGGTCTTCCACGACCACCACTTTCTGCCCTTTCTCCAATCGACCTTCTATCTGATTGCCGCGTCCGTGGTCTTTCGCACCGCTGCGCACATACCCCATCGGCAGACCGAGGATAGTCGCCGTAATCGCCGCGTGGGCGATACCGGCTGTGGAGGTACCCATCAGCACTTCTGCTTCGGGATATTCCCGACGAATAATCTCTGCCAGCCCGTTCTCCACATCTTCCCGCACACGTACATCGCTCAGCGTCAGTCGGTTGTCGCAGTAGATAGGACTCTTTATTCCACTTGCCCACGTGAAGGGCTCATTCGGACGAAGAAAGACCGCCTTTATCGACAGCAAGTCTTTTGCAATTTCTTTTTCCATAAAAAATATTTTAGCTATTCAAAAACTCTTCCAAACACCTCTTGTACGCTGCTACCGGATCTTCGGCGGCAGTAATCGGACGCCCTACCACGATGAAGTCCGTCCCTATCTCACGCGCCTGTGTGGGAGTGGTAACACGCACTTGGTCGCCCACCGCACCGTCGGCGAAGCGAATACCCGGCGTAACCGTCAGGAACTCCTTGCCGCAAGCCGTTTTCACCATACCAGCCTCCAGCGGCGAGCATACCACGCCGTCCAATCCCACTTTCTTCGCGTTCTGCGCATAGTGCACCACCACATCGTCTATCTTCCCCTCTATCAGCAAGTCCTCGTGCATACGTTCCTCGCTCGTAGAGGTCAGTTGCGTTACTGCCAGTAGTATCGGACGGCTGCCGTCCGCGCGGGTGAGCCCCTCGCGCGCTGCCTCCATCATCGCTATCGTACCCGCCGCGTGCAGGTTGCACATATCCACGTCCAAGCGGCTCAACACCGCCATCGCTTTCTTCA
>SAMEA3663036__coassemble_952_pt1 | contig 11803 bp, 6 predicted proteins | sample SAMEA3663036__metabat2_low_PE_036 | metagenome-assembled genome bin SAMEA3663036 (sample SAMEA3663036) | pig gut metagenome | biome: pig gut; feature: pig-associated habitat; material: faeces | place: France | collected 2012 | reverse complement strand
AAAAGCGATATTGGGTCGCATAAGATTTCCCGTCAGTTTCAAAACGCATTGAACAGGTACGCTTGTACGGTTTGAACTTGAAAGTACGGCTTTGTCGAGAATGTCGGTGAGTGATGCGGTGAGTTGATACAATGCCGTGATGTTTACGTCGGCATCATAAGGGACCCCTGACCAGCGAATGGTACTTCCTTTTTGAATTTTGAACTCTTTTCTGATGGCATTTTGTAATGAGAATAGATAATTCCCGGTTTCCAACGTATAGTCACCATAAAGTTTAAAATTGTCGGTTTTGATGTCGTAATCGACTTTTAAACTTCCCTCTCCGGTGGCTTTTATCATATCGCCGGAACTCGGGTCGATAATGATTTGGGCTTCGGCATCGGGCGTAATGTCAATCATAAACAGCAATCTCATGTTGGCATTCGATGTTTCTTGTTGGTTGGGAATTTGAGGAAAATCTGTTGCAAGGCTGTCGTTGTTTACAAACACGACAAAGGAATTGTCCATTGCCGTGGAAGAGTTGGACATGGGAATAAACACTTTTGTTTTTGGCTCAGTTGTCGCTTTGGCGGATATGATGGTGCCGGAGGTTTCATCTCCCGATATATTGACATTGCCGGAGGCAAATATAAGTCCGTAAAAATAGGGATTGTCCCGTTCGTTAGTGTTCATTGCCTGTACGTTATCGCAGTTGATGTCGATGTTGTATACAAAATTCTTGAAATATTTGTGCGCGACAAACCCATTGACTTGTCCTTTGTTTTTGTACGGATCGTATACCGTTATATTACGGAACAATATACTGTCGGGTGTCAGTATGATGCTATCGGAAAATGTATAAGTCGTTTTCAGATAATCGACTGTCAGGGCAGCATCGTCGGCTTTGGCGTTTGTGGTGATGGTAACCTCTTTTTTCTTACCAAATACATGAACGTTACCCGATGCACGACCTTTTGCCGAAAGCGTGATGCTGTTTAAATAATAATTTATGAAATCGAGGTCTAAATCGTTGGCCTGACCGATTAAGTCAAGTGAGTCGTTGCCGAAAAAATATCCGCCTTCTATTTTTGCAATTGTACGATTGTTGTCGGTTACAATTCCTTCAAAATCAATGGTATTTTTTTCGTTGTTCCATTTTGCAGAGGCATTGGTGTTGCCCCAAAATGAGTTGTTAAATGAAAATTCGGGTACATGAACGTCGGCATTGAATATCGGTTTTGAAAAAATATTGGAAATAAATGCCTCTCCGCTGGCTTTTCCGCCGAAGATGACAGATGCTTTCGGAATAAATCCGCTGATATAGCTTAAATCAATGTTTCTCAATTGAATATCGACGGTGTCGGTTTCGCTTGGCGAGGCTTTCCCGTTGATGGTTAGAAATTGGTTTTGTTTCGATATAGACAATTCTTTGATGAGTACACTCGAAAAATCGGTTGAAATTTCGGCAGGGGTAATGTCCCACACCGAGTCGCGTAATACAAACTGAGTAGGTAGCACATGAGTTATGGAATGCAATGTGTCTTTTTCGGTTTTGAATGCCGAACGTGCAAAAATTTCTCCTTCGAAAAGATTCTCTTTGTTGCTTACCCATTTGACAAATGTCTGCAACGAGTCGTTTCCCAGTTGAAATTTTGCATTGAGCATGGTGGAGTACTTTGGAGCTACGATATTTGCATTTGCCGTCAGGCGCAATTGTTTTTCGTTGTTCGATATCTGCAGATTCACTCCTTGAAACGAGGTTTTACTGCCTTTTTTGACAATAGAAGGAAGGTCGAGATAAAAAGCAATGTCGTTGTCGAAATCGTTGTAAATGCCAGATATGTTGATGGAGTCGTTCGTGGTCCATTGTATGTCGAGAAAGTCGCATAACTGATTTAAGTGCTTGATATTTAGTGCATATACAAAATTGTTTTGCGCCGTATGTTTGTAGTCGCTTTTCAGTGAGGCGGGAATGTATTTCTTCGTTAGATTTAAAAGGCTGTTTTTTAATGATTTGAAAATGAATTGACCTGTTACGTTGCCATTTATTACATCCGATTGTATTGCCAAAAGATGAGCGTCGGAGTCTATCTCGTCCGACGACAGCCGAAATCGTTCAACCGAGTATTTTTTTTCGGCATTGGTCAAGTTGATGTCAAATAACTCGAAAAAGCCGTTCATATTGTCAATGTTCCCGCCCGTAAAATCGGAATTCGCCTTGAAATTGAGTGTTAAATCGGGGTATGTGTTTGTCAGATTCATTTTGTAGGGATTGAAGTCCGCAACTTCCGCTGTAAATTTGAATTTGGGTTCTTGCTTGTTCCAATCGAACGAACCTTGTGCCTCTAATCGCCCGTTTTCATCGTCAAAGTTTATTTTCCCTAAAAAGAAATTTTTCTTCAACTCTCCGTCGAAATGCAAATTTTGATAGTTGTAATCATGATAAACAAGTGACGAAATTTCGGCTGTCATTCTACTATTGAACGGTGTGGAATGCCCGAATTGCGTATCGGAGGAGATGTTAAACGTGATGTTGCCGATGCGAGCTTTTGGTAGCAGTTTGCCCAAACGTAAGTTTCTGGATTTGACAGAGCCTTTTATCTGTGTATCGTTGAATTTGTTGAAAACCAACAATCGAACATCGGTCTGTACATTCCCGATATTGGTTTGGAGTAATCCGTGTAGCTGTAAATCGTGGAATATGCCGCGGATATTCCCCGAATAATTGCATGTGCCTAAATTGTATAGTTCGTGAGGCATAACAAGCGGCTTTTTTTGCAGGGAAGCAACGATGTCTTGAATGCAAGGCACTGAAAAACTCAACTTTTTAATATTGGCATCTACATAAATTTCGTTTAAAGTTTTCTGCAAATTTTTCAATTGTAATTCTCCTTGCAGTTGTAATTCGTCGGCATAGTTAAAGTCAAAACCATTGAGTGATAACGAGTCGAGTGTGCCGCTTACCTCGCCTTTTAGTTGTATTTTTTTTGAAAACCCGTTAAGGGCTGGATGTAGATTGTTTAAATCGGACAGAGCAATCTCAGACGGTTCCAATTTGGCATTAACGGTTACATTTGCTTGTCGGTTTAATAAATCACCGATTTGTTCAAATTGGAATTTGATTGTGTCGGTTTTGAACGATGATTTGTTTAGCTTGAGTGCAAAGTCGGGAATGACTAACGATTGTCGATCTAAATCAATTTCTGTGCTTAAATTAACCACCTTGAATCCTGTCGGGTCTTCAAATCCGAAATGCTCGACAACGAGGTTTAGGCTGTTTTTTGCATATCCTTTTATCGATATTTCCGTATTTATTTTGCTGATAATGAAATGATTGTAGTCGAAGAAGACGGTGTCTTTTTTCACCTTCCTATCATCGTCGAAAGCGAAAGAACAATCGTCTAAAGCAATGGTTTTGATACTTATCGCGTTTAATCCGTTGCCCGAAAACTGGATATTTTTCAGAAAATCGATATTTGACGACCCATCTTCGAGAATGTGTATTTTGAAATTCAATCCGTTGATTTTCAGATAGTCGGAAATAATTCTACGATGTAGTAACTGCCAAATGGAGAATTTGAACTCCATCGAATTGGCATGTAGCAGTTGGTCGTAGTTCGGGATAGCGATTCGGGCATTTTGCAGGATGATTTTATTAGGAAAATCGAATTCGATTTTTTTAAGGGTAACGGCAACGCCTGTTTGTTCCTCAACTTGAGCAATAATCTCTTGAGCAATAAGATTTTGTACTTTTTCGGTGGAAAGTAATAAAAGTATTGTTGCAAAAAAAAGAAGCGTTATCGCAACGATTAAACCTACTATTTTAGCTGTTTTTTTAATACCTTTGAATTTTATTTGCAAAAATAATAAAATTCTTCATCAATGCGCTTTGTACAAGAGCCTTTCAGTGATGAGAATTTAGCATTTTTTAGGGAAATGGACAAAACGAAAAAAACGGTCATTTTAGGTATCGAATCTTCATGTGATGATACATCTGCTGCGGTTATTTGCAATGGTCTTTTGTTGTCTAACGTAACAGCTACGCAATATGTTCACGAAAAATATGGTGGCGTTGTTCCCGAAATGGCATCGCGTGCTCATGAGCAAAACATTATTCCTGTGGTGCACGAAGCCATAGCTGCGTCGGGTATCGACAAAAACGCCATTGATGCAATCGCATTTACACGAGGTCCGGGGCTTATGGGGTCGCTTTTGGTGGGGACTTCGTTCGCCAAAGGATTGTCGTTGTCGTTGGGTGTGCCTTTGATAGATGTCAACCATTTGCAAGGACATATATTGGCTCATTTTATTGACGAACCCGATACGGATACTCCTCACCCGAAGTTTCCGTTTTTATGTTTGTTGGTTTCGGGTGGCAATTCGCAAATCGTATTGGTAAAAGCTTATAATGATATGGAAATTATAGGTCAAACCATTGATGATGCGGCAGGAGAAGCCATTGATAAATGTGCCAAAGTGATGGGGCTTGGCTACCCCGGAGGACCTATTATCGACAAGTTGGCTCGGCAGGGTAATCCCGAGGCATTTGTTTTTAGCAAGCCTAACATTGCAGGTTACAATTATAGTTTTAGCGGGCTAAAAACCTCTTTTTTATATACTTTACGCGACTTAACGAAAGAGAATCCTTGTTTTATCGAAGAACATAAAGCCGATTTGGCTGCTTCGATAGAATATTCGGTTGTGAGCATTTTAATGAAAAAACTGAAAAAAGCGGCCAAGGATTTGGGGATAAAAGAAATTGCGATAGCGGGAGGCGTTTCGGCAAACAACGGATTGCGTGCAGCATGTCGTGAAGCGGCGGCAAAATATCATTGGAATCTGTATATCCCGAAATTCTCATATACGACAGATAATGCCGCAATGATAGCTATGGCAGGCTATTATAAGTATTTGGATCGTGCTTTTTGCGACATATCGTTACCGCCTTATTCAAAAGTAACATTCGACAGATGATGGATAATTTGTTTAAACACTCCTTGCCTATACAACTGCGTTTTAATGATGCCGATACGTTGGGGCATATCAACAATGCGGTGTATCTGAATTTTTACGATTTGGGCAAAACTTCCTATTTTCAGACAATATGTGGCGAAACGGTGCAGCCTTCCGATATTGATGTGGTGGTGGCTCATTTGGATGTCGATTTCTTGTCGCCTATCTTTTTAACTGATACCGTAGAGGTACAGACCATGGTTGAAAAAATCGGAACTAAAAGCTTTACCTTGTTGCAACGCATCGTACGTAGCGATACAAACGAAGTTAAATGTGTTTGCCGAACGGTAATGGTAGGTTTCGATTTTAAGACAAACAGCTCGAAACCGATATCGGATAAATGGAGAACGGCAATTGTCCGGTTTGAGGGGCGTAACGATTTAAAATAAATGAAAAATATCAAAAAAGGTACATACAACCTTATCACGTCGGTATTGGCAGGGGTGATTTTTGTGGGATTTTTCCTGTTTTTTGCAATAAAATACGAGGGGCATTTTGCTTTTTGGGAGGGCAATAACTATTGGGAATTTACTCCCGAATATTTTTTGAAGAGTCTGCAACCCGCAGGTTTGACTTTATATATAGCTGCATTTCTGCAAATGTTTTATCGTTGGCACTATGTGGGGTGTGTGTTGCTGTTGCTGATGCCTGCGGTTGTCTATCTTTCGACCCGAAGCATTTTCCGAACGTTGCAGATTTCAGATGAATTTTCGCCGTTGATATTGTTGCCGTATGTTGCTTTATCGTTGTTTTTGTCGGACAAGTTATGCTTTTTGTCGATAGGCGTATGCGTGGCGTTTTTTTATTTTGCCATGGCCGTTTATATGCGTTCGGTAAAGGGACAGGGTGTCGGTCGTGCCATTTTTGTGTCGTTGTTGCTCTATCCGTTTTTGTTCTTTTTCTTGCCATCGGGTGTTGTTTTATGTTTTTATTTGGTGCTGTGTGCAGCCGATTTTTTATTGTTGAAAGGAGTAAAACGTTCCGTGTTGTTGGCAAAAAATGTTTTGACAATAGTATTGGCGGTTTTAATGCCGATTCTGTGGAGTTTCTTGGTAAACAATCAGCTCCCGACAACAGCATGTCTATTGGATATAACTTTAAATACAAAAATTAGTTGGTCGAAAATCGTCTTTTTCTACCTATTTCCTTTCTGTATTCTTATCGCTTGTGTTTTCTTACAAAGAAAAACCATAAAAACCATAAAATGGCTTTGCTTCGTATCTTCGTTGCTGTTGCTCTTACCTGTGGTTTATTCCTATTCCGTATATAAAAAAGAGTTGGGTTGGGAACGCTTTTTTCAAATAGAGAGTGCGTGCAGCGAGTCCAATTGGGAAAAGTTGCTGCAAATAACCGAGTATCAGAAGCAAAAGATTGATAACTTGTTCCCTTTTACTATTGTGGCTCTTGCGGCGCAAGGACAATTGCCCGAAAAAATGTTTGAATATCCGTTGACGGCGCAAGGTGCGTTTCTGCCTCCTTCCGATTTGAAAAACATTAACATACAGGCTAATGTGGCTTTTTATCAGCAATGCGGTATGTTGAATATGGCCATTGCTTATGCTTTCCAAAATTCATCGATTCGCACTAACGAGTACGATATTCTGACGCTGAAGCAGTTGGCTCGTTTGAATGCGCTTGCAGGTGCAGATGACGTTTCCGAAAAATATCTGAACAAACTTCATAAAACCCTGTTTTATAACGACTTTATCGAGAGTTGTAAGCAGATGAAGAAAGAACCGGTGGAGCAAGACGTATGCGATTCGGTTTTGTTTTTCGGTTCGGGAGTTAAACATGTAGAACTGATTTCGTTGTTGGATAGGAAATATAACCCCGTGGCGGCCGATTTGTTACTTTGTATGCTGCTGAAAATGCGTGATTGCAACAACTTTGTCAAATATTTCTTTGCGTACTATCCTTATCGCAACTGCGAGGTGTTGCCGAAAGCCTACGAGGAGTTTTTGGTAATGGCACCTTTTGCAAATATTGCTTTGCCGGCAACAGATTTCAAAATATCGGCAGCAACACAACATCGGTTCGAACAATTCTATGCTATTTACACTGCCAACACCGATAATAGAATCAAGAAAGTGCAACTGAAACCTTTTGCCGACACATGGTTCTATTATGCAGTTTATGGAAAATAATATGCCGGATTGTATAATTATTCAGAAATAATTGTATATCTTTGGGTATTCTATTTTTAACCAATATAATTATGAAAACAAGAATTTTTGCACCGTTATTTTTAGTGAGCTTGTTGTTTCTCTCGTGTAATCAAAATGAGATTTTAGACGATCCCTCAACCGCATTGTCGTACTTGGAAGATGGTGTTTGGGAACTTGATAAAGCTTATTTCGCCGCAATCAATCATAGAACAGGTAAAGTAATCGAAATTCACGAAACCGTTTATGGTGATGTGCCTCATTATTTTGTGTTCGATAAGGGGGTTCATAATCGTTATATTTATCCTTATTCGGCATTGGGTCCCGATGCCAAATACTTATATACTTCTTATTCGTATCAGTATTTTTATGATACGCATGAGTTTTTGTGTCGGGAAAACGTTGAGGATATATATCCTGCCATAACGTATAAGGTGATAAAGGCGACAAAGAAGTATATGGTATTAGATCAAAATCCGTATGATAAATGTGAATGGCTACGCTATCGACTGAAAAAAATCACATGGGAAGAGTTTGAACAAACGGAGTATTACAAGAAAGCTCACGAGGCAGAGTGATGCGGCAACGGTGTGTCGTGTAAATCAAACAAAAGAGAACGTGCATGATGGAGCAGGTTCTCTTTTTTGTTTGTATTAGCGAAAAATACTAATTTTGTGTATTGTTGTTTTATTCGTTGTCGTCAACGAAACGTTTCAAATGAAAAGCTATGAAATTTAAGCGTAATATCATCATCACGGGTGGAGCAGGGTTTATAGGCTCGCATGTGGTTCGGTTGTTTGTAAACAAATATCCCGACTATCGCATTGTAAATGTGGATAAACTGACTTATGCCGGTAATCTTGCAAATTTGAAAGACATAGAAACCGCTCCGAATTATTTTTTTGAGAAAGCGGATATTTGCGATTACGAACGTATCTCTGCATTGATGTCCGGTTATCGGATAGACGGGATCATACATCTTGCTGCGGAGAGCCATGTCGATCGTTCGATAAAAGATCCATTCGCGTTTGCATATACCAATGTAATCGGTACGCTGACCATGCTGCAAGCTGCCAAACAATACTGGGAGTCGTGTGCGGAAGGGTATGCAGGCAAACTCTTTTATCATATCTCTACCGACGAGGTGTATGGCGCGTTGAAAATGAACGAAACGATGTTTACCGAGCAAACACGATACGACCCGCATAGTCCGTATTCGGCATCGAAAGCAAGTAGCGACCACTTTGTGCGGGCTTTTCACGATACGTATGGTATGCCTACGATTCTGACAAATTGTTCGAATAATTACGGACCTTATCAATTCCCCGAAAAGTTGATTCCGTTGTTTATCAACAATATTCGTTATCGGAAGCCGCTCCCTGTTTATGGCAAAGGCGAAAATGTACGCGATTGGCTTTATGTGGAAGACCATGCCCGTGCCATCGACCTTATCTTTCATCGAGGGAAAATAGCCGATTCTTATAATATCGGAGGCTTTAACGAGTGGAAAAACATAGATTTGATAAAGGTTTTGATAAAAACGGTGGATAGGTTGCTTGGCAATCCCGATGGTTATAGTCTCGATTTGATAACTTATGTAACCGATCGTGCCGGTCATGATTTGCGTTATGCCATCGACTCCTCCAAGTTGAAAAACGAACTCGGATGGGAACCATCTCTTCAGTTTGAAGAAGGTATTGAAAAAACCGTGCGTTGGTATTTCGACAATCAGGAATGGATGGACAATATCACATCGGGTGAATATGAGCGATATTACGAAGAGATGTACAAAAACCGATAAAAATTTTTTGCTTATCGAAACTTTTTTTATCTTTGAAATGTTTTAGATATAAAACGAAGCGTTCTTTCGCACTGTTTAGAGATTGGAAAACTCAACAGATTATTTTTATACTGAGATAAGTCTGGTTTTTAATGGCGTGCTGCCCCTTCGCGGTTAGGCAGATTACAAAGAATATCAACATCTCAAATCCTATTTTATAGGAGTTTTCTCAAAAAAAAACAGTGCGATTCCCATAGCGGCGGAAGATGACAAACGTTATCTTCCGTTTTTTTATTTTTCGGGATTGTACTTTATCAATTTATCCGATATTTTATTTGCAATGTTGTTGCACAGAGTGGTCTGTAAATCCGATTTTGTTTTTAACGTTTTTCGGGCATTGATGAGTTGCAGAATAGCTAAATTCGCCATAAAATTGTCGTTTACATAATCTTTTGAAGGATTGAATGCTCCTCCGTTTTCCCAATAACCACTGCGTAAATTGGAAATGTTTTTCCCTGAATACTCAATGTAGCATACCTTGTCGGAGATTTGTTTCGTATAATTGTCGAGCAGAAGTGTAAGCCCTGTTTCGGTAGAGCGCAATTCGTAAGTGAACATTATTTTTGATTCGGCACTTTGAGCGTATTCATAATAATAGACTTTATGATAAACAACAGTTTTGTCATCTTTAACTTCTTTGATATATCCTTTTTTCTTTGTTTTTGTCAATGTGCTTTTAGTGTAGGTTAGCAATGGAATCTTGAATGATAAATGAGAACGAACAGGAATGATGTTCCCTTGAATTTCAATGCCGTTTTGCATTGCTATTTTTTGCTCTCGAACAATTTGCTCCGTATTGTTTATGTCAACAACTTTTAGGAATAAAGCATTTGCGTTTTGAATGTTGGTTGTAGTTTTGCGGATAAGTTGTTCTGCAAACAATCGTTTGTTGGCATCGTTGGAGGAGAAGTTGGTGAAAGCAACCGTTAAAATTCCTTTCTCGAGGCATTCGTTTTGTATGTTTTTGCTGTCCTTGTAGTTACCCCCGATGCCTATTACAGATTCCAAAATGCTGTATGCCGTACGATATTTTTTTAGTTGGATTTGTTGTTGGGCATTTCTGTAAAGCGGTTCGCAACGACAGATAATCTCTTTTTCTTTGATGTCTTTGTATGAACTGTTTACTTTTTTTATGGCAAGTATGTGCAAAAGGGCATTGTCAAAATCTTCGTTTTCGAGATTTGTGGTAACTTGTGCATAATGGTTTGTCAAATAACGTTGTTGCGATTCGGTGTATTGTTCCTTTGTCTGATTGCTTATTTCGAGACTGATACGATTGTTGTCGGCTATTTTTTTTAAGTTTTTTAATTTAAGATAGTTTTCAACAATTTCGTTGTCGTCAAGTTGAATGTAGTTCTCGTCAATTTGCTGTTCCAAATCGTGAGCATAACGTGTTAAAGTACGATTTAGAGCTATTCGGGCATCAACAAAGTCTGTTTTTTTTTGAAGTGATTCGTTGTATTTTTCGATGGATAATTCAAGCATGCCTTCATCTTCATATTTTTTGCCTTCCTTGAATAACCGTTTGTAAGCGCATCCGGAGAATAATACAGATAGGGAGATGATTATGAGTAAAAGATGTAAGGAGTTTGTTTTCATGTATTAGAATTATTCCGTTTTAAGAAATGCGTTGGTGAAAGATGAAATCAAACGCGAAGATAGTTGTTGCGAAGCAGTTTCGTAGGCTTTTTCTCCCGCTTTTTTGTAAGATAATTGCGTCCCCGTTGCTGTTAAGTCCAAAACATCAACAATTTTGCTGTTGTGCAGGTTCTTGATAGTAAAACGAGATTTTAAAGAAGCCGTGAAAATCCCGTTTGATTGACTTGCCGCTTTTGTATCGGAAGTAATCGTAATCTCAAAATCACCGTTAGTAGAAACAATTTCATAACCTTTGCTTTGCAAAAGCTGTTCGAGTTTTGTCTTCAATACCATATCTTTTGTGGCAATGCCGATGTTCTTCTCGTCGGATTTTATAACGATGGCAGGTTTTGCTATTTGGAGATAGACGGTAGTTGCTCTCGTCGGTATTTTTTGCAGCAGTTTGCGAATGGTAAAGTCGGTTGCCGATTGAAGTAATAACGTGGTTTTGTCGATTGAAAAATCAATGGTTTCGGTATTTTTATTCGATTTTACAAGAGGTGAAATCTGGACAAAACCATTTGCATCGCTATTTAACTTTTTCTGTAGGGCATTTTCGCTGTAAGATGCTATTATCGGAAAGTTTTTTATGGATTTCCCTTGATATGCTATCTCGCAAGTAAGCAGTTTCGGGTCTATTCTATAACCTGTTTTACAATTGATAGTTGCGTTTTCTGCAATAATTTCGATATTGCTGAGAATGTTGTAAATACGATTGTAGGCTTCTGAAATGATATTAACCTCTTTTCCGTCAATGTTTGTAATAATCGTTTCGTTGAAATAAGCTTTCAGCGCATCAAGCGACTTGGAATAATAGATGACAGCATTTCTGATGTCGCTGTGTTGTTGAGCTTGTTCGGCTTCGGAAATGTAAGAAGTAGCAAGTTGTATGGCTTGTTCTTTTTTTTGAGCTTGCAATGCCGCATATTTTTGTTTGTTTAGCCGGTAAAACACCCAATATTCTTTTTTGTTTTCATAACTATCAACTAATTCATATCCCTCAATTGAGGAATTGACTCGAGCTTCGATAATGGAGCTGAAATCCTCTTTCAGCGAGAAGTCGTTTTCGTAGCTGATGTGTATGGTTGATGAAGATATTTCGACAGAAATTTCTTCGGCAAGATTTTTTAGTGCATTTTTTCTTGCGGTTTCGTAATGAAGAATAGAATTT
>SAMEA3663036__coassemble_874_pt1 | contig 12425 bp, 12 predicted proteins | sample SAMEA3663036__metabat2_low_PE_036 | metagenome-assembled genome bin SAMEA3663036 (sample SAMEA3663036) | pig gut metagenome | biome: pig gut; feature: pig-associated habitat; material: faeces | place: France | collected 2012 | reverse complement strand
CCGTTTGCCCGCGGCATTTGCCCTACCTGCCCTTGAAAACGAGGTAAAATTCCCCTTAAAGAACAGGGCGAACGGAAGGACCGAAGTAGCGGCTGTAGTAGCCCCTGTTCACGAGGCCCGAGCTGAAGAACACGTACCACGCGTAGTACGGGCCGCCCGTGTCGAGCGAACTCGACCAATAGTAGCCGTAGTCGCCCGCGTCGATCAAGTCATCGTTGCGGCGACAGCCCGCCGCAGGGAGGAAAATGGAGTTGCCGTTGATGTTGCTTGTTACGATTCGTCCTGCTACGCCTGTGCCGTTATAGTTGCTTGTCCAAGTCCAAGTGCAGTTGTCACGCAATTCCGTCCATTCGGCATCGGTAGGCATACGCCATGCACCGCCCCAATTTACAGCAGCGGCATCGTCTTCGAGGTCAAGCACGGTTTTGTTATCTACGGTGCCATAACTGCTACTTGTGTTGTATTTGGTCAAAGTAGATTCGCTTCCATTGCACCATTTGTAGGTACTCCAATCGTAAGTGCTTTTAGTGGAGGTTTCGCCCCAAGCGTAGTAGTTGCCGTACCCTTCAGGCGTGGTGGCACCCACGTTGCAGGTTGCCCACTTGGTACCGCTCGGCAAACCGAGATCAACCCAAGCATGCCCATTTGCAGAGCCTGTAGTTGCAGTACTCCATTGAGCATAAAGGGTAATATTTCGGCTAACAGAGTTTATGGTTCTCCCAAAATAAAAATCAGTTCCATGCCCGTCGGGGTCGGTATTCCATGTATAACAATAACCCTCTTTTTTTATATCGACAAACCATCTAATGGTATATGACTCACCATAAAAAACCGTATCTACCACCACTTCACCCTCACCGCCATTCGGCATATAGGTAATGGTGTAGAAGTAATGGTCGTCGGTAGGTGGTGCCGCCAACTCGACGTTATCCGCATCCGACACTTTAAACTCGTACACGTTGCCATCGGTTTTGTGTACATACATACTCTGTGCCATAGTCATGCCTACGGCAAATGCAAACAGTGTTAAAAAGGTCATTCTTTTCATCTTTTATTCCCGTTTTTTTTATTGGTTAATACTCGTTATCTCATTTATAATTTTTTGCAGAAAAACAACTTCAAAAATTCTCACAAGTTCTTATTGATTCTTATTTATCAGGTTATGAAGTCTTTAATAAATTTTGTTTTCGTTGCAAATGCAACGTTTTTTTGTTGGGAGGGGCACGTGTGTACATAAAAAGAGCGTGGTTCTTTGTTTTTTATTATTTTCTCTGATTCGTTAAGAAGATTTTCGTCCTTACCGTTTTTTCAAAATCAACAAAGACCCACGCCGAAAAACGCGAGCATCGCAGGCATCTGCTTGAAAATGCAATGATAATTGAAAGTGTCCAGTTTTCAACGAATCAAGTTCTGCTTATAACGTATATTTTCAATATGTTAAGATGTACACACTTTTTTGCAAGTGTTATTTTTTCATAGGCAAAATGTTTTTATGTTTTATAATTTTCGGGGCAAATATATAAAAAAAGTCAATCGGTAATCACTTCGTCCATCATTATGTCGTACGGCTCGGCAGGTATTGCATCAAGGCATTGAAACGAAAAGCAGAGCCCTATCTTATAGCACGCGCATTGGGCAAGAAAGCGGTCGTAGTAGCCACGCCCGCGCCCCAAGCGATGCCCCGCGGCAGAGAATGCCACTCCGGGCACCACCGCCACATCTATCGTACCGTGGTAGAGAGGCGTCTGTGGCTCCTCTATGCCAAAGCGTCCGCGGCAGGCAGGCTCATCGGGCAAAAACTCCGCCATAAACATCGCCTCGCCACGCACCACCGGCAAAAAAACGCGCTTGCGGCGTGCCACCTCGCACAAAAAGGCGTGCGTGTCCACCTCGTCGTTCAACGAATGAAAAAGCAACACCGTGCGTGCCGCCTCGAAGTGTGCATTCCGTTGCAAAGCCGTCAAGGCCTTCTGCGACAAACGGGGCAAACACTCGGCATGCTCTTGCACAAGCTGCTTCATAAGTTTCCGACACTCAGACTTGGTCATCATTGCTTGCGTGCCACCTGTTTTTCGATAGAAGCCAACATATCGCTCAAGCGTTCCACTTTCGACTTTGTGATTGCCACGCGTCCCGAGCGGATAAACTGCAATACGCCAATGCTTTGGCTGAGTTCGTCGAAGAGTCTTTGGGTTTCTTCGTAAGCACCCGTTTTTTCGAACACGACACATGTTTTTGTCATTTCCAAAACCCGAATGCCATAATTACGAATCAACACCTCGATGCTTCCCAACTCCAAAAGTTTGTCGGTAGCCACCTTGTACAAGGCTATCTCTTGCGAAACGAGTTCGTCGTCGGTGTTGTAATAGGCTTTGATGATGTCCACCCGTTTGTCTATCTGCTTCACCACCTTGTCGATAATATCGTGCGAAGCATACGATGTAATGGTGAATTTATGAATGCCTTTCAAAGCCGACGGCGACACCGAGAGCGTTTCGATGTTGAGTTGTCGGCGTGTAAAAACAATGGTGATTTGGTTGAGCAAACCCACCGTATTTTCCGAGAAAATGGTTACTGTATAAAGTCTTTTTTCCATGGTCGTGTTTCTATTTTTTTGTCGTTATATCGGTTATCGTATGTCCCGGAGGCACCATAGGGAACACCATATTTTCTTCCTCCACATTCACTACCAAAAGGTAGGGTTTGTCGTCTTTCAGCATATCCGCCACAGCATCTTTCAGTTCGCTGCGTTGGCTCACAAGGCGCGAAGCGATGCCGTAGGATTGTGCCAACTGCACAAAATCGGGATTTATCATACGCGTTTGCGAGTAGCATTCGTCGAAAAACAACTCTTGCCACTGCCGCACCATGCCAAGCCAATTGTTGTTCAGCAAAATGATTTTCACACCGGTTTGTTCCTGTAAAATGGTGCCTAACTCCTGCACCGTCATTTGAATGCCGCCATCGCCCGTAAAAAAGCAGACCGTACGTTCGGGACAGGCTATTTTTGCACCGATGGCAGCCGGCAAACCATAGCCCATGGTGCCGAGCCCGCCCGAAGTAACCACACTGCGCGAGCGTTTGAATTTGAAATAACGTGCCGCCATCATCTGATTTTGCCCCACATCGGTTACCAACACGGCATCGTGATTCACCGCCTCGGAAACACAATTCACCACTTCGCCCATTTTCAGATAACCGCTCTGCGGGAACACCTCGGGAGCAATCACCTCGTCGTACTCACGTTTGTCGTGTTCGTCAAACGAACGAATCCACTCGGTGTGCTTGGCGGGTTGCAGTTTTTCGGTGATTGCAGGCAGCGAATGTTTTACATCGCCCAACACCGGCACATCGATCGGCACATTTTTGCCCAACTCCGAAGCGTCGATGTCTAAATGCACAATTTTTGCCTGCTTGGCATAGGTGTTCAAGTTGCTGGTTACCCTGTCGTCGAAACGCATACCGATGGCAATCAGCACATCGCACTCGTTGGTTTTCATATTCGGTCCGATGTTGCCGTGCATGCCTATAAATCCTTTGTTCAAACGGAAGTCGGTAGGCATGGCGGACTCTCCCAACAGCGTATAACCGGCAGGAATATCGGCTTTTTCGAGAAACGCCATCAACTCTTTTTCGGCATTGCCGAGAATAACGCCCTGCCCTACCAATGCAAAAGGTTTTTGGGCAGAACCAATTAAATCGGCTGCCTTGCATACGGCATCATCTTCGGGCTTCGAAGCAGGAATATAACTGCGAATAAAGTCGCACTTCACGGGTTCGTAATCGACCATTGCCACTTGTGCGTCTTTGGTAAAATCGAGTACGACGGGACCCGGACGCCCGCTGCTGGCTATATAAAAAGCCCTTGCCACCGCCCAAGCAATATCCTCGGGACGACGAATTTGGTACGCCCACTTGGTAATAGGCTGCGTAATGCCCACCACGTCTATCTCCTGAAAAGCATCCGTACCAAGCAACGAGGAAACAACCTGCCCCGTGATGACTACAATCGGAGTGCTGTCTATCATAGCATCTCCAATACCGGTAATCGTGTTAGTTGCTCCCGGACCGCTTGTTACAAGACAAACACCCACCTTGCCCGACACCCGCGAATAGCCTTCGGCAGCATGCGTGGCTGCTTGCTCGTGACGCACCAGCACGTGTCGGAGTCGTCTGTTTTCACCTTCCGTATAGTTGTACAGTGCATCATATACGGGTATTATTTGACCGCCCGGATAACCGAAAATCGTATCAACACCCTCGTTTATCAATGCTTCCAAGAGGGCTTCTGAACCTTTCATTTTTTTCATAGTTTCGTATCTTTCGTAAATAGTATATACTTTTTAGCCACAAAATTCCACAGCGTAACCAACGCCGTAGAAAGTAAATTACAAACAAAATCGTCAGGAATTGTCAGCACCTCGGCAAAAATCCACATAAACAGATTCATCAAACCCAAGCCCACAACTCCGATAACGACAAATATCAGTATTTCAAGAAATGTATTTTTCAGCCGTCGCTCGTCGAACACCCAAAAAATGCTCAACAAGTAAGTGATAATGATACCTGCCACAAAACCAATGCTCGTTGCCCAATAGTTATTTAAATGCAACGTGTAATAATGCGTTACGACGAACAAGGTTTTATCAACCAAAAAGGCCAACCCACCCGAACAGAAATAGCGAAAAAACTGCACCACCACAAGGCTCGTATTTCCTCGAAACATTTTATTCAGCAAGTTGCCATTCATAGTCTTTCAGTTTTTTTTCGGCACTCGACCTGTCAAAATAAAGCAGATAAGTGTCGGGATTGCCATATTGCAAAATTACAAAAAACAACTCGGCATGATTCATTATCGCAGGATACAAATACAAACCCGTAGAGCTGTAGCCGAGTTGCTCCAACACCACATAATCGACACGTTTTTTTACCAAATCGAGAATGACCTCCTCGGTATTTTTCGAATAAAGATAGTTGGTGGTGTACACATTCGGAGCATAATACTCGAACAATTCGGGCTTACGACAGCACACAACCGAGCCTCGGTATTGCGTGTCGTCGTTGATTTTTTCGGCTATTGCAAAATAGTTTTTATAAGCCGGAGGATAAGGCATTTTCGACATTTGCGCCTGCATTTTTACCGAAGGGAACATGAAGAAAATCATCAAAAGAAATACACACGGAATCCATCGCAGTGCTTTTTCCATTTTCAGACGTTTTGCCAACAAGGCCAACAGGGCGTACACTCCCGTGTAAAAACAGAGGTAAATGATGGGAAATATGGGTACCACATAACGCAAGCCGTTGCCGCCATGCCAAAGCATAAACAAACCGATGTTGCCCACCAAAAAAGCGAACAAAAACCAGCGCATCTTTTTCAAATACCATGCTCCGAAAAACACGACAGCCACAATTGCAATTCCTACCAAAATTTCGCCAAAAGTGGAGGTTACGCCATAATCGGGTTGCACAAACGGGAACAACGCCTCGGTAAAACCTTTGATAACCGTTTCGTCGAAATTTTTCAGCATTTTGTCCCACATCTCGCCTACGGAAGAGATGGTACCCTCTTCGGGTCGCCAAGGGTTCACCGTCATGATGGTGCCGAAATAGCGCGACTCGATGCCGTGCATCTTGTTACGGACAACCCACGGCAAGAGCAACAGCACAATGCCTGCCATCGAAACAAGCATCTGCTTCCACTCTTTGCGAAAAGCAAAAAACACAATCACGGCAAACAGACAAGAGGCGCCTACCGTGCGTATATAGTAGGTTGCCACTGCCGCCACTATGGCCACATAGAGCCACGCATTCCACCAAAAAGAGGTTGTCTTTTGGGCTTGCAAATCGTATTTGAAAAGCGAGAAAACGCATAAAACGGTAAAAAACAGATAAGACATTTCGCTCATCACGATATTTGCAAAATGCTGTAAATGAGGTGAGAACATCGGCAAAAGTGCCACTACGCACCCCAGCGAAGCATTGTTTGTCAAACGCCACACAAGATACGCCACAAACAACAACGAGGCAAGCAAGAAAATGCCATTCAAAATTTTGAAAAACAGAAGACTATGAATCCCCGCAAACATAAAGACGGACAATATGAACGGATACCCCGGAGGGAAATGGCTTGCCGGCTTGAAACCTTCGCCTACCGCCAACGTGGTGTAACCATGCCCCTCCGACAGGTTTTTAGCCAAATTGAGATAATGCACATTGTCGCCGTTCAAATCCAGCTTCACATCGAACACATAAGCGTAAACAAGGGCAAACACCACTGCCAACACGCCACCTGCAATCAACAAATTTCGCTTCATTTTCCAAACAGTTTTGATTTCATTAAATGCCATTTACACAAGCGATAGACAAACGACACGCGAATGACTCCCAGTCCGTAAATGCTGCTTCGGCGGAAATTGATTGACGAGGCCTCGTCAAAGTATTTTGTAGGACAGGTTACCTCGCCTATCTCGTAGCCTTTGTAAAAAATTTGCGCCAACATCTCGTTGTCGAAAATAAAATCGTCGGAGCAGACATTGTAGTCGATTGCACGCAGCACATCGGCCGAAAAAGCCCGATAACCCGTATGGTATTCCGACAATTTTTGATTCAATAAAAGATTCTGCCCAAGGGTCAGGCAACGATTTGCAATATATTTTACGATAGGCATACCACCTTTTAAAGCCCCTTTACCCAAAATGCGCGACGCCAAGCATACGGGATAAACCTCGTTGGCTATCATATACGCCATCGAATGCACCAATTTGGGCGTGTACTGATAGTCGGGGTGTACCATTATCACAATGTCGGCACCGATTTCGAGCGCTCGGTTGTAACAGGTTTTTTGGTTACCCCCATAGCCTTTGTTTTTTTCATGCACAAGCACCTCTTTTATGCCCAATGCTTTGGCTTTTTCCACCGTATTGTCTTTACTGCAATCGTCGGTGAGAATTACCTCATCGACAATATCCATCGGTATTTCCGAGTAAGTTTGTTCCAAGGTTTTTTCGGCATTGTATGCCGGCATTACCACTACAATTTTTTTACCGTTTATCATCTGTTTTTTCTTTTAAAAATCGTACAAAGAGAATACTCTTGCCATTTATAAGACTTCTGAATATAAAGCCAATAGAGCAAGGTTGTTGTCAAAACGCCCACAAGCGAACCTGCAAACACATCTTCGGCAAAATGTTGCGAAAGATAGATGCGAGAATAACCCGTCAGCACCGCCAACAAGAGAAACAACACCGAAAGCCACGTCCGTTTGCAAATCAACGCCATTGCCAACAGAAATGCAAAAGCCGATGCCGTATGTCCACTCGGAAAACTCAGCATAGCATGCATATCCACCCCTTCGACCTGATGCAAAACCACATCGGGAGCCGTTTCGGCAAAGAAAGTTTTCGGGCGAGGCATATTCATATAGTGCTTTATAGGTTGCACCACGAACGTTACCGCCAGCTGCGAAAGCAGCAAAAACAGCGCATCGCCAAAGTTCACAAACAAAAATACTCCTGCCACAACAAAAGGTATTATAGAGCCCATTTCGGTGATGTATTTGAAAAATTCATCACACAATAAAACGTAGTTTTTATTGCATTGCGATATCCATTTTATGGTCAGCAACTCATGCAAATCACCTTTCTCGTTGAGCAATATGACCGCACCCAATGCCACGAGAAACACTCCGTACAATATGTAAAACCACAACGCTTTTTTCATCTCAATTCGGATTTCGGATAACGCACATAAAATGCAAATCCGTTTTTCGTGTACAAAAGTTCGGCCGACTCTGTTTCCTGTTCAAACGCACTCACCGCACGTTGTGTATTCCGAAGCACAAAATAGCAGGGTTTGTCTATCGCTCCACGACACAAATACGGCACATCGAAGCAGTTGTTTTGCGGCTGACGCAACGAATAAAAATAGGGCGCATAACTTTTGTGCATCGACAATATGTAACAATCTTCACCCTGTTTGCTCTCATAAAACTCAATTGCCGCTCCCTGCGTATATTTTTCCACTTGAGGAACCACAAACAGCAGGGTAGAAAAAATAAATATCAGCGAAGAGACAAACAACACAAGCACTGCCCTTTTCGGTTTTGTATCGGCAAATAGCAGAAAGCCTACCACACCCGCTGCCAACACAAGCCCCGCAAGCCACTCAAAGCCATACCACTGCGAGGTAGCCTCCAAATTGCCGCGCGTAAACTCGTCAACTAAAGGGTAAAGCAAATGTTTGTAGCTGTCGATAAAAGGGATAATCGTTACCGCCAAGGCAAAAACAGATGAAAATATCGCTACCAACAATTTTGCCGACAAAGGTAATTTCTCTTCTCCCGAAATCACTCGTTCGATATACCATGTTGCAAAAAACGTCAGCGGGAAATAACACATCGATGAATAGTGAATGATTTTTGTACGAACAATCGTAAACAAAATCAACACCACCCAAAACAGCGACTGCATCCAACGGAAAAAATGCGCCATGTTTGCATCTTGCTCTTTCTGCAAAACGCCTCGTCGAAACGTAAACAAAGCAAACATCGAAGCAGGGAAAACCCCTACAAGCAACACCACGAAATGATATAAGAAGAAACCGCCATGTCCGGCATCTTTTGTTTCAAACAAACGTATTTGATAAACGATAAAATCCTGAATAACAGACCAATTACCATTTAATATCTGTAACAAGAACCAAAAACCGCCAACAAACGCGAAAACACCGAAAAACAAAAACACTTGCCCCCACTTAAATTCCAATCGGAACCGGTTCAAAGCCAAATAACAGGCAAACGTCAAAAGAAAAATAAGGAAACCGACCGGCCCTTTTGTCAGCACCGCCAATCCCAAAAACAAGCCCGAACAGGCAACCGACAAATAGCCGTTTTGCGATTTATTCGGCGATGTAAAACGGATAAAAAAGTAAGTCCCAAGGAAAATAAACAGATTGAACCACGGGTCGATAATGCCCGATTTGAAATAAAAAAACGGCGTGAACGAAGCCACATAAACAAACACCCAAAGTACGCCGAAGCGTTCGTTGCGCAGTTGTGTGCCTATGCGAAACAGCAAGAGCATCGTGATTATTCCGCAAACGGCATTAGGGAAACGGGCAGCGAACTCGCCTACGCCGAACATTTTCATCGAAAGCGCCTGCATCCAAATAAACAGCGGCGGCTTTTCCCAAAAAGATTCAAAATTGATTTGAACATTCAAATAGTCGCCCGTAACAAGCATTTCGCGTGCCGATTCAGCAAAATTGATTTCGTCCCAATCGAACAAATGCACGCTGCCCAACCCCGGCAAAAAAAGCACTAATCCAAGCAGCACGATTGCCGATTGGATAAGTACGTTTTTTTGAGCGACTATTTTTTCAAACATGTAAATCCCCTATTCCACTATACGAATGCCACCTTTGTCGGCAGAGCTGACCATCGAAGCGTATGCACGCAATGCTTTCGACACCACGCGTTGGCGGGTCAACGGACGATAAGCGCGTGCGGCAAGCTCTTCGTCACTCAACAGCACATTGATACTTCGGTTCGGAATGTCAATTTCAATCACATCGCCGTCCACAATTTTACCGATATTGCCACCTGCTGCGGCCTCAGGAGAGATATGTCCGATGCTCAACCCCGACGTACCGCCCGAAAAACGTCCATCGGTAATCAACGCACACTCTTTGCCCAAATGACGGCTTTTGAGATACGAGGTAGGATACAGCATCTCCTGCATACCGGGACCGCCTTTCGGCCCTTCGTGCGTAATCACCACCACATCGCCACTTTGAACCGTACCATTCAAAATGCCTTCACACGCCGACTCCTGCGAATCGAACACCTTGGCAGTGCCTTTAAAATGCCAAATACTCTCGTCAACTCCGGCTGTTTTTACCACACAGCCATCTTGAGCTATATTTCCAAAAAGTACAGCCAAACCGCCATCTTTGCTATACGCATGTTTCACATCGCGAATGCAGCCCGTTGCTCTGTCCGTATCGAGCGACTCGTAAACGGCACTCTGCGAACCCATTTTATTGCTGAAAACACCCGCAGGAGCACTCGAATAAATGCGTTTAGCCTCTGCACTTACCGAGGCTTTTGTAATATCATAAATAGCCAAATCCTGCTGCAAAGTATTTCCATTGACGCGACGGCACGAAAGGTCGAGCAAATCCGCCTTGGCCAATTCCGCCAAAATATTGAGAATGCCGCCTGCTCGGTTGCACTCCTGCATCGAGTATTTCTGTGTGTTTGGCGACAACTTGCACAAGCATGGCACCCTGCGGCTCAACGCATCGATATCCGTCATCTTAAAATCGACTTCAGCCTCGTTGGCCACCGCCAAAAGGTGCAAAATCGTATTCGACGAACCACCCATCGCTATATCCAACGTCATTGCATTCAGAAATGCCGCACGCGTGGCAATGCTTCGCGGAAGAACGCTATCGTCGCCCTCCTCGTAGTATTTCAATGCATTTTTCACAATCAACGCCGCAGCATCTTTAAACAACTGCACGCGATTGGTATGCGTTGCCAATATCGTACCGTTACCGGGCAACGAAAGTCCGATTGCCTCGGTCAGGCTATTCATCGAATTGGCAGTAAACATACCCGAACAGCTGCCGCAACCCGGGCAGGCACATGCCTCTATCGTTTCCATCTGTTTATCGCTCACCGTGGCATCGGCTGCTTTCACCATTGCCGTTATCAAATCGGCATTCTCTCCGTCTATTTTATGCGACTCCATCGGACCTCCCGAAACGAAAACGGTCGGGATATTCAACCGCATACTTGCCATAAGCATTCCGGGCGTAATCTTATCGCAATTCGAAATGCACACCATTGCGTCTGCCTTATGGGCATTGACCATGTATTCCACCGAATCGGCAATAATATCGCGGCTTGGCAACGAGTAAAGCATGCCGTCGTGCCCCATGGCAATGCCGTCGTCGATGGCAATGGTATTAAACTCCGCCGCATAGCAACCGAGTTTCTCTATTTCCGTTTTTACTATCTGACCTATTTCGTGCAAATGCGTGTGCCCCGGCACAAACTGCGTAAACGAATTGACAATGGCGATAATGGGTTTTCCAAACTGTTCGCGTTTCATTCCGTTGGCTACCCACAAAGCACGCGCTCCTGCCATACGGCGACCTTCGGTACAAGCCGAACTGCGTAATTGATGTTTCATTTCTAACGAATTTAAATAACTCTGCAAAGGTAGTGTTTTTAGCCGAGAGAATTAAAAAAATAGTTGCCCTGCAGCAATCTTCTTACGCTTTTTTTGCGTTTGAAAACCAAGAACTTTAAAATTCAAATTTTAAATTCCATTTATAGGAAATCTTACTACTTTTGTAATGTCAAGCATGCTTGGCAAGACATATTTGTAGAAGCGTTTAGTTTTCTGTTGACCGAAATTCGCCAAATTTCATTAAATAATAGAAAGAAAACAACTCGGACGCCTCGTTGCCTATGTTCTTTTGAACATGAGTTGCGTGGGAAGTTGTTTATTTCTATTAGGGCGTTTGGCGATGCCTCGGTTATGATAAACTGACATCTCCACGCTTTTTTTATTGTATTAACCGCCGAACTTGGAGATGGCGAGGCACACAAAAACAAAAAATATGAATGATTTTTTTGAAAAAGTACTCAAACAATTTGACGAGCAAATTATTGATGCCGTTTTTTTGTTTATTCAACACGACAGGAATTTGATGCGTGAGTACTTGGACATGCTTGCCAATGCAGGCAATCGTTTTCCTGCAAATCCCAATTTGGCTAAAACAATTTGCGAACACTACGGGCTTAAAACCACCGATGAACGTTGCAATGAGCCAAAGAGTCTGTTAATTCAATCGTATGAGAAACTAAAAAAATAACAAACATGAAAAAAATAATCTTTCTTGCATTTACTGCAATATGCATACTATTAAGCGGTTGTGAAACTAATGAACCACAAGACGTTTACATTTCAAATGATTCCATTTACATTTCAAATGATTCCATTTACATCAAAAACGATACTGTCTATGTGGAAAATATGGATTTAGAAACTAAAGTAACTTTTTATGCTATTGATTCTCTTATTCCTTGGGTAGGAGAAATGAGTTTTTTTGTAAAAAAATGGAACAAAGATTTGGAAGAGTACAGGAATGATGAAGGAGCGACATTCAGATTCTCTAATGACAAAGAACGTACATTTACTTGCTATTTACCACGCAATGAGAAATACATGCTTTCGGATAGCTATGGAAAGCAAGATTTTTATTTTAATACAGAAGGACAAGCCCAAACCTATCGTATTGAATTCTATAACTACGAGGAATACTCTGTATCTGATCTATTTATCAAAAGTTTCGAATTAGAATCAATAGACTATTAAGTAACTCACCGACTGTCGTCCCGGTTGGTGCATAAC
>SAMEA3663036__coassemble_871_pt1 | contig 12450 bp, 11 predicted proteins | sample SAMEA3663036__metabat2_low_PE_036 | metagenome-assembled genome bin SAMEA3663036 (sample SAMEA3663036) | pig gut metagenome | biome: pig gut; feature: pig-associated habitat; material: faeces | place: France | collected 2012 | reverse complement strand
AACTTACCGTCCTTGTTAGTTGCTTCATTAGAGAACAAACTAAACAATGATTTTATTACAATTTCTCCCCTCTTTTCATATAATGTAACATTAGGATCTCTCGTAACACAAGAAAATATGTATTTTCTTAGATATTCTGATAACTTCTTATATTGATTTAATGATAATTCGAACTGCCCTGCTAATGTACCATGTTCCTTTATAATATCTTTATCTTCAACTACTGCTAAAGTAATATCTTTTATAAATTTATTCGTCAAATCAGATGTTAACTTTTTTCTGAACACTTGTGAATACTCCTGGATTGTTTTGTATGACGACGATTCTCTCGCATACTGTTTGGCCTGCTCAACGATGTCATTAAATAAGCTAAATGTATCTTGATCTTTTATATAAATCTCATAAAGCAATTCATCAATATTGAAATATCTTAATGCTAATGAATCTTCTAAATCGTGAACAGCATATGCAATTTCATCCGCTAAATCAATAATTTGGACATCAAAAGTTCTAATATTTTCTAAAGAGCAATCTTTGCGAATCTCGGATAAATATTGATAATCATTATTGTATAAGAATTTTTTAGCAACATGATCCTCTTTTACAAGGTATTTATTTATTGCTAATAATGTGCGATTCGTCAAATTTAACCCATTAATTTCTGGTTCTTTTTTCTCAAGTCTCCTTAAAATTCTAAAATTTTGAGCATTACCCTCAAATCTTAAACCATGCCCCTTTGCTATTTTATCAAGTACTCTTTCTCCCTTATGCCCAAAAGCAGGATGTCCAATATCATGTGCCAACGCAGCTGCCTCTATTAGTGAAATTTCAGATTCATTCCAATCTATCCCACAATGTTTATAAATGTTTGAAGCTATTGATCGTGCAATTTGAGCGACTTCTAAACTATGTGTTAATCTATTTCTAAAAAAAGCAGACGATTCTACTCCTAAAATTTGCATCTTTCCTTGTAATCTTCTAAATGCTGAGGAGTATAATATTCTCGTATAATCTCTTTGGAAAGGATCTCTGCTTGTATAATTAGCATCTCCATGCTCCCTCTCTTTTAGCTTATCGTGCTTTAAAAGTCCTATTTGCCCCTTAATCTCCTTTATTTGATTATCATCCAATCTACACATAGTTTATGTATTTTAATATTAAACGATATTCTATATATATCCCATTTCTTGACAATAATCAGCAACCGTCTTTTTGAAATTTTTAAGTTTGGATTGATAACCTCTGTGTGCAGTAATAAGAGCACTAACACTCATATCATTACATATTAACAATTCGTTAACAGACAATTTGAAACTTTGAATCATTTGCTCTGTCAATAAATCTCGTGCTTCGTAATATCCATCAAACTCTCCGGCACAGAAGCTGATTAAAATCTCTGAATACCACTTTCTAATAGACTCATTCATACATTTATGAATATTTTGCATAGATGTTAAGATATTGCTTACCTTTGCATCATAGCTATCTTCTGTAAGAATATTAAATTTGCCAGAAGCATGAGCCATATCGTTTATAGCATCTACTAAGTCGCTAACATTGGCTATCTGAGATTTATCCAAACAGATTATTTTGAACAACTTGGCAATATCTTTTTCTGGCAATAGACTATATGCAAATATAGAGTTTGCTTCTTCAATCTTCAAATCCTTTTCTCGTCCGCTGTAAGGTCGAGCAAATACAATAACATCTTGGTATCTGTCTGGAATTATTTGGCTAATCTTCCATGCCGTACAATATATGTAAGTCATATAAAGTAAATGCACACCAAAGTAGGCTAACTGATATTGCTCATACTTGTAATTAACAGCGATTAAGTTTGTGATATTATTAATGTAACTATTTATATCCTCTTCATCGCTTGGGTCAATAGGAAGAAATTTAAGTATTTCTTGTAAATACGGGACTTCTGTATAATCAATTTCTTCGGGCATAATTAGCTATTCCATATATCATTAATCTTATCGCTGATCTTCTTCTCAAAAATAGCTATAAGATCTTTAGATGAGTTAATTAGTTTTTTTCCCGCATTGATGTCATCCAAGATTCTTCTTTGTTCTTCAAGAGAGGGAACAGGTATCTGATATTGCTTTACATAGTTAACATCTATGCGCTGCTGTCCTGCAGTACCTGTCATATGTGGCTTTCCTCCGTTTATGAATTCTGGTGTATTAATATGATAGAAAATCCATTCTGGATACACAATATCAGTATTGGCTCTGATGATAATATATTCAGTAGAGCCGAAACCTATGCCACTTTTTAAGCCATGTGCGATGCCAGCTTTGCCATTTTCAAAACAAGGGGTGATTTTAGCAAGGAGGACATCGCTGTCCTTGAAATATGTAAATCCTGATTTCACTTCTTCTATCTTTCTCTCCTCATTAGCCGTAAATTCTGCACTAAATGTATTTAAAGATGCCATTGGGACAAAAGATACAGATGTCTCTCCAGGCAACTTCTTAATTTCATCTTTTGATGGATTAAAAGTTGCTATTTCTCCCAACTTTAAATAGTTGCCATCACTATATTCTATGCGGGGTAAATAATTGTTCAATACAATTCTTGAACTATGAATAATTTGCCTATATGATTCAAGTTCTGAAACAATTTTGTCCTGTTCATTCAACGGAGGTAATGGAATTTTAATTTCTTTAATTGTACTATTGATATTATTTATGTTAGCTCCTTGAGTTAACAACTTAACATCCTCTCTGTATTTTGATGATGCTAATAAATAAAAGAATAAGTATTTGGGGTTGCATCGCTGATTATTAGTTCTTATAATCCCCATAAAACCTCCTGCATAAAAATCAGTGTCATGGTCTATAAATGCAACTTTGCCAATGTGTTCTTTACTCCCGCTTGACATACATATAAAAATATCATTCTTTTTGAGCTTTTTGTCAACAGATATCTCTACGGAAGAATCCAAGAATATTTCTTTGACGACCTTCAACTCTCCTCCTAGAGTTATATTATCTGCTGGAAGTATGATGTTGGATGTTTTATATGTGGTTTGTTGCGGTTTTTGATATGATACCCCTCTGGTTATAGTTGCTATTTCCGCAAAATCAACCAGTTCGTGTTTTGTTGTAGTAGGTATTGAGATCCTATATCGGTTTCCTGCTAAAATATACGCATTCTTACGCACCTTGTCCAATGGAATTCTTTCAAATCCCACATTTATCATTTCATCTGCTTGGTCTGAATCAAACTTTCGATATTCCTCATATTTTGTTAAATCACTTGATGTATCAAGTTTGCGCCTATGGTTATCTAATGTATATCCATCGCTTTTTACATCAAAATACCAAAAATCCTTTTTCTTCTCAGATTGCTTTACTTTCTGATTTACTTTTGTTGCATATATTATATCTGTTTTTACACCAGTATAAGGTAGAAAGACTCCTTGTGGCAATGAAATGATACTCTGTAATTGGCAATTATCCAATAAATACTCTCTTGTTTTTGTTAAATCCTTACGGAATAAGAAGCCTTCAGGTACAACCAATGCCATTCTACCATTTGGTGCAGTACTATTTATCGCCTTCATGCAATGTTGGACACAAATGCTATCACCATTGGTAGTTGGTAAGTCATACAAATCGCCATGTTTCGTCTTCTGAGAGTATGGTATATTAGCAAGCACAATGTCATAGCCACAATGATGGATATTGCCATCATTGTCTTTCCATGTGGCTTTGCCATCGATAGGGTTGGCTAAACTATCTCGCATATTAATATTGCTATGACCGTCTCCTGCCAAAATCATATTCATTTTGGTGATGCGAGCAGTATTTGTAATCTCATTACCATATACAGTATTTTCTCTCAATGTATTAAGATTTGCTTCTGTTCGTGCCATATTGTTGTATATGTAACGGAAGCTTTCTATCAAGAATCCACCTGTTCCGCAGAATGGGTCGTATATAGTCTCTCCAATTTGTGGATTGACTAATCGCACCATGGTTTTAACAATGTGTCGAGGCGTAAAGTATTCTCCTAAATCATTCTTGGTCGCTGTAGATGCTTTCAAGAAATATTCAAACGCATCACCTTTTACATCGCTATCTACATCGGTCAAAGTTAATGGATCGAGTTTATCCATTATCTCCTTTAGAATACTAGCATCCCTTATTTGAAGAGGCGTAAAAATGTCTGTTTTGTACAGATAATTTAGTTTCTCGTACACTGTTTTATTTATATAATCTATACGAGTTGTAAATGGGATATTTTAATACTGTCCCAGCTACATGCAGTCGCATCGAATGATGTTTCTATTCCACTTTCTCTTTTTATTTGTTCACTTTCACTGATAAGCTTTAAGAACAGAATATTTGCGAACTCTCCAAATCTCTCAATGCCAGCACGAAGCCCTTCGCCTCGCAACATATTGTTTGCTTCATCAAATATGCGAATAAGTTCTTTTCGGTCATATTGCACTCTTGGGCTAATAGTATTTACTTCGTATGTGGTAAGATAACGTAGCGCCAAAGTTTCTCTGATAAACTCGTCTATTTCCTCACCATTCAAAATTGGAGGTCGATTTGCATCGGTATGATATGCCTTGCAGAACACTCCATCGGTGGCAAAAACTAAAGGTGCATTAATGGCACGAGCGTAACTAATACCCTGCTCCATTGCTGCATCGAGACGAGTTCCCTTCTTTTTTGCTTCGATTACAATTAATGGTCTATCACTTTCTTTGGAATATAACACATAGTCAGGGCGTTTACCTCCAAGAAGTATACGCTCTGCTTCTGTTTTAGGTTGTTCCACAAATACATTTTTATCCTTACCGTCTAACTTCCAACCTAAATTAGTTAAGGCGGTATCAATGAGTAATCTTGTATCTGCTTCTAATGGCAAAGTATTCATACGTGTAATATTTTATAGTGCACGATACACCTAATTTAATAAGTAAAGATAGTGATAAAATCCACAATTGTATCTTTCACTAGTAACTTTTTTATCGCATAAATTGTGATTTGTATAATTTGGAATGAAAATTCGGAGAGTTTATATGATTATTCGGAGCATAAAACTTGTGCATAAAGGGAAGGTATTTGCAATATAAAAACATCATATCCTCCCGACTTTGGAGGGTAGGATACCGATAGGTAGTTTTGGGATGCCGAAAACATTTCGGGCGCCCCAAAACACAACTTCACCTCCATTGATGCGATTACATCATCTACTCGCGTCAAAATACAACGTGAATAGACCAAAATACACCCCATCGGGTATAAAATAAATTACAGATAGCAAAATTATACCCAATAAGGTATGATTTCCGAAAATTAACTTTAGGATATTACTAAAAACCCTATTAGGGTAACCACAGAAAAAACCTCAACAAATGTTGAGGTTTTTTCTGTGGTGCCACCAGGAATCGAACCGGGGACACAAGGATTTTCAGTCCTTTGCTCTACCAACTGAGCTATGGCACCTTTTTGTTTTGCGCTTGCAAAGATAAGTATCATTTTTTAATTATACAAAACAAAAATCAATATTTCTTAAATATATTTCAAACAAAGTTAGTTTGATGTTCGTATCAATGATAAAATAGAAAAACGCTACCTTTGCATAAAAAGTTTTGTTTTATGAAAAAATGGTCATTGATTTTATGCTTATTTCTTTTATGGGGATGCAAAACCGAAACAAGGAAAATTGATACATCTAAATCCAACATCAAAACAACCATACAACGTTTCGATATTGATTTTTGGAACATCGACTTAAAACATTTCAAAAATTCAATCGGCGAACTCCATAAAAAATACCCACAATTACTACCTCTTTATACCGAACAAGCATTGAACATTGGGGAATGGGACAGCAAGGATTGCGAAGAGATACTGACCAATTATTTTTACCCCGACAGCACAATACAATCACTTTACACCGATTGTTTAAAAAAGTATTCGGATGTCAGCGATTTAAACAAAGCACTATCGAAAGCTTTTCAACGAGCAAACGCCGTTTTTCCCGAAAAAAACATACCGGAAATCTATTTTCATGTATCGGCCGGAGCCAATCCGAACCCGATTTTATACAAAGACAGCTTAATATCGTTAAGTATCGACAACTATTTGGGTGAGGATTATCCTCTTTATCAAAATGCCGTTTACGGCTATTTACGATACAATATGCGTCGCGAAAAAGTGGTGCCCGACATCGTTACAATATGGTTGGCACACAATTTCCCGTTCTCGCCACAATCGGGACAACTACTCGACGAGATGCTTTACCGCGGAAAAATCATGTACTTACTTGCAACCTTGCTGCCCGACGAATCGGAAGCCAACCTCATGGGCTACACACCCGAACAATGGCAATGGTGTTGCAAACAAGAAAAAGATTTGTGGATGAGTATTGTGGAAAGAAAACACTTGTTTTCCACCGAAGGAATTTTAATCACAAAATACCTAAACGATGCACCTTTCACCTCCTATTTCTCACAAGAATCGCCGGGGCGTTGCGGTGTATTTATCGGATGGCGTATCATTGAAAGTTATATGAAAAACAACCCTAAAGTCTCCTTGCAAGAGTTAATGAGTAACACCGACTACAAAACAATTCTCGAACAATCTGTTTACAACCCATAAACAACCAATTATGAACTACATAGAAGTAACTTTCGACTTGACTTGTGCCGATGATTTCATTCCAGACGTATTAGCTGCCCAACTTGGGAATGCCGGTTTTGAAAGTTTTGTGCAAGAAAAGGACAAACTTCTGGCTTATTGTCCCGAAAATCTTTTTTCTGTGTCAAAAATGCAGGAAGCACTGTCTTTTTTCCCGATTTTATTAGAGCTTACCTACGAAACAAAAAACATTCGCGAGCAAAATTGGAACGAAGAGTGGGAAAAAAACTCTTTCGAGCCGATTATCATCGACAACAAATGTATTGTACATAGTCCTCAAAAAAACATCGGGGACTTCGACATTGACATCATCATCGACCCGCACTTGGCATTTGGCACGGCCTCGCACGAAACCACACAGCTGATAATCAGCGAAATGCTAAACATAAACTTTTCAGAAACCGAAGTTTTGGACATGGGTTGCGGGACCGGCGTTTTGAGTATTCTCGCCTCAAAACTTAACGCCAAAAACATAACCGCTATCGACATTGACAAATTTTCTTACGAAAATACGATTCATAATGCTGCACTTAATCGTATAAAAAACATTGTGGCAAAACAAGGTGATGCCTCTCTTTTGCACGATATGAATTTTGATGTTATTTTGGCAAATATCAACCGTAACATTCTGCTTCGCGATATGCCTTTTTATTGCAATGTACTGAAAGAGAACGGCATAATTCTTTTCAGCGGATTCTATGCCGAAGACATAAAACGAATCGAAGAAAGTGCCGAGGCACATCGGCTTCAAAAAATCAGTGAACGAATAAAAAACAATTGGGCAGTCGTTACTTTTAAAAAATGCAGACAATGAAACCGATTTTTTTGTTGGGCTATATGGGGTGTGGCAAAACCACTGTAGGGAAAAATATCGCGGGGAAAATGGGCTTGGAGTTTCTTGACACAGACGACCTGATTGAGAAAAAACATCGGCAAACCATTGCCGAAATATTCTCCGAAGTAGGCGAAAATCAGTTCCGTGAGATGGAACGCGAGGTGCTGCACAACATTGTTGATCACAATGATTGCATCATTTCCACAGGTGGAGGCATGCCCTGTTTTTTCGACAATTTAGCCCTTATGAACGAGAAAGGAACAACCATTTTTCTTGATGTCAGCATCGAGGAACTCGTACATCGACTCTACTACAAGGGTAATAAACGACCGTTGCTGCAAGGGAAAAACGAGCAACAATTATACGAATACATCAAAAAAAGCATTGAGGAAAGACTACCGTTTTATTCTCAAGCGCAAATCCGAATTCCCGCCGACAACACCAACGCCACTATCGACAGAATCTTGCAACTATTAAGTTAAACATTCTCAATTTTCATTTCGCACGCTTTGCAATCGAAAACAAGCTTAAACAATCGATTTTTATAATTGAGAAACAATGGTTCTTTAAACGACGGAGTGATTTGTCGCCCTTGTTTTTTACACCATCCGAGTTCGTATTTCAAGCAATACTTACAATGCATCAAGAGAGCTTTCGGAGGCGGATTCAGTTCGTAGGCAAAAACCTCATTCGTACCTCCACAAAGGGCGTAAAATTCCGCCGCCTTTTTGTTTGAAACATTATCGCGATAGTCGGTTTTGACAAGTGTCGTTTGTCGCACTTCTACCCTATCTATCCTATTTGCAACATGCATTTGCGTACGCTTTTCGAGCAAAGCCTCCACCGCTTGCTTACGCCAAACGGCTAAAACCGATGACGGAAAAAAATACGTTTCCGCCAAACGAAAATTCAACGACTTAACAGAAAAAATGGTATCGCCAAACCTCATCATTTGTTGTTTCAACACATCTTGTGCCTGTTCTTTTTTTTGCGCCACATTTTTTGCATAAACAAACGGCAAAGAAACCTGACACTTCTCTTCGTCGCACAAAGTCAATCTGAAACCGTCTTGAATTTCCTCAAAAAGCACATCGACAGCAATTTTGCGTTCAGCACTCTTTTTCAACAACATTTTTTCAAAACATTGGTCATAATTACGATACAAAAAATCGCCTTTTTGCACCGCAGGTGTTTTGCCCACAAACAAACGGTTCGCTTCCGCCCTATTGACTCTAAAACCTTGCAACTCGCCTTGCTTGTCAACAAAACAAAGTCCGTCGCCATTATTTATTTTTTTATCTGTTTGAATCTCAAATCCATCACGAAAAACAGTCTTTACAACGCCCAATTTTTCTCCCATCGACTTCGGCGTTTCAAAGCAAGCAAGATGCTCCGAACGTGCATTCAAAAAATAATCCGTGTATTTGCGTGTAAACGTTTTTTCAGGATTTGGCTCAAAAAAGAAGACCGACCTACCGCAGGAACTTCGCTCAAACGTGTTGTCTTTTTCAAGAATATCATCTAAACGTTGCCGATAATAGGCCGTGATGTTTTTCACATAACCGACATCCTTCAACCTACCTTCTATCTTAAAAGAACGTACTCCCGCCTGTATCATCTCTTGTAAAAATGCGGAACGATTCAAATCCTTTAACGAAAGTAAATGTTTGTTTTTGAGCAATACTCTTCCCTCTGCATCTTGCAACGAATAGGGCAAACGACAATATTGGGCGCATTCCCCACGATTTGCACTTCTGCCGCAATTGTATTGGCTCATATAGCATTGTCCGCTGTAACTTACACAAAGGGCTCCATGCACAAACGCCTCCAATTCGACTTCTACACGATTATGAATTTCCGCAATCTGATTCAACGACAGCTCTCGAGCCAAAACTACCCTTGTAAAACCGCAACGCCGCAAAAAATCCACCTTCTCAATCGTTCTGTTATTCGTCTGCGTACTTGCATGCAATGCAATCGGAGGCAAATCGAGTTGCAAAAGCCCCAAATCCTGAACAATCAAAGCATCTACACCTGCTTCATAAAGTCGATATATCAGCGTCCGCACCGCCTCCAACTCATTGTCGTACAAAATAGTGTTAATCGTAACATAGATTTTCACACCAAAGAGATGGGCATATCGTACAAGTTTTTCTATATCGTCAACACTATTTCCCGCCATACTGCGAGCTCCGAATTTCTCCGCTCCAATATAAACGGCATCGGCACCATGATTGACCGCCTCCAAACCACACTCCAGATTTTTGGCAGGAGAGAGCAACTCTATTTTCGAATCATTCATCAATTTTTAGTCAAAATAATCAAATTGCCGCTTGGTAATCACTCGCGGTTCATTTTCAAGTCCGTCGTATGTAATGCGTTCAATCCAATTACCATGTTCGTCGTATTTATAATCGTATGTTCGCTTCTCGACCGGCACATTGTCGGCATCGAAACTCTCTTCCGACACCACATTACGATAATTGTCGTACGCATAAACCCAACGCCCCAAAAGATTTTTCGAATCGTCGAACAGAAGTCCCTCTGTCAAATTCCGGAATTTATCGTAACGATACTCATATTTGGTAACAAGCACATTGTGAGCATCGTAATAGTAGGTATAACGTTCTTGTTCCAAATCATCTTCGAACTTCGACTTTTGCGACTCCTCCAACATACCATCGGGGTCGTATTCCAACAATTCAATCAGGTTTCCACGCTCATCAAAAGTATATTCCAATTTTGCAAAAACTTTGTTATGGGCATTGTAATACAGCTCTTCTTGCAAAACACCATTTTTATCGTACACGAAAACCCCTCGTTCTTCTATTTCCTTATTAGGGTTAAAGCTAATCAACTCCACGCAATTATCACCCTCGTATCGGTACTCTTTTCGCGATGTTTCATCGTTGAAACGCCAAAACTCTTCCGTGCGGAATCCTTTTTCGTTATACAAAATGCGACCTTCGGCACCGATTATATCCGAAGGATATAGTTCTCCCAAATCCAATGCTGCCAAATAGTTGGTTATCCGGTAAGACGCCACACGACCATTCAGTTTATCATTCAGCCAATCATTCTTAACCACCATTTCGTCTTTCTGACAAGCGGTCAGCAACAATAACAACAAGAGATAAGATAACTTTTTCATAACAAATTATTTAGGTTCAACAATTTTAAAGCGCAACCGAAAAACACCATCTTCGTACGAGTGACTGACAATTTTAAAGGCTCCTATTTCAGCCGTATTCTCGACATGAGCGCCTATGCAAGCACAAACATCGTAATCACCCACATATACTAAACGCAAAATATCGGGGGCATTGTTCGGGAGTTTACTCAAATCGACCATTTCGGAGGCTTGCTCGCGAGTTACAAAATCAATTTTCACAGGGAGATGTGCTGCAATCACCGTATTCACCCTACGCTCTATTTCTGCAACTTGGTCGTCGTCGGGACACTCCGACAACAAATAATCACATTTGCTCTTTTTTCGCTCAATATGAGCATTTTTACTTCTCTCGCAACCGAACATCCGTATCATGGTTTGGTTTAAAATATGCTCGCATGTGTGCATAGGCGGATATTCCTGTTTGTTATGAGGATTCAACGATGAGGCTTCTATCATAATGCTTTAAACAAAATTTTTTTCGATTACAAAATAAGTTAAATTGCCTTTAACGACAAAAGTTTTAATCTTTTTATTAAACTTTCGACACAAAACCGAGTCATAAGGGGGAAAAGTTTAAAACACACGATGAAAAAACTATTGCTATTATTATTTTGTGCCACTACAATAAATACCGCTATCAGTGCAGCCACCATCAAAGGGACCATTAAAGATTCGACAACAAAAGAGCCTATCGGCTACGTTAACATTTCCATAAAAGACAAAAACAACAAACTCATTACGGGAGGGACAAGCGACGACGACGGAACATTCTCCGTCGCAGCCGAAAAAGGCAATTACATCATCACTCTCTCGTTTATCGGCTACAAGAATTTCCAAAAAGAGATCTCTGTAAAATCTGACGTTGTCAATCTGGGTGTAATTTACTTGGAAGAAGATGCCCAGATGTTGAGCGAAATAGAGGTGGTAGGTCAAGGTATGCAGATGCGTTTGGAAATAGACAAAAAGGTATTCTCGGTCGATCAGAATTTATCGGCAGCCGGTGCCTCTGTCAGCGATGTGCTTCAAAACATTCCTTCGGTTGACGTCGATGGCGAAGGGAATGTTTCGCTTCGCAACAACTCCAATGTCGAAGTATGGATTAATGGGAAACCTGCAGGTTTAACCGAGGAGAACAGAGGACAGATTTTAGAGCAGATGCCCGCCGGAAGCATCGAATCTGTCGAGTTGATAACCAATCCGTCGGCGAAATACAATCCCGAAGGAACAGCCGGTGTGATTAACCTCGTAATGAAAAAGAAAACCACAAAAACCTATTACGGAAGCGTTTCGGGAGGCATTCAATGGCCAACTGCCAGCAAAATACCGGGCGGAAACTTTGGGGCAAGTTTCAATTATAATAGTCCAAAGGTTGATGTTTACGCCAATTTAGGAGTAAATTACAATCATCGAATCAGCGAAAACAACACCAACCGTTACTCTCTGATAAACGCTATTGACACTGTTTCGTTGCTCAACTCTTCGTCCCAATCGCAAAACAGCCGATTGGGTTTCTTCGGGCGAGCAGGGGTCGATGTTCACATCACCGAACGAAATACATTAAGCATATCGGGGTTCGGTATGTACAACAAAGGGAACTCGGCAACAGACATCAACTATACTTCATACGACTATAAAACATCGCCTATCAACATTTTACGGGATTACTCACGCGACAACAACGGAAAAAATACGTTCCCCGTTTACAATGCGAAACTTGAATACCGCCACGATTTTCTCAAAAAAGGTAGTTTTATTTCTGCCGATATTTCAATAGG
>SAMEA3663036__coassemble_870_pt1 | contig 12461 bp, 12 predicted proteins | sample SAMEA3663036__metabat2_low_PE_036 | metagenome-assembled genome bin SAMEA3663036 (sample SAMEA3663036) | pig gut metagenome | biome: pig gut; feature: pig-associated habitat; material: faeces | place: France | collected 2012 | reverse complement strand
GCTATGGATTTTCAGTAAGTGGCGTATTTCGGCTCGTCCCGATTTTTCGGTGATAAAGGAGTTGTTTTCATTTAGTTTCTTTTTGTTATTAACAAGCGTTGTAACCACCGTTGTAAAATACATCTACAACTTCATTATCGGTCGTTTTTATCAAGTGGAGGATTTGGGATATTATTCGCAAGCATATAAATATCAGCAAATTCCAAGTTCGGTTATCACAGCTACACTTACATCGGTAGCCTATCCCGTACTTTCAAAATTGAATGGAGATGCGACACGTCAGCTGCTTTATTTCAGAAAACTTGTTCGTATAACGGCACTGCTTACTTTTCCTATAATGATAGGATTGATGGCGGTTGCCGAGGGTTTTATCGAAGTGTTTTTATCTGCAAAATGGTTGCCGATAGCCGCTTATTTTAAATTGCTTCTGATAGCCGGAATTTTTTATCCATTCCATACATTGGCACTTAACATTCTTACCGTCAATGGTTTCCCAAAATGGAATTTCGGTTTGGAAATGATACGCAACGGATTGGTTGTTATTATGTTGATTTTTCTGCACAACGATATTATGCAGATGCTTTATGGTTTTCTGATAGCGACTGTCGCCTCGTTGTTGATTGATATGATTTTGGTTGTGCAAAAGACCGGTTACCGTTTTTTTAGCCAACTGCACGATGTGTTGCCTTATTTTCTTGTGGCAATGCTGATGTTCGGGCTTATCAAACTATTGTCGATGATGCCCATCAACATCTATTGTTTGTTTTTTATACAAGTGTTTGCGGGTGGTTTGTTTTATTTTCTTTCGTTAAGACTGCTGGGGTCGAAATTGTTAGACGACTTTTTTGAACTTATAAGAAAATAAAAAAGGACACCGAAGTGCCCTTTGTGCTGTTATTTTGTGTCATTTTTCTTAGGTGTTTCCATATCGCAAGTCCCGCAAAATACAGCTTTTGGCTCTATCATAAGTATTTTTGTTTTGATGTCGCCTTTGATTTTTGCTGTAGATTTGAGCGAAAGCATTTCCGAAATTGTAAGAGTTCCTTCGGTAGTACCCATAATTTCGGCATTCGTACATGTCAAATTGCCGATGAGGACGCCATTTGTGCCGATAATAACCTTTCCTTTACAAGAGATATTGCCTTCGAATATGCCATCGATGCGAAAATCGCTATCCGACGAAAAATCGCCTTTAATTTTACTCCCTGTGGCGAGCATATTATAGACGATGCCCGAGTTGATATTTTTTTCTGCCATATTTTTTTTGTTTTCGCAAAGAAATAAAAAAATATTGAAAAAAGCAAAACCTCGTTTCTTGCCGATAATCCGTTTTTTGATGCTACCTTTGTCCCCAAAGATGTCTGTTATGGAAATATATACCGATGAATATTTTATGTCGCAAGCCTTAATCGAAGCCCAAAAAGCCTTTGATAAGGGAGAAGTGCCTGTCGGTGCGGTAATTGTGTGTAAAAACAGAATCATCGCCCGTGCACACAATCTGACGGAAACATTGACCGATACAACGGCTCATGCCGAAATGCAGGCTATTACGGCTGCTGCCAATGCCATGGGTGGTAAGTACCTAAACGATTGTACGCTTTATGTTACCATAGAGCCTTGTGTCATGTGCGGTGCTGCTTTGGGGTGGGCTCACATAGGCAGAATAGTATATGGCGCAAAAGATGAAAAACGAGGATATTCGTTGTTTTCCCCATCGGTTTTACACCCGAAAACAGAGGTTGTCTCGGGTGTAAAAGCAGCGGAGTGTGCCGATATGATGATTCGATTTTTTAAATCGAAACGCTGATTTAGTAACTTCTGGCAAAAATCACACGTTGAGCCGATGGCTTACCCGTAACCATGCACTTACCCGGCGTTTTGTCGCCGTCGAGCGGAATGCAGCGGATGGTCGCTTTTGTCTCTTCTTTGATTTTCTCCTCGGTTTCGGGAGTGCCGTCCCAATGACAAAGCAAGAATCCTCCTTTTTCGATTTCCACTTTAAATTCCTCGTAAGAATTGACCTCGCGAGTCATGCTTTGGCGGAGCGAAAGTGCTTTTTGATAGATGTTAGCTTGAATTTCGTCCAATAGTTGTTTGATATACAATTCGATGCCTTCAAACGATACGGTCTGTTTTTCGAGTGTGTCGCGACGCATAATCTCTACCGTGTTGTTTTCGATGTCGCGACAGCCGATAGCCAAACGTACAGGGACGCCTTTCAGTTCGTAGTCGGCAAATTTGAACCCGGGGCGTTTGTTGTCGGCATTGTCGTATTTCACTGAAATGCCGAGAGCTTTGAGCCCTGCAATGATTTTGTCGGCTTTCTCGTCGATTTGTCGTAGCTGTTCTTCGTTTTTATAGATAGGAATGATAACCACCTGAATAGGTGCCAATGTGGGAGGAAGCACCAATCCGTTGTCGTCGCTGTGTGTCATGATGAGCGCACCCATCAAACGCGTAGATACGCCCCACGATGTAGCCCAAACATATTCCGTTTTGTTCTCTTTGTTGATGAACTGCACATCGAAAGCTTTGGCAAAATTTTGCCCCAAGAAGTGCGAAGTACCCGATTGCAAGGCTTTCCCGTCTTGCATCATGGCTTCTATTGTGTATGTTTCTAATGCTCCGGCAAAACGTTCGTTTGCCGATTTGATACCTTTGATGACAGGTAAAGCCATGTGTTTTTCGGCAAAATCGGCATAAACGTTCAGCATTTTTACCGCTTCGGCTTCAGCCTCTTCGCGGGTAGCGTGAGCCGTGTGCCCTTCTTGCCAAAGAAATTCGGCTGTACGCAAAAACAGACGTGTACGCATTTCCCAACGCATTACGTTAGCCCATTGATTGCACAGAATAGGCAAATCGCGATACGAATGAATCCAATTTTTATAGGTGTTCCAAATGATGGTTTCCGATGTAGGACGAATGATAAGTTCCTCTTCCAAACGTGCTTCGGGGTCAACTACTACACCTTTTCCGTCGGGCGACGTTTTCAAACGATGGTGCGTAACTACGGCACATTCTTTGGCAAAACCCTCGACGTGTTCCGCTTCACGACTGAGAAACGATTTTGGAATTAAAAGCGGGAAATAGGCATTGACGTGCCCTGTTGCTTTGAACATATCGTCGAGTTGTCGTTGCATTTTTTCCCAAATAGCGTAACCGTAAGGTTTGATAACCATACAGCCTCGCACTGCCGATTGCTCTGCCAAATCGGCTTTGACAACCAATTCGTTGTACCATTGTGAGTAGTTTTCGCTACGTTTTGTTAAGTCTTTTAATTCTGCCATGTTCTTCTAAATTTTTCGGGTGCAAAGGTAGCGAAAAAAACGTTTGAACATATTCTCCCGCTATATTCGTTCGCCGCAAAGGATTTAAATAGTGATTTTTATAGTTTGATAAGCTATTCGTACAATATAAACTCCCGATTTTAAGGTTATTTGAAACGGTCCTTTTCTTTTTTCGCTTGCAACGAGTTGTCCGTTTGCCGTAAAAATCTCTACAAGTTGCTCTTTGGGGAGGTTGAAGTGCAATGTTTCGTTTTCTATATAAAAAGGAGGAGTTACCTCTACCACTTCCAATGCCGATTCGCATTCAGATACCTCGATTGTGCAATTCGCCTCTAAATTGCTCCCGTCGGTGGTGCGGGCACAAACCGTAGCAGTCCCTTGAGATATGGGGCGAACAATGCCGTTGCGGACGGTGGCAACCGACTCGTCGGACACCTCCCATACGATGCGTTGATCGGTGGTTGTTTTCGGGGTGAATGCAACTTTCAGTACCGCTGTATCTTGACATAGTGTCAACGTTTTTTTTGTGGCATTGAGCTGTATGTCGGTAGCTTGTGTCGGTTCGTTTTGCTTTATACGCTTGTAGAGAAACGGAAGCTGAAGCGAACTTGACGTATAATTTGAAAAACGTGCATAACCGACTGTCGGTGTATTGTAGCGTATGGTGCCGCAGCCGGCATTGGTGTTTGTTATTTCGGCTCCATCGTAAGTAAGTGTTATGTTCCAAGCCGTGTTGTCGGTGTCCCATACCAAATGTTTCTCCGTTTTTGCTCCGAGTTTTTGATTGTATTGGTTTGTAAAGGTCCACGCTTCGCCCTCTTTCCCAAGTGTGAAATACATAAGTTCGGGCTCGTACACGTTAGAGGTGCTTGCCACGCCATATACGTCCATATACGGATTGGTAACCGACGTGTCGATGTTGCCTGCAGCATAGCCGCTGCGATAGATGATAACCATATCGCCCTCCTCGAAAGTCGAATTTTTGTCGAGTTTGGTGTATTGATAGCCCATCGGACTTTCGGTGGTGGCAGCCACGGGAGTGTAGTCGATGGCAATGCGGTTGATGTACACCGACCCTTCTTGCGTACCGCCTTTAATAAGAATTTCCACCTCTTCGTCAGTTTGTATTTCATAACTTTTGCTCATTGCTTTTGTAACATCGACATAAATGCCTAAATCTTTCGACACCCATTCGCCATACCAATTTTGGTCGTTGAAGTCGGTGGTGGGCATTTTGAAAATCTCGACCGAATTGCTTGTTACCGTTATTGCAAGAGCACCTTTCGAATTGTTTGAACACATGTTGAACGTAATGCTGTTGATGATGCAACCCTGCCAACCATCGAGGTAGAATGCCGCCGATTTGTTGCGCGGTATCTGATTGTAGCGATTGCCTGTGGTAGCACCATATTCGCTGTAAAATATTGCCGAAGAGCCGCTTGGTGCTTCACCGAACGATTTCAATGTAAAGCGGTCGGCATCTTGGTCGTATTCCACAATTTCGTAACAAACTTCCTTTGCACAAAGGGTAGTGGCGGTTAGTACGAAAACAACAAGTACAATGGCTTGCTTTAGCACAAAAAATCTTTTCATAATCATTTATTTTTATGCAAAGGTATAGGTTTTTTAAAAATATATTATTTTTGTGGTCGTAAAGATGATGAAAACGCGTGTTACTACATATTGTATGGTGGAGAGGGTTGCTGCGAGCGTAGCGAGCTTACACACACACACACACACACACACACACAGAAAATAGGGCGTTTCGGGCATTTCTGCCTATTCGCGAACATATACATAGCAGCTCTTTCTCGGTGTTCCGAGAAGGGCTTTTTTTGTTTACCAACTAAACAAACACTTAAACGTTAAACCTTTAAACTCTTAAACTTTTTTAGTTCTGTGATAATTAACATTTTTACTAACATTTTAAAATTAAACAAAAAATGAAACACTTTAAATTTTTAGCAGCCGTGTGCTGCATGGCAGCAGTGTTTACTGCAATGAGCATAACGCTCGTATCGTGCAAGAAAGACAAAACCGACGAGCCGAAAGACCCGAGTATCGAACAAAACGGAGGTAATCAGAACGAAGACGAGACCCCCGCCCTTGTAACCTATACGCTTACGGTGCTTTCGTCGAACGAGGAAATGGGTACGGTAACCGGTGGTGGCTCGTACGAAGAAGGCACGGAAGTAACCCTTACGGCTACGCCTACGAGTGATGGATATACGTTTGTGAAGTGGAGCGACGAGAATACGGACAATCCTCGTGCACTGACCGTGGCGGAAGATTTGGAGCTTACGGCTATTTTCGATTATGCTGTTGTTGACCTCGGCTTACCGAGTCGTTTGAAATGGGCTACTTGTAACGTAGGTGCCACCTCGCCCGAAGAGTACGGCGACTACTACGCTTGGGGCGAAACCGAACCAAAGACGACTTACTCTTGGGCTACCTACAAATGGTGTAACGGCAGTAGTTCTACTTTGACCAAGTACTGTACCAGAGAATCGAATGGGAAAGACGGCTTTACAGACGGCAAAACCGTGCTTGAATTCTCCGACGATGCTGCCCGTGCCAACTGGGGCGGCCAATGGCGCATGCCTACCGATGCCGAATGGACGGAATTGCGTGAAAACTGCACTTGGACGTGGACTACCAAGAATGGTGTAAACGGCTACGAAGTGAAAGGTACCAACGGCAACTCTATTTTTCTCCCTGCGGCGGGCTATCGCGACGGCGGTGGCTTGATCGACGCGGGCGGCTACGGCGGCTATTGGTCGAGTTCGCTCTACACGGACGCCCCGTACTCCGCGTGGCTCGTGTACTTCGGCTCGGACGACGTGCTCGGGGGCAACTTCGACCGCTACTACGGTCAATCTGTTCGCCCGGTTCTTTAAAGCCCCCCAGCCCCCTAAAGGACAGCCCCCCAACCCCCTGAAGGGGGAGAAAAATGGTAGTCCGCCAAAAAAAATGTAGGGAAGTGGCGCGTCCCTACCATTAACCATCTGATAATTAACAATTTTACGAACATTTTAAAATTAAACAAAAAATGAAAAATTTTAAATTTTTAGCAGCCGTGTGCTGCATGGTAGCAGTATTTGCTGCGTGTGAGAAAAACGAACCAAGTGACAACACCAACGGTAATGGCGTTAATACCGACCAGAATGATGGTACCAATACCGACCAGAATGATGGTAACTCTAATTCGGGGAATAATAATGCTACGGATACTAACGGCCACGACTACGTTGACCTTGGCTTGAGTGTAAAATGGGCAACTTGCAACGTAGGCGCCGAATTGCCTAACGGGTACGGCAACTACTACGCTTGGGGCGAAACCGAGCCAAAGACGACTTACGATTGGAGTACCTATTTTGATACGACTGACGGCGGTAGTACCTTTACAAAATACACTACCGATGGAAAAACCGTGCTTGACCTTGAAGACGATGCTGCCCGTGCCAACTGGGGTGGCTCGTGGCGTATGCCCACCGATGCCGAATGGACGGAACTGCGTGTAAACTGCACGTGGACATGGACAGACGACTATAACGGCACAGGCGTAAGAGGACGAATCGTAACGAGTAATATCAACGGCAACTCCATCTTCCTCCCTGCGGCGGGCTTTCGCTACTACGATAACTTTGACGGCTTGGACGTATACGGCGACTATTGGTCGAGTTCGCTCAGCACGGACAGCCCGGAACACGCGTGGAACGTGTACTTCCTCTCGGACAACCTGAGCAGGGACACAGGCGCCCGCTGCTTCGGTCAATCAGTCCGCCCTGTTCTTGGAGAATAAACCAACCCCAGCCCCCCGACCCCCTAAAGGGGGAGAAAAATGGTAGGGACGTGGCGAATGCGTCCGAGGGGAGAAAACAATGTAGGGACGTGGCGTGCCGCGTCCGAAAACGTAAGGGCAAAAAACTTTGCCCTTACATTTTTTATATCCATCGTAGGCATGCCATCTTTTTCGAACAACCCGAATAAAATGCAGATTCCGATGGTTATGCCCGTGCTTTTCACTACCTTTGTGCGTTAAATTAAAAAAACAACCGAAAAAATGATAACACAAGAACAGATTAAAGCAGCATCCGAACGCGTAGATGCGCTGAGGAGGTATCTTTGACATCGAGTCGAAGAAAATAGCACTCGAAGAGGAAGAACTGCGTACGCAATCGCCCGACTTTTGGAACGATGCCAAATCGGCCGAAGAGCAGATGAAAAAGGTGCGTGCCTTGAAGTATTGGCTCAATGGTTATGCCGAGGTTGCTTCAGCAACGGAAGAGGCGTCGTTGGCATTTGAGTTTTACAAAGAAAATGCTGCCACCGAGCAGGAGGTTGATGCCGCTTATACGCATGCAATAAGCCTTATCGAGGAGTTGGAGTTGCGCAATATGCTCCGCAAGGAAGAAGATAAAATGGGTGCCGTAATAAAAATAGTGGCGGGAGCAGGCGGCACCGAAGCCCAAGATTGGGCAGAAATGCTCATGCGTATGTACATGCGTTATTGCGAGAAGCAGGGCTACAAAGTGGAAATATCGAACATACTCGATGGCGACGAGGCTGGCATCAAATCGGTTACCTTTCAGGTGCAAGGCGATTATGCCTACGGTTTTCTGAAAAGTGAAAACGGAGTGCATCGCCTCGTGCGCGTTTCGCCCTACAATGCACAAGGTAAGCGCATGACCTCGTTTTCGTCGGTGTTTGTAACGCCCTTGGTCGACGATACGATAGAAATCGAAATCGTGCAAGCGAACATTTCGTGGGATACGTTCCGCTCGTCGGGAGCAGGTGGACAGAATGTAAACAAAGTGGAATCGGGCGTAAGGTTGCACTATACGTTTAAGAACCCCGTGACGGAGCAAATGGACGAAATCGTGATAGAAAATACCGAGAGCCGCGATCAACCTAAGAACAAAGAGAATGCTTTGCGTTTGTTGCGTTCGCAACTCTACGAATTGGAACTCGAAAAACGCAATGCCGAAACAGCAAAAATAGAGGCTGGCAAGAAAAAAATAGAGTGGGGGTCGCAAATTCGCTCGTATGTATTCGACGACCGTCGTGTAAAAGACCATCGCACCGACTATCAAACATCGAATGTACAAGCGGTAATGGATGGCGACATCGAAGGATTCATTAAGGCTTATTTGATGGAATTTGGTGGCGAAGAGTGAAACTTTTCGTCTTTTGTTTTGTTATAAAAAGTAATTAAAAAGGAGGTTTTTATATGTTTTCCGGAATTGTAGAAAGTGCGGCGACGGTAACTCGCCTTCAAAGCGATAAAGGTAATTTGCATATTACGCTGAAATGTCCGTTTACAAACGAATTGCGCATCGATCAGAGTGTGGCTCACAACGGAGTTTGTCTTACGGTGGTCGATATAGATAACGATGAATATACCGTAACAGCTATAAAAGAGACGCTTGACAAATCGAATTTGGGGTTGCTCAAAGTCGGGAGTAAAGTGAACATTGAACGTAGCATGAAAATAGATGGTCGTTTGGACGGACATATCGTACAAGGACATGTCGATCAGACGGCGGTTTGTCGCTCGGTGAAAGAGCAAGAAGGCAGTTGGTATTATACATTTGCTTATACGACCGATGAAGCTCAAAAAAAGAAAGGTTACACTACGGTGGAAAAAGGTTCGGTTACGGTGAATGGCGTAAGTCTGACCGTATGCGATTCGAAGGAAAATGAGTTTTCGGTGGCCATCATTCCTTATACATACGAACACACCAACTTTCACCAAATAGAAAAAGGCAGCGTAGTGAACATCGAGTTTGATATTATTGGCAAATACTTATCCAAACTGATGAGGTTGTGATATGTTTCGGCGTTTAAAACGAAGAGAACTCGAATTTCAAAACCCGATAAGGAGTTTGTATCCCATATTGTTGCTTGTGATGGTAGAAACCTTCAGCAATCTGACAATGGGATATATCGTGGCGTTTCTTGCAGGTGCTTTGTTGCTCTTTTTCAATAGTCTTCGACTCTCGCGCTCGCTTTACATGCTGCTTTGCGAACAGATGTTGTTGCTCTTGCTTACGTTTGTATTGGTGCAGTTTTTTTATCCTACGTCGCTTCAAAACTACAAAGAACACTACATCTATTCGATTATATCGGACTTGATAGCGATGACGGTTTTGCTGCTGAGTTTGTGTTCGGTGCCGTTTTTCGACAGATGGTTGAGTAAAAACAATCCGAAAAACATTCCGTATATAAAAACCAATTTGGGCGAGTACAAGCAGACGTTGCATTTGCTGCTGTTTATATTTGTATTGCGCATTGCGCTGTTTTGCCTGTATCACAAAGGTTGGTTTACGTTCAATTCTTATCACTACGAGGTGCGTTTGCAGTTGATTACCTTTGTGGCGATTGTCGTGGTGATGGTTTATGAAGAGTTGAAAGTTTGGACATACCGAAAAATGTTGGATACGGAGCGTTTTCTTCCAATTGTGAATACCGATGGCAAAGTGATAGGACGTGAGGCGTATTCCGTTGCTTTCGAAAGTCCGAATCGGCATATTCATCCGCTGGTGCGTGTGTATGTGCTGCAAGACGGCTGTTTGTATATGCAGCGGAAAAAAGATGTTCACGGCAATTTGGTCTGGGATACGGTTGTCAGCGATTATCTCTGTTATGGCGACGACGTAACCACTTCGGCAGAGCAGCTTTTGAAACGACAGTTGTTGTTGTCGGATGTCAAACTGACCCTTGTGGGAAAATATCTTTACGAAGACGCAAAAGAGAAACAACTTGTGTTTGTTTTTTGCACGAAAACCGACGAACGCATCGTATCCAACGATAAAAACGTGTTATCCGAGCAACTTTGGAGCAACGAGCAAATAGTTCGGATACAGGAGAGTTACGCCTTCGAGGTATTTCCTCCATACGTAAAAAAAGAACTGAAAATGTTACGAATGCTGACCGATTTCAAATAAAACCTAATTGGTCGAGTCTGTTGCGTATTTTTCGGTATCCGGCTCGCTGCAAAGGCGAGTTTTTAAATAGGCGTTTGAAGTCGCTCCGCGAGAAACGTTCCCAATCCGTTTTGGTCATCAGCAAAAAGTCGTTTGTGGGTTGCAGTTGCATGTGTGTGTGTTGTTTTGCTTTCCGATTCCACGGACAAACCTCTAAACAAGTGTCGCAACCAAATAGTTTTTTCCCCGCAAGTTGCACCATATTCTGCTCCATGTCGCCTTTTTTTTCTATTGTTTGATACGATAAACATTTCGAGGCGTTCAAAACGTGAGGGGCGAGCAGGGCTTTTGTCGGGCATGCTTTGAGGCACGCTTCGCAATTTCCGCAGCGGGAGGTTTGCGGTTTGTCGTATGTCAGTTCGATGTCGAGGAGCAACTCTCCGATAAAGCAATAGGAGCCAAGGTCGGGATTGATGAGCATTGAGCTCTTTCCTATCCAGCCCAATCCGGCTCTTTCGGCAAGTCGGCGTTCAAAAATCGGTGCCGAATCGCAAAATGCGATGCCGTGGCAGGGCTGTATTTCGCTTTGAATGCGTGATAAGAGATGATTGAGTTGCGTTTTCATCACAAAATGATAATCGTTTCCCCACGCATATTTTGCAATTTGGGGAGTGTCGGGCTGAAACCGAAGTGTCGAATAATAATTAAGCAACACCACCACCACCGATTTTGCCTCGGGCATTAAGTTTCGTGGGTTTTCCCGAAGGGCTTGATGGTTTTCCATATATGCCATATCTCCGTTGAAACCGTTGGAAATCCACTGTTTCAAATAATCGGAATCGCTCGGTAGAAAGTCGGCGGAGGCAATTCCGCAAGCATCGAAACCGCACTCTGTCGACAGAACTTTTATTCGGGTAGCATTGTTTTCCATAAACGGAAACAAACTTACTAATTTTTTGTGGTCGCATACGTTGTTAGGTGGAAGTTTTTCCGCTATTTTTCGTACTTTTGCAAAATGATGAAAAGTCGGAATAGAGTACCGTTTCTTATCGGTTTTATACTTTTTTTTACACATACGTTTGCTTACGAAACTACTGAACGACACACGCTCGGAGCAACCGATTTCACTACTCGTGTGGGTTTTGATGTCAAACGCGAACTTTATAAGAATTTTTCGCTGAATTGGTTCGAAGAGTGCCGATTTAAATCGTTTTCATCGCGATTCGATCGTCTGTATTCGATGCTCTCGTTTAATTATGCCGTTAATAAATACTTTAAAACGGCGATAGGATATACCTACATTTTGGTATATAACGAAGACACTTCGCTCGGGCATCGCCATCGATTGCATGTCGATTTGATTGGAACATACGCTGTCGGGCGATGGAATTTTTCGCTTCGGGAGCGTCCCGAGTTGTCGATACGGATGGGCGCTTTTGATGCGCTGACGCTGGCCAACCCGTCGTGGGATTTGCGTTCCCGGCTCAGTGTGGAATATGCGGCTCGAAGAGCCCCTTTGAAGCCTTATCTTGCGTTTGAGCTGTTCAACACGCTGAATGCGCCTAAATTGGCGAAAGGCAACTATCTGAATCGCATTCGCAGCGAAGCGGGATTGAAATGGAACATCGTCGAGCGACATACAATGACTTTGTATTATCGCTTTGATGTGGAGAATACGCGGAATATTACCATCGATTATAATGATGCGGGCAATGAAATAAATAGCGTATTGCTGGACTACATACGCCGATACAAGCACATATTGGGCATTGCTTATACATTCGATTGGAAATAACTGCTTGCTTGTACTTCCTTGTTTTTTACCTGTTAAGGGATTTCTTTTGTAAAAATTATTGTATTTTTGCCACCGAATCTACGCCGGAGGGAATGTGTCTCTCGTTGTTTTTGGGGTAGGTTCGGACATATTGAATAGCGTTTATTGACGCTTTGTGTTTGACAAACAGAAACTTCGCAACTTTCTAAAATCAAGTCGAATCCAAAGTAACAATAGATGCCTATGGGGTATGATTGTATTTCGGGTTGTTCGGTAATCCGAGTCTTCATATCGGCGTAGGTTTCTTGTTGTTTGTTTGACTTGGTGGGCAATGCGAAGGCCTCTGTTTGGAATAAACAACTTGAGGTCTCCGCTTTTTTTATGTCCGTAAGTGAGCGAGAATGAAGGTAAATTTTTAGTAATAATTTAAAATTTTAAGTATGAAAAAACAACTGTTTTTAGGTGCGATGTTGG
>SAMEA3663036__coassemble_806_pt1 | contig 13091 bp, 13 predicted proteins | sample SAMEA3663036__metabat2_low_PE_036 | metagenome-assembled genome bin SAMEA3663036 (sample SAMEA3663036) | pig gut metagenome | biome: pig gut; feature: pig-associated habitat; material: faeces | place: France | collected 2012 | reverse complement strand
CAACTGACGCCCAAACCGATGGGGCAACTTGCGCCGTGGCGTGGCAGACGTATCACGCGGATGTCGTGTGCCATGTATTTGCCGCCGAATTGTGCGCCGAGTCCGATGCGGTGCGCCTCGTCGAGCAGACGTTGTTCGAGTTCAACGTCGCGGAAAGCGCGTCCGTATTCGTTACCCGTGGTCGGTAGTTCGTCGTAGTAGTGTGTCGAAGCCAATTTCACGGTCAGCAGGTTCTTTTCGGCCGATGTGCCGCCGATCACAAAGGCAATATGGTAAGGAGGGCATGCCGCTGTGCCGAGCGATTTCATTTTTTCTACCAAAAACGGCACTAACGTTTGTGGATTCAGCACGGCTTTGGTTTCCTGATACAAATAGGTTTTGTTGGCCGAACCACCGCCTTTGGTTACGCACAAAAAGCGATATTCCATACCTTCGGTGGCTTCGATGTCGATTTGTGCCGGCAGGTTGCATTTGGTGTTTACCTCGTCGTACATGTTCAGCGGAGCGTTTTGCGAATAGCGCAGGTTCTCTTCGGTGTAGGTTTTGAACACGCCGAGCGACAAAGCCTCTTCGTCGCAATAGCCTGTCCACACTTGTTGTCCTTTTTCGCCATGAATAATGGCTGTTCCCGTATCCTGACAGAGCGGAAGTTTACCTTTTGCAGCTACCTCGGCATTACGCAGAAACGTAAGAGCCACATATTTGTCGTTGTCGCTGGCTTCGGGGTCGCTCAATATTTTTGCCACTTGTTCGTTGTGTGCACGACGAAGCAAAAACGATACATCGCGAAAAGCGGCATTGGCCATTTTGGTTAATCCCTCTTTTTCGATTTTCAAGATAGGGTTCCCTTCAAATTCGCTTACCGAAACATGCTCTTTGGTGAGCAAATAGTATTCGGTTTTGTCCTCGCCAAGAGGAAACATCGGTTGATAATGAAATTCTGTTGCCATGTTATTTTACAATTGCTTTTATGGTTTTGTTTATTTGATTAGTTGTGATTCGTATAATGTAAACGCCTCGTTGCAATCCGAAAGTTTGGCTGTTGGAGCAAGCTGTATGTTTTGAAACGATTTGTCCTGCCAAGTTAAAAATGCTTACATCGGCATTTGCGGGAATGTTTTGCAAACGAATGCCTCCTTCGATTGTTGCAAGGCTTATGTTGTCGTTGCTTTGCGGTATGTCGAGCGAAGTGGTGCTGCCCGACAACTTTTTATACAACTGAACAGGCTTTTGTGCCTTATAGGTACTCGATTTGAAATAGCGGAAACGATCCTGACCGGAGGTGGCATTGTAGCGCAGATAGGCTCCTCCCGAAACGATATTAACTCCGTCGCTACCTAACGAAATTGTGTTTGTGTAGGTTGTAGTCGTACTCGTTTTCAATGCGTTGTTGTTGCTCGTATTGCCTATGTAATATCCGCTTGCCGATTGTATGGTATAGTTGCTACCGCTTTTTTCGATAATGAAACGATAAGCGTCGTTGGGAGCGGCCTCTATGGTGTAGTCGGTAATGGTAACGCTTTGGTTGTTCGAGGCGGCATCTAAAGTCGTCAGGCTGCCATCGAGTACGACCGACCCCGCTTCATACACTATCAGGTATTCGCCGCTCCAATCGTCGGGTGCGGAGGTTACTTTGGCGTACACCTCGCCAACGGCATCGGGGTCTTTTTGTGCAATGGCAACAATTTCGATGTTACCGGTTACGTTTGCGATGGTCAGCGTGGTTCCATCGTAAGTAAAATCGACTCCCTCGGTAAGGTCGGCGCCTCCCATGGTTATCAGTATATCGCTTGATGAGAGCAAATAACCGTTTGCAGGCGTAAGGGTAGCCGTATAGGTTTCGCCGTCAGCAAGGCAATCCAAGTCGCTTGTCAGAGTACATTTGTCGCCCGAGAAATACACCGTATAGCCATCGCAGTCGATGCCTCCCATAAACTTAAAGGTGATGGTGCCGTCGGTTTCCGTTATTTCGGTCAGCGGATAGCCCGACACGGGTGTGTAGGAAGTTTTGTTTGCAGTACCCGGAAATGGGTCGCTGTCATCTCCGTTGGCTGATTTTTTTCCGGCAGCTTCTACGATGTCGTAGTACATGGTAGTCCCGTTGTTTACGATGTTGGATTGCCATGCCGACGAGTTGTATTTTACTTTTGTTACCAACATACCGTGCCCGGGCAGGTATTCGTCCCATCCTTGTTGTTGGCGGTTTTCAAAATAGTAGGCATACGAAGTGCTGGTAGCCGAAGGCAGTGTGCCACTTGATGTCACTACACGAGCAGTGTTTGTTGTTTGTAAGTCTTTCAATATTACGTTTTCTGCCGAATTCATAATGGTCGGTGTGAGCCAACCCATATAGTAGCGATCGTATGCCGAATAGACGGGAGGTGTCAGTCCGTCGTTGTTGTACGAACCTTGGTCCATCAATGTCCATGCTCCGGGGGTGGAATTAACGTTTGTGCCGTAGTTGGTATCATAGTAGTCGGGTAACCCTAACACATGGCTGAATTCGTGGCAAAACGTGGCAATTCCGCAAAGGTTGTTGCCCGTTTCTCCCCTGAGTTCGGAGCTGCAAGCATACAAATCGACGGTATAACCTCCGTAGGTACGCTGACTCGAACTGCTTATCCATGCACTTACATAGTAGCTGTGCGGCCAGATGGTGTTTTCTGCCCATTCGGCGGAGTTGTGTCCTGCATAGATGACATAAATGTAATCGACTTCCCCGTCTTTATCCAAATCGTAATCGGCAAACGAAACTCCGTCGGCATACGCCAACGAACATGCTTCGTTAATCATATATCCAACGTTGTATATTCCGTAGTCGCCATCGTCCATGTCGGTAATGACACCATTGCCTGTGGCGTAATAGTCTGCCGTTTGGCTTACGGTATATGGTCCAACAACTTTAAATTCAGGAGCGTATTGGTTGCCCGACGAAGCCTTGAAATAGTCGCGTACCGAACCGTAACCTCCGTTAGTATTGAAGCCTTCTTTGTTCATCAGGTCGTTGAAATAGGATTGTGGGTCTGCTTGCGTAAATTTTGTGTCGCTGAAATTAACCAAAATCACTAATCCTTTTGGAACGATATTGACGCTTCCTGCCGATTTTTTTGCACTCTTTTGCGCTTTTGCTGCTTTTCTTTGTGCAATAGCGTAGTTGTGCATGGCATTTTGGTCGATATTAGCCAGCAGACTTTTTTCTTCTGCCGAGCGTTTGGCAATATTGTTGGCTTTTACGCCCAACGATTTTGTAGTAGCTGTGCTGGTGTCAAACTCAGCATATTCGTAGAAGTTTGCCTCATTTTTTTTAACTAAAAACCCGTCTTCGGTAGTCGTGTAGTGAAAAAATTCATCGCCCATACGGCAAATAGTTAATTCCGTACCATCGGGTTGCGTTACCGTAAATGTACCTCTTTTTGCAGGTACTGCATAGGTGGTTGTACAAAATACCACCAGAAGAAAATAAAGTAAAAATTTTTTCATAAGTTAAAGTTGTTTTAAAATGTTACCTATATAAAGATTCGGATTTTTTTTCATTCGTTTCAAATAGCGGTTATCCTGTTTTGAGCGTTGTCCGATGTTGCAGATAATTCTGTGCGATGGTTTGATGATGCCGTTACAAGATTGTTTTGCATAACAAAAATAACCTTTTTTATTTTTTTTAACAACGAAGCCGTCGGTCGTGGTATATAAACGTTTGTGTTCGTCGCCAAGCAAAACGACGTACACGCTTGTGCCATTGGGTTGGCATACGGCCATTGAGTCGCGTCGGGCAGGTACTTTTGAGGGCTTTTGTGCCAATGCGGAACTGCTCGCTATAAGCAGTAGAGCTAACAAAAATAATGGTCGTTTCATTTTTTATGAATTATATTTACTTAAATCCTCCGGCTCAGCCATCTGCTTGAGTAGTTCGTTGAGCTCTTTGCGTATGAATTCCAATTTTTCGAGCAGAAGTTGTTTTGTTTTGTCCGTGTCGTCGGCATATCTGTTTTGAAGCCTTTTTTTTGCTCCTGCAATGGTGAGTTTTTGCTCACGCAGTAAGAATTTGATACGTTTAAGAAGTTCGATATTCTCTTTTGTGTAAAAACGTGTTCCTCCGGGTGTTTTCCGAAGTTTCAGTTCGCGGAACTCTTTTTCCCAATAGCGTAAAGTGGGTTCGCTTTCGCCGATTTCGGCAGCTACCTCTTTTATCGAATAATATGTTTTTCCCGAGTCTATCATCTGCAAATGCGTAATTTCTGCCCGATACGAATGGTTGTCCCGTTCAGATGGTTCCATTTTTTCAGTTGGGCAACGGATACACGATATTTTTTTGCGATTCCGCTTAACGTATCGCCCGAACGAACGCGATGTACGGTTGCTGTGCTGAGGTCGGCCTCGGCAATTTTAGCAACTGCCGTTTGCGATGTTAGTTGCTCTGCCTGAAATGCCAAAATTTCCTCTCTTTTGTCGAGGTAGGCATTGACTTGTTTTAGTGGCAATACCACCGCATAACTTTTTTTGTCGTTGGCAGGAATCAAATCGTGTTTGTATTGAGGATTCAGCGAACGTAGCTCTTCGATAGGTATTTGCAGCACTTCCGATATCTGTTTCAGGTGAATGCGTTGGTTGGTCATTACGGTGTCGGTTACGGTTTGTATAGAGGGCGTTATCGGACACATATTGTGCTCTTCGTAGTAGTTCATAATGTAGTTGGCAGCAATGAAAATGGGAACATAACTGCGTGTTTCGCGTGGAAGATAAGGGTAAATCTCCCAATAATTGCGTTTCCCTCCGGCACGTTTTATGGCTTTGTTGACATTGCCGGGACCGCAGTTGTATGCGGCAATCACCAAATGCCAATCTTGATAGATGTCGTATAAATCTTTCAGATAACGAGCTGCTGCCTGTGTCGATTTCACAGGGTCGCAACGTTCGTCAACCAAACTGTTTATTTCCAATCCGTAGAAACGACCGGTGCCTATCATAAATTGCCAAAGACCGCGAGCGCCTGCACGCGAGAGTGCTTTCGGGTTCAGTGCCGATTCAATTACAGGCAGGTATTTCAACTCGAGCGGAATGTTTTGGGCTTCCAATGCGTGTTCAAAAATCGGAAAATAATACTGCTCTCCGATGCCTAACATAAAAGCCACTTGCGTAGGCTTGTTAGCGTAAAAATTGATGAAATTCCTCACCAGATTGTTAAACGGCATTTCCATAACGTAGGGTAGCCGTTGCAGTCGGTCGATATAAATGCTGTCGGGATAAGTGATTAACGAAAACTCTTTGTTGCAGTTCGTTATGCTTGTGTTGTTTAAATACCAATCGTTGAGTAGCGAATCCAGCGAAGTGGAAACCTCGGTGGGAATTATTTCGGCCGAATCGTTTATGATGTTGTAGTCGTAAGGTTTCTCGTCTGTGGCTTTTGTGCCGATACAGCAGAGTAACACAAAGAGGGTAGTAGTGATTCTTATCTTTCTCATAGTCAAAAATTTACTTTAAAACGCATTCCTAAAGCCGTTGATGCTAACGTCGGATTTGACGGATTTTCGATAAACGTGGGTTGTATCTTCATCGAAACATCGGAACTGATGTCAAAGTCGTGAAGCTGTGCATCTACAAACGCATCAACTATCGAAAGAGCATACACTCCAACGGTTATTATAATGCTTAAATCGCGATATTTCCGATAATAATTTTGTTTCTGGTTGAGGTATGTTTTTGCATAAGACGAGTTCGGGTCGGTGCCATAGGGCAAAACTTTTAAATAACTTTGCGTGTTTGGGTCGGCGTCCATAATGTCCATATATGCCGAAAGATAGTCTTTGTAATATTTGTTATTCCATTGTATGGCGTAAAAACAACCGGCAAAGCCACCGTAAATAATCGGCAATTTCCAAAAACTGCGATTGTAAATCTGCCCCAATCCGGGAAATACCAGCCCCAACCAAACGCTTCTTGTCGGATTTGGGCGAAAAGTACTGTTTGCAGATTTTGACCTTTTTGCTTGCTGCTTGCCTATTATATTCGTGCTTTTTTGAACACGGGGTAAAGAGTCCGTCATAATAAATCCTGAATCCATTTGTGAAACACAGATAGGCTCTATCAAGTCGCGATTCTTAAACGAAGAAACCGTGTCTATTTTTATATCTTGGGCATTAAGCGTAGAAAACGACGAGAATACCAAAAAAAATATAACGACAGCGCTTTGTTTCATAAAAACTTAAAGAAGCGATTTTTTTAACGCCTCTAACAATTCGTTTAATTGTTGTTCGTTCTCGAATGCAATGGTGAGTTTCCCTTTCCCTTTATCGTTGCAGTGCATTTGAATGCGATTGCCCCAAGTCTGTTTTATGCTTTCGGCATATTTTGATTGCAGTTCCGTATCGGGTGCTTTTGGAGTGGTGTTTTTGTCGGAAACGTCACGAATGTGCTTCTCGGTTTCGCGTACGGAATAGTTGTTTTTTACGATAGCTTCGTACAAGGCGATTTGCTTTTGAGCATCGTTGAGTGAAACAAGCGCTTTTGCATGCCCCGTTTCAATTTTTCTTTCTTGTAATCCCAACTGTATTTCGGCCGGCAACTTCAACAATCTCAAATAGTTGGAAATGGTGGCTCGCTTTTTTCCTACTCGTTCGCTCAATGCTTCTTGGGTGAATTTGTAGTCGTCTATCAGTCGTTGATAAGAGAGTGCTATCTCAATGGCGTTTAAGTCCTCGCGTTGAATGTTTTCCACCAATGCCATTTCGAGCACTTGCTCGTCTTTTGCCGTTTTTATGTAAGCAGGTATTTTTTTGATTCCTGCGAGTTTTGATGCTCTGTAACGCCTCTCTCCCGCAATGATCTGATACGTTCCGTCTTCATTCTTTTTTAAAGTAATGGGAGTGATGATACCGATTTCTTTAATTGACGAAGCTAATTCCTCAAGCGCCTCCTCGTCGAAGTGTGTGCGAGGCTGTGTGGGGTTCGGTTGAATGAGAGTGATGTCAATTTCGTTAATCGTTGACGACCCGCTAATTATCGGTGAGGTATCAAGTAAGCTGCCAAGTCCGCGTCCCAATGCTTCTTTTTTTGCCATTTTCTTAATTTTTATGAATAAGTTCTTTTGCTAATTGTAAATAATTTTGTGCACCCTTTGAACTCGGATCGTATTCCAAAGTCGGTTTCCCGTAGCCAGTTGCTTCACTCAACTTGACATTTCGGTAAATGCTTGTTTTGAACAACATACTTTCAAAATGTTTCCGTACTTCGTTTGCAACGCTGTTGGCATATCGCAGACGGTTGTCGAACATGGTAAGCAAGAAACCTTCGATGGTTAAGTCGGGATTAAGATTGTTTTTGATGAGCTTGATGGTGTTCAGCAATTTGCTTAATCCATCGAGAGCAAAATACTCGCATTGAACGGGAATAATTACCGAATCGGCAGCTGTCAGCGCATTTACGGTGATTATACCCAACGAGGGTGAGCAATCGATTATGATGTAATCGTAAGTCTCTTTCAACGGTAATAAAATATTTCGCAGAATAGTGTCGCGGTTGGTCAAGTTTGCCAACTCAATTTCGGCACCTACCAAGTCGATGTGTGAAGGTAGCAATGACAAGTTTTTGGTTTCGGTAGCAACAATGGCTTGTGCAGCAGTCGATTCTCCGATAAGACATTCGTAGATGGTATGCTCGCATTCTTTCACGTCAATGCTCAACCCTGTAGATGCATTTGCTTGAGGGTCGGCATCAACAAGTAATACTTTTTTACCGAAATGTGCTAACGAAGCAGACAAGTTGATAGCGGTAGTAGTCTTCCCAACGCCACCTTTCTGATTGGCTATGGCTATGATTTTTTTCATCGCTTATTTTTTTAGGTTTAAATAGCAAAATAAGCGATTATTTTTGAGAAACACAAACCGATTTTACTAAAAAAATCTAACGGGAAAAGAGGAAAACTCTTTACTTTTTCAGTATCAGCTTTTTGCTGAAATTTCCAATTTTTACAATGTAGATGCCCGCCTTTGAAATGGGTATTTTTTTTGTTTGTGAAGCAATGCCCGTTTCCGAATAAATGCATTCTCCTATGACGTTGTAAATATACAAAGGTTGATGATTGAAATTCGATACCACAATTCCTCCGTTGGTGCAATAGGCATCAACAGCGTTGGACGAATGTGCTTGGTCGAGCCTTGCGGCACTTCGTATTATTTCGGTGGCATAGTAGGCTACATAGCCGTGTGTGGCAGAACCAAGCTGAATGTCGAGAGTGCTGTTGTTCATGACCGTTGCCAAATTGAAACAGTTATAGAAAGCCATGTTGCCGATAGAGCCCAGCGTGCTTGGCAAATAGATGCCGCACAGCGACGAACAACCGCTGAATGCCGACTCTTCGATGGTTGTCAACCCCTCTTTGATGGTCAGGTAAGTTAAATTGAAACACCCCAGAAATGCTGATGCCTCGATAATGCGCACCGATGCCGGCAGTTGCACCACTTGGAGCGCCGTATCGTTCATAAATGCACTGCGTTCAATGGTGTGTACCTGATTGCCGATGGTGATGTCAACGAGTAGTTTACATTCGCTAAAGGCTCCGTCTTTTATAGTCGTAACGCTGTTGGGAATAATTACGCTCTCAATGCTTGATTTTTGAAATTTTCCGCTCGGAATTTCGGTTAATCCGTCGGGCAATTCCAACGCGCCTGTTTTGCCGCGCGGTACAACGCCCAAGGTGAGCGGATTGCCGCGATAGTAGAGCAGACCGTCGTACGACAGCAAAGCCGGATTGGCATCATCTACGGTAATGCTTTGAAGGGCATTACACTGCGTGAAAGCTCCTGTGCCGATAGAGGTAACGGTGGCCGGCAACGAGAGCGTAAGCAATTTTTTACTGTTGATAAGTGCGTCGGTATCCAAACCAACGACCGTATAGACTTTGCCGTTGTAGGTAACGGAAGCGGGTATCACCAAATGACCGACGTAAGCCAAATCGCCGGTGGTGTCGTACATCCAATCGTCTTCGGCACCGCGGTAGGTAACTTTGGCGGTGAGCGTTGCATTGTCGAAATTGTAATAGATGCCATCAACGGCGGTGTCGGAAGCGGATATCGTATTTGTAAAAACAAGCAGTGAAAGCAGAACGAGGGTGATTGTTTGAGATTTCATAATTAAATAATAATGGGTTTACTCAAAATATATGTTTAGTATTGTCTGCTTCAAAGATATGAAAAAGTTTAAAAATATTGGTACTTTTGCATGTAAAGGAGATGGAAAACAATGAAAAGAATAGTGGTTTTTACAGGTGCAGGTGTGTCTGCCGATAGCGGCATTGCCACATTTAGGGATAACGACGGTTTGTGGGCAAATTATCGAATTGAGGAGGTGTGTACGCCGGAGGCATTATCGAACAATCGTGAGAAAGTAATTGATTTTTACAATCAAAGGAGGAAAGAAATGTTGGAAAAAGAGCCGAATGCCGCACACATAGCACTTGCAAAGTTGGAACAAGCCGGAAAATTCGATGTACAGATTGTTACGCAAAATATTGATAATCTGCATGAAAGGGCGGGGAGCCGAAATGTAACGCATCTGCATGGCGAATTAACGAAACTGCGTAGCAGTTTGAATGAGCTCGACACAGTGCCTATCAATGGTTGGAAACAAGACCCTCTGCTTCGGCATGCCGATGGCTCGTTGCTCCGTCCCTTTGTCGTGTTTTTCGGAGAAAATGTGCCGATGTTGAATCGTGCTGTGGAGATAGCCCGACGGGCCGATGTTTTCGTCGTTATAGGCTCGTCGCTGCAGGTATATCCGGCGGCTTCGCTTTTGTATTTTATTCGTAAAGATATTCCGCTCTTTGTAGTAGATCCTAAACCGTTGGATTTGAAAGAGATTCCTAATTCTACACAATCTATCGCTACGAGGGCGGCCGAAGGAGTTCCTTTGTTGGTGGATTATTTTCTTGAAAAATTTTAGTCTTTACTTTTCTCTTGATTGTTGCAAAATAGCCTCTATTTTGTCAATGATTTTTTGTGGAGCAATATCAAGGCATTTGTATTTCAAAGGGCAGCGTTTGTTGCGTTTCCGTCCAAGTATGGAGCAGGGTCGACATGCCAAGTCGTTCTCTACGATATGCTCTACTGATTGTTTCCATCCGAGCGAACCGGCACAATAATGCGAAGCTCCCCAAACGGAAATCACAGGCAGATTTACCAACGAAGCCAAGTGCATATTGGCAGAGTCCATTGATACCATGACGTCTAAATGGTGCATCAATTCCAATTCTTCTTGCAGATTTAACGAGGTATATACAGCAAAAGTCTGATTGAAGAGAGTTTCCCAATCAGATAGCATTTCGTATTCAACTTCGCCAGCCCCGAATAAAAAAATCTTTGTATTCGGCTGTTTATCGAAATAAGCAATGACCTCTTTGATTTTTTTTGATGGAAGTATTTTCCCGTAGTGTTGGGCAAATGGAGCGATCCCAATCCATGTCCCCTTTTTTTCGCCATACAGGTTTGTTATTTTTTCGGGGATTGTGGCGTTAAGTCCGGGTAACGAGGTAAATTTGTCGTCGGTCAGTAGCCCTGCTTTTAAGAAACACTGATTGTAAAGTTCAAAGATACTTGTCAGAGGCTTTGAACGCTTGTATCCGTTTTTAAACAGCAAAAGTTCTTTTATCCACTGATGTTTGATGGTGCGCATTTCGATTGAAAAATTACTTGCTTTCAGCAGCATTTTCAATAAAATGCTTTTGGGGTTATTCTGAAGGTCGATAACCTTGTGTATATCAAGTTTTTTTATTGTGTTAAAAAGTCTGAAAGTACCTGCAATTCCTTCGTGTTCGTTGCGGGGGTCGGTTCCGACAAATGTCGTGTTGGGTAGGCTGACAAAAAGAGGTTGTAAAAATGTGCGGGAAACAATCACAAACTTTTCTTGCGGTTGCAGTCGTATCATCGAATCCAACAACGGAACCAACATGGCTACATTGCTGATAGGTGAAAATCTGATTATTAGAGTGCTCATTTGCTTTTGTTAAAATGCTCGTTCCAGCATACCCAAAGTAAAAAGATGATGCCGTAAAACAGATACTTTGTGATGTATTCGTGATAAAAATCGAATTGCTCTTGGTGGTATTCGACAATCCAACCCAAAAAAGCGATTCTCAAAATATTGTAAACATGGCAGGCAAGCAAACCTAACGGTATAAACCATAATTTATGTCGACAATCGCCTCTTGAACAGATGATTACAAATGAGAAGATAACCATCTGTTTTAATCCGCTGCATGCCCATACAATGTTCATCGCCTGATTGTTTTGGAAAACGATTCGGGTGTTTTCCAATACAATATTCGGTTCAAACAACGATAAAAATAGGTAAGTGGCATAGGCTACATGCTTTGTTAGGGCAATGAAAGGAGCGGAGATGTCAAGCCCGAACCAACGGATGTCATACGAAGTTAAATCGGTTTCGTTGTATGTCAGTGTTAGTTTCCAAAAAAGATGACAAAAAACAATGCAAACGACAAAACGTATGATGTCTTGATATTGAGATAGTTGTAGTTTTATTTTGTCATTATTCATGATGATAGGGCTCGTTGTTTAAAATTGTAAATGCACGATAGAGTTGTTCTGCGAAAATTACTCTTACCAATTGGTGTGAAAATGTCATTTTCGACAGCGACAATTGCTCGTTTGCACGGTTGTAAACCGCTTTTGAGAAACCATAGGCACCACCGATAACGAATGTTAAACGTTTGGAAACGCCGGTTTGTTTGCGTTCGAGCCATGCAGAAAACTCGCGTGAGGAGAAAGTTTGCCCTTTGTCGTCGAGCAATACGACCGTATCGCCGTTTTGAATCGTTTTCAGAATGAGTTCACCCTCTTTCTCTTTGATTTCGTTTTCAGAAAGATTTTTTGCATTTCGTAGGTCGGGAATTACTTCTGTTGTAAATGGCGCATAATGTTTCAAACGCCCTTCGTAATCGTTAAAAAGTTCGATTAAAGGAGATGTGACTGTTTTCCCGACAAGTATCAAAAGAATTTTCATGAATTAAAAATGCCAGTATTTTTACGAAAAGAACTACCTTTGTTTGCTGAAAAAACGAGGATATTTTTGTTTGTGCAAATATCGTGTTTTTCTGATATTAAAAAAACGGCTTTAATATTTTTAAGAAATAATGAACGAAAATTTAGATGAATTAATCAAACTTTGGTTTGCGGAGGATATTGGTGACGGCGACCATACAACCCTTTCGTGCATTCCTGATACGGCGATGGGAAAATCGCAATTGATTGTAAAAGAAGACGGTATAATTGCAGGTATTGAAGTGGCAAAACGAATATTTGCGGCTTTTGATTCGACGCTTCGTATGACTCAATTTCTACATGACGGAGATGAGGTACATGTGGGCGATGTGGCTTTTGTCGTAGAAGGGAAAATACAATCTCTTTTACAGACGGAGCGTTTGATGCTTAACATTATGCAGCGAATGAGCGGTGTTGCTACTACAACTCGTCGTTATGTAAAACTGCTGGAAGGTACAAAATGTCGTGTGCTCGATACGCGCAAAACTACACCGGGGCTTCGCCTGCTTGAAAAGGAAGCCGTGAAAATTGGTGGTGGAACGAATCATCGTATAGGTTTGTTCGATATGATTTTGCTGAAAGATAATCATGTCGATTTTGCGGGCGGAATTGCAAACGCAATTTCCCGTGCAAAACAATATTGTACGACGAAAGGTAAGCATTTGAAAATAGAAATTGAGGTACGCAATTTTGCCGAACTCGAAGAGGTTTTGCAGGTTGGTGGAGTGGATAGAATTATGCTTGACAATTTCTCTCCGGAGAATACACGCAAGGCTGTAACGATGATTGCTGGACGTTATGAAACCGAGTCCTCGGGAGGAATCACGATTGACACTTTACGCACTTACGCCGAATGTGGTGTCGATTTTATTTCTGTAGGTGCTTTAACGCATTCGGTTAAAAGTCTTGATATGAGTTTTAAGGCTGTTGAGTAGCATTGTATAAACATAGTAAAATAAAAAAGCAGAAACATCGTTTCTGCTTTTTTATTGAGCCTCTTGTCGGATTCGAACCAACGACCCCGAGATTACAAATCACGTGCTC
>SAMEA3663036__coassemble_803_pt1 | contig 13118 bp, 7 predicted proteins | sample SAMEA3663036__metabat2_low_PE_036 | metagenome-assembled genome bin SAMEA3663036 (sample SAMEA3663036) | pig gut metagenome | biome: pig gut; feature: pig-associated habitat; material: faeces | place: France | collected 2012 | reverse complement strand
GATTTGATATTTTCCGTATTTATATTCATGTCTATATATTTTTTGTACACCGCAAAGATACAAACAGAAATAGTACTATGCAATACAAAGTACTATTTTTTATTGTTTTTTTAATAAAAAAAGCCTTGAACATTAAAATTCAAGGCTTTATCATCTTATTTAATTATAAAAATTTCCCTTTTACTCGCGTTTCTTCAATTCTTCAAAGATTTTTTGCTCTAATTCGGCTGTCAATTCCGGATTATCGGCAATCAAACTCTTGGTAGCTTCTCGTCCTTGAGCCAATTTTGTTTCCCCATAGCTAAACCACGAACCACTTTTCTTAATGATTCCCGACTCAACGCCCAAATCGATTATCTCTCCTATGCGCGAAACACCTTCGCCGAACATAATGTCAAACTCCGCTTTACGAAAAGGAGGCGCCACTTTATTCTTCACTACTTTTACACGAGTTTGGTTTCCAATTACCTCATCACCTTCTTTTATTTGCCCTATCCGACGAATATCCAAACGCACGGAAGCATAAAATTTCAACGCATTACCTCCGGTTGTCGTTTCCGGATTTCCGAACATTACACCTATTTTTTCTCTCAACTGATTGATAAAAATACATGTTGTGTTGGTTTTATTGATATTGGCAGTCAGTTTCCTCAACGCCTGCGACATCAAGCGGGCTTGCAAGCCCATTTTAGAGTCTCCCATATCACCTTCCAATTCTGCTTTCGGAGTCAAGGCTGCTACCGAGTCGATGACTACAATATCTACTGCCGAAGAGCGTATCAACTGGTCTGCCACCTCCAAAGCCTGCTCTCCGCTGTCGGGTTGCGAAATCAGCAAATTATCAATATCCACACCTAACTTCGCGGCATAGAAACGGTCGAAAGCATGTTCAGCATCAATAATAGCAGCTATACCTCCTGCTTTTTGAGCCTCCGCAATAGCATGTATTGCCAAAGTGGTTTTTCCTGACGACTCCGGACCATAAATTTCGATAACACGTCCACGCGGATAGCCACCCACTCCCAACGCCAAATTCAATCCTAATGAACCTGTCGGTATCACAGCCACATTTTCTTCCACATGGTCGCCCATTTTCATAATTGTACCCTTGCCATGGTCTTTCTCGATTTTATCCATAGCCAACTTTAGGGCTTTCAGTTTTTCTTCTGATGGTTTCTTAATATTTTCTGCCATAACGATATATTTTTATGATGATTCAAATATATATAAAAAATGTTTTCAATTTTAATTTCGTCCCGATTCTACAAGTAAATTTTTTAACATTAAGTTGAATGTATTCTCTTTCAATAAGGTTTCCAAATTTACCGACATTCGGTAACACCAATAATGATGCGGATTGGCAGGATTGTTTATACGTTCCTTTGTTGGATTTTCCGTTACAAAGTTCTTTTTCAATGCCAAAAAGTCCTGCAACGGGAGTATCGTCAGCATACTATTGGCCGAAAATACGTTTTTCAATACACATTGTACAATTTCCGGATTACAAAAATCGGGAGCTGTTCCTGTTTTATTTAGAACAGAATTATAGTAATGCTGTGTTTTTCCAAGGTTTTCCTGCCACCATTCCCGCAAAGTTGAGGTGTCGTGCGTACCTGTCGTGTAAACCGACAAATAAGGTGTCCGACTTGATACGACAAATTCCAAGTCCATCTGCTTGGGCATACGTTGCACTTCAAGGGTCAAAATCCGTAATAGGTTCATCACATCGGGAACACAAGTCGGAATCATTCCCAAGTCTTCGCCGCAAACCAACATCTCATTTGTATTTAGAAGTGATGGAAGCTTTAAAAGAGCCTGTTTTTTCCAAAATTCATTATGCCTTACATAAAAATAATCGTCGTGTATCATACGGAAACACTCCTGCTGTTCTTCTGTCAAGCACTTAAACGATTCCGTATCAAAAGGCATTATCCGCGGATGATAGGCGTTTGAACATTCCCTGTCTTTTATAAAAAGCACATTCGTATAAACATCGAGTAACTTTCGTTGTTTTTCGGGTGAAACAAGATGCGGATATTGCTTAAAATAGTTGATTAAACGATTCTGTGTCGCAAATTTTGATTTAAAAATGAAAACATCGCCTTGGTGGTCAAAAAAAGTGTCGGCAAGTGAATGCGCATCCTCTCCAAAAGTGTCTGTCAAGCGGTGCTTTGTAATAAAAGGACAAAACATTCTTTCCGAAAGAAAGAGTCCTTTTTGTTTTATTTCTTCTTGCGACAGAGGCAATGCCGGATTGAAGTAGCCCAAAATTCCATCTGACGAATCAATCGGAATCGACCAAATTCTAAAAAATCCCAATATATGGTCGATACGATAGGCATCGAAATACTCCGCCATATTTCTAAATCTGCTTTTCCACCAATCGAAACCGTTACTTTTCATCTTTTCCCAATTGTAGGTAGGGAATCCCCAATTTTGTCCGTTTATCGAAAAATCGTCAGGAGGAGCGCCTGCTTGTGCATCTAAATGAAACAAAGACGGATTCATCCATGCATCTACACTATCAGCACTAATGCCTATCGGCAAGTCGCCCTTCAATGCGATTCCTTTTTGAGTAGCATAAGCATGAGCTTCTTTGAGTTGTTTATCTGCATAATACTGCACAAAACAATAGTATCCGACACGTTTTTCGTTTCGAGCAACATAGTCGTTTATTTTCGACAACGAGTATGCGGAATATTCTTTCCAAAAGTTGAAATCTGTAGTTCGGTACTCATCTCGCAAACAAGAATATACCGCATAAGGCAACAACCAATGTCTGTTTTTCTGAAGGAATTTCTTATATGCGGCAGAGCGAAACAAATCCCTTGCATCCTGCTCGTAAACTAACTTTAAATAAGCTGTTTTCAATGCAAAAACCTCTGAATACGATACATCAGTCTTTTCATTGAGCTGAAGTCCCCGCCTCTCAAACATTTTCTGTCGGGCTATATCATTCAATGTCCCGATTTTTTTTACGTCAAGCAAAATAGGATGCAATGCGTATATCGAAACTGCTCTATAAGGATAAGAATCGGCATTAGTGCCCTTGTTTGTTGTATCATTTACAGGTAAAATCTGAATAAATTTCAAACCGATATTTGAAGCCCAATCAGCTAAAAGATGCAAATCGGTGTAAGTTCCAATTCCCCAATCGGATGCCGACCTTAAAGAAAAAACAGGTATGGCAACACCGGCTCCTTTCCAATGAAAATTGTGTTTAAAAATCAGGTTTAACACCGAAGAAGTACCTGTTTTTAATCGGAAATCAGAAATCCGATTGTTTCCATCTTCCCAAAGAACAATATTCTTGAATTCATCGACAATTATAAACTTATATTCGACAACACCTTGAGGTTCAACGGCTATACTCCACCAACCGTTTCCCAAGTAATTCATCGGCAAATAGTTGTTATGCATCCAACCTCCGAGAGCAGATGAGGAGCCAAGAATTCCTACCGAATATTTTTTCTCCACAAAAGGAACATACACTTGCAAAAGCCATTGGTTTGCAACCGTTTTTTGCACTTTTTTATGGGGGAAAAAACAATTCTGAAAAGGCAAAGTCTGAAATACATTGCTTTCTTCAACAAAATCATCGTAAATCTCTACATGCTCATTCTGAGTATTTAAAGCGAGATGTCGTTTCAACTTACTTTCGGCCAGAAGTTGTCCGTCTTCATATTTGAGAACATAAGAATAGGAAATGCGTTCTCTCTTTTGCAAATCAACAGTCAATTTCCACTGACTATCAGAGAAATATTTCATCGGTATTGCTTCGTCAGCAAGAAGCAAATAGGCGTTTTCTCCCCATCGGGTATTGCAATGCAAATAAAAAGTTAGATGCATTATTGTAATCGCTTTAATTGGAAAAGTATATTATCAACAGAAGCCGGTTCTTGTTTGAAACCGCTGTTATCCCGCTGAAGAAAAACAAGAATAGAATCCGATTGGTAATATCCGTTCAATGCGGAATCTATATCTTGTGCTACCACGAAAACAGAGTCTATGGTATAACCTCCGTCCAAGGATTCTATGCCAAAAGTTCCATTCGTATCAGTCAGCGTTTTGGCAAAAGAACCTAAATTTTTATTGCGTAAACTAACTTGGATATTCGCTATCGCTTTGTTCGTTTCTGATTCGACAACTCTACCGGAAATTCTGAAATCGGCATAATCTATCTCCTTGTTGATGTCGCAAGAAGCAAACATACTAAAACACAATATAATACTAATTATCTTCTTCATCTTGTTCTTTCACAGTCGATTTCAATGCATCGGAGATAAGTTTTTTTAATGCCAAAGTCCGCTCTTGGAGTGCATTTCGTTTTTCTGGTTTATACATATTTCCATATTTTGTTTTTACCAAATCGAAATGCATATCATCAAGGTTAGCGGCATTTCCTGTAATACGCAATGCCAAACGAATAGGAGCAAGCGTTTCGATATGAGCATTATAGTTCTGACTTAAATCGTACCGTCCACCTACTACGGCCGAATACTTGTCCATCGACATCACAAAAGGATAGAGATCGACCTCGTTGCGAAACACCGTAGCCTCTACGCTGATGCTATCAACTAAATTCTTTGTTTTTCTATTGAAAAGCAATGGTTTGGCTATCTTCGCAAAGGTTTCACTATCCAACAAGACAAGATTTTTACCCTCAATTGCAGCTGCTCCACGAAGCGTGGACATTTTCAAATCGTAGTTCGACTTCATATAAGTTTCAGCTGCAAGATGAAATTCGGCTCTGCCTTCAAACGATTTCAACATCGGTATGATGGTATCAATATCGGGTATCATATCTATAAGTTGCTTAATATCAATATTAAGCAGATGAAAATCAAGTCCTGCAAAAAGATGATTACGACGGTCGGAGCGATATAATGCCGTTAGTTGCATATTTGCAGCATCGCACGTGAATCCCATCTGTTCAAGAACCGCTACCCCATCTTTTATCATTATTTTTCCACCCAAATTTTCTGCTACAATATCGTCAAATACGGCTTTCTTTATTTTTGTGTTTAACGTCAAATCAATTCTTTTTGGTACCATAAAAGGATTGGCCTCTTCTGTCGTTTCCGAGGCATTTTCCGCCAACTCGTCCGCCTCATTTTCTTCGTCCTCGCCTCCAAAACCATTCACTATGTCAAGCAATTGGTTAATATTCGTCTTTTCAGAAACAAAGTTGAACTCACCCACCAAATCACCTTTTTTACGCATAAACTTGCGTATATTCGTCGCATTGCCACTGAGCTTGAAATCAGAGTCGGCAATAACGATTCGGCTGTCGTCGATATGCAAATCGCGTGGTGTAAGGTTGAACTTTATCAAAGGTATCTGTATTGCGTGTGCTAATCCGGCCATTTTTACGGCCCCGTTATTAAAATCTATATCAAAGGTCGGATTCCATTTCAAATAAAGATTATCTTGTTTTTCGTTATAGGTTGTAGATGCCTTTATTTTTACATAATCGGTCTTTACATCTAAAAAACTTCCCATTGCTGCCACCAACGATTCGCTGCTGTACTCCAACTTTATGTGCGGATTCTTTTTGTTTCGTTGCGAAGGAGAAAGCGACACCTCTCCATTCGGTTTTAGCACATCTGCCGTGATAGTATCCATTTTTGCTTGAAGCCGTTTCATATCAAACAAACACGCAACAGAAGGTAATACCGTTGTGTCCATAATATTTGAAACACCCAATACCAAATCTACAGCATCAATTTTTGCAGCTATCGTTTCAATCATCTCAAAATCGATGGCAGATGCCTCAATGTTAGCCGCAATCAACTCATTAGTTCCCTTATTTTTACGATTACTTGGCAATGCAAATGAGAGTTTCAAATCCGGCGATTTCAGCAACATACTATCCTCGTACACCACATCAACTCCCGTAAACGCCAAATTGCCGGAAGCACGAATTTTGTTTAGGTTTAAATTCAAAACATCGTCAAGAGCAAAACGTGCATTAACATTAGCCTTTGTACGTCCTTCCATACGCACGTTCATGTCCGCCAACAGCGGTTTTAATTCCGGCAAATTTACGTCTCCTTTCAGATTCAGGTTGCAGCGTATAGCCCCAAGCAAGTCGTTGACGACACCCGAAACCTGCAAACGGGAAGTTCCCGTTTTTGCCGAAAGATTCGTGATAGTTGCCGATGATACAGAGTCTTTGTTCAAATCCAAATCGGCAGACATATCGGCAAAGACCTCTCTCAAACGATAAGGAATTCCTTCATAAGCAAATTTCCCATTCTCAAACAACAGATTTGCAGCGACTTTCGGCCAAACTGAATCATTGTAAACTCCCGTTACATTACCGCTTAAATGTAGATCGCCATCAACATCGATGCCATCTAACAACGAAACGTACTCTTTCGGTATTAGACTTAAAACCTCGGATACGACCCATTTATTCGTTGCAAAATCGACGTTCATGGCAATATCGCTGTTCGGGGAATAACTTGCCGTACCATTCAACCCGACTTCGTGATTCTCAAGCGATATTTTTGCTTTATTCAATTCCAACGAAAGTGCATCTATTGAAGCCGAAAGCGGTATGTCAAATGATATTTTTCTATTTACCAACAGCTCCGATTCACCCATTTTGAGCGAAGCATCAGGCAAATTCAGTACTAATTTCCCATCTACGATATTGTTTGATTTAGCAGCATTCACATCAAGGTTCAAATCAGCAACATCAGCCACAACGGGTTGTTCGCCCGCCATAGTAGCCGACAAGCGTTTTATGTTTGCTCGCAGTGCCGCTTTCCCGTCGAATACGTCGGAGAGTTGCGCTTTTATCGAACAATCTGAATGTTCGACTTTTGCCGATAAACCTTGTTGTAAATCGTTGTATGTTGCCGTAAGGTTCTCTATTTGTACCGCATCAAGTGCTATGACATCAAACGGATTCACAAAAGCCGAAGTGTCTTCTTCCTCCGAAGGCGGAAATATGTTGTAATTAGTATTTCCACACGTATCGACAAATACATTTACTATCGTATTTTTCAGATAAAAAGCATTGAGTTGTACTTCGTTTTTCGTCAAAAAAGCCCATGCATCAACCGTTGCCACAAGTTTATCGACAAAAGCTAAAGTGTCGTTTGCTCCCTGCATCGGATTTTTCAGGCAGACCTCATTCAGCTCCAATCCGAATTGCGGGAACGTACTAAAAAAGGTTAATTCCGCCTTATCAACCCCGGTCTGGCAGGTAACAAATTCAGGCAAGGCTTTTCGTACAATCGGCGTAAGCCTTTCAGGAGTGAACACCAAATAAATTGCTACCGAAGCCACAATCAGCACCACGCCGACAAGAGTAGCCAACGTAATTCCCGTTATTTTCAATGCTTTTTTCATACGGTTTTTAATTTACTTTTGAAAACGAATAAGTATTACCGAAATCATCTTTATAAGTCAGCATTCCGGTTGTCAACTCAACAATAGTATAGACTTTCGGCACGCCGTATTCGTCTGTGGTTTCAATTTTGTGAGTCAAGGTCAAATCGCTTTTTATCAATGTCCATTTAAACTCTTGAGCCTCGGCTTCCGTTACATCGTCATAAGTATCCCATGTAACGCCCGTACCTCCTTCGTCGTAACGATAATATTCCAAACCCTTTTGGGTGTCGTCGTTTTGTGGCGACGGACGCATCCATTTCCCAATCAACATCGATTCTTCGTAATCAATTTCTTCTTTCACACACGACGAAAACAATGGAATCAATAGCAAAACTGAAACCACATAAGGAAATAACTTTTTCATAATATTTCATTAAATGTATTAAGTTCACAAATTTACAAAAAGCCGACTTTTCTATCACAAATCATTTTATAAAGTTATAAACAATAACAAAAAAAGCGGACTAATCCGCTTTTTCTTGAGAATTTTGCGATAAAAAATTATCCGCCGCATTTGGAGTATCCGCAATTGGTACAGATAAAGCAACCCTCTTTTACCACAATGGTTTCCTGATGGCACTCTGGACAAACCTGTCCTTGCATTTTTGTTCCATCGGGGATATAACGTTTCAATGCTCGTTCTACACCCGACTTCCAATTGTTGATAGTTTCGCTATCGAGTTGCAATCCCGAAACAAGTTTCACAACTTGGTCGATAGGCATACCATAACGCAACACTCCCGATATAAGTTTTGCATAGTTCCAATATTCAGGGTCGAATTTCCCATTCAAACCTTCGACGGTAATCTTAAAACCTCGCTTATTGACAAACTGAAAATCATAATGCTTATTGCCATCTTCGTCAATGTTCTTTATTATCTTACCCGTCGTTACGTTTTTAGGTAACATGATACCTTCTTCGTCGTCATTCAATCCCGTAAAAATTTCATAAGGGCGTCCCTCTTTCAAGCCAATAAAGGCTATCCATTTCTCTTTTTTGTTTTGGAATCGCACAACATCGCAATCCAATTCTTTGGGACGTTCCAAATGCTCTGTAGAGTAACAAACACAACGTTTTTCTTCCTTCTTCTCATCTTTTTTGGCAGAAACCAACACACCCGATCGGCATCCATCACGATAAACAGTTACCCCCTTGCATCCCGATTTCCACGCTTCCATATAAAGTTCGGCAACCAATTCTTCTGTTGCAGTAGAAGGGAGATTGATGGTTACGCTAATTGAGTGATCAACCCACTTTTGAATACGTCCTTGCATACGCACTTTCATTACCCAATCAACATCGTTTGCAGTAGCTTTGTAGTAAGGCGATTTTTGTATCAGTTCATCGAGTTCTTCTTGTGTATATTGTTTCGACGGATTATAGCCGTTGGCTTCCATCCAAGTAACAAATTTATGATGGAATACGATGTACTCTTCAAACGAATCGCCGTTTTGATCGACATAATCTACGCGCACATTCACGTCGTTCGGATTTACTTTGCGGCGACGTTTGTAAACTACCAAAAACACCGGTTCGATGCCCGAAGTAGTTTGTGTCATGATGCTTGTAGTACCCGTAGGAGCGATTGTCAGACAAGCGATATTCCGACGACCATATTTTTTCATTTCTTCGTACAACTGCTCGTCTTTCGCTTTCAAACGATTGATGAATGGGTTGTTTTTCTCGCGTTCGGCATCGAAAATTTTGAATGCTCCGCGTTCTTTTGCCATATTTACCGACGAACGATATGCCTCCAACGCGATTGTTTGATGCACCTGCTCTGCAAAGTCGATTGCCTCTTCCGTACCATAACGCAACCCTAAAGCAGCCAACATATCACCCTCGGCGGTGATACCTACACCTGTACGACGACCATTTTCCGACTTTTCTTTTATTTTCACCCACAATTCATGCTCCGTATGCTTAATGGCTTCGTCTTCGGGGTCGGATTGTATTTTCTCCAAAATACGGTCAATCTTTTCCAACTCCAAGTCAATAATATCGTCCATGATACGTTGTGCCAACTGCACATGTTTACGGAACAAATCGAAATTGAACGTCGCTTTCGGTGTAAACGGATTTTCTACATACGAATAAAGATTGATAGCCAGCAAACGACAACTATCGTATGGACAAAGCGGAATTTCGCCGCAAGGATTTGTCGAAACGGTTTTGTAACCCAAATCGGCATAACAATCGGGGACAGATTCTCTGATGATCGTATCCCAAAACAATACCCCCGGTTCAGCCGATTTCCACGCATTATGGATAATCTTTTTCCACAGTTTTTTTGCATCGATTTCTTTTTTATAAGTCGGGGTTTCCACATCAATAGGATATTGCTGTGTATAAGGCGTTCCGTTAATGGCTGCCTGCATAAAATCGTCGTGCAACTTAACCGATATGTTAGCACCCGTAATTTTCCCCTGCTCCAATTTTGCATCGATAAACTTCTCGGAATCAGGATGTTTTACCGAAACCGACAACATCAGCGCACCACGGCGACCACCCTGTGCCACCTCGCGTGTCGAATTGGAATAGCGTTCCATAAAAGGCACAATACCCGTCGAGGTCAATGCGGAATTTTTAACAGGCGAACCCTCGGGACGAATATGCGACAAATCGTGCCCTACACCTCCACGACGTTTCATGAGTTGCACCTGCTCTTCGTCCAATTTAATGATACCGCCATAAGAGTCTGCATTCGATGTAAAACCTATCACAAAGCAGTTTGAAAGCGATGCCACTTGATAGTGATTGCCGATACCGGTCATCGGACTTCCTTGCGGAACAATGTATTTGAAATGATCAAACAAATCGAACAACTCTTGTGCCGACAACGGATTTTTGTAGTTTTTCTCGATTCGGGCTATTTCGTTTGCCAAACGCCAATGCATATCTCTCGGTGTTTTTTCATACAAATGACCATCCGAGTCTTTTAACGCATACTTATTCACCCAAACCTGAGCCGCAAGCTGATCGCCGTTAAAATAGTCCAACGAAGCTGCCAATGCTTCTTCTTCCGTGTAAGTTTTATTTTCCACTTTTCTTGATTTTTTATGATTAATCTTTATCTATATAATAATTTTATTTATTTCAAAAAAGCAAAAAGTTTTCCATTTTTAAAACTAAAATAACTCAAAATCAGCATTTTAATCAAAAACAAAAACAAAAAAGTTTTCCAAAAGATTGGATTACAAAATTCAAAAAAAGAATTTTATTGAACAAGAATTATTAAATAAAGTTTTCAACAAGTAAAAAAAGAATAAAAATTCACATACTGCGTTGTTGCTGTTTCTGTGTTGATGAAGAATAATATTTTTCAAGCAAATATTGTCTATTCGCAAAAAAATATCGGCTTATTATTTTTTAATTCGTTTTATTTCTTATTATTGCATTCAAGAAAATACACACACTTATGTTTACACAAAAAGATTTGGAACAGATTGCTTCGAAAGGGATTTCGTCGGAGCAACTGAACGAAAATTTAGATGCGTTCAAAAATGGGTTTAAACCGCTGTGCATTAAGGACATTGCCACTACCGAAAACGGCATTATCTACACGATGAGCGAAAAAGAAAAACAAGCTTACATCAATGAATGGAAAAATTTTCTGAAAACAAAATCGAAAATCGTGAAATTCGTACCCGCTTCGGGCGCTGCAAGCAGAATGTTCAAATTCGTTTTTGAATTTCTGCACGGAGATGCCGAAAAACCCGTTACTTCCGACGAGAATATCTTTTTCGGACACATCGACCGATTCGCTTTTTACGAAGATTTAAACGAAGCGTGTTTAAGAAATTGCAACCATACCGTCGACGATTTGATGAAAAGCGACAATTACAAACTCATTGTAAAAAACCTGCTTGAAAAACAAGGACTTAACTATGGACAACTGCCAAAAGGGCTTCTGAAATTCCACTCTTATCCCGACGAAAAGCGGACTCCTTTTCACGAACACCTGCTCGAAGGCGCCCTTTACACAAGCAACTACAAAGGCGAGGTAAATCTGCATTTCACGGTATCGGCAGAGCATGTAAAACTATTCCGTTTTTTAACCAAAATAGATGTCCCGAAATACGAACAGCGTTACAACATCAAATTCAACATCGACTTTTCGGAGCAAAAACCATCTACGGACACCTTGGCTGTGGACGAGGAGAACCGACCTTTTCGCGAAGCGGACGGCAGTTTGCTGTTCCGACCGGGCGGGCATGGCGCTTTGATTGAAAATCTTAACGACATCGACGCCGATGTTATTTTTATAAAAAACATCGACAACGTGGTGCCCGACCGACTGAAATCGCCCACGGTAGATTACAAGAAAGCGCTTGCCGGACTTCTGATACAATGTCAAAAACAGATTTTCGGCTACCTGACGGCTTTGGAGCAAAAAGAAGCGTCAGACGAATTGCTCAATGCCATACAAGAGTTCTGTGCAAAGAGACTCAATATCCGAAACGAACACCTTGCCACCCTCTCGCGTGAAGAACGCATCGACTATTTCTGCAGAAAACTCAATCGCCCTATCCGCGTTTGCGGTATGGTACGCAATACGGGCGAGCCCGGCGGAGGTCCGTTCCTCGTACTGAACACCGATGGCACTTGTTCGCCTCAAATACTCGAAAGTTCGCAGATAGACCAAACCGCCCCCGAACAGAAAGATTTGATGAGAAAATCCACCCATTTCAATCCTGTTGATTTGGTGTGTGCCACACGCAACTACAAAGGCGAAAAGTTCGACTTAAAACAATACGTAGATAAAAATGCTGGCTTTATCTCCTCTAAATCGAAAAACGGCCGCTCGCTTAAAGCACTCGAACTGCCCGGACTATGGAATGGTGCCATGAGCGACTGGAACACCATTTTTGTAGAAGTGCCGATAGAGACGTTCAATCCCGTAAAAACCGTGAACGACCTCTTGCGGGAACAACACCAATAAATCAAAAAAAAATCCTACTCAACAGAGTAGGATTTTTTTACATGATATACGCTACGAATGTGTATTTTTAGATATTTTCAATAAGATTTTTTGTTATTACACCATCTATTTCTGTGATAAATTCTATTGCATAAGGACGTTTAGAATTTCCTTTATATAATAATTTTCTGTAAGAATTTACTTTTTTGCCTTGTTTTAAAGCCTCTTCTTCGACTATTTCTAATTTGCGCCATAACCCATGCTGATTTAAATCAGAATTCATTGGAATTTGATTTATCAATTCATTAGGTCCTCCTGTTGCATTTGCAAATAAATGACCTCCATCATCTAATCCCTTTCTTCCTTCCAATTTATCAACTACCATTTTTTGAACATTAGAGTTACGTTGTGGATTTCTTCTTCCTCCTAAATTCTGAAAAGCCTTTGTTCTGTCAGCAGAACAAGAGACTACGCGTCCCAATTTATCCGTTTGATATTCAAAAACATCATCTACTACATATTTTGAATTTGGCATCAAATGATTTAAAAATTCATTAACTGGACCATTATCAATTAAACTTCCTGCTTTCCCAATAATTGTATTCCCATTTTTTCGAATAACAGAGGTAGGAAAATCCTTTGAGACAAACTCAAGACCTTCTTTCGTTGAATTCACAACAATACCATCTGCAAAATCTTTACTAATATATTTTTGGAATTGTTCATATAACTCTTTAATAACAACATCCGATGAAACAATTTCTTTTATACCTCTTTCTACACCTATTTCTG
>SAMEA3663036__coassemble_791_pt1 | contig 13302 bp, 9 predicted proteins | sample SAMEA3663036__metabat2_low_PE_036 | metagenome-assembled genome bin SAMEA3663036 (sample SAMEA3663036) | pig gut metagenome | biome: pig gut; feature: pig-associated habitat; material: faeces | place: France | collected 2012 | reverse complement strand
GGCATCGACCTCCGCCTCGGTGAACGGTATCCAATGATTTACACCCTGTTCACAACTGATGCGATTTTGCCCATGAAACAATGTAAACGCCAAACAATCCGACTGAAACTCCCTGTCCGTTTTCCAACCGTCATTCGGATACAAAAATTGGTCGCGGTCGTTCAACCATGTAGCAGGGACACTTTTACGGAGCGCAAAATAAATACTTGCTAAAAGTAAGTTATTTGAAGTGATTAAAAATTGTCCAGCGGCTTTATTATACACCATTGATTCCTGTACAATTTGCACAATATTTTGATTCTGAAAATCATTTCCCTTAAAAGGAAATTTGCCAATAATAAAATCTTTATTTTTTATTCCTCTATATGGTTTAATCCATTCGTTCATATATTGAGCAGAGTCATATGCACAAAAAGTTTTTGTTTGCACAAAATTTCCATTTTTATCATAGACATCAGAAATAATATCAGAAAAATGTTCCTTTTTAGCGGTATTCCATACCATAAAGCCTATTGGAAATTTACCTGTAACATTATCAAACGTAGCAGCAGGAACGACAAACATTTTCTCGAGTTTGGCCAAGAAGAATTTTCGGAAATCTACAAAATGAGGTCCTTGCAGAATTTTCAACTTTGAAAATTCTGCAAGGACGCAACCTGAGATTTCGTGATATATTCGTGTAAAAAATTGTGCGAACAATTCTGCGTTTCCTTGGCCTAATAAATTAGCATACTTTTTATTTATTGCGGATTGTTCCACTGCATTTTTGGCTTCTCCTCTACTTAACGTTCTCACATCACTTGCCTCTGCATAAGGCGGATTGATGTAAATGACTAATTTTTTGCGTTTTTCAGGGTCGTTTATAATCTCCTGCAAGGGTTGTGGTAATTTGGAGAAATCGTCATTGAGAAAATCGAACCGGAATACGTGCGAATCGAGCAGATTGGCACCATTTTTTATGCGGTCGCGCATCACGTCCACATCGGCTTGGTCGAGTGTCGACGCCCAAATGTTGTATTTGTTGGTAAGCCCTGCAAGCAGATTGCCCGTACCCGCACAGCAGTCCCACACATAGTATTCGTCCTGCCAATTTTCGCCCAGCACATCGGCAATGTATTGTTGCGAAAGTTCCACCCAGATTTGCGGCGTAAAAAACGAGCCTTTGCGCTCACGCACGTCCTGCGGTACAAGCAAATCGCGACGCTCCACAATGTAGTCCCAATATTCGCGTTTGGGCGGTCGGTTGTAGCGATTCCAAAATTGCGTATGTGCCTTTTGTTTGTCGGAAAATTGTGCTTCTTGATTAAGAAAAAATCCCATTTCGTCCACACGACGATCGAGTTCGTAATGGTCGTCGCGCAACAAAACATAGAGTTTTTCTTTCAACGTAACGTTATGCTCGCTCAAAATGTCCGCAAGGTAAAAATCGGCGTCGATAACACCATTCTTTTTTGCCACTTCCCAATTTACAGAAATGGTAGGCTTTACTTCCAGCAACCATTTATTGTAGATGTTTGTGAAGTTGTTTTTGTTGATGCGAATTTTTGAAACGCTTGATTTTCCGACTATAAAATTCTGTTTGATAAAACGGTACAACTCCTTATCGTCGCCACCAAAACGATAAATATATGTATTTGCCTCAAGCGTGGCTTTCACGGTTTCGTACACCTGCTGAAACTCTTTCGTTTCGTGGTCGCTGGGCGTAACATTCCAATTAAAGTCGTTTTGATAGAACACATCAAGCACGGCATTATATTGAATAAATGCTATTTTTTCGGCATCGAATGCGCCAAGAAAAGCAGGTGGCAAAAACTTATCGAACGTGCGTGCCTTGCCAATAGTCAAAATGAGTTGAACGAGCGAGGCATAAATATCGGCTCTGTTACCTTTTTTTGCCTCCGCCCACAACAACGATTCCTGCTCAAAAAGTTCGTTTCTATCTGTCGGTACGGCAATGCAAAAATCGACATTACCAATAATTTTGGTAGTATCGTACTCTGCAAAAAAATCAGTGGCAACTTTATTTTTCAGTTCCTCTTCGCGAATATTTAAGTCGTAAGCCATTGTTATTCCGTGTTTATCGTTTTTCTACAAAAATGCGGTTATTTCACAAGTTTAATGACCTCGTCGGCGATGCGGCGGGCGGAATCGTGCTGTGCCAAGGCCGAAACGTTGGCGGCGAGTTCGGCGAGTTGCGCATCGTCGTTTATCAATCGCAAAGCATTGTCTATCAATTCGTTCTGTGCATCAACATCTTTGACCAACACCGCCGCGTGTTTGTTGACCAGCGCCATGGCGTTGTGCGTTTGGTGGTCTTCGGCCACGTTGGGCGACGGCACCAGAATGCTCGGCTTGCCCAGCAGACAGAGTTCGGAAATGCTGCTTGCGCCGGCACGCGAAACGACCAAATCGGCCATGGCATACGCCAAATCCATGCGCGCCACAAAATCGGTAACAATCAATCCGTCATTGGCATACGGTTCGGCCGCCCGCCGGCAGTCGTCGATGTAAAATTTGCCCGTTTGCCACAGAATCTGGATACCGCTGTCGGCCAACTCTTTGAGGTGCGCTTTCACGCTGTTGTTGATGGTGCGCGCGCCAAGGCTTCCGCCAATGATGAGCAAGGTTTTCTTATCTGGCGAGAAGCCGAACTCCTTGCAGGCATCGGTTCGATTGCCTTGTGTCAGATTCTGACGCACGGGATTTCCCGTCAAAACGATTTTGTCGGCGGGGAAAAATCGCTCCATGCCTTCGTAAGCCACGCAGATTTTGGCAGCATCGTTTTTCAGCAGTTTATTGGTTACGCCGGCAAAACCATTCTGTTCCTGCAACAACACGGGAATGCCCATGCGTGCAGCCACTTTCATGGCAGCGCCGCTGGCATAGCCGCCCACGCCGATGGCCACATCGGGGCGAAACTCGCGAATGACACGTTTCACTTGGCGCATGCTTTTGAGCAAGTTCCACAAAATGGGGATATTGCGCAGCAGGTGTTTGCGGTCGAAGCCTTGCACGGGCAATCCGACGATTTTGTAACCTGCCGCCGGCACGCGTTCCATCTCCATACGTCCGAGCGCGCCCACAAACAGGATTTCGCAGTCGGGCTGCGCCTCGCGCAACGCATTTGCAATGCTCACGGCGGGGAAAATGTGTCCACCCGTGCCGCCGCCACTAATCAAGAATCTGAAATTCGTCGTCCTCTTTTCCATCTTTTATTTCAATTAAATTTTCGTCTTTTATCTCCTTGTTGCTCAAATTCAGAATCATACCGAAATAAGCACAAACAAATACAATTGAAGTTCCGCCTTTACTCATAAGCGGAAGCGGTTGCCCCGTAACAGGCCCGAAACTAACCGATACAGCCATATTTATAATGGCTTGAAATACAATGATAAAAGCGGAGCCGAACACCAACAAGGTAGCATAACTCGATTTTTGTTTCCAAGCAATGGCAGGAGCTCTTCCCAGCAAAAGCAGAAAAAGAAAAATCACAACCACACCTCCCACCAAGCCATATTCTTCGATAACAATGGCAAAAATAAAGTCGTTGTAAGCATTTGGCAAATAATCGCGTTCGATACTCGTCCCCGGTCCGAATTTGGCGATTCCTCCGCGTGCAATGGCACGTTGTGCATGAACCACCTGCAGGTTTTTGTCGGTAATCTGGAATTTCGTTTCGTCGTCCGACTTTACAAACTCAACAATACGGGATTCCCAAGTAGGGAAACGATGTAAAAAACCAACTACCTTTTCAACCGCTTTATTATTCGATTTCATATCGTCGGGAATCAGTTTTGAAACTCCCCAACAAAGCGTCATAAAAAGTATGATAGTTGCCAACAAAGTAAAAATTTTCCCCCAAGAGACATTACTCAAACAAAGCATTACAAAAATAACTCCGCCCAACAACAGGGCTGTCGAAAGGTTTTCAACAGCAATAAGAACGCAGGTTACGGCAAGCATTACAAGTATAACTCCGAATTGTTGCTTCGGATTGAACGAAAAAGCATAACCCCGAATACGCGAAACAATATACGCCAACATACACGACTCGGTATCAAGCATATCCGCCACGGTTATAATCAAAAAGAACTTGGCCAATTCCGACGGCTGAAACGATATAGGACCCAACTCCAAAAAACGTGCAGCATCGCCAATCCGCTCTTTGGTAAGCACATACAGCAACAATCCCCACGATCCTAACAATCCGAAATAGGAGAGTAATCGAAAAAACTTTGTTGTCGGTCGAAACCATTTGACATTCACAAAAAGGAATGTGATAATAATCCCTATTATCAAATACCGAATATGCTGCTGTATGGGCGACACATACGAAGTGGAGCGATAAGCCAAATAACTGATGGCACTAAAGACCTGCAATACCGAGAGCAGTATCAATACAACAAACACGGTCCATATAATGGTATCGCCTTTAAATATTTTTCGCAAGGGATTATTCATTGTTTCAACAAATTACAATTTTCGCACCGCCGCTTTGAATTTTTCGCCGCGGTCTTCGTAGTTTTTGAACAAATCGAAACTTGCGCAGCACGGCGACAACAACACCGTATCGCCCTCGTGCGCCACTTCGTAGGCTTTCTGCACGCACTCCTCCACCGACTTCACTTCGTACATCGGGCAGGTGCAGTGGTCGCGCCAAAAGTCGAACAGTTTTTTGTTGTCCACACCCATGAAAATGAGCGTGTGCACTTTTTCGCGCACCAGCAGTTCGATTTCGGAATAGTCGTTGCCTTTGTCGGTACCGCCAAGTATCAGCACCACAGGCGTTTTCATGCTCTGCAGCGCATACCAGCACGAATTGACGTTGGTGGCTTTCGAGTCGTTGATGTAACGCACGCCGCGCACCGAAGCCACATACTCCAACCGATGTTCCACGCCTTGGAACTCGGCCAGCGACTTGCGAATGGTTTCCTTGCGAATGTTCACAAGTTGCGCTGCCAAACCCGCCGCCATCGAATTGTAAACGTTGTGCGTGCCACGCAGCGACAACTCCTCGACAGGCATCGTCATATCGTTTTCGGGAAGCGGTGCTTTTATCGTCAAATCCTGCTCCACGACAAACGCCCGCGTCGTGTCGCTCTTTTCGAGTGCAAACGGCAGCAGTTGCGCCTTGATGTTGCGTTTCTCGATTTCGGCCTTCAGCACAGGGTCGTCGTTCCAAAAGATGAAGGCATCTTCGGGCGTCTGATTCTGCAAAATGCGAAATTTCGAGTCGATATAGTTCTGGAATTTATAGTCGTAGCGATCGAGATGGTCGGGCGTAATGTTCAGAATGACAGACACATCGGCCTTAAAATCGTACATACCGTCGAGTTGGAACGAACTGAGTTCCAACACATAGTAGTCGAAATCGCACTCGGCCACCTGCCATGCAAAACTTTTGCCCACGTTGCCCGCCAAACCGACGTTCAGGCCTTCGTTTTTCAAAATAAAATAGGTGAGCATCGTGGTTGTGGTCTTACCGTTGGAACCGGTGATACAGATTTTTTTGGCATGCGTATAGCGCGACGCGAACTCTATTTCGGAGATAATGGGCGTGCCTTGCGCGCGTAACTGTTTGACAATCGGTGCTTTTTCGGGAATGCCGGGACTTTTAACCACCTCGTCGGCATTGAGTATCAACGCCTCGGTGTGTCCGTTTTCCTCGTAAGCGAAACCACGTTTTTCGAGTTCGGCCTTATACTCCGGTTTCAGAGCGCCTTTGTCGGAGAGGAATACCTCGTAGCCCTGCTTAGCCGCCAAAATGGCCGTTCCGACACCGCTTTCGCCACCGCCAAGAATTACTAAACGTTTCATAGTTTTATTTTGTTTGATATTTTTTATCTGATTTTCAATGTCAATATAGTCAGCGCCGCCAAAATGATGGTTACAATCCAAAAACGCAGCGTGATTTTCGTTTCGTGATGCAACTCTTTCGAGCCTTGGAATTTGACCGTACACGTCGGGTCAATTTTCAGCACCTGATCCATCGACGTACGGAAATGATCGTGAATGGGCGTGCGTTTCCACAAACGTTTGTGCCGGCCACGACGTTTGTTGAACACATAATAGTTGCGTTGCAAAATCACCGACAGACTCTCGACGAGGAACACGCCGCACAAAATCGGCAGCAGCCACTCTTTGTGGATTATCACCGCCGACACCGCTATGATGCCGCCGATGGTCAGGCTGCCCGTGTCGCCCATAAAGATTTGTGCGGGGAACGAATTGTACCACAAAAATCCCACCAATGCGCCCACCAATGCGCTGAGAAAAACCACCAACTCTTCGCTGCCGGGGATGTACATCACGTCGAAATAATCCGCCCAAACGTAACTGCCCGACACATAAGCCAACACTATCAGCGCCACGCCGATGATGGCCGAATTGCCGGCCGCCATGCCGTCCATACCATCGTTCAAATTCGCGCCGTTCGACACAGCCGCCACCACCAGCACAACCATCAGCACAAAAAATGCCCAGCCTGCCCAATACTTCAGCGGTTCGCCCAGAAAACTGAACAAATCGGCGTAGTTGAAGTTGTGATTTTTGACAAACGGAATGGTTGTGCGCGTCGATTTTACGCTCGGCGATTTGTACACCACCTCCACATTGTTTTCGATGCGCGTCGTAACGGTTTCGTTCATCACCGTTGCCGGACTATAACGCAATGTCAGCCCGACGATGAGGCCAAGCGTTACCTGCGCCGCAATTTTCCACCAACCGTTCAGTCCCTCTTTGTTGTGTCTGAACGTTTTGATATAATCATCGACAAAGCCCAGCAAGCCGAGCAGCAACGTCGTGATAATCATCAGAATAAGATAAACATTTTCCAATTTGCCAACCAGCAGGCACGGCAACAGCACCGCAACGATTATCACCACGCCACCCATCGTCGGCACGCCTTTTTTCTGCGTATTGAACGGGTCAAGTTTTTCGTCGCGCTGCGTTTCAGAAATGTTGCGCCGTTTGAGCAACGCAATGAAATATTTACCAAACCAAATGGCGATAATCAACGCCAAAATGGCCGCCAACACGGCACGAAACGAGATATAGCCAAACATGCCTGCACCGGGCACATCGAACATTTTATCCAGATAATCAAACAGATAGTAGAGCATATTTTTTTTGTGTTTATTATTTAATATTCAATGCGTTGCGCACCTCTTCGTGGTCGTCAAAATGATGTTTCACGCCTTTGACGATTTGGTAATTTTCGTGTCCCTTGCCGGCCACAAGAATCACATCGCCACGTTGTGCCAACGCCGCTGCCGTTTTGATGGCTTCGCGGCGGTCGGCAATGACCAACACGTAGCGTTTTTGTTCGTCGTCGAGTCCGGCAAGCATATCGTCGAGAATGGCTTGCGGCTCCTCGTCGCGCGGATTGTCGCTGGTCAGAATCACGCGATTGCTTGCATTGACGGCTTCGCGCGCCATCATCGGGCGTTTGCCTTTGTCGCGATTGCCACCGCAGCCAACCACCGTTATCAGCGTGCCTTTGCCCAAGCGCACATCGTTGATGGTTGCCAGCACATTGGCTAACGCATCGGGCGTATGCGCATAATCGACAATGGCCGTAACACCCGACGGCGACACTATGGTTTCAAACCGTCCCGAAACAGCGTGCAGCGCGCTCAAACGGCACAAAATTTCATCTTCGTCAAAGCCCAACAACACTGCTGCACCAAACACAGCCGTCAGGTTGCTGGCGTTGAAACGCCCCACGAACGGCAACGAGATTTCGCGACCGTTCATTTCGAGCAGCATCCCTTCGAACGAACTTTCGAGGACACGCGTTTTGAAGTCGGCCAACGTGCGGATAGAATATGTTTTTTTCTGCGCGGCGCAGTTTTGCAACATCACTTCGCCATTTTTATCGTCGAGATTGGTCAGCGCGAACGCATCGCGTGGCAAATCGTCGAAAAAGCGTTTTTTGGCTTTCAGATAATTTTCCACCGTTTTGTGATAATCCATGTGGTCGCGCGTGAGATTGGTGAAAATGCCGCCGCGGAAACGCAATCCGGCAATCCGCCGCTGGTCGATGGCATGCGAACTGCACTCCATAAACGCATACTCACACCCGGCAGCAACCATTCGTGCCAACAGCGCATTCAACTCCAAGGCATCGGGTGTTGTATGAGTAGATTCTACTGCCTCGTCGTCCACATAGTTGCACACGGTCGATAACAATCCGACTTTGTAGCCGAGACTCCGAAAAAGTTGATACAGCAGCGTGGCGATAGTGGTTTTGCCGTTGGTGCCGGTTACCCCGACAAGCGTGAGTTGCTGCGACGGACGACCATAAAAATTCGACGCCATCACACCCAAGGCCTCGGCGCTGTCAGCAGTTTGAATATACACAACTCCCTCAGCACGATTTTCGGGCAAGGTTTCGCACACGACTGCCACTGCGCCCTGCTCCACCGCCTTTGCAATGAAATCGTGGCCATCGACAACCGTGCCGCGCGTAGCCACAAACACATCGCCCTGCGATACTTTTCGTGAATCGAAACAGATGTTTTTTATTGCTACATCAGCAGAGAGAGCCTCTGCTACATTTACACCTCTTAAAATATCAGAAAGATTCATAGCTCTAATTTTATTTTAAACTTAAATAAACAATATCCCCTTTTTGCGGTATCGTACCCGCCTTTATCGACTGCGAGACAACCCTACCCGTACCCGAAATACATGCCCGTACGCCGTTTTTCTCCATCAAATAAACGGCATCTTTGGCTCCCATGCCTACTACGTCGGGCACTTTACATTGCGTTATCGACAACTTTACGAAGTCGTAGTTTTTCAACCGTCTGCCAATGCTGTCGGTCCAATTTTCCGACTTTGAGGTAACGGCAAAATCCTCTAACAAGCTTTTGGTAACAACATCATTTCCTTTCTTAACCTCCGGAAATTCAAACGCTGCCGATTTGCTGCCGACAACGTCTTCAGGCAAGAGTTGTACTTTTCTGGCATAAACCTGCTCGGCAATATCTTTGAACACCGAACCACTCATTTTTCCACCCGAAGCGGCTCCTTTGTGCGGGTCGTAAATCACCACGATGCAAGAATACAAAGGCTTGTCCGCCGGGAAATAGCCGCAAAACGAAACTTGATGCGTAATAGGGTTGCCCGTACCGTAGCCGACTTGTGCGGTACCCGTTTTTCCCGCTATTTTTACATATTTCGATTGAGCAGCCTTGCCCGTACCATACTCCACCACGGCATTAAGTGCTTCTTTCACATCGTTCAAAACCGATTTTGAACAAAACTTGTCGTTTAAAACCTCCGTCGAATAAGTGGCGGTTATTTCACCATTTTTAGCAACATTCTTAACAAAAAACGGTCTGATAAAAACTCCGTTATTTGCAATAGCGTTGTAAAACGCCAACATATTGATAGGCGAAATTTGCAACTCGTAGCCAATCGACATCCACGGCAAAGTTGTGCCGTACCAATGCGACTGCGGGTCTTTCGGATGACGCACATAAGGCAATTCGTAACCCGGAATTTCAAGCCGCAAATCTTTCGAAATCCCCATTTTATAAAGTTTGTTCACATATTCGCTCGGATTTTTTCCGTACCTTTTTTCGATGATTTTCGAGATGCCGATATTCGAAGAATATGCCATAACGTCTTTCACCGTTATTTTTTTGTTTCCCCCTTGACGCCAATTGGAGTCTTTCATATCGCGGTCGTAAAAACGACAAATACCATCGTACGTATCTATCGTATCGGTCAGGCTCACCGCCCCGTCTTCCAAGGCGACAATCAACGACATCGTTTTAAACGTAGAACCCGGTTCTATGCGCAAAACAGCCCAATTGCGCCCCTCGAAATAATCGCCTTGCGAATCTTTCTGCAAATTCACACAGGCTTTTACCTCGCCGGTAGCCACTTCCATCAACACCACACAGCCATGTTTGGCATCAAAGGCCGTCATCTTATCGCGCAAAGCCTTTTCGGCTATATCCTGAATTTCCACATCAATCGTGGTAATCAAATCGAATCCGTCAATCGGCTCCACTATGTTATATACGGAAGCATAACCTGCCAAACGTTGTTTCAGGGCGACTCCGTCTTTTCCCTTCAACAACGAATCGTAGCGCATTTCAATGCCTCGTGTACCCCTGTCTTTATCGTGCGATATTTTCCCCAATGCCGCCATATAGCCAAACGGATTGCTTCGTTTTTTCATCTCTTCGCAAATCAAACCTCCTTTGCGTCCCATACGGAAAACAGGAAATTTCTTGATTTCCTGCACATCGGTATAAGACACTTTTCGCGCTATCGGATAGTAGCGAGCGCCTTGCGCAAAGGCCTTTTCCAACATTTTTTTGTATTCGGCAGCCGTATGTTTTTTTAATTTCTCCGACAAGCATATCGACAACGAATCGACCTCGTTTGCGAAATTATCGAGCAAATATTTATCGGCACGCATATCCATAAACAGATTATAATAAGGTAGCGAGCTTGCCAACAAACGCCCATCGTAAGCAAAAATATTGCCTCGGGTAGCCTCTGCCGTTACCTGCTTTGCATAATCCTCGACACCGTCGAGCCACTTATCGGCTTCCGACTGTATTTTCAGCACTTTGCCAATCACAGCCACGAAAACCAATGCCACGACAGCAAAATACAGAAAGTAAACAATATGCACTCTTTTTGAACTTCGACTCATTCTATTTTGACGGCAGGCACCGACGATACTTTCAGATTGATACTCTTTTCCTCTATCATTTTCTCGACTTCCGACTGGCGACTCAACGAAGTTAAATCGGCAGAAATGGTAAGCCAGACAAACTTTCTATCTTGCAACTCTTTTTCCAAACGCGTTATCTGGAGCATTTTTTTCTCGCATGTATAGCGATTGTCGATATACCAAAACGAAATGCCAAACACCACCAACAACAGCGGAATATACTCCAACAACACATCGACCACTTTTTGCAGATGCACGACTTTGAACACGCGTCGCTTCGTTGGAGCGCCAACCTCGGCAGCCTGCTCCGGCTGCTGTTTTTTCCTCTTTCCGAATCGCCATTTCATAACGCTACTTTTTTTCGGCCACACGCAATTTTGCACTCCGCGAACGCGGGTTGCTCGCCACCTCTTCGGGCGAAGGCGTTATCACCTTATTCGACAACATACGCAACGGAGCAATGAGATTGCCGTAAAAATCTTTTTCGGCCACACCGTCGAAATTGCCCGTTTTCATAAAGTTTTTCACCAAACGATCTTCCAACGAATGATACGAAAGCACCGACAGGCGTCCGCCCACTTTCAACACCTCTGCCGACTGCATCAGAAGTTGCTTCAAGGCATCCATCTCTTTATTTACCTCTATGCGCAGCGCCTGAAAAACGCACGCCAGTTCTTTTTTCACTTTTTCGCGCCCGAGCTGTCTGTCGAGCACCGCAAGCAAATCGCTCACCATTACGAACGATTTTTCTTCACGAGACATCACAACGGCTCTCGCTATTTTTTGCGGTTGAGCCAACTCTCCATATACACGAAAAATACGGGTCAAATCCTCTTCCGAATACCCATTCAAAACATCGGAGGCCTTGCAAGGCGCTTTTACATTCATTCGCATATCCAACTCCCCGTCCATACGGAACGAAAAGCCCCGACTTGCCACATCGAAATGATGAAACGAAACCCCCAAATCGGCCAATATGCCGTCCACCTTTTCGACATGATAATAGCGTAAAAAATTTTTCAGATACTTAAAATTGCTACGAACAAAAACGAAACGAGGGTCGTCAATCCGATTTGCGTAAGCATCCGAATCCTGATCGAACGAAAACAGCCTCCCATCGGATCCCAATCGCCGCAAAATTTCACGCGAATGCCCTCCGCCTCCAAACGTTACATCGACATACACACCATGCGGGTCGATGTTCAACCCATCGACCGTTTCCTTAAGCAATGCCGGTATGTGATAAGGCATTTCATTCATCGGAAGGTGTTTTTCTCATTTTTTCGGAAAGACGTTTGGCAAAGTCGCCCGACGAATATTTGGCATTTGCATAGTTTTCGCTGCTCCAAATGGCAATTCTATCCAACATGCCAACAAAAAGCACTTCGCTCTCCGCCTGAATAAGCTGAAGCATTTTTTTGTTCAACAGGATTCGTCCTTGCGAATCCATATCGAGCCATTCGGCATCGGCAACAAACTGCGAAAGCAACATTTGGTCTTCAAAATTCCACTCGTCGAGGTTTGCCTGAAGCTGCTCCACCTTTTTGTTCCAAACATTTTCGGGGTAAAGAATCAAACAATTCATATCGGGGTCTTTACGCACCACAAGATGCTCCCGCTCTCTCTCCGCCAACAGCTTACGATACGACGAAGGCACGAACACACGCCCTTTTGCGTCCAATTTCGCTTCAATATTTCCGATAAATGTGGCCATCGTTTTATTCAAAAAAAATTTTTGTAAAAATAGGGATAATTTTTATTTCCCCACATTTCCCCACACAAAAAGTTATCAACAAAGAAAATGCCACTTTTCACTAAAAATAAACAAGTTATCAACAATCAAGAAAAGTAGATACTTCCCTTATTTTTAAGCCATTAAGAGAAGACAGAGAAATATAGCAGTAAAGTGGGGGAAAATTTTAACAGCAAAAGCACACCAGAATGTGCGCATTATTTCTTTTCATGAAGATAATAAAATGCAGGGGCGAAAAAAATTTTCACCCCCACATTGTTTCTTGGCGGACGCACACATGGGTACGCCCTTGCCTCACTTGATTACGGTTCGACTCCATATGGGCGTACAAAGCAAGCAACGATAAGCCGCACGATTTACCGTTGCTTGTTTATTACAAAACGAAATTCGAGCAAAAGCCACTAATGCGCCGGATTGCCGTCTATTTTATTCTCAATTATTAACTATTACCGCGCGGACGGATCTACCACTACAACGAGGAGCACTTCCACTTATAAAAATATTATCAACTTGGCAATCCATGCTAAACGCATAATATTGAATTGCAGGGCGAAGTGTCCGCGACCAATAAGCACCATCTTTCGCTTGAGGTAAAAAAATACTATTACCATTAGGACCTGTAACACGATAGCAATACGTCCCATGAAGTTCTATTGAAGTCCATGTGCAGTTGTTACACAATTCCAGCAATTCGGCATGAGCAGGCATACGCCATGCACCGCCCCAATTGGCACGAGCAGCATCGTCGGCGAGTTCGAGCACGGTTTTGTTATCCACGGTGCCATAATCGCTATCTGTGTTGTATTTGGTCAAAGTAGATTCGCTTCCATTGCACCACTTGTAGGTACTC
>SAMEA3663036__coassemble_788_pt1 | contig 13315 bp, 7 predicted proteins | sample SAMEA3663036__metabat2_low_PE_036 | metagenome-assembled genome bin SAMEA3663036 (sample SAMEA3663036) | pig gut metagenome | biome: pig gut; feature: pig-associated habitat; material: faeces | place: France | collected 2012 | reverse complement strand
GTAATGGAAGGCTGATTTTGTAGGAAATTTTTTCGTTGCTGATGCCGTACTTTTTCTAACCTCTCTATCTCTATTTTTGATTTTATATTGCCAAAAACAACGGTTGCAATGTTGTTTTTTATATCTAAAACTTTACCTACCGCATTTGGGCTTTCTTTAATCGCAACATAATCGTTTATGGAAAAAGAGTTGTTTGTTTTTTCCGTATTGTTCTCGGAGAAATGCTTTCTCCTCTGCATTGCTTTTATTTTTTGTTCGGTAGGAGTTATGATCTCCTTTTTTTGCTCGTTTTTGAAACGCGAAAGTTCGTTGCGAGCCGCTTGTGTAACTTCGCGGTTGGCTGCCGATTCTTTTATTTCTCGAATCGTTTTTTCGATTTCAGCATTGGCATTTGAAATCAGTTGTTCGGCTTTGTTTTTTGCTTCACGAATGATGTTTTTTTCGTTTTTATGCAAAGTTGTAAGTTCTTGTTCGTAGCGAGTAAGTAGTTCTTCCGTTTGTTTCTCTTTCAGCCTAATTTGTTGCCGTTTGTTTTCCCAATAACGTTTGTCCCGAACAATGTCTTGCAAATATTTATCAAAATTGACAAAGTCATTTCCCGCTTTTTGTGTAGCTTCTGCAATTACCGATTCGGGGAGTCCTATTTTATGAGCAATTTCAATGGCAAAAGAGCTGCCGGGATTTCCGATTTGCAGCTGAAAAAGCGGACGCATTCCTTGTCGGTCGTATAACATGGCTCCGTTAACAACACCTTCGTTTGTTTTTGCAAATTGTTTCAAATTGGTGTAATGTGTCGTGATAACGCCAAATGCTTTTTTTTGATTGAGATTGTTCAAGATGGCTTCGGCTATGGCACCTCCAATTTGCGGTTCTGTACCTGACCCGAATTCGTCAATTAGCAATAGCGATTTCGGTGTGGCATTTTGCATAAAAAATTTCATGTTAAGCAGGTGCGAACTATAAGTAGATAAATCATTTTCAATGCTTTGCTCGTCGCCTATATCGAGAAAGATATGATTGAAAATTCCTGCTTTGCTGCTTTCGTGTATGGGTATCGGTATGCCGCATTGCAACATGTATTGGAGTAAAGCGACCGTTTTCAAGCAAACCGATTTACCGCCTGCATTTGCTCCCGAGATGATTAAAATGCGTTGATGCTCGTTAATTTTGATGTTTAAAGGAACAATTTTCTTGCCTTGTGAACTCAACGACAAATAAAGTAACGGGTGAAAGGCATTTTCCCATTCGATTACACTTTTGTCTGATAAATAGGGTTTTATGGCGTTTATTTGTTGTGCAAAAAGAGCTTTCGCCTGAATGGCATCAATTGCTCCTAAATAATCTTGAGTGTGTAAGATTTGCGGTATAAAGGGACGTATAAAATCGCTTAAAACGGTTAGAATTCGTATGATTTCACGGCGTTCCTCCCCCTCCAATTCACGTATGTGATTATTTATTTCGACAACGGCCGTCGGCTCTACAAAAATGGTTTTCCCCGAAGCGGATTCATCGTGAATGATGCCTTTTATCTTGTTCTTATACATGGGCGACAGAGGGATTACTAATCGTCCTTCTCGTAGCGTTGGATTTGTATCTTTTTCGATGTATCCGCTTGCCTTTGCATGGTTCAGAATTGCGTTTAAAGTGGAGGTGGCCGATGCTTGAGCTGTTTTCAAGTTCTTGCGGATGGCGAAAAGTTTCTCCGAAGCGGAATCCCGTACCTCCCAAAATTTGTTGAAAAGTTGCTCAATTCGTTGAGTTATTTCACGAATAGGTTGAATGTGTTCGGAAATACCATTCAGATAAAAGTATTTTTCTTTGCGTAGTTGTATATAGCGAGATATGTGGTGTGCTGTATCAAGCAAGTTTTTTAGTTCAAAGCACTCTTTTTCGTTGATGTAAGCCCCCTCGATACGAAGTCGGAGTAACGTCGGTTCCAGATTTTGAACAATAGCGACAGGTATTTTTTCTTCTTCGTTGGACAATATTCTGCAATATTCATCGCATTTTGAAAGCTCGCATAAAATAGACTCAAAATCAGTCAGAAAAGCAATTTTTTCAACATGCTTTTGCCCGAGTTCGCTTACACAATTTTCGCTTAAAATTTTGCGAATAAGATGGAATCCTATTTTTTGCTCAAAGTTTTCAGGGTAAATCATAAGAAACATTCCTTTCGAGTGCAAAAATACAATTATTGTTGTGTTTTTTTATGCAATAAAAGTTATATTTGCGTTGCCAAAAATATTTGTAAATAGTGTCTATGCGAAAAGTTTTATTGTCGTTATTTCTTGTTGTTGGAGTTGAAATTTTTGCGGATTCTGTTACCGATTATGTGAATCCGTTTATTGGAACTACAAATTTCGGGACTTGTAACCCTGGAGCTGTTTGCCCGAATGGAATGATGTCGGTGGTGCCGTTCAATGTGATGGGTTCCGATTTGAATGTTTACGATAAAGATGCTCGTTGGTTTTCAACCCCTTATGAGTATAAAAATTGCTTTTTTACAGGTTATTCGCACGTCAATTTGAGTGGTGTCGGTTGCCCCGATTTGGGGTCGTTGCTTTTGATGCCGACAACCGGTGCTTTGGAAGTCGATTACAAGAAATACGGTTCGACCTACAAAAACGAATATGCTACGCCGGGCTATTATTCCAATTTTCTGGAAAAATATGGCATTACAACGGAAGTGTCGGCCACGGAACGTTCGAGCATTGCACGATTTACTTTTCCCAAAGGCGAGGCCAACATTTTGTTGAATCTTGGCGAGGGTTTGACCAACGAAAGCGGAGCTATGGTGCGCAAAGTTTCTGAGACAGAAGTGGAAGGCGTAAAACTTTTGGGTACGTTTTGCTACAATCCGCAGGCGGTTTTCCCTATTTATTTTGTGATGCGAGTGAGCAAATCGCCCAAAATTTTTGGTTATTGGAAAAAACAACGTCCGATGCAAGGCGTAGAGGCGGAATGGGATATTTATTCGGGTAAATACAAATTCTATACAAACTATTCCCGAGAGATTTCGGGTGATGATATTGGCGTTTATTTCTGTTACGATGCGAAGGGAAACGAACAGATCGAAGTTCAAATCGGTGTCTCGTTCGTGAGTATGGAAAATGCACGAAAAAACCTTGATGCCGAACAGCCAACATTCGATTTTGAAAAAACTCACCAACTTGCTCGCACCAAATGGGAAAGAGACTTGGGCGTTGTGCAGGTTGAAGGTGGTACGGCTGACCAAAAAACGGTGTTCTACACTGCGCTTTATCATGCTTTGATTCACCCGAATGTGTTGCAGGATGTCAATGGCGAGTATCCGCAGATGGAGGGCGATGAAGTCCTAACTACGAAAGGAAATCGATATACCGTGTTCTCATTATGGGATACTTATAGGAACGTACATCAGTTACTTACACTTTTGTATCCGGAACGTCAGTTGGATATGATTCGTACAATGTTGGCTATGTATAAAGAACATGGATGGCTCCCGAAGTGGGAACTTTATAGTAGGGAAACACTTACGATGGAGGGCGATCCTTCCATTCCTGTTATTGTGGATACATGGATGAAAGGACTTCGCGATTTTGATGTGAATTTAGCCTATGAGGCAATGTGTAAAGGTGCAACCACGCCGGGTAAAGACAATCTAATGCGTCCGGATATTGACCCTTATATAGAAGAAGGTTATGTTCCTCTGGGGTTCTTTTCGGCAGATGCTTCAGGTGATAACTCGGTGTCGCATGCATTGGAATATTATATTGCAGATTGGGCATTGAGTCAGATGGCTGATAAGTTAGGTAAAAAAGCAGATGCTAAAATGTTCTACAATCGTTCGATGGGTTACAAACACTACTACTGCCCTAAATTCGGTACGTTACGTCCGCTTTGTGCCGATGGTAAGTTCTTGGAGCCGTTCAATCCTCTGCAGGGTGCTAATTTTGAACCTGTTGCCGGATTTCACGAGGGGAATGCGTGGAATTATACGTTTTATGTGCCTCACGATATAAAAGGTCTTATAAAATTGATGGGAGGGAAAAAACGTTTTGTCCAAAAACTGCAAATGGTGTTTGATAAAAATTATTATGATCCGGCGAATGAGCCGGATATCGCTTATCCGTATTTATTTAGTAATTTTAATGATGAAGCATGGCGAACGCAAAAAGAGGTAACGCGACTGCTTGAAACTTATTTCCGAAATGCTCCCGATGGTATTCCCGGAAATGATGATACGGGAACAATGTCGGCATGGGCTGTGTTTTCTATGATGGGGTTTTATCCCGATTGTCCGGGAAAACCGAGCTACATGCTAACTACTCCAACTTTTGACAAGGTGGTGTTAAATTTAAATGAAAAATATTATCCTAAAGGTAAATTAGTGATTGAAAAAACAGATAATTTACCTTATATTCAATATGTCAAGGCTGGTGAAAAACTATTGAAAGGATATGCAATTACGCATGAGGAACTTACAACTTGTGGAACGCTATTGTATAAAACTAAGAAATAAAAATATGAAACTAAAACAAATCGTTGTGATAGTGTGTGCGACAATATTTTTTGTTGCATGTGGTAATAAAAATGAAGAAAAAGACTATACCCAGTTTGTGAATCCATTTATTGGAACAGGAGGGCATGGACACACATTCCCCGGAGCAGTAGTGCCTAATGGAGGCATACAACCAAGTCCCGATACTCGTATTGATGGTTGGGATGCGTGTTCGGGGTACCATTATTCGGACTCAACTATCAACGGATTTTCTCATACACATCTTAGCGGAACGGGCTGTTGCGATTACGGCGATGTATTGATGATGCCTACCGTAGGTGAACAAAAAATTGCTTATTTGGGGAAATCGTCTCAACAAATGGCTTATGCGTCTGTTTTTTCTCATGAAAATGAGGTGGCAGAACCCGGTTATTATTCGGTTTTTCTGGATACTTATGGTGTAAAAGCCGAATTGACAGCTACCAAGCGTGTGGCTTTGCATAGATATACGTTCCCTGAAACAAACCAAGCAGGTATGATTGTGGATTTGGATTATTCACTTCAGCGACAAAAAAATGAAAATATGTCGATAGAGGTAATCAGTGACACTGAAATAGTTGGGAGCAAAATGACTGTATATTGGGCTTTTGAACAAAAAATATATTTTTATGCAAAATTTTCGGAGCCATTTTCTTCGTATCAGATCATTACGGATTCTGTGATGACAGAAAATGGTTTGCAGCCTCAATCGAAAGTGTTGGTGCAGTTTGAGAAAACAACCCAAGGTAAACAGATTTTTGCAAAGGTTGGTGTTTCGGCAGTTGATGTAGATGGAGCTCGGAATAATGTTTTGAGCGAAGTCCCTGACTGGGATTTTGATTCCGTTCGCAAAAATGCGAAAAAAGAGTGGAACGATTTGCTATCGCGAATTGAGGTGGAAACAAGCGACGATGTGCAAAAACGGATTTTTTATACGGCTTTGTATCATACGGCAATACATCCGAATCTATTTTCGGATGCCGACGGAAGGTACTTGGGAATGGATCATGTAATTCGTTATACGACAGAAGATAAACCTATTTATACGATTTTCTCATTGTGGGATACTTTTAGAGCATTTCATCCATTGATGACGATATTTGATCCTGAGAAAAATGCCGATTTTGTGCGTTCTCTTTTGACTAAATACGAAGAAGGCGGTTTGTTGCCAATGTGGGAATTGGCGGGAAATTACACGGCGACAATGACGGGCTATCATGCGGTGCCTGTTATCGTTGATGCCTATATGAAGGGTTGTCGCGATTTTGATGTAAATATGGCTTATGAAGCGTGTCTGAAAAGTTCGGATTACGATACGACGAATATCGTTACTCCGCAAAAGGTAAAAAATGCACTTGTCTTGAAATCGAAATATTATAAGAACAAACTGGGATACGCACCTTGCGATTTGGAGCACGAAACGGTTGCCAAAGGTTTGGAATATGCCTACGATGATTGGTGTATATCTTTGTTGGCAAAATCTTTGGGCGATGATGTCCGCTATGAACGATTCGACGATTTGGGCAAGGCTTATCGCTATTATTATGATGCTTCTACGGGATTTATGCGTGGATTGGATTCAAAAGGAGAATGGCGGACGCCTTTTAATCCTATAGCTTCGAATCATCGTGCCGACGACTATTGTGAAGGAATCGCATGGCAATGGACGTGGTTTGTCCCTCACGATGTGCCGGGATTGGTCGATTTAATGGGTGGGAAAGAAAACTTCATTTTGAAATTGGATTCTTTGTTTACAATGGAGTCAAGATTGGAAGGAGAACTAATATCGAGCGATATATCCGGTCTTATCGGATTGTATGCGCATGGTAACGAGCCGAGTCATCATATCACACATTTATATAACTATGTGGGGCAATCATGGAAAACCCAAAACTTGGTAGACAGCATTTTGTATAATCTATATTTCGACGATGTCAATGGCTTGTCGGGCAATGAAGATTGCGGACAAATGTCTGCATGGTATTTGCTTAATGCGATGGGTATCTATCAGGTTGCACCCGGAAATCCGGTTTATTCCATCGGACGACCAATATTTGATCGTATGGTGATACATCTTACTAATGGAAAACAATTTGTGGTTGTAGCAAAAAATGTTTCTAAACAGAATAAATATATTCAATCGGCAAAATTGAATGGTTGCCCGTTAAATGAACCGTTCTTGTCTCATCAGGACATAATGAATGGAGCTATTCTCGAACTTGATATGGGCAGTGAGCCATCACAATGGGGTGTAAATTAAAATTTAACATTATAGATTTATGAAAAGTAGAATTTCTTTTTTAGTTGTATTGCTTGTTAGTTCTCTGCTTTGCGGTGTTGCTAAAGCCGACAAGTTGGAAACTTTTGCAATAGGATTTTATAATTTGGAGAATTTGTTTGATACGATAAATGATCCTTCATTGAGAAATAATGATGAATTTACACCGACAGGTACCAATAAGTGGGGCACAATGAAATATAATGCGAAATTGAAAAACATGTCGTATGCTATTTCGAAAATAGGTGTTACGCAATATACTCCAGATGGTGTTGCCGTATTGGGTGTTTCTGAAATTGAAAACAGGTCTGTTTTGGAGGATTTGGTGAAACAGCCGGCAATAGCAGACCGTAATTTTCAGATTGTACATCACGATGGTCCTGATAGACGTGGTGTCGATTGCGCACTTCTGTACAATCCTAAATACTTTACATTGACGAGTTGGAAGTCGATTCCTTTTACAATAGCAGACAGACCGACTTTTCGCTCGCGCGACCAATTGTTGGTAACCGGTATTTTGGCAGGAGAGGAAATACATATACTTGTCAATCATTGGCCTTCGCGTTATGGAGGAGAGGTTGCTTCACGACCGTTACGGGTGGCTGCTGCCGAACTCTCAAAATTCATTGCAGACTCATTGTTGGCAATAAATCCCGATGCAAAAATTGTCATAATGGGAGACTTGAATGATGACCCAACTAATGTTAGTTGTGCGGAGGTATTAAATGCAAAACAACACATTTCGGAGGTGGAAAAGGGTGGTTTGTATAACGCAATGTGGTCGATTTTTGCCAAAGGGAATGGTTCGCTTGGCTATCAAGATACATGGTGTTTGTACGATCAAATCATTATCTCTTACGATTGGCTTGGCAGCGATTATTCGTCGCTCAAATTTGTAAAGCCGGAGGTTTTTAATAAACCGTTTTTGACCGAACAGACCGGCAAACGCAAGGGATATCCGCTTCGAACACATTCGGGAGGAGTTTGGAAAAATGGTTATAGCGACCATTTTCCAACACTAATTTATGCAATTAAGAATATGAAAGAAGCTCTTGAAGAGGTTGCTGAAGCAGATACGGTAATTCGCATAGAAGAATCTCCTATCAAAGAAGCAGAACCGTTGGTTGCACAAGAAGAACCGGAAGCTGTTGAAGTCGTTGCCGAAATTCCTGAACAAAAAAGTATTTATTTCCGCTTGAATCAGTCGAATATTACTGATGATCCGGTTATTGACGAGGTGGCAGCGATAATGCAGCAAAACTCTGATTTACAGATTGAACTGATAGGACATACTTGCGATTTAGGTAATGTTTCATATAATCTTTTGTTATCAAAATATCGTGCTGAAGCAGTTAAAGAGTTGTTGGTTAAGATGGGTATAAATACAGAGAGAATAACCGTATTAGGGACGGTGAAGCAAACGCTCTTTATCCAAACGACACAGAAGAAAATAGAAGCAAAAATCGCCGTGTGGATATAATATTCAAATAGGGTTGTTTTTTACGAGCAAGCGAATCCTATGCCGGTTGGTATAGGATTCTTTTTTTTGTTAAAAAAAAGTAATTATGTCTTTCTCAAACAAATAACTTTGATTTGTTGAAAGGAATACCGTAATTTTGTTCATAAATTGTTTTTGTTGTGAATCTGGTTATAGACAAAGGAAATACTTGCTCGAAAGTCGCTGTTTTTGATGGGAAAAAGATGATTTTTTGTCAGCGGGAGGAGATACTTTCGATTCCTTATTTGGAATCAATGTTTCGGCAGTTTCAAATCTCTAATGCCATATTGTCGACCGTGTCGGGGATAGATGGCTCTATTCTAGATTTTTTGTCCTCGCAGTGTAATTTTACTCTCTTTACGGTCAAGACGCCAATACCTATCAAATTGGCGTATGTTACACCCGAAACGTTAGGAAGTGATCGGTTGGCAGCTGTTTTGGGGGCATATTTTCTGAATCCGCAAGAAAATTTTGTGGTAATTGATTGCGGTACTTGTATTACTTATGAGGTTTTTGTTGATAATTCTTATTTAGGAGGAAATATTCTTCCCGGTATGCAGATGCGTTTTAAAGCATTAAGTAGCGGCACGGCAGGGTTGCCGATGGTGAATCCGCAAGAGGGTGATTTGTTGTTTGGAAAAGATACGATATCCGCTATTCGGGCAGGAGTACAAAATGGTATCGTTTATGAAATGGAAGGATTTATAACAGCAATACAAGAGCGATTTGGAAAATTAAATGTTTTTTTGACGGGAGGAGATTGTCATTTCTTCGAAAAATGCTTAAAAAATCGTATCTTTGCAGTCGAAAATTTAACATTGATAGGACTTAACGAACTGATAGAACATAATGCGTAAACTTTTGCTTATATGTATCTTGCTGATGTATGTTGCGGGAGAGATGCTTGTGGCACAGAATAACACGAACTCTCCTTATACGCGTTATGGTTTCGGCCGTTTGGAAGACCCTGCTTTCGGACGCTGTTTTGGTATGGGAGGATTGTCGATAGGCATGAGGGGCAACGCCAATGTAAATCCGGCAAACCCAGCTTCGTATAGTGCTGTTGATAGTATGACGTTTATTTTTGATATGGGTGTTTCGGGGTCGCTTTCTCATTTTAAAGACGGAGCTTCGCAACGAACAACGGGAACGGGTAATCTTGACTATTTGGCAATACAATTTTCTGCCACAAAATGGATGGGAATAAGTTTGGGATTGATGCCGTATTCATCGGTCGGTTATGATTTTGGTTCCACCGACTCTGTTGCAATGAACTCCGATTATTACCGATATAATCGGAGTTATAAGGGTACGGGTGGAATTTCACAAGTGTATTTGGGGTTGTCGTTTAATTTGTGGAAACGTTTGTCGATAGGGGCAAATGCCTATTTTTTATGGGGAGAAATGATGCACAATAAAACATTGTCTTTTGAGTCGTCAAGCCTTTATTCTTCAAATTTTACTTCGAATTTACATGTATATAGTTTTAATTTTCGTTACGGGTTGCAATATACAGAGCGTATAGCCAAAAAACATCTGTTGACATTGGGTTTTGCTTACGAGAATCGCTCCCGATTGCATGGAACCTACGAAGAAACATTGATAGATGTAGATACGACAATGGTATCGACGAGCGTTCCGTTGCAGTTTCCGTCTTTTTATGGAGCAGGAATTTCTTATACTTACGATGACCGCCTGACAATTGGAGTGGATTACTCGTTGTATGAATTTTCGAAGGCTAAAACTTTTAATGTCAATAAAATAGATTCTTTAAATAATCGTCATAAATGTGTACTTGGTGCGGAATACATACATAATCCTAACGGAATGCGTTATGTGGATAGAGTGCGTTGGCGTATTGGTGCCGAATTGACAACGCCGTATGTTTCAGACGTACTTAATTATGGTTTGACAGTTGGGGTCGGGTTCCCTTTAAAAACAGCAAAAACGATATTGAATGTGGCTTTTAAGTACGATAAAATAGGTAGTTCGGCAAAAGGTGGCATTCGAGAAGATTGTTTTAAATTGTCTTTTAGTGCAACAATAAACGAAACATGGTTTTTTAAGTCTAAAATAAGGTAAAACAAAAATAAATCAAGAGAAAATGAAAAAATTATTATTGTTGGTTATGTCAGTCCTTATTGTAGGAGGGCAAGCAGTGGCAGAAAAGCCGAAAAGAGAGTTAAAGAAAGGTGATAAAAAAGGCGTGGAAAAGGAACTTTTGGAAGCGAAAGCAGAGAAAGTTGTCGTAGAAGAACCCGAACCGGTCGTTACAGAAGAATGCTTGGCAAATGCAAGTCTGTTCGCTACATCTTATAAACAAAAAGATTTTGCCGGAGCTTATGATCCTTGGTTGCAGGTTTATGAAAATTGTCCTAACGCAAACAGAGCCATTTATACTTACGGAGAAAAAATATTGGAGTGGAAAATATCCAATGAACAAGATCCTGCAAAAAAGGAAGCATTGAAGGCAATGTCCGTTGAGTTATATGATAAGTGGATAAAATATAAAGCTGATAATGTATATCCAAAAGGACGAATTTTAGGTCGTAAGGCTTGTACTTATATCGCTTATAATGAGGATTCTAAAGTGAATGCTTACGATTGGTTAAAAGAATCGATTGATTTACAGGGTGTTAATTCGGAATTGAATGCGTTGCAACAATTTGTAATTGTTTCGTATGAAAAGTATAAAACGGACAAATCGTTTGCAGTGCAATTTATCAATGATTATTTGGTCGTATCGGAAATAACCGATACAAGGTCAAAAAATCCGGAAGAGAAAAACAAGGCTGCTTATGCACAAGTGAAAAATAATTCCGATGCCTTATTCTTGGCCTCGGGAGTAGCTGATTGTGCTACATTAGATACTATTTTCGGTCAGAAAGTTGATGAAAATGCAACGAATGTAGATTATTTAAATTCAATATTGACCTGCTATCGTCGCTTGCGTTGTAACGAATCGCCTGTATTTTTTAAAGCATCGGAGTTCGCTCACAAAATTTCACCAACGGCCGAGTCAGCCAATGGGTGTGCAGAAATGTCGTATAAGAACGGACAATATGATGACGCTATTGCATATTATGAGGAAGCCGTAAACTTATCGTCTGATGCGTTGCAAAAGGCTGATTATCAGTTTAAAATGGCTCAAATATGCAGCAAAATGAATCGCTATGCAAAAGCAAGAGAATATGCACGTCAGGCATTGGCAAACAATCCGAATGATGGTCGTCCGTATTTATTGATAGGTAATCTTTACGCACAATCAAAAATTTACGATGATGCAACTTTGCAGAAAACCGTGTATTGGGTTGCTGTTGATAAGTTTGAACAAGCAAAACGCGTAGATCCTGAAAACTGTGCAGAAGATGCAAATAGAATGATAAACACCTATCGTAAGTATTTCCCTTCAAAAGAAGAGGTGTTTATGCATCCTGATTTACAACATGGACAAACCTTCCGAGTAGAAGGGTGGATTGGTGAAAATACCGTTTGTCGTTGATTCCGATAAGTTGCGAAAAAATAACTCATATTGCTCAACAATACGCATAACAATTGCATCTTTTGCAGTTGTTATGCTGTTGTTTTTTATCGTGTCGTGTTCAAAAAGCAAGGTGGAAATCACTTCGTCGGTAGAAAACCGTATGCTGACTCCAAAACTAAAAGCCGATATAATAACAACACTGATTTCGGATTCGGGAATAACTCGTTATCGTATATCGGCACAAGAGTGGTTGGTTTTCGACCGTGATACACAACCTTATTGGGATTTCCCGAAAGGTATTTATTTTGAACGGTTTAACGAAGAATATGTGGTAGATGCTTACCTCGAAAGCAATAAAGCCAAATATTTCGAGCATCCGCAATTATGGAAATTGGATGGTGATGTTGTTGCTCGAAACCTTAATGATGAGATGTTTGAAACGCAACAAATGTTTTGGGACCAGAAACACGAAAAAATCTATTCCGATTCGTTGATAAAAATAACGCAAAAAGATAAAATCATCATAGGATTGGGGTTCGAATCCAATCAAAGTTTCTCTCGTTATTTTATAAAGAAACCACAGGGAATATTCCCAATAGATAAGGATAGCATATAGTTATGAATACAATCGTTACCATAACGATTTCATTGTTACTTTCCGCTTTTTTTTCGGGGATGGAGATAGCATTTGTATCTTCCAATAAATTGTTGTTCGAAATAGAACGAAAAAAAAAGGCTCTTACATCAAAAGTTCTTGCCATATTTTATAAACACAGTGAACAATATATCACAACAATGTTGGTGGGCAACAATATCGTATTGGTGGTGTATAGTTTGAAAATGGCGGAATTATTAGAACCATATTTTAAGCATTTTATAGCATCGGACTACGTTGTAACTCTTTTGCAGACGATAATAGCAACTATCTTGGTTCTTTTTACAGGTGAGTTTTTGCCGAAGACTATTTTTAAGTCGTCGCCTAATTTATGGTTGACGTTTTTTGCTTTCCCATTGTTGTTTTTCTACATTTTATTATGGCCGATAGCAAGATTTTGCCATATAATGTCTATTGTCATATTGCGTTTGTTTAAGGTTTATAAAAAAGTTGATGATGAAACGGGGTATTTAAACAAGGTTGATTTGGAGCATCTGCTGAAAAAGAATATGGAACAATTGGAAAATGACAGAAGGATGGAACAAGATGTCAAAATTTTGCAGAACGCGTTGGACTTTTCATCGGTAAAATTACGTGATTGTGAAGTGCCGCGAACGGAAATTGTGGCATGTGAGTTGCAGAATCTTACGTTGGACTATTTGAAAGACGTTTTTTCCGAAACAGGATATTCTAAAGTGCTGGTTTACAAAGATTCTATAGATAATATTATCGGTTATATTCATACACAAGTGATTTTTAAAAATCCGGAGAACCTGCCACAATACATCCGACCATTGCCAATCGTTCCGGAAACGATGCCGGCAAATAAATTGTTGAAAATATTCATGAAAAAGAAAAAAAATATAGCCGTGGTTGTCGAT
>SAMEA3663036__coassemble_753_pt1 | contig 13663 bp, 10 predicted proteins | sample SAMEA3663036__metabat2_low_PE_036 | metagenome-assembled genome bin SAMEA3663036 (sample SAMEA3663036) | pig gut metagenome | biome: pig gut; feature: pig-associated habitat; material: faeces | place: France | collected 2012 | reverse complement strand
GTTTGAAAAACTGCAACATTCGTCGAATATGAAACCGAAGGATTCGGCGTCGAAAAACTTTTTTAACCGATTTAAACACATGTTTGAATAAAAAAAGGGCTTTTTTTAAGCCCTTTTTTATTTATCGGTTTCCTGTATGTTTTTAATTTGTGTCAGAATATCGTCAATGTTTTGGAATATCTTTCGTTTCTGCAACCAACCCCACGTTCCTCCTACGATACCTCCAATCAATGCTCCTGCCGTTAAACCTATCAGCATGTAAATGTTTTCGGATATGTTGTAAAACTCCCAACCAAGCCAAATCAACCATACAAAGAGCCATGGATAACTGAAATAATACCAACGTTTGTAGAGTTTGCGTGTACGAATGGCTTTTTCTGCTGTTTTTATCAAATCGTCGGTAACGATTGCTTTGGTATTCAATCCTTTATGGCTCCACCATGTATAAACGAGTGCTATCAGTAGAAAGATGTTTGTGAATAGGTTGAAAGCCATCGATGCGCCTATATTTTCTAAGTTGAAAAAGCATATAGGAATGGCTGCAATAAGAATCGTACATTGTATGAGTGCGGTACGATTGATATTCGAAACCTTGTCTTTCAAGGTGTTTCGGAATATCTGTTCGTTAATGATGTTTTGATTCTCAAGTTTATCTTTTAACAATGAAATTTGTTGTTTCATTTCTTCCATTTCTTGTGATAAATGTTGTTCCATAGTTGTGATATTTAGATGTTAGACATTTGTTTTAATTGCTCTTTGATTCTGAACAGCCGTACCGAAACGTTTTTGGTGGAGATGCCGACAATGGCTCCAATTTCTTCGTAGCTCATATTTTCGAGCCAAAGCAGAATAATGGCACGGTCGAAAACCCCTAATTTGTTGATGCGTTCTTTCAAACGGCGGATTTGTTGGGTTTCGTCGTCGGTGTCTTCAAAAAGATTTATATCCATTGTCAATGGCACGGTGGCGTGCGAGCGTTTTTTGCGTTCGGCAGAAATGCAGGTATTGAAACTTACCCGATAAATCCAAGTTTGAGGACTGCTCTCGTGACGAAATTTTTTGAATCCTTTCCAAAGATTGATTAAAGTTTCTTGAAAGTAATCGTTTACTTCCTCTTTGTCTTTTGAAAACATAAAACAAACGGTGTAGATGGTTGTTTTATGCCGTTTGACGAGTTCTTCGAACTCTTTTTTTAAATCTTCCATTATTTTTAATTGTTTTATTTTTGCTGATTAGACGCAAAGAACTAACGAAAAACTACATAAAAAATCACTTTTTTTCAAAAAAAGTGATTTTCTTCGGATTTAAAGGTTAGCGGAAAATAGCGTCGAAAATACTTTTTGCCTTATCAATGGCTTTTGCTTTGGGCTTGGTTGCATATTTATTTTGCTTTAAGCACCAGTCGCTTTCGATACTGAAATAGTCGATGTCGGGTTCGGTTACAATCCCGCTTTCGATGTTGATTTTTGAAAAGAACAGTTTCCATCGTTCGTAGTATAAATCTCGCAGAATGCCGTTCCATTCTTTGTGGGCGTAGTCGTGCAAACAACCATTTTCAGATGCCACTCGGTTGCCCCATGTGGTGATTTGCGTACGAGCGTTCCATTCGTATAAGGCTCGTTCGTTTCTGTTTTTGCCTGATGTTTTTGCCATTTCGAGCCATGTACCCAACATAAATTCCGAACGGGTAGCGAGCAGTTCGTCCTGTAAAAGTATAAGGCGAAGAAACGCATTGCTCGTTTGCAGGTATTTCTCTTTATCTAAAGCATTTACGGCATCTTCTATTTGGCGAAGCGTGATGCGTCCTTTTTCGGCTATTGCTTGACGCAGTATGTCTATCAAGTCGTACTCAAAGTTGTTGTTCCCATAAAATTCGTCGGCAGAGGCGAGTAGCAGTTCCGCTGCTAACATGACGCTGTCGGGGGAGTAATAATCTTGGGTGTTTGCCCATGCCGAAACCTGATTGGCTTTGAGCGATGGTCGCGCACAAAAGATTGATTCGTGACAACCTTGTTGCTGATTGCTTTTCGGACAATTATAAATGGTGTTGAATAAATTTTTCCATGCACGAGTCAATTGTTTGTTGGTTTTACCATAACGAGCTTTTGTATAATTTTCAACCCATTCCGTGGGGGCGAAAATGGAATCCCGCCAAGCAAGTTCGGTAAAAAGCTCATACATCACGGGGTTGTTTTCAATGCCTTCGGGAGTTAATCCTATGCCTTTAAGTGTTTTTGAGAATTGAGGGTGATTTTTTGCGGTAAAAAACGAATGGGTTACTGCATCTGTTTTACCAAACAATCCGACGTTTGCTCCGAAATTTAAAAGCATGGAGAAAATCCAATCGTGTTGCCCGAACCCATCTTTGCGGGTAGACGAAAATTCTGGGTCGCCCCATTGTGGACGTGTGTCGCTACATAAATCCAGAATTAACAAGTCGCCCGCTTTCAACTCGTCAATCATGCTGGGAGCAGGATTGTTTTCCCACGCCTGAATTACCCAAACGGCTTCTTGATTTTGTTGCTTCATGGCGTGTACGATGTTCTTCCCGACCTCTTGAAAATTCACATGACTGCTATTCCCTCCTTCGTGAAAAGGATCAACGGAATAAAATTTTGCTGTACCGTACAACTTTTCTTGTTCTTGGTAAAAAAGATTGGCTATCGAGAAAAAGTTTGTGTCATTCGGCAAAAGAAACGATGGCCGTGAGTAGCCGCACCATGTTCCTGTGTCGATGGTATTGATTCCTAATTTTTTATCACTATTGCTCGGCATCATTCCTCCGAATCCCGGCAGTATGGGTTCGATTCCGAGTTCCCGCATTCGACTTAATATTTTTTGCTGTAAGAGGCATTGCTCGTGATAGCGGTTTAAAGGTGTTGCACCGCCCCAGCCTTCGAGATTGTTCATTTGCCACCAAGCCGTAAAGCACGGACCTGCTACAAAGGAGTCTACCTCTTGTTGGTTATAGCCTAATTTTTTTAAAACATTTAGCCATACCATTTCATTGCCCGTTGTGGCAAGTGCAAGGTTGATGCCGTGAAGTGCCATCCAGTCCAACTCTTTTTCCCAACGTTCCCAATTCCAAAAAGGCATTGAGTATGAAAATGTGCAATAATTTAAATAGTAGCGATAGCGACATTTCGTGGAGTGGTATTCCTTTTTTGTTACAGGCGGAAGATGTTTTGGAAATTCTGCATTCATATTGTTCCAACACAGGTGAATGCCTGCATAATACTTTAAATACCAGTTGATTCCGACGGCTATACTAATGTTGTTGTTGCCTCTGATTACCACTTTTTCGCCTTGTTGGTCGAGTTCAAAAAAGTCGTTTTCGGAAGCAATCTGTTCTATGACGAATTTGCGTGAAGCACCCTTGTCTATTCGCTCTAAAAGTGCTTCGATGGGTGAGGAAAATGCCTTTGCGGATAGGAAAACGAGTATGAAAACGAGGGTTTTGCGCATAAATCGTATAATAAAGGCGTACCGCAACAAGGTGCGATACGCCATCGTGTTTAAATGAAGAGAAACTTTATCGTACTCGTTCGATATAAGAACCATCGCGAGTATCTACTCTGATAGTTTCTCCGTTTTCGATAAACAGCGGTACGCGAACTTCGGCTCCCGTTTCTACCGTTGCAGGTTTCAAAGTGTTGGTTGCCGTATCGCCTTTGATACCCGGCTCGGTATAAGTGATTTGCAATTCTACTTTTACGGGGAGTTCGGCAAGAAGAATCGTGTCGGTCGATGTGTCAAATACAACATCAACAACAAAACCTTCTTTCAGAAAATCGACACCGATGATTTTGCTTTTCTCGATAGGTACTTGTTCGTAAGTTTCTTGATCCATGAAGATATAACTATCGTCCTCTTTGTAAATGTATTGATATTGACGACGTTCTACACGGACATCTTCAAGCTTCTCGCCGATATTGAAGCGTTTCTCGAGTACGCGACCATCTACTACATCCTTGTATTTTACGCGCATAAAGGTATTGCCTTTACCCGGCTTAACGTGAAGGAACTCAATTACAAAATACAAACGGCCGTTTTCACGGAAACAAGTGCCGTTTTTAACGTCTTGTGCGTTGATCATAATTTTTTTCTTTTAATTTGTATGTGATTAGATTCTGTGCAAAAGTACATTTTTTTACTCAACTTAAAAAAAACAGAGCGAGATAGAATTATAATTTTTTTTACATTTAATAAAAAAACTATATCTTTGACTCTTGTAATGACAAACATATACTACATATCGTTGTTAGGAGAAAGCTGCTGCGAGCGTAGCGAGCTTTACACAATAGGGCGTTTGGGCGTTTTTGCGCTTGTCGCTTTGTATATAAGCTGTTCGATTTCACGAAACTCGAACGGCTTTTTTCTTGTCCGAACAGATTAACTTATATGTTTAACTTTTAAATGTTATCAATTATGAATGTGAAACAAATTTTAATGACAGCTGTATTGCTTGTTGCAATGACAATGATGAACGTGTCGTGTCAGAAGTACGACGACTCTTTCTTGAAAGAAGAGATACAAGGTCTTAAAGACCAACTTGACGAAATTCAGAATACGCCTCCAAAGGAGAATCTGAAAGTGAATCTCTCTCCTGTTGATGAAGTGTTCGACGGAGAGCATCTTGCATTTTTCTTCTCTTCGTCAAACGAAAATCGAGTAGAAATACCTTTGAATATAACGGGGAATGTGGGTAAAACGTCGATTACCTCTTTTTCTAAAATAACAGAATCTCTGTTCTCTTTTACGGAAGAGGCTGATGTGAATATTGAGATGACAGATGATGTGTCGGGCGTGGTTTCCATCAACAGACTATACTCTACCTTTTGTGAAGACGGAGAGATGTTTGTGTATCGTGATGGAGAGAATGTAAGTATAATTGCTTCCGACGAAGATGGTAATGTAGGAATCAGCAATATTCAGATTATTTCAGAGGAATGGATGATTGCGCCTGAAAAATATCCGAGCAGTTCTGATCAGAAAACAATGACCATAAGCGACATACCCGCTATTGTACAAAAGGCCATAGTCAATATACAATATTCTATACCATCGGAATATGACGCCGTGTACACTCCATCAGCGCTTTCTTCGTCGTGGAATATAGTTTATTCAGGATCTCCTACAGGGTGCTCGGTGAGTGGAATAGATGTAATTCCTGAGAAGGAAAAAATAGACAATAAAATGATATATAACTATCAAGTAACCCTTAATTTTCCGGCTAACACCGATAAGTCCAATACAAAAACGTATACTGTAATATTTGGAAAGAAAATAGGGACTAATAGCTATCAATCGCTTTTGACTCTTAAGATTATTCAAGACAGACAAACTTTCTAATAATCAATAATTGAATGACCGCATGGAGTAGGACGTAAAAATGCGTCCTACTTTTTTTGTTGTTTATCGGCATCTTCTTTTGCAATAAAGCGTTGTTTTTTTCATATGATTCGTAATTGAAAAAATATTTTTTATGTATTTTTACAAATGTTAGAAATTTAATTTTTTGAAATTGTAATTTGCTTATTTATAGTGAGATATGTGTTCTGTATTAAAGAAAACGGTTACAATCTATTGTCGCAACAATAAAGTTTATAAAGATTATCCGTTGGGGACGTCTTTGCAAGAAATCTATACGGATATGAACATTCAATTGCCATTTCAGGTTGTGGCTGCCCGGGTTAATTATAAAGTTGAAAGTTTGAATTTCTTGATATATAAGCCTAAGGATATTGAATTTATCGATGCATCGACATCGTCGGGGATGCGAGTTTATGAGCGTTCGCTTTGTATGGTTTTGGCAAAAGCGGTAGAGGATTTGTATCCCGGAGCGACATTGCGTATAGAACACCCGATATCGAATGGTGACTATTGTAATCTTGACATTGCGGATGGCAATATCACAGAAGAACATGTAACTGCGTTACGCAATCGAATGAAAGAAATCATTGCTGAAGATTTGCCTATCGAGGAGGAGGAAACGCAAACGGCGGTTGTAACCCAATTATTTCGTGAACGTAAGCAAATGGACAAGGTCTTTCTACTTGAAACCCTTGGCAATGCCTATACCCGTTATTTTCGTATTGGGAATTTCGTGGATTATTACAACAGCATATTGGTTCCGTCTACGGGTTATTTAAAGGTTTTTGAATTGCAAGGTTTGAATGGCGGTATTTTGTTGCAGATGCCTTCAAAATCGAATCCGAATCAGTTGATGAAGTTTGTCCCGCAACCGAAGTTGTTCGAAGTGTTTAAGGAGTTTCTTCAATGGAACAAAATTATGGGCTTGAGCAATGTGGGCGATTTTAATGTGATGGCAAAAACAAGGAACATTTATCAACTGATAAAAATTTCAGAGGCTTTGCATGAAAAAAAGATTGCCCAAATAGCAGATATGATTCAGAAACGCTTGCCACAAAGTAAGTTTGTGATGATATCGGGCCCCTCGTCTTCTGGAAAAACAACATTCAGCAAACGTTTGTCAATACAACTGATGGTAACAGGCGTGAAGCCTATCGTATTGTCGTTGGACAACTATTTTGTAAACAGAAAAGATACACCGCTTGATGAAAATGGAGAATGGGATTTTGAGAATCTACATGCTATTGATTTGGATTTGTTCAATAAACAACTTAAACAACTTTTAAATGGTGAAGAAGTAGAAGTACCTTTTTACAATTTTGAGATTGGAGAACGTCAATATCGTGGTAATAAATTGCGATTGGAGGAGAATAGTGTATTGCTAATCGAAGGTATTCATGCTTTGAATCCCGAGTTGTCGCAAGAGATACCTGACGAGATGAAATTCCGTATTTACGTTTCGACACTGACCACTATCTCGCTTGACAATCACAATCGCTTGACAACTACCGATACCCGTTTGTTGCGTCGTATTGTTCGCGATTTTAAGTTTAGAAATTACGATGCGCGCGAAACCATTTCCCGCTGGCCGAGTGTTCGTCGTGGCGAGGAAAAGTGGATTTTCCCTTATCAGGAATATGCCGATGTGATGTTCAATTCGGCATTGCTTTTCGAATTGTCGGTATTGCGAAAGCATGCGGAGCCGATTCTCTCCGACGTACCTCAATATTGTGAACAATATACGGAAGCCCATCGTTTATTAAAATTGTTAAAGTATTTTGCACCGATTTACGATTATGAGATACCTCCTACGTCGTTGTTGCGAGAGTTTTTGGGTGGTAGTAGTTTTAGATATTAAAAAAATATGCAGAAATTAGGACTTCAGCAATCTCAAACACTTCAACAGAAGTTGTCGCCTCAGCAGATTCAAATCATAAAAATGCTGGAATTACCGACTTTGGAGCTGGAAGAGCGAATCAATCAAGAGTTGGTTGATAATCCGGCATTAGAGGAGGGACACGATGTTGATACTGATACTGAAGTCGATGTAAATCAGGAAGATAATGTCGAGGAATCTTCATTCGACGATTTGAATTGGGAAGATTATACTGACGATGATGACACCCCCGACTATAAATTGTATGCCAACAACTCGTCGTCTGACGATGCAATGAGAAGCACTCAATATTCGTCAAAAAATACTTTTAGCGAGGATTTGCTTGCCCAGCTTGGCGAAATCGAACTTTCGGAAAAAGAAAAACAACTGACACAATACATCATTGGCAATATCGACGATGATGGTTATTTGCGTCGCGATGTGGAACAAATGGTTGACGACCTTGCTTTTTCCGGAATTGATGTAACCGATGCAGAAATGAAATCGGCACTGACATTGGTGCAGGGGTTGGAGCCTGCGGGGGTGGCTGCACGAACCTTGCAAGAGTGTTTGTTGCTTCAGTTGAATCGATTTGCGGAAACAGAAACAATACTTTTGGCAAAACGGGTTATTGAGGAACTTTTTGATGAGTTCTCAAATAAACAATACGAGAAAATACAAAAACGCCTTTCGATAAAAGAGGAACAGCTCAAAGCCGTTTTGGATAAAATAAAGAATTTGAATCCGAAACCGGGAGGGACTTGGGGTAACTCTTTTTTGAATGCTAATGAAGAAATAACACCTGATTTTATTGTTGAAAACCAAAACGGGCGTCTTCTCGTATCTCTGAACAACCAAAATATCCCCGATTTGAGAATCAATGCCGAGTACTCATCGTTGATTCAGACATACAAAAGGAGTAATCTTGATACGATTTCGAAAGACAAAAAAGACGCTATCCTTTTTGCTAAAGAAAAAATAGATGCTGCACGCTGGTTTATTGATGCCATAAAACAACGCAATGAAACTTTATTGACCACAATGAATGCCATCGTACATTTTCAGTCAGCTTTTTTCGAATCGGGAGATGAGTTGCAGCTGAAACCGATGATACTGAAAGACATTGCAAATCTGACGGGGTTTGATATATCTACCATATCGCGTGTAAGTAATAGTAAATATGCAGAAACGGAGTTTGGTGTGTTTCCACTGAAAGCATTTTTCTCGGAAACAATGCGAAAAGATTCGGGTGAGGAAATATCGAACAGAGAAATAAAACGCATTCTGAAAGAGAGTATTGATGCGGAAAACAAACGCAAACCGCTGACTGACGATCAGTTATCAGCTATTTTGCACGAAAAAGGTTATATTATTGCTCGGCGAACAGTGGCTAAATATCGTGAGCGTATGGGGATACCTGTCGCTCGTTTACGTAAAAGTATATGAAAAGATATTCGGTCTTGTTCTCGCAGCTGTTGTCGGTTTTATTTCATCCGTTTTTTATTCCGACCTATTTGTTTGTGCTATGCAGAGTGCTGTTTTTTAATGGTTTAGGTCGCATCATGTATTTGTACGATTCTTTCTGGGTATCCCTCTTTTTTATATGCTTGTTTACGGCAGTTATTCCCCTTTTGTCCGTCTTGATTTTATTCAAAACAGGACAAGTAACATCAATTGCTCTGAAAAATGCAAAAGAGAGAAGATATCCGTATTTGATAACCCTGATTTCTTATGCGACACTTGCATTTCTGTTGTATAAAGCGGGGAATCCGTTTTGTTTTTATGTCTATTTTGCAATAGTTTGTTTGGCGCTTGTGGCAACAATAAACCTTGTATGGAAAATAAGCGCCCATATGACTGCATTTGGAGGGTTGATGGCTATCGTCATGTTTCAATCTTATGTTACGGGGTTGAATCCGTATATCCTATTTGCTGTATTGTTTACTCTTGCAGGCTTGATAGCATCTGCAAGAATACGCTTAGAATCTCATGATTTACCTCAAATTTTGGTAGGGTTTTTGTTAGGATTCTCTTTGTTGTTATTTTTATAGAAAAATCAATTTTTATGAGTCAGAAAAAGTATAAGGTAGGTCTTTCTCTTAGTGGTGGAGGTGCAAAAGGACTTGCACATATTGGAGTATTGCAAGCGATGGAAGATGTCGGATTGAAACCTGATATTATTGCCGGTGTCAGTGCAGGTTCTATTGTTGGGGCATTGTATGCCGACGGTTTGTCGCCGAAAGAGATTCTAAACGTTTTTGAGGATTCCACTTTGATAAAGTTTCTTGATGTTTCCTCTCCCCGTAAAGGATTCCTGTCTGCAAACAAATTTTTTACTAAAATCGAGAATGCTTTGAGGGCAAGGACTTTCGAAGAGTTGAAGATTCCTCTTGTTGTAAATGCGACTAACTTGACCGATGGTAAAGTGGAGTATTTTACAGAAGGGACGTTGTTGGATAAAATCATAGCATCGTCAAGTGTTCCTATTGCATTAAGTCCGAAAGAGATTGATAAAAAGTTTTATGTTGATGGAGGTATATTTTGTAATATTCCTTGCTCTGTAATCAGAGACCAATGCGATACATTGGTAGGCGTGCATGTCAATCCGATAGTAAAAATGGGTAAAATGGGCAATGTATTAGATGTTTTCGAGCGAGTATATCACTTGCTGATACAAGCCAATACTGTTTCCCAAAAACAACTCTGCGATATTGTGATAGAACCGGTAGAGGCTCGTAACTTCGGTATGTTTGAAATTTCGAAATGCAGGGAAATTTTTGATATTGGTTATGCGGCTGCAATGGATAAATTTAAAGAATTGGGGTTAGCATAATAACTAACGGCTTGACAAATAAAAAAAGGATAAGAAAGTTTTCTTATCCTTTTTTTTGTTGAGAGGGGAAGGATTATTTTTCCTTTTCTTTCTCTTGTTTTGCTTCCTTTCTGCGAGAGAATTCAAAAGCGATTGGTGTTGCAATATACAAAGTGGAATAAATACCGATAATCATACCAAGCAACATTGCAAACAAGAATCCGCGAATGGTTTCTCCTCCAAAAATAAACATTGCCAATACGACTAATATCGTACTTAACGAGGTACTGAAAGTACGACCAAGAGTTGAATTTAATGCCATGTTGAATAGTGATGTTTTGTCACGTTTCGGATAAAGTGCAATATCTTCACGAATGCGGTCGAATATAACTACCGTATCGTTTACCGAATATCCGATAATTGTAAGAATGGCGGCAATGAATGTTTGGTCAATCTCTAATGAGAACGGCAATATCGAAGAGAATATCGAATAAATACCGAAAATAAATAATGTGTCGTGTATTAAAGCAACAATCGTCCCGACAGAGAATGCAATATTTCTAAAGCGAATCAATATGTACAATCCGATTACCACTAAAGAAATTAGAATCGCCCATATAGCTGAGATTTTTATATCGGAAGCAACTGTAGGACCTACTTTTTGTGAACTCTGAATACCAAATGAAGTAGCTCCGCTGTGGTCGTCCGTCTGATAAAGACCGTCTTTTACAACATAACCTTCTACAAACAGCTCCTTGCTGACATTTTCTGACAATAGGTTCTGATTTTTAAGCGCATTGTACAACATACTTTCCAATTTCTCGTCAATGTCATCGGCAGTGTTCTCTATTTCATAGTTGGTAGAGATACGAATTTGATTGGCTGTTCCCATTGTGATTACACTGACTTGAGAGTTGGTAAATACGTTTGATAGATTTTCGCGAATGTCGTCGATATCATCGTTTACGGGTTGTTCAAAACGAATCACATAGTTGCGTCCTCCACTGAAATCGATACCTTGCTCTAACCCTTTTGTTGCTAACGATACGATTGCTGTCAGCATAAGAACGCCGGAAATGATGTACCCGATTTTACGTGTTTTTACAAAATTGATATTACAATTTCTAAACCAATTTTTTGTAATGTTTGTCGTGAATTGCAGATTCGGCATTTTTTCTTTTGCCATAATACGTTCAAACAACAAACGTGTTAAGAATATAGATGTAAACAAGGTAGTAATGATACCGATAATCAAGGTTGTGGCAAAACCTCTGATAGGACCTGTACCGAATACAAACAGAACAATACCTGTCAACAACGTGGTGATATTTCCGTCCAAAATTGCGGAGTAGGCATTTTTATATCCATCGGCAATGGCTTTCTTTAAGTTTTTACCTGCAGTCAGTTCCTCGCGTGTACGCTCATAAATCAGAACGTTTGCATCAATAGCCATACCAAGAGTCAATACAATACCTGCGATACCGGGTAGTGTTAATACCGCTTGGAACGATGCCATAATTCCAAACATAAAGAACATGTTTGACAATAAAGCGAAGTCGGCTATAAGTCCAGGTATTAACCCATAATAGCATATCATATAGAGCAATACGAGGATAAATGCAATGATAAATGAAATCATACCGTTTTTGATGGCGGTTTGACCTAATGACGGTCCGACAATATCCTCTTGAACAATTCTGGTAGGAGCAGGCATTTTTCCTGATTTGAGTACGTTAGCCAAGTCTTTTGCCTCTTGTGTGGTAAAGTTGCCTGTTATTTCGGAGCGTCCGCCTGTGATTTCACTATTTACTCTCGGATAAGAATATACATAGTCGTCGAGTACAATTGCAATACATTTGCCGATGTTTTCTTTTGTCAAACGAGCCCATGTTTTGCTCCCCTCGGAGTTCATTTGCATATTTACGTTTGCCGACGATGAGAATTGTCCGAAATCGGCATTTGCATCTGTGATTACTTCTCCGCTCAATGGGGCACGTCCGTCTCGGTTGGTTACTTTTATTGCAATCAGTTCAAAGATGCCGGTTTTTGATTCGTCGTTGATACTTTTTACCGTCCATTTTAAGGCCAAGTCTCTTGGTAATACGTCTTTAACCTGCTTCATGCGTAAATAGGCGTTAACTTTTGCAGTATCAGATGCTAATGCCATTCCAACAGCAGGACCCGGACGTACTTGACCACCATTTGCGTAGATGTTTAGTACGGCAAAAAGAGGATTTTCCTTTTTATACGCAGCAAACTTTTCTGCATCGGTTTGTGTGTCGTTGTTTTCTATGACGAAAGCTAAAGAGTCTGTTTCTGTTTCCGATTCGCTTTCGTCAATGGTCGGCTCAACGGCAACTTCAGCAACTTCTTCTTGAGCATTGGCTTCGTTTAATGCTCTGATTACATTGTTTGCATCGCTTAAGTGAGCAATGATTTCCGATAGTTCGTATGTTTCCCAAAATTCAAGATTGGCCGAACCTTGTAACAATTTACGAACACGTTCCGGCTCTTTTATACCCGGTAGCTCCACCATAATACGTCCTTGAGCATCAAGGCGTTGAATGTTAGGTTGTACAACACCGAAACGGTCGATACGATTACGAATTACATTGAATGAGTTGTCAATGGCAGCATTTACCTCTTCGTTCAACACTTTCATGACTTCGTCGTTGGTCGACGTACGTTGTATTTTTTCTTTCAGATTGAATGTGCTGAAAATTGTAGATAATTGAGCATCGGGGTCAATCTTTTTGAACTCGTCATAGAAAAGATTCAGGAAATCTTCTTGACTATTGTGTTGGCGTTGTTTTGCATTTTCGATAGCCAATTGAAAGTTCTCTGAAGTATTGTAACCTGACAATACATTCAAAATGTCAGGAATCGAAACTTCTAACGTTACATTCATACCTCCTTTTAAGTCCAAACCCAAATTGAGCTCTTTTTCTTGGCATTGTTTGAATGTATATCCAAACCAAACTTTCTCTCCTGCAATTGAATCCAAATAAGCCAACTCAATTGCTTTGTCTTCTCCGGCGATTTTTTTCGCCTTGTTTTCATGGTAATTTGTTACAGCGGTGAATGATAGATAATACAAACAAACCAATAGTAACAACACTGAAAATAGTCTTACAAATCCTTTGTTTTGCATGTTTTAATATTTTTTTAATTATCCGTTTTTATAAAGAAATGCAAATATAGAGTTTTTTTAAATAAAGGGGTGTAAAAATGTAAAAAAAGAATAGCCGTAAGCGAGTGTTTTTCGCTTTGCTTTTCTTGTTCATTTTAAAAATCTTGCAGTGTAACTTTGTTCGCAGGTTGCAAGCATTTCGGGAGTACCCTCGAATACGATGTTGCCGCCATTTTCACCACCTTCGGGTCCCATGTCGATAATGTGGTCGGCACATTTGATTATTTCGGTGTTATGTTCGATAATCACTATCGTGTGCCCTTTTTGCAGTAGAGCGTAAAACGAGTTTAAAAGATTTTTGATGTCGTGGAAATGCAGACCGACTGTTGGCTCGTCAAATAAAAATAAGGTTGGGGTCTTTTTTTCTTCGGCAAGGATTGATGCCAACTTGACACGTTGGTTTTCGCCACCT
>SAMEA3663036__coassemble_727_pt1 | contig 14094 bp, 12 predicted proteins | sample SAMEA3663036__metabat2_low_PE_036 | metagenome-assembled genome bin SAMEA3663036 (sample SAMEA3663036) | pig gut metagenome | biome: pig gut; feature: pig-associated habitat; material: faeces | place: France | collected 2012 | reverse complement strand
AAACGGAGGTATGCAAAATATCTCCGTTTTTTTATGTGTAAGGTTTTGCTTTTTGTATAAATAAACACAAATAATGAAATTGTTTTTATTAAATTTGCACCTCGTATTTTATTAAAAAACTATGGGTTTAGAATTATCAGAACAAGAGATATTTAGAAGACAAAGTCTTGATACTTTGCGACAAATGGGCATTGATCCGTATCCTGCGGCAGAGTATCCTACCAACGCATTTTCAACAGATATAAAAGCAACGTTTAAGGACGAAGATACAGGGCGTCAGGTGTGTATTGCCGGTCGCATTATGAGTCGTCGCATTATGGGTAAGGCTTCCTTTGTCGAATTGCAAGACTCCAAAGGACGCATTCAGGTGTATGTTTCGAGAGATGATATCAACACCGGGGCTCAACCCGAAATGTACAATGTGGTGTTTAAAAAACTGCTTGATATAGGCGATTTTGTCGGTATTAAAGGCTTTGTTTTTCGTACCCAGATGGGAGAAATTTCCGTGCATTGTCAAGAGCTGACCGTGTTGAGCAAGTCGCTTCGTCCGCTCCCGATTGTAAAATATAAAGATGGTGTGGCATACGATGCTTTTGACGATGAAGAGTTGCGTTATCGTCAGCGATATGTCGATTTGGTGGTGAACGATGGCGTCAAAGATACGTTTTTGAAACGGGCAACAATTATAAAAACAATGCGTGCCGTAATGGACGAGGCGGGATATACGGAGGTGGAAACACCTATACTTCAGTCGATTGCAGGTGGTGCGTCGGCTCGCCCTTTTATTTCTCATCATAATTCGTTGAATATCGATCTTTATATGCGTATTGCAACGGAACTCTATTTAAAACGCTTGATAGTAGGCGGTTTTGAGGGTGTTTATGAAATTGGTAAGAATTTCCGTAACGAAGGAATGGACCGTACTCATAATCCGGAATTTACTTGTATGGAACTCTATGTTCAGTATAAGGACTACAATTGGATGATGTCGTTTACCGAAAAAATGTTGGAGCGTATTTGCGTAGCGGTCAATGGCGGTACGGAAACGGAAATAGACGGTAAAACCATCAGTTTTAAGGCTCCCTATCGTCGGTTGCCGATTCTTGATGCAATCAAGGAGTTTACGGGGTACGATTTGAATGGAAAATCGGAGGATGAAATACGTGAAGTTTGCAAAAAACTCAATATGGAGATTGACGATACAATGGGTAAAGGCAAACTTATTGATGAGATATTTGGAACATTCTGCGAGGGGAATTTTATTCAACCTACATTTATTACCGATTATCCTGTTGAAATGTCGCCATTGACAAAGATGCACCGTTCAAAGCCCGGATTAACCGAACGTTTTGAGCTGATGGTCAATGGGAAAGAATTGGCAAATGCCTACTCGGAGTTGAACGACCCGATAGACCAAGAAGAGCGTTTCAAAGAGCAGATGCGTTTGGCCGATAAAGGTGACGATGAGGCGATGGTAATTGATCAAGACTTTTTGCGTGCTCTTCAATATGGTATGCCTCCTACTTCGGGTATCGGCATCGGCATCGACCGTCTTGTAATGCTCATGACGGGTAAAAACACCATTCAAGAGGTGTTGTTCTTCCCGCAAATGAAACCAGAAAAGAAAGCCGTAAAGGATAGCCCCGAAAAATACTTGGAAGTTGGAATATGCGCCGAGTGGATTGAGTCTCTTCAAAAGCTCGGTTTCGATACGGTGGCAAAATTGAAAGATTATAATCCAAACAAACTTCATCAAGAGCTTTGCGGGTTCAATAAAAAACATAAACTCGGATTGCAGAATCCGACACAAACCGAGGTCGGCAAGTGGATAGAAAACATTAAGTGATTATGAATAAAGAACCAAAGGTTGCGGTTGTTGGTGGAGGTAGTTGGGCTACCGCCATTGCGAAGATTCTTCTTGCAAATGAATCGTCTATCAATTGGTATATGCGTCGCCAAGAACAAATAGATGATTTCATACGTCTTGGAAATAATCCCCGGTATTTGTCGGCGGTAAAGTTTGACGTTTCTCGGATAAATTTTACAAGTGATATCAATCAAGTTGTAAAGGATTCCGATATTTTGATATTTGCCACACCATCTCCGTTTCTCAAATTGCATTTAAAGAAATTAAGACGCAAACTCACAAAAAAAATTATTGTTACTGCCATAAAAGGAATTGTGCCGGACGAGAATATGATTGTTTCCGAGTATTTTCATGAAAAATACGATGTTCCTTCCGAAAATATTGCTGTAATAGCCGGTCCTTGTCATGCCGAAGAGGTCTCTTTGGAGCGTTTGTCGTATCTGACAATTGCGTGTAGCGATCGCGATAAAGCTCGTATGCTTGCCAAAAAGTTCGAAAATTCGTTTGTGAAAACAACCGTCTGCGACGATGTGTACGGCATAGAGGTTTCGTCGGTAATGAAAAACACCTATGCTTTGATAGCCGGTATTTGTCATGGGTTGAAATACGGTGATAATTTTCATGCCGTTTTAATATCGAATGCGTTGCAGGAAATGAAGCGTTTTTGCAATGCGGTCAACCCGATGCATCGCAATATCGATGAATCGGCGTATTTAGGCGATTTGTTGGTTACAAGTTATTCAAAGTTCAGCCGTAATCGCCAATTCGGCACGATGATAGGGAAAGGTTATTCCGTGAAAACGGCTCAGTTGGAAATGGAGATGATAGCCGAAGGTTATTACGGAACCAAATGTATTTATGAAATCAATGAAAAATATCAGGTAACCATGCCTATCTTGGAAACAACTTATAATATTCTGTATAAGAAAGTTTCGCCTGTAGTTGCAATTAAAAAACTGACGGATAGTCTTTACTAAAACAACATATAAAAATGAAAAATATTCAAATTGATATTAAAAATACGAATGGCTTTGTCGATGAGAAAGTCGTAAAAAGTTATGAAGTTTCTGTTAAGAATGCGAACGAAATACTGCATAATGGTAGCGGCAAAGGTAGCGACTTTTTAGGGTGGCTGCATTTGCCCTCGTCAATAACCGAATCGCATTTGTCCGATATAGAGCAAACTGCCAAGGTGTTGCAAGAGAATTGCGAAGTCGTGGTTGTTATCGGCATCGGCGGAAGTTATCTTGGTGCAAAAGCCGTTATCGAAGCATTGTCTGATTCGTTCGATTGGTTGCAAAAGGAGCGTAAAACGCCCGTAATTGTTTATGCGGGTCAGAACATTGGTGAGGATTATTTGTACGAACTGCAGACATTGTTGAAAAACAAGAAATTCGGTATTATTTCCATCTCAAAATCGGGTACGACAACCGAGCCTGCCATTGCTTTTCGTTTGTTGAAAACGCAATTGGAAGAACAGCAAGGAAAGGAGGCGGCACAAAAGTTAATTGTGGCTATTACGGATAAATCACGAGGTGCTTTGCGTACATTGGCAACCCAAGAGGGATATAAGACTTTTGTGATTGAGGATAATATCGGAGGACGTTTTTCTGTATTGTCGCCCGTAGGATTGTTGCCTATAGCAGTGGCAGGTTATGATGTTCGCAAACTTGTGAATGGAGCTGCCGAAATGGAAAATGTTTGCGGTTTGAATACGCCGTTTGACGAAAATCCGGCTGCTATTTATGCAGCTACTCGCAACGAACTCTATCGTCAAGGGAAGAAGATAGAAATTTTGGTGAATTACAATCCGAAACTGCACTTTTTTGCCGAGTGGTGGAAGCAACTTTATGGCGAAAGCGAAGGAAAAGAGCATAAAGGCATTTTCCCCGCAGCTACCGATTTTACAACCGATTTGCATTCGATGGGGCAATGGATTCAAGATGGAGAACGCACAATTTTTGAAACAGTTATAAGCGTTGAAAATACCCGACACGAGAAAATTGTTCCTTTCAACGAAGCCAATCTTGACGGATTGAACTTTTTGGCAGGAAAGCGTATCGACCAAGTGAACAAAATGGCCGAATTGGGGACGATGCTTGCTCATGTCGATGGTGGCGTTCCCAACCTAAAAATTTCGATTCCTGCATTGGAAGAGTATTATTTGGGTCAGTTGATTTATTTCTTCGAAAAGGCATGCGGAATCAGTGGCTATTTGCTTGGAGTGAATCCTTTTGACCAACCAGGGGTTGAGGCTTACAAAAAAAATATGTTTGCTTTACTCGAAAAACCCGGCTACGAGAAAGAAACGGAATCTATAAAAGCGAAATTAAAATAATGTTCAATTTAAAAAATTAAAAACAATGAAAAATGTGAAATTTTTGGCGTTGCTTTTTGTGGCAATGTGTATGGTAACTCCTCTATTCGCACAAACGGAAAATACGGATCGTTACCCGAGTTCAAGAGGTTTTGTTACCAATCGTTTTTTCGATAATTGGGAAATATCTATTGGTGCCGGTATGCAGTGGTTTTCGATTACGGGAGCCAATAATTTGGAGTTTAACAACTATGGCGCATTCAAAGATCGTATTTCTCCGGAGTTTGAACTTTCGTTGGGCAAATGGCTGACACCTGTTTGGGGTGCTCGCGTACAGGCACAAGGTGCTTGGTTGTTTGGTTTCCCCGAAAAAGTGGATTATACTTCGGAGGTTAAAGTAAACGGTCTTTCGCATTATACTTCCGATCGTTTCCCCGGTTTGTTTGGCAACGGAACAACCATGGGCGATGACAATAGAGATATTTTGCGTCATCGACTTTATTATACTACTGTACAATTTCAAGTGATGTGCGATTTGACAGCTTGGATAGGTGGTTACAGACCAAATCGTGTTTATAATGCCGTTGTGTTTGGCGGTATCGGTTGGATTGGAACTTTGAGCAAAAATTCCGATTACAATAAAAGCGATGAATGGTCGGGTTCGTTTGGACTTTCAAACCGTTTCCGTACATGCAAGTTCTTGGACGTTTATATCGATTTGAAATCGTTGGCTGTTAAAAACAAATGGTACAATCCCGTACCGGGAAAAACAGGTATAAGAACTACAATGATTCCGTCGTTAAGTGCCGGTTTGACTTTCCGTTTGCCACAACAAGGTTTCAAACGTGTTCCTCATTGCGATTACCAACCATTCTACAACCAGATTGATTCGTTGAACAATGCGCTTAATGCGGAAAAAGACGAAAACAGCAAACTCTCTAACGATTTGCGTGCTGCACAAGATAGTTTGAACAATACAAAGAAAAATCTTGCCGATACGAGAAGTCAGTTGGATTCTTGCCAAAACGATTTGAAGAAGAAACCGAAAGTGATTGAAAAAGTCATTATACAAAAACCGACTGAAGATGAGCAACAAAAACTGAAAGATGCTTTCGATGCCATCTATTTCCAGAGCGGAAAAGCAAAACTTACAACACCTTCGTATGCTCCGTTGAAACGTGCTGCTACCATTTTGAAGAAATACCCGAAAGTAAAAATCAAAGTAATGGGGCACACCGACAATGTAGGAAAAGCATCTGCCAACTTAAAGCTTTCGCAAGAAAGAGCCGATGCAGTTCGTTTGCAGTTGATTAAAAACGGTGTTGATCCGAAAAACATTACCTCGATTGGTTATGGCGATACCAAACCGATTGCCGATAACTCTACTGCAGAAGGGCGAGAATTGAACCGCCGCACGGAAATTGAAGTGGAATAAAACAGCGCGATTCGGAAACATAGTAAAGAGTTTAACCCTTGTCGGGGTTGAACTCTTTTTTTATAAATAAAGCTTGTTTTGAGCAATATAGGTTGCCACTTCGTGTGGTACAAGGTGTGCTATTGAGCGTCCTTGTTGGCAACGTTGGCGTATTTCGGTAGAAGAAACATCGAATAGCGGAGCTTCTGTTCGAACGATATTCGGATGCGAAAAGGTGGCTCGTTCTCCGTGACGCGGATAAACGTAAATGATATGCTGCTCGATAATGCTTTGGTAGTCTTTCCAATGAGTAAAAACAGCCAGATTGTCCTCGCCGATAACGAGCGAAAATTGTATGTCGGGATATTGTTTGGTTAGGGTGTGGAGCGTGTCGATTGTGTAATTGGGTTTTGGCAACGAACATTCAATATCGCAAATCTTAAATTGTGAATTGTCTGCAATGGCACGTTGCAACATGGCTAATCGCACTTGGTCGGATGTCTGCTTTTTATCCGTTTTAAGCGGATTTTGCGGAGAGAGTAGAAACCAAAGTTCGTCGATGTTTGTGGCTTGTACCATATAGTTGGCTATGGCTAAATGCCCGTTGTGAATCGGGTCGAACGACCCGCCAAAGAGTGCGACTTTCATTTCGTTTCGGGTAAAAAATCGGTAATGTCTTTGCCAAATGCTTGTAGCTCGCGTACCAACGACGACGAGATGTTCACTTTGTCGGTTTCTGCAAAGAGAACCACCGTTTCGATGCCTGTAAGCAGCCGATTGACGTCCGCCATTTGCAGTTCGTAGTCGAAATCTTTCATTGTGCGTACGCCACGTAGTATGAAATCGGCACCCACCTGCTTGGCAAAATCAACCGTCAGTGTTTCGTATGTTTGTACCGACACGCGAGGGTTTTTTGAATATAACTCTGCGATTTGTAATGCTCGTTCCTCCTCCGATTGTTCTGCCTGTTTTTCGCTGTTTTTGCCAATGGCGATTATAATCGTATCGAAGAGTTTCAATCCGCGTTCTACAATGCGTTGATGTCCGCGTGTAAAAGGATTGAATGAGCCGGGAAATATGGCAATGCGTTTTTTCATAGTCTCTTTTCAAGTGCATTGTCGTAGAACGTGCGCCGAAGTGCCTTGTCGATGTCGATGTTTTGATAATGTTGCGTGGTGAGATCGCACACATACATCGACTGTATTTGCGAAACGAATAACTTGCTGTAACGCAGCCGTTTACCGTATTGCAGTTCGGCAATTTGATCGATGGCGTTCGTCATGTCCACATCGCTGATTGCTTCCTTGGTGAAAATATAAAGTCCGAATTCGGCAAATTCGCCGTAGAAACCGCTGGTAACTTTGCCCACTTTGCTGCTGATGATGCGGCGCATGGGGTGTGCCAGCGCCCAATAGTTGTACTCCAACGAGCCCACCCAGCCTTCGTTGTCGAGGCCGTAGGCGTAGCCGTTGCGGCGTATATCGCGAAAATCCTCACTCTCCACGTCGGTTATTGGTTTGCCGGCTATTTCGTTAATCAGGGCGTGTGCCACGTTTTTGTCCTCGCGAATGGCGCGCGTAACTTCGATGCCGATACTGCCGTCGGGCGACTGCAGGTCGGGGCGGTCGGCATTGACGAGCGAAGCGTACGGCCCGCCGAGCAAAGTCTCGAGCGATATTTTGGCGTACCGCTCAAAAAAACAGGTATCGAATGTGCGTGGTTGTTGGTTCATTAGAATATCAATAAAATTTTCTTTCTGCCCAACGGATTATAAGGATAAAATGTTTTTGATATTATTTAAGATGAAATGTTGTGCGTTTTTATTATAAAGAACGACCTGATATTGTCCGCGAGTTCCTTCTCTAGTTTCTACTATAATTCCTAATTGATTTCCTTGTTCAGTAGGTCGTTTAAAAGTTGTCCCGTTACTATTTTGTAGAGATAACATGCCTATATTTAAAAGCCATAAATGAATCTTTTTGTAAGATAATTTTTGCATATGTTCATTCTCAGCAATAGCATATATTCGATTTGCGATTTCAGAGATAGTAATAGGAATGTCTGAATAATTGAATTTTTGAAGTTGTTGATCAGTAATATAAAAAGGAATTTTAGCAGAAGTAGGTTGCATTATTCCTCCATTTACATATACTTGACGCAGTATATCGGAAACAAAGAAGAAACAGCGTGATAAGCGAACATTGTTTATTAAATCATCCGTAGGAATAGGTGTATTGTCTAATGGATTTATTCCATTTGCTAATTTGTCTATAAAAGATTTTGCATAAGCAATTTTTTCGAGTTCTGTCATATTTCTTTTTCTCTTAAATATTTGCAATGCGCCGTATTTCGTCCATGATGGCGTGAGCAAAGCGGTCGGCCTGCTCGCGCGTAGGAGCCTCGCTGTAAATGCGGATGATGGGTTCGGTGTTCGACTTGCGCAGATGCACCCAACCTTGCGGAAAATCGATTTTCACGCCGTCCTCGTCGTTTATTTTGAACTGTTTGTAGCAGCCTTTTATCACGCACAGCACGCCGTCCACATCGATGGCAGGCGTCAGTTGTATCTTGTTTTTCGAGATAAAGTAGTTCGGGTACGAGGCGCGCAGTTCGGACACGGTTTTGCCCGATTTGGCCAAGTGCGTGAGGAACAGGGCAATGCCCACGAGCGCATCGCGTCCGTAGTGCGAGGCAGGGTAGATGACACCGCCGTTGCCTTCGCCGCCAATCACGGCGTTGGTGGCTTTCATTTTGGCCACCACGTTCACCTCGCCCACGGCGGCGGCGTTGTATTGGCAGCCGTATTTTGCGGTTACGTCGCTCAACGCGCGGGTCGAACTCAAGTTCGAAACGGTGTTGCCTTTGGTGTGTTGCAGCACATAGTCGGCCACGGACACGAGCGTATATTCTTCGCCGAACATCTCGCCGTTTTCGCAGATGATGGCCAACCGATCGACGTCGGGGTCAACCACAAAACCGACATCGGCTTTTTTCTCTTTGATGAGTTGCGCTATGTCGCCCAAATGTTCGGGCAGCGGCTCGGGGTTGTGCGGAAAATGTCCGTTCGGCTCGCAGTAGAGCGGCTCTATCTGCTCCACGCCGAGTGCTTTGAGCAGTTGCGGAATGGCAATGCCGCCCACAGAGTTTACGCAGTCGCATGCCACGCGGAAGTTGGCTTTGCGAATGGCTTCCACATCGACCAAATCGAGTTTCAGCACGCTCTCGATGTGGCGCGTGGTGAGGTCGTTGCGCGTGGTGAGTGTGCCGATTTCGTCCACATCGGCATAGGTGATGTCGCCACGTTCGGCAATGGCGAGCATGGCTTCGCCTTCGGCTTTGTTCAGAAATTCGCCACGCTCGTTCAGCAGTTTCAGCGCGTTCCATTGTTTGGGATTGTGGCTGGCGGTGAGTATGATGCCGCCGTCGGCCTGCTCCATCGTTACGGCGAGTTCGGTGGTCGGTGTCGATGCCAATCCGATATTGACAACGTCGCAACCGCAGCCGAGCAGTGTGCCGACAACCAATTGATTGACCATCTCGCCGGAGATGCGTGCGTCGCGTCCGACAACCACCTTGCAACGCTGTTTGTTGCGATACGATTTGAGCCAAGTGGCGTAAGCCGCCGAAAATTTGACCACGTCGATGGGCGAAAGTCCATCGCCTGCCGCACCGCCAATGGTGCCGCGTATGCCCGAAATGCTTTTAATGAGTGTCATATATCAAATGTATTATTTATGAAATCGGATAGTTAATTCAAAAAAATAGGGAGTAACGTTGTTTTGAGCTACCGCAAACCCCAAACTTGAAGGAACGATGATTTTGCATAGTGCCCCTGAGCGTTTCATATAGCTAATGGCTTCGGTCCATGCAAGACACTCGTTGTCAATGCCATAGAGCAATGTCGTGGGGTAGGGGGTGTCTTGTGTTGTCCAATACTCTTCCGTAATGGCATTTTCGTCCAAGGTTTTCTGTTTATAGCGGATATTGACCTCATCGCCTATGCGAATGGTGTCGCCCGAACCTTTTTCCACTAAGTTGAAATAAAGTCCCGAAGCGGTCAGCACATATTCGTTGCTTTGAAAAACTGAATCGGCGGGGAACGCAGTTAATACGGTGATTCCTTCGCGATTGATAAATTCTTTGATGAGTTTTTCTTGAGCCTTGAGCTGGTCGGCGTATTTTACAGTGTCTTCATCGCACGATGTGGTGAAAACAATCAAGAATGCAAATAACGGAATTATAAGTGTTTTTTTCATCTCTTTCATTTTTTAACGAATGTTTGCAATGCTGATAATGTCGGCAAAAACCCCTGCGGCCGTTACGCTTGCACCGGCACCATAACCTTTGATAATCATCGGATACTCGTGATAGCGTTCAGTGGTAATCATAATGATGTTGTTGCTCCCTTCCAAGTCGTAGAAAGGATGATTGAACGCCACCTCTTGCAATCCGACCTGACATTTGCCTTCCTCCATTTTCGCCACAAAACGATATTTCATGTTTTTTGCTTCGAGTGCTTGACGCTTGATTTCGAAATTGTTGTCCAAAGCGGGAATCTCTTTCCAAAAATCGTCCAACGAACCTTCAAAGAACCGTTCGGGAACGAAAAGATTTTTTACCACATCGTCTTGTTCCACTTTATAGCCGGCTTCGCGTGTGAGAATCACCAGTTTACGAATGACATCTTTTCCGCTTAAGTCGATGCGAGGGTCCGGCTCGGAATAGCGTGCCTCTTTGGCCATGGCAATGGCTTTGCTGAGCGGAATATCAGCACTGATGGTGTTGAAAATATAGTTGAGCGTACCCGAAAGCACTGCCTCCATTTTAATGATTCTGTCGCCCGAATTGATAAGGTTGTTGATGGTGTTGATAATAGGAAGTCCTGCCCCGACATTCGTTTCAAACAAATATTTTACACCATGTTTTAAGGCAATGTCTTTTAGTTCGGCATAGTTGTCGTAAGCTGACGAGGCAGCTATTTTGTTGGCAGCCACTACCGAAATGTTATGCGAAAGCAAATCTTTGTAGAGTGCTGCTATATCGGGGCTTGCCGTACAATCAACAAACACCGAGTTGAAGATGTTCATCGATAGAATTTCCGATTTCAGCAATTCGGGGGAGTTGTCTTTTCCCTCGTCGCTGTGCAATATCTCACGGTAGTTTTCCAGATTTATCCCTTCACGTTTGAAAAGTGCTTTTTTGAAATCGGCAATGCCAACCACGTTGAGTTTCAGCCTGTTTTTCTGCATCAGTTGTTGTTGCTGCTGTTTGATTTGCTCCAATAGGCTTCCGCCAACCGTACCGATTCCTGCCAAAAAGATATTCAACTCCTGATATTCCGATAGGAAGAATGAGTCGTGAATTACGTTGAGTGCTTTCCGCAACGATTTAAGGTCGGTAACAAATGAGATGTTCGTTTCCGAAGCACCTTGAGCACAGGCAATTACGTTGATACCATTGCGCCCGAGTGTGCCGAATAATTTTCCTGCAATGCCGGGAGTGCGTTTCATGTTTTCGCCTACAATTGCAACGGTTGCCAAATCGTATTCGGCGGCAATGTTGTTTATCTCACCTTGCTGAATTTCTTCGTCAAACTCCTGCTTCAGCACTTCGACAGCCAATTTTGCATCGGCATTTTTTACTGCAAACGAAGTAGTATTTTCCGAAGCTGCTTGCGACACCAAGAAAACGCTGATGCCATTTTTTGCCAAAGCTTTGAATATGCGGTAGTTGACACCGATAACACCGACCATTCCGAGCCCCTGTACGGTAATCAACGAAGTGTCGTTTATCGACGAGATACCTTTGATGGATTTGTTCGTTTTGTCGCTTTCGTGAGAAATATAGGTGCCGGGAGCTTCGGGCTTGAAAGTGTTTTTTATGCGAATAGGAATGTTTTTATGATAAACGGGATAAATAGTAGGAGGGTAGAGCACTTTTGCACCGAAATTGCAAAGTTCCATGGCCTCAACAAAACTGAGCCGTTCGATGACGTAAGCCGTGTTAATCACTTTCGGATCGGCAGTCATAAATCCGTCTACATCAGTCCAAATTTCCAATACCGAAGCGTTTAGCGCAGCTGCAATAATAGCTGCCGTGTAGTCCGAACCTCCACGTCCGAGGTTGGTAATGTTGCCGCTTTTTTTGTCGGAGGAGATAAAACCACCACAAACGACGCATCGCTTTTCGTTGGCAAATTGCTTACAAATAAGTTTGTTTGTTTCGTTGAAATCAACGACGTGTTTTCCGAATTGCGGATTGGTTTTGACAAACGTGGTGGAATCAGCCCAAACAGCATTCTCGATTACTTGGCTGACAATTACCGACGAAAGTCGTTCGCCATAGCTGACAATCGTATCCACGATTCTATCCGAAATATCCTTGATAAGGAAAACCCCTTTGAATATGTTTTGCAATTCGTCGAGCAATACCCCGATTTGCCGTTTTACGGCGTCTTGCTTTTCGGGGGCAATGGTTTCACCGATAATGTGATAGTGTTTTTCAGCAATCTCGGCAAATGCAGTTTCGTAAGGTTCGCCTTGGGCCACCATTTTTGAGGTAGCATATAGTTTGTCGGTAATGCCGCTTAATGCCGATACGACAACCACGATAGGCTCGTTTTGCGATTCGGCTATTTTTTTTACTTTTAATATTGCGTTTGCGGAACCTACGGATGTTCCGCCAAATTTTAAAACTTTCATTTTTAGTTGATATGATTAGTGAAAATAGAATAAAGACCTCAAAACTCTCTTGTTTGTTTTTAATTGAAATACCCCCGCCAAGGGGTTGTTTTTTGAGTAGTTAAGTTATTCATATTTTCGTTGTTTTTCGGAATGCAATATTACTAAAAAAACGCTATGTGAGATAATATTTCTGTTTTAAAAAGAGTGAAAAATTTGCTTTTTTGCGGAGAAAAGTGTTATTTTGCATCGCTTTTTAAGGCAAAGTATGGTCGAGTAGCTCAGTTGGATAGAGCAACAGCCTTCTAAGCTGTGGGTCTTGGGTTCGAATCCCAACTTGATCACAAACTGAAAATCAAGCACTTATATAAAATGTAGGTGCTTTTTTTATGCTTTTTTTGAAGATTCTGCACACATTCTGCACACTTATTATATATTTGCAATGCAGAAAGTTACACAAAAGCATACCGAAAGCGTAATTTCAAAGTGTGTGCAGAATGTGTGCAGAAAAAAGCGTATATTATGGCAAATATCTCTATTAAATTAGATAAGAGAATTGATAAAAGGGTCATAAATCAAAAAGATGTTTTCCCTATAAAATTTTATCTTAATCATAAAAGATGTAGCACGTTTATATCTACAGCATTTACAGTAAAGCCTGAAATGTTCAGCGGAGAAAGCATTGAAAAAACTGTAAAAACAAACTGCCCAAACTCAAAATACATAAATAGCACACTTGCAGAGATTTATTACAAATTTACAAGTATTCTTTTTGAGTTGGAAAGAAGTGGGAAGGCAGAAGCGATGAGCGTAAAAGATATAAAAGAGTATATCATAAATTACGGGAAACAAAAAACGTTAGATAGTTTTACCGATTATTTCAAGAATTATATTGAAAGTATTAAAAAGGGCGGAACAAAAGGATTGTATCAATATACATTCAGAACGATTAACGACTATTTTAAGAATGAAACAATTTACTTTGATACGCTTAATGTTAGTACATTAAGGAGTATCGATGAGGCATGGTCGGCTACAATGGGAATAAACACTCGTGGAATACATTTCCGCAATATAAGAGCTGTTTTTAATCGTGCAATAGATGACGGAGTTTGCCCTCCTGAACTTTATCCTTTCCGCAAATTCAAAATAAAATCATCAGAAAAGGAAAAGGAGTTCCTGAAAGTAGAAGATTTCCGCAATTTATTAGCATTAAAATTCACAGACGGAGAAAAATTATTGGAAATGGCTCGTGATTTTTTCTTGTTGTCGTTTTATTTTTGCGGAATAAACCCTGTCGATTTATATAATTTGACAGAAATAAAGGAGAATCGTATCGTATTTGTACGTCAAAAAACTTCCGGTAAGGTAATTGCACCTATAAAAATCGGTGTTCAACCGGAAGCAATGGCTTTGATTGAAAAATATAAAGGAGAAAACAAGCTGCTGTGTTATGACGACCACTATATTGACTATTACAGTTTCTATCATGTACTACGAAAAAGAATACAAAGATTAGGCGAAATGATAAATCAACCCGATTTGACGCTTTATTGGGCAAGATACACTTGGGCAAGCTATGCTGACAAGATAGGTATCGAAGAAAAAGTCATTTCCAAATCTCTCGGACACGCAGATGTAAGTATTGCAGGAAAACACTACATTTCATACGATTGGGAACGTACAGACAAGGCAAACAGAAAAGTAATTGACTATTTGTTAAACAAAATGTAGGGGGTAAAATTGCGGATAACCGCAAAAATTACCCTTACAATTATGAAAATAGAACGAAAAGAAATCTTCAAATACTTCAAGC
>SAMEA3663036__coassemble_718_pt1 | contig 14190 bp, 13 predicted proteins | sample SAMEA3663036__metabat2_low_PE_036 | metagenome-assembled genome bin SAMEA3663036 (sample SAMEA3663036) | pig gut metagenome | biome: pig gut; feature: pig-associated habitat; material: faeces | place: France | collected 2012 | reverse complement strand
CGAAAATTGTACGTTTCGTTTTAGAAAAATGTACATTTCGTTTTCGCGATTATACTTTTGCGTCAAGAGAGTCATGCAAATTGTAATTCATGCGTAGGCGTTCATTGTTTTTTGCCTCATCAATAACTTTATTGAGTAATTCGTCGTTAATTATCATGATTTTTTGTTTGATTGTAAATATTGTTCATGCAAATAGTAATATTTCCTCATGAAAAGAATATAGCTGATTACTAAAACTATAACCATACTAATCGTATATATCCAATGATTTAGAGGCAAAAATATTAGCCCAAACGAAACGGCAAGTTGGAGTCCCATATAAATGAAAGAAACGATTGTATGAGGTATTTTTAATTCATTTGCCATAATCTGATAGGCATGTTTGCGATGTGCTTCTCCAAGATTCTCATGAAGCATAATGCGATGTACAATGGTTAATATCGTATCGACTCCGTATATTCCTAATAACATCAAATAAGTAATGTCGTGAGTGTGCAATATGAGTTTTCCTAATGCAAATAACAATATAAATGCAATGCCTACGGCACCTACATCACCGGCAAAACATTTTGCTTTTTTTCGAAAATTGAAAAAACAGAATATCAATACGCTAAGTATACATACTATTAGTAAATGTTTGTCTATAAAATTGAGCGTGTGATTGAGATATACTAAAGGAATTAATACGGCTAATGAGTATCCCCCCGTTATCCCATTGATACCGTCCATAAAATTATAAGCATTGATGATGCCTACACATACAATGAGTGCAATCGGTATTATCCACCAACTTTCTTTATTGAAAAGTCCTAAATCTATAAACATTAAAGAAATTGAAACAAAATGTACAATAAGACGATATTTGTTTGGTACGGAATGGATATCATCAATGAAACTAATAGCTGTTATGGCAGTCAGACCTATCATGAACCATATATAATGAAGCCCATAAAATGCAATGTATAGCCATGCTCCTATAAGGAAAATAATGCCTCCGCCACGAAGCACAATTGTCGAGTGAGAAGAACGCAGATTTGGTTTGTCAATAATGTTACACTTGTCCGCTATCTTGAAATAGACAAGTTCCATGACAAGAAGAATCACGAAGATGATTCCGTAAGTAATGTATATGTTCATATTTATTTATATTTATATTCGATTCGGTATAACTAAGCGAAGATGCGTGCAAGGGGGAGATTCGTTGAGCATCCTCTATGACCTCAACATCGAAAGCAATATTACACTCCCATAATCTCATCCAGTTTCCTCAGGCACTTCTCCTTCTCGAAATACTCATTGTAGTATTTCAGTCCGTTGGCACCCTTCTCGGTCAATATGCTTTTATCCATGCCATAGAGTTCGGTCACCAACTTTGCCAATTCTTCAGCATCACCAGCTTTTACACTCCATCCACACTTGGCATCCTTAACCACTTCACCGCCTTCGCCATTCAGACACGCAATGATAGGCTTTCCGCTTGCCATATAGCTGCTGATTTTTGCCGGGGCATACAGATTAAACAACGGTGAGTCAGTGAGAGACACCAACATCACATCTGCTTTGTCAAAGAACAAAGGCATCGTCTCAGAAGGAAACCTGCCCAATGTATGGACGGTCTCTTCCAATCCGTTCTCCTTGATGAACTTCTGCACCCATTCCAGTTTTCTCCCGTCACCTACAATCACCCAATGAATATCTTTGTTTTCTTTCGTAAGTAAAGCAGCCTGCATATTACATTCCATACCATGAGCTTCTCCCACCGCTCCGGCAAACATCACCACAAATCCCTCAGGAATCTTAGGCAAATCAAATTCCACGGAAGAGTTAGATACACCGTCACCCCACTGAGGGAAATAAACAATCTTGTCATTGTAGTCACCATAAGTCAATATGCTTTGGTCGAAACTGCGTGAACTGGTCAGAATCTTGTCCGAATGCTTATACTCCTTCTTTACGAACCAATCAAAGAAGCCCAGCACATGCTTGTTGTTGATACCGCCTGCTGCCGTCAAGCTCTCCGGCCACAAGTCCAGCACCCATGTGTAGAGAGGCACCCTCCTTATCTTCTTATACATCACTGCCGGCATCGACATCATCACGGGCGACAACTGCTGGCAGAACACCAAGTTATACTTGTGAAAGACAGCATGCCACAACATATACAGGCAGCCTACCACAAGAAAGCTGAAATAGTTCAGCATCAGCATGATTTTGTTATCCACACTACGAGGAACGATAGGCAGATGTGTTACCTTAACTCCACGAACCACCTCATGCCGTTTCTTGAAAATCCCATATCCCGCAAAGAACTTACCTGCGGGATAGTTGGGAATTCCCGTTATCACATGTACGTCATGCCCCTTCTCGGCAAGATGAAAAGCCACATCGTTGCCCCTGAAAGTCTCAGGATAGAAATATTGGCAGACAAAAAGTATTTTCTTCATTATTATTTGTGGTTTTAGAAATCCTTCCGCCACACCATCTTATTCACGATGCCCACATAGCTTTGGATAATCTTCACTACCTTTGTGCTGACGTTTTCATCCACATAATCGGGCACGGGGATTCCGTGTTGACCGTTCTTGCAGAGTTCCACTGCCGTATCTACAGCCTGAAGTAACGACTTCTCATCAATACCGGCAATGATGAAATCACCCTTGTCGATTGCCTCCGGACGCTCTGTGCTTGTACGGATGCAGATGGCAGGGAATGGATGTCCAACACTTGTGAAGAAACTGCTTTCCTCGGGGAGTGTACCTGAGTCTGAAACGACGGCGAAAGCGTTCATCTGAAGGCAGTTATAGTCATGGAAACCGAGAGGCTCGTGCTGGATTACTCGCTTGTCGAGTTTGAAACCGCTTGCGGCAAGTCGGTTGCGTGAACGAGGATGGCAACTATAGAGGATAGGTATATCGTATTTTTCTGCCATTTTGTTGATGGCGTTGAAGAGGGACAAAAAGTTCTTTTCGGTATCAATATTCTCCTCTCGATGAGCCGACAGAAGAATATACTTGCCCTTTTCCAATCCAAGACGTTGATGAATATCGCTTGACTCTATTTCAGTAAGGTTCTGATGCAATACCTCTGCCATAGGGGAGCCTGTAACGTATGTACGCTCCTTTGGTAGTCCGCAGTCGGCAAGGTAGCGTCGTGCGTGTTCTGAATACGCCATGTTCACATCAGAAATGATATCAACGATTCTGCGGTTGGTTTCTTCCGGCAGACACTCGTCTTTACATCTGTTGCCTGCTTCCATGTGGAAGATGGGAATATGCAGACGCTTTGCACCAATCACGCTCAAGCAAGAGTTCGTATCGCCTAACACCAATACGGCGTCGGGTTGCAGTTGTACCATTAGTTTATAACTTTTGTCAATAATATTACCCATTGTAGCACCGAGGTCATCGCCTACCGCATCTAAATAGACTTCCGGATCTTTTAGCTTTAAATCCTTAAAAAATACACCATTGAGGTTGTAATCATAATTTTGTCCCGTGTGTGCCAATATGCAGTCGAAGTATTTACGACATTTGTTTATGACTGCTGCAAGACGGATAATCTCCGGTCGAGTACCTACGATGATGAGAAGTTTTAGCTTGCCGTTTTCTTGCCACTTAATATCTGAATAATCAGTTTTCATAATATTGTCTTATTTTTTTACAGGTTCAAAATAGGTGTCCGGTCTATTCGGATTGAAGCACTCGTTGCAATACATTACGGTTACAAGGTTTTCCGTTTCCGATAGATTGATAATGTTGTGTGTATATCCGGGCAGCATGTGTATGGCTTCTATTTTTTCGCCACTGACTTCAAATTCGATTATTTCGTCTGAACCGATTTTGCGTTCTTGTATCAGTCCATGTCCTGCTACCACGATAAAAAATTCCCATTTCGTGTGATGCCAATGTTCTCCTTTGGTAATCCCCGGTTTTGAAATATTGATGGAAACTTGTCCGCAATTCAATGTTTTTATCAATTCGGTGAACGAGCCTCTGTCATCAATATTCATTTTTAGAGGGAACGCCATTTTTTCTTTCGGAAGATACGATAGGTAGGTGGAGTATAGTTTCTTCGCAAACGAATTGTCCGGTATCTCGGGGATAAGCAGTGTTTGAGGTTGAGATTTGAACGATTGCAACAAATCTACAATTTCGCCAAGTGTCGCTTTGTGAGTTTGAGGCACTGCACAATACAATCCGTCATCTTTTAAAATAGTTTCCACTCCGTTGAATTCACAATGATGTTCTCTACCTTTTAAGGCGGATATCATTTCATCTACAAGGTCGTCAATGTAAAGCAATTCCAATTCTGTACTTCTGTCATTGACCTGTATAGGTAGGTCGTTGGCTATGTTGTGGCAAAATGTGGCAACTGCACTGTTATAATTTGGGCGACACCATTTGCCGAACAAGTTCGGAAATCGATAAACAAGCACCTTTGCACCGGTCTCTTTTGCATATTGAAACATTAAATCCTCACCTGCTTTTTTGCTTTTACCGTATTCTGATGTACCAAATCGACCTGCCAACGTAGCTTGTATGGAGCTGCTAATCATCACAGGGCATTTATTACCATGTTTTTTTAGTGTGTTGAGTAAAACGGTGGCAAAACCAAAGTTCCCTTTCATAAATTCTTCAGGGTCTTGCGGACGATTAACTCCTGCAAGATTGAAAACAAAATCACAATTTTTACACCACGCATCAAGCCGCTCGGTAGTGGAATCAATGTCATATTCATATATTTCATTGATCTCAATATCTCCATACCAACGAGCTTTCCCTTCCCTGATATTTTTTAGTTGTGCCACGAGGTTTTTTCCTACAAAACCTTTGGCTCCTGTTACCAATACATTCATGTTGATAGGTGTATAAAAATTATTCTGATCGTATCTCTTTCGCTTTACTTCGGGGTTGCAAACCCAAGTCTTCCCGAATAAAGCGGAGCTTAAGCAATAATTGTTTCATTCCATCAACGTCCAGTCGGGTAGTGTTGTGCGAATGATAGTCCTCTATTTTGGCCATTTCCTGATTCCCTTCTGTGAAAAACTTGTCATAATTCAAATCGCGATTGTCGCAAGGGATACGATAATAGTTGCCCATATCGATGGCTTTTGCCATCTCTTCGCGAGTAACAAGGGTTTCATATAGCTTTTCGCCATGGCGGGTGCCTATCACTTTTACTTCGGTTTCAGCATACTTTGGATTGACTTTCGAATAAGTTTGTTTCAGAGCCTCGGCTAACACTTCAAGGGTTGCAGCAGGAGCTTTTTGTACAAACAAATCTCCGTTTTTACCATGTTGGAAGGCATAAATTACCAAATCGACTGCATCGTCAAGTGTCATCATAAAGCGTGTCATATTTGGGTCGGTTATGGTGATTGGTTTTCCTTGCTCCATTTGTTCTACCCAAAGCGGAATAACCGATCCGCGACTTGCCATAACATTGCCATAACGAGTGCAACAAATTGTAGTCGTTGCATTTTCGCCCAATTCGCGACCTTTGGCTATAGCAACTTTTTCCATCAATGCTTTTGAAATGCCCATTGCGTTGATAGGGTATGCCGCTTTGTCGGTGGAGAGTACAACCACGTTTTTTACACCATGTTCGATAGCCGACAAAAGTACATTGTTGGTGCCTACTACGTTGGTCATAGTGGCTTCCATTGGGAAAAATTCACACGAGGGAACTTGCTTGAGTGCGGCAGCCGAGAATATATAATCGACGTCCCGCATAGCCACATCAACCGATTGCTTATTGCGAACGTCGCCAATATAAAATTTTACTTTCGGATTTTGCAGTGCATGACGCATATCGTCTTGTTTCTTTTCGTCGCGCGAAAAAATTCGTATCTCTTTTATGTCCGAATCTAAAAAACGACGCAATACCGCATTCCCGAAACTACCTGTACCTCCCGTAATTAACAATACTTTATCTTTAAAAATTGACATGTGAATGAATATTTAATTTGCTTTTTTTATAAAAATATCAAAATTTGTCAGTTCAGTAGAGAATCAACATTTCTCTGCATTAGCATTTTATAAGAAAATGACATAATACTCCACAAAGATAAACAAATCTTCTCCTATTCTTTTCGCTGAAGACGAAGATTTTATGCCTAATATGAAATAAGGATTTTTACAGTGATTGGTACTGCTCAAAAATCTCTTTTAGAGCCTCGCGTGTATATCGCTCTTTTTCCGGATATAATTGTTTCTCGTGTTCGAGTATTTGGTCTATTGTCCAATAAAATTTAATAAACTTGGCAGGGACACCGCCACAGATGCAATAAGGAGGCATCGACTTTGACACAACCGCTCCGGCAGCAACGGTTGCTCCTCGCCCTATTGTAACCCCACTCAGCAGCGTTACATTGCAACCTATCCAAACATCTTCTTCGACAACTATGTCGTGGTCGAAACCTTTGGGCTTGTTCGCTTCTGTAATATCGGTTACATACAAGCCGACAATCCTTGCATGATTGCCGGTATGAACGGTCAGATGCTCGGCTATTGCACAACGGCCTTTGCAGATAAATTTTGCATTGGTAGCAGAAATATGAGCATTATTCCCAATTTTTGTATCGATACCGAAAAAAATATTTGCCGGGTTGTTAAAATTATAGGGGGGGGTAATTATAACGTTTTGGGCATAGCATCCAAATTTACGACGACTTTGTCCGAAATATGATTTGTACATCATATACGCTCCGCGAACAAAACGATTATTTTTTATTTTTCTGATGATTCTTCCCATATCTGTAACATTTTATTCCATATCACATCTATATTGTATCGTTCATTCACGCGATACTGTACATTTTGGCGCATTTCCTGCTTCAAATGCTCATCATTGAGCAGATGCTCTATTGCATCGTGCAGTTGTTGCACGTTTCGAGGTTCAACCAGTACACCATACTTACCATTTTTATCATCTTCAAGCATTTGAGGAATGGCGCCTACGGGCGTTGTTACAATGGCACATCCACATGCCATACTTTCCAATATTACATTGGGAAAGCCCTCGGTGTAGGTGGGTAATACAAATACATCGCATGTTTGCATTTCGCGAATAACTTGTTCGTAGGGTATCTCGCCTTTCAGTTCCAACCATTTCCCGTTTTCGGCTATCGCTTCCAAATTCATACGCATATTCTCTTGTATTGTTCCTATCATGCGCAGTGTGATATTGGGAATTTGTTTGCAAGCGGTTACTAATTCCTCTACACCCTTGGTTTTTACGCAGTGTCCCACAAAAAGTATGTTTCGCGAATCACGTTCTATATGGTTGTTCTTGTTTACAATGTCAATTACTTCAGGGGCTATCGGATTTGGCAGTAAGTCTATGTTGTTAAATCCGTGAGCAACAAGTGAGTTGTACGATTGTTGGTCTATTACGATGGCTTTGGTGGCCTTTTGTATGACTTTGCACAATAGTTTCCATTCCCAATTCTTCTTTTTCGCCAGTTCCGGTATTCGCCCAAAACGAAAATGTATAATTGTTTTTATGCCTTTACGTTTGGCAGTATGCAACATATAAAAATCTTTTGTAAGGCTCAGACTTGCACTCGATGTCAGGTGCATCACATCGTAGGTATTTGTGTTTAACCGGCTACGGAAGTTCTTTAAGATTACCCGATAATCTTTTAATGCAGAAATAATGCGAAAGCATACCGATGAATTGATGTTTACAAACGTGCTTCGCCCTATTGAGAGTAGATCTAAATCACAATCGTTTCGCCCTGTTTTTTTATAGTAGTCCAAAATATGCTCTGTCCATCGGGCTATTCCGCCTGTAACTCCTCCAAATGGAGCAACTAAAAGAACTTTCATTTTAATATCTTGTATTATATATTTTTAAATAGGAAGAAGCTGTAGTGTGTATTTTATATTTATTGAAAGATGCTAATGCATTTTTCTTAAGGGTTGCCCGTTTTTCTTCTGTTAAATTAATAAAATGTTTTAGCATATTATAATAAGCACTCTCTGACAAATCCTTTGAAAGGAATCCATTTTTGCCATTTTGAATCATATTTATACAACCACCAACAGGTGTGCATAGAGGAATACAACCAACAGAAAATGCTTCGATGATGGTCATAGGCATACCTTCCATTCTTGATGATAAACACATCGCATCAGCAGTGTATAAGTAATCTCTTACATTATCAACGACACCTTTATAAATAATTTTATCAGATAAGAATTTTGATAATTCATGAAATAAATCTTTATGAGTTTGATTACTCCCTAACCATATCAGTTTTATATTTACCCCTTCCTCTATCAATCGTTTTACGGAAGAGAGAAGCAAAACTTGATTTTTGATAGGTTGACAGCTTGCGGGGTGAATCAATACAAACTCGTTATTATTGGAGTGTGTTATCTCTCCTTTTGCTTTGTAATCGGAAATGCCATTATAGATAATATCGGCATTGAAATTGTAAAATTCTTTAAATGAGGCATTGGATTCTTCTGATATAGTAATCGGTTGGCATAAGTGCCATTTGAACATTATTCTTCTTAGAAATGTAGTGAGAAAACCTCCTGCTTCGCGTTTTGCATGTGAGTGAATAGTTGCAACGAATTTGACATTATTGCAAAAAATGGTTGCCAAAAAAATATATGGTATTGCATTAGAATGTACATGAACTACTTGAAAATCTGCTTGTTTAATAACTTTTATTAACGAGAACATACATTTAAAATCCATTCCACTTTTCTTGTGAAGTGAGAAGAGTTTGATGTTATGATTGATAGTCGTAAGAACATGATTATTCTCTTTTGATAAATCATATAATGTAGCAATAGAACAATCTTGCCCAATGTTAAGCAGTTCGTTTGATAGTTCGGCAACAAACCGTTCTGCACCACCAGAACCTAAAGTCGGTATCAGTTGTAGTATTTTCATAATCAGTAGGCTATTTTAATATAGTTTATCAACTTATTGTAACCTGTTGTTGCAGCATGAGTGTATGTGAAGTAGTTGCCAATGGCTTCTGCCTTTTCATGATACAGATTGTTGTCGGTCAAACATTTGTCAATGGCGGAAGATAATTCCTCTATTGTTTGGCAAAAAATACCGGTATTGTGTGATTCCAAAACATTGTTCGGGTTTACTGTAGAGATAATGGGAACGTTGTTCGACCAAGCCTGCAGAAAAGTATTCGGAAATCCTTCGTATTCCGACGTACACAAGAAAAGTCGGCAATGTTTGAAGTATTCGTTGGTCTCACGAAAACTTTTTGATCCTAAAAAATGCAGGTTGGGTAGTGAGTCGGCTTCCCGATTGCAGGTGTCGAACAGCGAATGTTCCATGTCTCCACCGATGATAGTGAACGAGAAATTGGGCATTTTTTTTGCCAAATCGAACACCCAAGTAGGGCGTTTGAGCGATTTGATATTTGCCACCCAAAGTACATCGGTATTCTTTATGTCGTAGATGTTATCGTTTTTAACAACTCCCCAAATGTTGGGAATAATGAGTGACTTCCTATTGAATAAGGATAAAAGTTGTGCTTCTTGAAACTCATTTTGGGCAACGATAAATTTTGTATTGCGAATACCTTTTAGAAAACAACTCCGGTTGATATTGTTGGCTAATGTTCCATTTCTCAAGGTAAGTTCTTTGTCGCTGGCTATGAAATGAACGGTTGTCGTTTTAAAGCATTTTGCAACAAACGAAATAAAAAACAGATTTCTGTTGGTACCTCCTCGTGTAATTATGAGGTTGGGTTTGACTTTTATAAAAATATATAGCGTAAAGAAAAAATAAAGTACTGCCGACCATAGGTGTGTAACAAAATCTTTATGGAAGATAATCCCTTCGGTGTCAAAACTTGTTGTGTTTTTGTCGGAATAAAAAGAGTGTACGTCCCACCCGTTTTTCATAAACGTATTAGCCCAAAAATACATTTGTACGGAGATTCCTCCAATACGATCGGATGCAGGATTGATGATGTCACTTATGGCGGTAGTCCATAAGATACAAGTGTTTCTCTTTTCAGAAATAGATACCTTTCGATGTTCCTTCATAGTTGAAATGTTTTTTTAGTGCACGATCTTTCTCTTCACCTTTTAAATGTCCTAAATGTAACGATTCTTTCTTTAGTTTTTCAAGGTATTCGTCTGCAGTTTTTATAACCCTGGCAGGTACTCCTACTGCTACAGAGTTGTCGGGTATGTCGTGGGTAACAATACTTCCTGCTCCAATTATTACATTGTTGCCAATATGTACGCCGGGTAATATGATTGTTCTTATCCCTATATAAACATCATTACCAACGGTTATCGGTTTTGTTATTTCTAAGTCGGGAACAAGATGTCTGTAGACTAAAGTGCCTCCATCATGTGTTACAAATTGTACTTTGTCCGTTATGTGAACGTTTTTCCCTAAAGTAATACACCAAGGTTCGCTGCCCCAGCCTATAGTCCCATATAGATGAACGCCTCCTTCTGCTGGCATATTTACTCCGACTTTTTTTGCAAAAGCCAATGGGCGTGTCCTATAATAGAACATAATTTTCAATTGTTTGATAAAACGTTTAATCTTTTTCATGTTTCTGGATATTTATGTTTTGGTTTATATAAAAACACCTTCCTAATACAATAGCAAGTAAAATAGACTGGGAATTAAAAGCGATGGCATTGAAAACCGATAATCCGCCTAAAGCAAATAGCCAAAGCATAAGTATAAGCATTTCGGGATAGAAAGTTTTTTTCTGTTTTACAGAGTTCCAAAAAAGGTTGAAAAACATTGCAAACCAAATAAAGAAGAATGGCACCGCCAAAAAACATCCGTAGTGCATTTCTGCCATCAGCAACTGATTGTCGATGCTTGTATAATTTTCGCTACCTGCAGAAAAGTTGTAAGAAACATTGATGCCTCCGCCGAAAAGCCAAGTAGTAAGCGGTATTTGGGAAAATGCCTCTTTGTATTGAAACAAACGCGTGTCGCTTTGGCTTTTTTGTTCAAGGGTACTGAAAGCCTTTGTCCAGTCGCTTAAAGAGAATACAACGGCAACAATTACGATTATGAGGGTAAGATATGCAACTGTCTTGAAATTCTTATTGCGTTTTTCGTTGTTGAGTTGATAAAAAATAATCAGTATTAGTAGAGCTGTTTGAATCATCCATGAACGATAGGTAAGCGAGAATGCTATCAGTCCGAATACAATGATGAGTACTATAATGTAAATTTTTGTCCGTTTGTTGTATTGCTTAATGAATGCACTGCAGAGTGCTAACCACCAAAAAGAGGAAACAAGAAAATAAGTTACAGGAGTACCTCCCCCAACTCTTCCTCCAAGTGGAATTATCAGTAGGGAATAGAAAAATAATGTGAGAAACAGAAAAACACTCCCCATAATAGGAGATAGTTTTTTTAGAAAAAACCAGCATTCTTCGTCGCAACCTATTGCCATGGTAAACACGGTAAGATAAACTAACGAAGACGAAGATGAATAAAATGTTTCGATAATGCCTACATAAAATAAATCAAATCCCAACCAAAATACTATAGCAATGAAACTGCAAGTCAGAGCAATGGGGTATTTCCTGAAAATTTTCAAGTTGTAGCTTGATGAAAATGACATCCATAATGCTATTAGAAGTGCCATTAAATTTAATCCAACGGATATGTAGTTGGTAAGTCCATTTAGATAAAGTTCTCCGTTTTCAACACCTACTTTCATATGAAGGTACGAATACAAGCGTGAGAGTAGAATCAGAATAAAAACCAGTGTCAGTTTACGCTTTTTGTTCATATTGCCGATAGATAAGATGCACTTTCCGTAAAATAAAAGGTATGATAATAGAGGCGTAACATATCGCTGATACCCATGGTATGATATTGGTGCCGAAAAATGATGCCAAAATTACTTTCAACAAAACACTTGCGACTACAAATATGGCAAAAATAAAAATTTGTGCTTTTACCATTCCAATCGAATTGAGCACCATGAAATAGGGAGCTACAAACGAGAGAAGTATTTGCATAATGCACATTCCTGTCAAACAGAATATTGAGAAACTGAAATTTTCGCCTAACCATAGTTTGAACGCAAAAGGTGCAATTATGATGAGGATTAACGACATTGTTACTGCAAAGACCAAGGATAAGATTGCTACTTTTTTCGTATTGCGTTTTACCCAAACTATTTCGCCTCGGGCGATAGCCTCTCCGTTAGCCGACCAAAGCGGAGTGCTTATCATGCTTGCAATAAGACTTATTAGTGTTGCTATTTTTGTAAGAATGGAGTAAGGTGTTGCCTCCGACAAACTTCCGATATGAGCAACTATAAAGGTATCGATGGACAAACCGATAGTGGTAACAATAGAAAGAAAAAAGAATAATAACCCCGTATTTAACAGATTTTTAGCGGTTTCTCGTTCTAAATAATGCCTCGAAAAAGTTATTTGATGACTATTTGTGTGGTAGTAGAAACACGAATTGAGTACAAACATGATAAGTGGCATTGAGGCGGTGGTGGCTATCAATGTAACCTTTCCTAAATCAGCTTTACTAATGATGTAGATGCATAATAAATTCAATATACTTGCAAAACATTGCCATAAATGGCTATTGTAACCCTCTTGATAAGCAAGCTGTATGCGTTGTATGAGTGAAAAGGGTATGGATATAAATTTAGGAATAACAATGCTCAAAATCACAACGCCCACAATGGCTTGAGTTGTGTTTGTTGTCGCATTCATTAGCGCCGACCAATTTATAAAAGGATAGAGCAAAAGCAATAAGGCTACTAAAATTGTAGCAATGCAGAACAATATAAAATAGGTGTTGTTAATTATTTTTTGTTGTAACGAGATGTCGTTTCTACCAAAAGCTTTACTTAAAAGTGTCTGTAATCCATTACCTAATCCTAAATCGGCAAATACGAAAATGGCAAAAAAAGATGTAATGGTGTTCCACAATCCATAAATTTCCACGCCTAAATAATCTAACGTGATACGAATGGTGATGAAAGGAATAATTGTTTGAAACACTTTTGAAACAGCTGCTGCAAGTGCCGTAAGTGCAATGCGTCGCATGCGCTCGTTGGAGCGACCTTCGGCTGTAGAGGTATCAAAAGGCTTGTGAAAGACAAGCTTAATGTTCGATATGATCTGCTTGGTAGTTATCACTACAACAAAGTTTCATTGTTTATGACATTTACTATTTTTCTCGTTTCAGTTAGATAATTGAAATGTTGCAGTGCTACACGAGCACCATTTTCTCCAATCTTTTTCGCCTCTGAAGGATTATTTAAAACCCATAATATTTTTTCGGCTATTTCTTCATAATTTCCCGGTGTGGCAAGTAGTGCGTCTTTTTGGTCGGTTAGGAATAACGAGATGTCGCCTGTCTTGGTTATCACTACCGGATTTTCTGTAAGCAAATATTCTCCGAGTTTAGTCGGAAAACCGTTTTGTGCTTGTAAGTTGTTGGGACGAGCCAATACTAAAACCTCTGCATTTTTCAGCATTTGTGGCATCGTTTCGGAAGGTACTACGCCTGTCATTACAACTCTTTGCTCAAGTCCGAATTCTTTTATCAAACGTAGATTTTCATTCTCGTCATCAGCTTTGGGAACGGCTCCTATGATGTAGAGTTGTATATGTTTGTTTTTGTCAGCCACAATAGAAAATGCCCTTATCAAATCATTTACGCCATCTTTTTGATTTGACACAGTCCCGCAATAGGCAATATAGGGCGTTTGGGGAGTTTCTTTTTTTAAGTTTCTGAAACGTCCGTAGTCTACCATCATATTGATGATATGTAGGCGTTTTTCGTCAATCCCTTGCTCTATATACGATTGTTTCAGCGATTGTGTAATAACAAAAATTCCTTTTAATTTTTGGCAAATATGATAATAAAATGCTTGTTTCTCTTTTGTATTAAATCCTTGCGACGAAACTAAAAGATGTTCTGTCCGTTCTAAATAAATATCTCCTTTGTGTGTTGCAACCATATCGGGAAGAAATGTCGCTGCACTTAAATTTAGAATTATATCACAAGGAGAAAGTTTTGATAAAAAACGCTTAAATTTCCATCTGCTCAGAAACTTATATGCTATATAGAACTGCAATTTGTTGAAAAATCTCCAATTGGTTTTTCTCCCATACCACATGTATTCAAATGCTCCATATCGCAAACAATCAGATTCCTTGTCAAAGTTTCTCGAAGGCAAAATTG
>SAMEA3663036__coassemble_671_pt1 | contig 14854 bp, 14 predicted proteins | sample SAMEA3663036__metabat2_low_PE_036 | metagenome-assembled genome bin SAMEA3663036 (sample SAMEA3663036) | pig gut metagenome | biome: pig gut; feature: pig-associated habitat; material: faeces | place: France | collected 2012 | reverse complement strand
GCTATCGGGTAAAAAGTTACAGCCTAAACGCAACAATATCAACTTCTTAACAAAAAATTATGCCTGCTCTACCGAGCCTGTTTCCGCCAATAATATGGAAGAGTGTTTTGCATTCAGTCATCATTGGGATACTGTGCTGCATTCCGATTTTTCGGAAAACATAGCCTTTTATGAAGCATTGAGTGCCTACAAAACACTTGCGCTGGATACACTTGTTTTGCGTTTGAATGGCTGTATAGAAGGCATTTCGATAGGTTGCCCGTTAAACAACGACGTGTATCTGATTCTTTTCGAAAAAGCGAATCCTCAGATTCGCGGAGCCTATTCGCTGATAAACAGGGATTTTTGTCGCACTTATTGCACAAACTATCGTTTTGTAAACAGAGCCGAAGACGCCGGTATCGAAGGATTAAGAAAAGCTAAACTATCTTATTACCCCGATTTGTTGCAAGAAGTATTTTTAGCCCAAAAAGTATGAAAATCAGATATGCAAAGTCAACCGATATACCTCAACTAAAAGAAATTTGGCTGCAATGTTTTGATGATACGATTGCTTTTGTCGATTTGTTTTTGTCGTATAAAAACTATTGGAAAGCACTCGTTGTAGAGCATGAGTGCAAACTGCTTTCGATGCTTTTTATATTGCCGACAGCTAATCGTTTTTGGTATATTTATGCACTATGCACTCTCCCGCCCTATCGCAAAACCGGATTGATGGCACATTTATTAAATGAAACCTATCTTCGCTCCGTCAAACATGGACAAAAAGGATTGGTATTGCTGCCCGCTAATGACAAGTTGAGATATTTCTATTCCAAACTTGCATTTACTCCTTTTTCTTCATTAAAAAAGGTTGTAATGACTCCACTATCAGCCGATTCCGAAATAAATAAGATACGGATTCCACTCAAAAAAGTAAATGAAATACGTGCTAATTACTTTAATGAAGCGTCTGCCGTAATGTGGAAAGATACACATTTGGCTTTAACCGAACAATCTGCAATGATTTCGGGCGGTAAAATCATTACTTTCAGTTACGGAAATGCCATGGGTTATGCTGTGATTGAGACACAGAAATACCTGACTGTAAAAGAAATAGCCATTGATTCTGACTTCCGCATCAACAATGATTTTTTACAACAGTTTACCAACTTTTTAAAAAAGGAGTACTCTTTTTCGCAAGCCGTTTATTACATAGAAAAAGACTCTCCCGTCGAAGGAGAGTCCATTTCTTTTGCTATGATAAAATCCTCGTTGCCTTTAGCAAACGGATATTTGAATCTTGCACTTGATTAACTTTTCTGTGCCTTTTTGATTTGCAACGGGTTTTGTGTCATTTCAGCAAAACGCTTTCGGTTTTGATAAACATCTAAGGCCAAATAAATGGCATGACGAAACGAAGAAGCATCGGCGGTTTGCTTGCCCACTTTGTCGTATGCCGTTCCGTGCGTAGGCGATGTTCTCACAAAAGGTAATCCGGCCGTGTAGTTCACACCATTTTCCATACACATTATTTTGAAAGGTGCTAATGCTTGGTCGTGATACATGGCCAAAACGGCATCGTATGAAGCATACGCTCCCGATCCAAAAAAACCGTCAGCAGCAAGAGGACCTACGCAAACGATGCCTTTCTCTCGAGCTTTATTCAATGCAGGTATAATCACCGTTTGTTCTTCTGTCCCTATCAATCCGTTGTCGCTCGCATGCGGATTCAATGCCAAAACAGCAATACGAGGTTGAGGTATCATGAAATCCTCTTTTAACGAGGTGTTCAGCAAATTGAGTTTTTTCAATATCAAATCCTCCGTTATTGTGCTTGAAACTTGTGCAACGGGTACATGATTTGTTACCAAAGCCACACGCATCGAATCGCTGACGAAAAACATCAAAGAATCCTTTCCATCTGCTTTATCCTCCAAATATTCGGTATGTCCTTTGAAATTAAAATTATCCGATTGTATGGTCTTTTTGTTTATCGGAGCGGTAACCAACACATCAATTTGATGTTTTTGCAAATCGTCAACTGCTTTTTCCAACGCCAAAAATGCCATACGACCGGATTCTTCCGTTGCAATTCCCATTTCAACTTTCAAATCGTCTTCCGTGCAATTGATAATGTTTATACATTTTGGAATAGCTTCATTAGGTGCTTTTATCACATTTAGATTAGCGTCTTCCAAATTTAAATTTTTCCGATAAAAAGCCGCTGCTTTTGAATATCCATAAATTATAAAAACCGATTTTTCAAAAATACGATTGTCTGAAAGTGCTTTTAATATTACCTCATAGCCGATGCCATTCATATCGCCATGAGTAATTCCTACTTTTATTAAATCCATAAAACTTACTTTTTCTTTTGAACAATAACTTCGTTTACTTCTTGTGGCATACGCACAGTATAAAGTACAGCTTCTAATTGTCTGATATAATTGCGTTTATCTTTTTCGGGAGCAAAAACAAATCCCTCTATCGTAATAACTTTATTGTTAATCTCGTCAATTCGAGTATGACTTACGAAAGGACCGCCCATGAGTCCTCCGTTCATCACCTTCCACAATCCGTGAATTTCTGCACAATAAGCTTTGTTCAAGGATATTTCGTTCAAACTTGGAGTATGATAAACAAGTTCCGTGCCCATATACGATCCTTCGTCCGGTCCAGGTATATTCACTTTAAGCACCGAATCGCGTTTATGTATCAAATTTTCCAACTTCAAGTTATCCACGCTCGTGTATGGATAAGAATAAATCACAAGGTCTTGACGTGCCTTGACTCCCCCATTTGATACCCACATAAAATTCTCGCCATAATGGTAGTTGGTCATCTCAAAAGGGATAAGCATTTCTATTCCAAACCGTTTAAATGCTTCGTTTTCCATTTGACTATTATGCGAAGTTTTCAAATAATCCTGATAGGTATGTCGTTCCGATTTTATAAAAAAATCTTGAATTTTTTTCCCGTTTTCTTCAAGAAGTTTGGTAATACCATCTCGTGATGGCATTGTAAGGGTTACCACTGCCTGTCGGCGAGCCCAGCGGTCTTTGCCATACGACACTTTAGGTTGTGTATATCGAGGAGCCACCTCTACAATCAGTATATTGCGAGCAGGGCGCAAAAGATTGTCAAATCCTGCATGGTTCACGCGCGACATTTTAAACATCGGCTCCTTTTGCGGAACATCGAGCATATCGGCATTTATTAAATCGAAAACTTCTTTTCCTTCGGGTGTTTTCCATATAGAATCGTCAATTACAACCAACACTTCGAAAACAGCACCCGAGGCATTCGGCAATATCATTTTAGAATCGCATGAAGTAAAAATCAACAATGCCAACAAGGCAGATAAAAAATACAATTTTTTCATTTCTATTCAGTTTTATATATTGACAACACACTCATGTATAGCTTTAAATCCCCTTAAAAAATCACTGCTATCCATTCTTTTTTTTCCGGGCATTTGCAAATTCAAAAGTTCTACATAACCGTCACGGACAGCTATTTTTAGTCTGTTTTTAACAACTTCGATGCTGCCGATAGCACGATTGTGCCGACAATGTTCAATGCTTGATTCAAACACTTTGACTATTGTTGTCGTCTTATCAGGCAAAGTCCATTCAAACCATGCTCCGGGAAATGGCGAAAGCCCTCGAATGAAATTAAATATGCTTAATGCATCTTTATTCCAATCAATTCGACAGGTTTCTTTAAATATCTTCGGTGCGGGTTTTAATTCCGAACTCTCTTGTTGAGGTTGGGCAGAGACTTCTCCGTTCAATATCATATCCACGGTTTTCAGTACATTTTTTGCACCCAACACCATCAGTTTGTCGTGAATATCGCCGGCGTTATCCGTATCGGAAATGGCGATTTTTTCTTGTAAAATTATATTTCCCGTATCTATCTCATGTTGCAGAAAAAAAGTCGTTACGCCAGTTTCTTTTTCTCCATTGATAACTGCCCAATTGATTGGAGCTGCTCCTCTATACTGCGGCAACAACGAGGCATGCAGATTGAACGTTCCCAAACGAGGCATAGCCCACACCACTTGTGGCAACATTCTGAAAGCCACCACAATTTGCAAATCGGCATGATAAGTTTCGAGTGTTTTTAAAAACGCTTCATCTTTCAGTTTTTCCGGTTGTAAAACAGGGATGTTTTTTGAAACTGCATAGTTTTTCACCGGCGAAGATTGTACTTTATAACCCCGTCCGATAGGTTTGTCGGGCATGGTAACTACTGCTACAACATTATAATCATTCTCTACCAATACCTTTAAAGACTCAACCGCAAAATCGGGAGTGCCCATGTAAACTATCCTCAAATCTTTTTTATTCATACTATGATGTCATATCGTTCGTTTATCAACACCCCACATCAGTTTGTTGCGTAGCGTATTATAAAAAGTGTAGTTTTCTCTTTTTAAGAGTTTAATGGTAAAATTCGCCTTCTGAATCAGCACTTTTGTATGTTGGTCAAACACGGCGGAGCGTCCGTCCAAGGCAATCAAATAGCATTCCGAACGACTTTTAACCTCAAGCTCTATTCTGAAATCGTCGGGAATGACCATCGGTCGAACATTCAAGCTGTGAGGTGCCACAGCAGCCAATATCAGATTTTTTGATTGTGGCAAAACCAAAGGACCTCCTACGCTCATCGAATAAGCGGTTGAACCGGTCGGTGTTGAAACCACAAGCCCGTCTGATTGGAAATCGGTCAGCAACTCGTCATTCAATTTTGTACGTACGGTAATCATCGAAGAGCTGTCTTGCTTCAGCACAGCCACTTCGTTCAATGCGTAACCGAAAACCGTATCCATTGCATTGGTCTTTACTTGCAAAACGGTACGTTCTTCGATCCTAAAACGATTGTGCATAATATCTTCGAATGCCGAAACGATTTCTTCGCCCGATATATCGGCCAAAAAGCCCAATCTACCCGTATTTATTCCCAATATCGGGATATTTTTATTGCCGATATGCGAAGCTGTTTTCAAAAACGTACCATCACCGCCAATGCTTAAAGCCAAATCTGCATCAAATTTATCGTCGGAGAAAATAAAATTGACAGCAGGTTTAAAATTCAAATCATCACACAGAAATCTATAAAAAGAGGACTCTATGCCAACACGAATTTCATATTTTTGAAACACCCGAAACAATATTTCCACTTGTAACAGCGTTTCTTTTCTATAATTATTTCCAAAAACAACAACCGTCATAAAAAATTATCATTTTAAATTAACATCAGGCATAAGTCGTAAATGTCATTTTAAATGTTATTTTTGCAATGTTTTTCTGTATTTGCAAAAATACAAAAGAAAATACACCTTACAAAAATATATAAACGGATTATCATTCATAGGAAATGACAAAATTGAGCGTTAACATAAACAAAATAGCCACTTTGAGAAATGCTAGAGGTGGCAATGTGCCAAATGTCCTGCAATTCGCAAAAGATTGTCAGGCATTCGGTGCAGAAGGTATCACGGTGCATCCTCGCCCTGACGAACGGCATATACGTTATAGCGATGTATATGAACTACGGCCTTACATCACAACCGAATTTAACATAGAGGGCTACCCGTCCGACAAATTTATCAATTTGGTAAAAACGGTTGTTCCGACGCAAGTAACTTTAGTGCCCGATGCACCCGATGCCATTACCTCAAATGCCGGTTGGGATTGTGTTTCCAATTACGACTTTCTAAAAGATCTGGTAAATAGCTTTCACGAAAAAAACATAAGAGTTTCCATTTTTGTCGGAACAGAAACAGAAAACATTTTAGCGGCTTCCAAAACCGGAACCGACCGCATTGAGTTGTACACGGAACCTTATGCCAGCAATTTTGCAAAGGACAAAGCGTGCGCCATAAAGCCATTCATCGAAGCTGCTCAAAAGGCTCGTGAATGTGGTTTGGAAGTGAATGCCGGCCACGATTTGAATTTGGACAATTTGGCCTATATGTACAAAAACATTCCATTTTTAAAAGAAGTTTCTATTGGGCATGCCCTCATTGCCGATGCTCTTTATTTTGGATTGAAAAACACCATCGAAAAATATAAAAACGCTTTAAAATAAATTATTATGAATCTTACAGTATTATTACAAGTAATTGCAGAAACGGCACCGGTTGCCATCGAAGAAAGTGTCGAAACACAAATCAGCCTTTGGGATTTGGCATTGAAAGGTGGCTGGCTGATGATTCCGCTTGCGCTTATGTTGCTTCTCGCCATTTACATTTTTGTGGAACGACTGATTGTTTTGCACAAAGCATCGAAAGAAGACGCTTCGTTTATGAATCGCATCAAAGATTATATTTACGACGGTAAAATAGAATCGGCAATGAATCTTTGTAAAGAGACTCATACCCCGTCGGCACGCATGATTGAAAAAGGTATAAGTCGTTTGGGACGACCGATGAGCGATGTGTTGGTAGCAATAGAAAACGTAGGAAATATCGAAATTGCAAAACTTGAAAAAGGTTTTACCATGATGGCTACCATTGCAGGTGGAGCTCCTATGGTGGGCTTTCTTGGTACGGTAATCGGTATGGTCGAAGCGTTTTACCAAATGTCGACAAAAGGCGACAACACCATCAATTTAAGTGATTTGTCGGGAGGTATTTATACTGCGATGGTAACTACTGTTGCAGGACTGATAGTTGGCGTTTGCGCCTATTTTGCATACAATTTTTTAGTGGCTCGTCTCGATAAAATTATGCGAAAACTGGAATCTAAAAACATGGAATTTTTAGATTTGTTAAACGAGCCTGCTGCAGGAAAAAAATAAATAACCCAGACAAAATTTCAGTTTAAATGGCTTTAAAAAGAAGAAATAAAGTAGAAGCAAGTTTCAGTATGTCGTCGATGACGGATATGATTTTCTTGCTATTGCTGTTTTTTATGTTGGCGGCAACAATGTCTTCGCCCAACGATATGAAGGTTAATCTTCCTCAAAGCAGGGCTAAAACAGCCACCAAAACAACCATAATCAAAATCGGCATTTCTGAAAACGGGGAATATTCCATCGCAAAACAAAAGGAAAAATCTCGGCCGATTCTTTTCGAGGAGTTGGAGATGACTCTTTTAAACGAAAAAGCATTGGATTCTACATTCTATATTGCTCTCTATGCCGACGAGAATGTTCCATATAAAGAAATTGTTAAAATTCTTGATATTGCAAACGAAAACAAGATGAAACTTGTCATTGCTACAAAATCCTTGGAAAAATAGTATCATGAATAAACCTCAAATATATAGTTCGATTGTTACAATCGTGATTGCTGCACTGATTGTACTGCTTTTGATGTTTATTTATATGCCTTTTAATAAAGAACAAGAGGAAGAAGGCATTATGATTAGTTTCGGCGATGGCATTGAAGGGTTGGGCGAATTAGCTCCTCCTGTTGTTACTACAACCTCAACACCGCAATCGGCTACTCCACCTGCTGCAAAAGAAGAGTTAATGACTCAAGATATTGAAGAAACAATCGACCTTGAGGCTCAAAAAAAAGAACAAGAACGTAAACGACAAGAACAAATTATTGCCGAACAAAAACGTCAAGAAGAATTAGAACGTCAGCGTATAGAGGCAGAGCAAAAACGCATTGAGGCAGAGCAAGCAGAAAAAACAGCAAAAGCGAATCAGGCTGCAGGCGTATTCGGACAACAAATCAGCGGTGTTGGAAAAGCAGCCGGCAGTGGCACTGCAGGAAATCCTGCGGGGAAAGGCTCCTCGAACGGGAACTCGTGGTCGCTAAACGGACGCGATTTAAGAGGTGAACTTTATAAACCATCTTATAATAAAAATGAAGAAGGGAAAGTTGTGGTCAGCATTCGTGTCAACGAGAATGGAGATGTTATAGCCACCTCCGTTGCTTCCGGAACAACAATTTCCGACTCAAATATTCGTGAAGCCGCTATGGAAGCTGCAAGAAAAACCAAGTTTTCATCAGGGACTAATGTCGCCATCGGTACGATTACTTATATTTTTAAACTAAATTAAATCTATTTATGAAAGCATTTGTTTTTTTAGCCAATGGTTTTGAAGAAGTAGAAGCTATCACCCCTATCGATTTGCTTCGCCGTGCAGGCATTCAAGTCATAACGGTTTCTATTTCAAACGATAAAAAAGTTGTAGGTGCTCACAACATACCTATTGAGGCTGATACGATTTTCACAGCACAAAATTACAACGATGCAGATTTATTACTATTGCCGGGAGGCATGCCGGGCACAAACAATCTGAATGCTCACGATGGATTGAAAAAACTGATTTGTAAACATAGTTCCGAGTCAAAACTTATTGCTGCAATTTGTGCTGCACCCATTGTTTTAGGACAATTGTCGCTACTCGAAGGAGAGAATGCTGTCTGTTATCCGGGATTTGAAAATCAGTTGAAAGGAGCAAATCTTCTATACGAAAAGGTCGTGAAAAGTCACCATATCATCACCTCTCGTGGTGTAGGATGCGCCATTGAGTTTGCTCTGAAAATAATAGAAACCTTATGTGGCAAAGAAAAAGCCGATGAAATAGCACACAGCATCATCCACTAACATTTTTAATAACTTAAACCTAATTTTATGAAACATCTCAAAGTAATTATGATTGCAAGCATGATTCTATTGACGGCTTGCAACCAAAACGCAGTTCAGAGTGATTATCAAGTAGTGCCGTTGCCACAAGAAATCTCTATGCAAGAGGGTAAAAGTTTTTTCCTAAATAGGACAACTACAATCACCTACCCTGCCGATAACGAGAAAATGAAAAAGAATGCGGAGTTTTTAGCCGATTATATCGCCGAATCGACAGGCTACACACTCCCTATCGACGAAAAAACGAATAGGAAAGCTATTGTGTTGGAGCTCGGATTGGTTAGCGACAATGCCGAGGCTTATCAATTGTCGGTTGACAAAGATAAGATTGTGATAAAAGGTGCTTCGGAAGTAGGCGTTTTTTATGGTATTCAAACACTTCGGAAATCAATTCCTGCTTTAGCTAAAGATGCCATTATCGAATTAAAACCCGTTATAATCAACGATTATCCGCGTTTCCGTTATAGAGGTTTTATGTTAGATGTTAGTCGTCATTTCTCATCGAAGGAATTTGTAAAACGCACCATCGATTTATTGGCATTGCACAATTTAAATCGTTTTCATTGGCATTTGACAGACGACCAGGGATGGCGTGTCGAAATCAAAAAATATCCGAAGTTAACCGAAATAGGAGCTTGGCGCGAAAGCACTTGCATTAAAGGGAAAGCAGAGGAACAAGACAGTATTCCACACGGTGGGTTTTATACACAAGACGAGTTGCGTGAAGTGGTAGCATACGCTGCTGAAAGAAACATCACGGTTATCCCCGAAATAGATTTACCCGGACACATGTTGGCAGCTTTGGCTTCTTATCCGGAATTGGGATGCACAGGTGGTCCGTATAAGGTTTGGGGACAATGGGGTGTTTCCGACGACGTTTTGTGCGTCGGGAAGGAATCCACAATGCAATTTATCGAAGATGTACTCACCGAAATCATTGATATTTTCCCAAGCGAATATATCCATATCGGTGGCGATGAATGTCCTAAAAAACGTTGGAAAGAATGCCCCACTTGTCAAGCAAAAATAAAAGAACTCGGCATAAAAGCGGATCAAAAACATTCGGCAGAAGAGTATCTGCAAAGTTATGTCGTAAAACGTATCGAGAATTTCTTGAATGCAAAAGGACGTCGTATTATCGGTTGGGACGAGATTTTGGAAGGCGGTCTTGCCCCTAATGCAGCCGTCATGTCGTGGAGAGGAATGAATGGTGGTACTGAAGCCGCCCTACAAGGACACGAGGTGATAATGACACCCAATACGCATCTTTATTTCGACTACTATCAAACCAGAGATACTGAAAATGAGCAATTTGCAATAGGCGGATTTATCGATGTGGAACGCGTATATAGTTTAGACCCTGTTCCTACGATTTTGGAGCCGGAAAAACATCATCTCATAGCCGGAGCACAAGCAAATCTTTGGAACGAATACCTTCCTACAAACGAATCGCGCGAATATATGATGTTGCCACGTATGGCAGCTCTTGCAGAAGTTTGCTGGACAAAGCCCGAAAAGAAAAATTATGAAGATTTCATCGCTCGTATGCCTAAAATGATTGACATTTACGAACGCGACGGATTTAATTATGCAAAACATTTGCTTGAGGTAGGTGTGAAAATTGAACCGAATATCGAAAAGGGTGCTACTGAAATCACTCTTTCTACTTTGGGCGATGCTCCTATCTATTACACGCTTGACGGCACCGAACCAAATGCCACTTCGCTCTTATATACCGAGCCGTTTGACATAAAAGAGACTTGTACACTAAAAGCTGTCGCCATCAGAAACGGGGTCGCCACAAAAGTAAAATCACAAGATTTTTCGTTCAACAAAGCGACATTGAAACCTATCGTTTATACTCTACCCGTCCACAATAATTACGCATATATCGCAGCCGAGACTTTGGTGGACGGTATCGTAGGCGACCCAATTTTCAATACGGGGAAATGGGTAGGCTATATTGGAAGCGATTTTCAGGCAGAAATAGATTTGAAAACCACACAAGAACTCAGCTCCGTAACAATGGATTTACTCATCGAACCGGGGAATTACATATTTGGTGCCGCCGGCATGAAAGTTGAAGTATCGCAAGACGGGAACACATACAAAACAATTGCCAATGAAACATATTCCGACTACGACAAATGGGAAAATGTCCGTAAAGATGTGGAACAATGTTCTGTTTCGTTTGCACCGATACAAGCCCGCTTCGTGCGCATAACCGGTATTTCAGTCAAAAAAATGCCTAAATGGCACGGTGCTGCTGGCGAACCTGCATGGATTTTTGTAGGCGAGATAGAAATATTCTGACGAGAATTTTTATTCAAATAATTTTAACGCATAACGCATAGTTATGCGTTTTTTTGTAAAACTATCGGTAAAAATTGATTTTTTGTATATTTTATAAAAAAACGAACAGTTATTTCTTTATTTTTGTGTAGTTATACTATGAAAAAAAGAGGTGTTTTTATTCATGTTTTGATTTGGGGGTTCTTATTCATAATACCTGCCATAATAAAAGCCACATCTGATATTAGAACATCGGATATATTTATCTTTTACATTCACCTGCTTGCCTTAGCTGCTATTTTTTACATCAATTATAGCTTCCTTATAAAGAAGTATTTCTATACAAATAGGAAATTTTATATCATTTGTCTTTTATTGATAATAACTACATGTTCTTTCTCAATCTATCTGTTTACCGAATCGCAGCTCCATAAAGAGCGACAAAAAGAGTTGCAGGGAGAACGGACACGACCACCGAGGGAGTTACCTGCCAATACGTTTATGTACTTTGTCGATAAATACTCTCCACATATTTTAGACATAAAAATACGAATTGGAATAGTGTTTATTTATTTCTTGTTATTTTCATTGGTTACGGCTACCGGTCTAATAATTAAACTGATAATAAAAGAATTTACTTATGAACAAGAACAAACAAAAATGGAGTTGAAAACCTTGCGTATGCAGTTAAATCCTCATTTTTTGTTTAATACACTCAATAATATCTATTCGTTAATCAATATATCGCCCGAAAAAGCACAAAAGTGTCTCTATATGCTGACAAACATACTTCGCTATGTGTTGCATGACGACGACAAGAGCCTTCGTGTACCTTTTTATAAAGAGGTCGAATTTATAGAGAACTATATCGAACTGCAAAAAATACGCTGTGGAAATCATGTGGAGATTGTTTCCCAAATAGATTTGGACGAAATAGACCTAAATAAAATGGTCATTCCCCTGCTTTCCGTTTCTCTACTCGAAAATGCTTTTAAGTATGGCGTTCATCCTTCCAAGAAATCATTTATACGCTTCCGACTATATCGGCAACGGAAATACCATTGTAACAACCACCGAAAACACCATCTTTGACAATCTTGATACAACCGAAGAGCATACCGGCATTGGATTGAAAAATCTACGAAAAAGATTGGATATCTTGTTCTTCAATGCGTATGCCCTAAATTTGAGAGAAGAAAACAATATGTTCATTACTGAAATGATAGTACCACTTAAAAGATAACCGATATGAAACTGACATGTTGCATTATTGACGACGAACCATTGGCCATAGAGTTGCTGGAAGAATATGTTCATAAAACCGACTTCTTGATATTAAAAGGGAAATATACCGATGCGACATTGGCGATGAAGGATATTATGAAAGATGCTCCCGATTTTATATTTTTAGACATTCACCTACAAGGCATCAATGGCGTTGAGTTATCGAAAATAATAGGAGATAAAACAAAAGTGATATTTACTACAGCGTACGATAAATACGCCATTGACGGATATAAAGTAAATGCGGTAGATTATTTGTTAAAACCCATCTCGTATTCGGATTTTATAAATGCAGTCCAAAAAGTGCAGTCGGTTTGTATGCGACACCACCCTCAAGAAAACACTTACGAGCAGAAAGCCATATTTGTTCATTCCGAATATAAATTGTTGCAAATTAAAATAAAAGACATCTTATTTATCGAAGGATTAAAAGACTATCTGAAAATTTATGTAGAAGGAGAACCTTCTCCCATTTTATCGCTTAACACCATGAAAGCGATGGAAAATACATTGCCCGGTGAACATTTTGCTCGAGTTCATCGTTCGTTTATTGTTAACAAAGACAAAATAAAGGTGATAGAACGCAACCGAATTGTTTTTGGAAAGAACTATATTCCTATTTCGGATACCTACAAAGACGAATTTATGGATTTTATCAACAAAAGAATGTTATAAAAACAGCCTCTTTCTAACAAAAGAGGCTGAAAAATGAAAAAATATATTTGTCTTTTAATGACCTTTATTTTGTATCGCATATCACAACCGATGCATCATTTTTTGTACAAAGGAGAGTAGGTTTCCCCTTATATTTTAAATGGCTCGCACCGGACAAATCGCATTTCAGAGTGTCAGTTACATATACTTCTACATACGATGCGGCACGTATTTCCATATCGGCATCTTGTACATTCAATGTTTCCAAATCGGCTTTTGAAGCTCCGTTTGCTCTTAAAAACAATTTGCTGGCATTCCCCTCTAACTCTGCTTCTGAGGCTTGTCCGATGTGAAGTGATAGATTTTCAACATTCAGTTTCATATCGGCATTACTTGCTCCATTGAGTTGAATATCCAAATTTCGTACCTCAATAAAGCCCTCGCTTTCTATTTTTGAAGCAGATTCTGCCACAATGCTTTTTATAGCCGGCAATGATACTTCAACTTTAGCCTTTTCTCGATTGTTGTTGTATACATACAAAACACTATCTCTTACTTCGGTTTTAATATCTGTTATATGATTTGCATTTCCAAAAACTCGAACCGAATAATCATTTGATTGCGAGAGTTCTAATTTAGTTGCATTGTCCAAATGAATAGCATTAAAATCCTTTAATTGTCGTGGCTCGGAAATTACAATGTCGGCATCATCAAACATCCAATCTTTGTTCACATATTTTGCAAGAGTCTCCTCAATCTGTAAAGGTGAACTTGAAGCGGCAAACTTTATACCTGAAAAAATCATAATAAAGAATGCTATTAACCAAAGTACGAGCATAGACCAACCAACCCATGCACGATTTTTTTTACGCGGCTTTCTACTCAGCAATCGCACCAACAGCCATATACAGCCTACCAACGGCAGCAAACAAAGCAGAAAAAGCGAGACAAAAAACAATACGCTATAACCACCCGATAGCCCGACAACCCATGCCGGTTCTGCTAAACACACAATGCCTAAAAGCAACAATCCGAAAAGGACACCTATGCAAGCAGAAGCTACTGCCAAACCGATACAACCACCTATTATAATCACTCCCCATTTCAGTATGCCTAAAATCACTTCTCCGACACGTTGTCCAAACGATTTAATTTTATTCTCTTCGGGCATCGATTCCACAATTCTTGTTTTGATGTTTTTTATATTATCCACAGTAACATCTTCGCCGTTCATCTCGAGTTTCTGTGCAAAAGTTTCCGCTTCAGGTGCTATCAACCAGATTAACAGATAAACCGCAAAAAACCAACTAAATCCCACTATCAGTAGAAATACAAATAACAAACGTACAACCGTAGGATCCCAACCCAGATAGGCAGCCAAGCCGCCAGCCACACCACCTATGATTTTGTTATCAGGATTGCGATAGAAGCGTTTTGAGCGCTTTTCCCCCTTTTTCTCGGGCTCTTTGTTGTCAGAAAAATCGCTTACATTCCCTAATACCGAAATGATGTACTCCACATCTTCTTTTTCTACTACGGCACGTTTTTTATCAAGTCGTTCCGAAAACAATTCCGATATACGTGCTTCTATATCGCTTAAAATTTCTTTCTCTTCGTCCGACGAAAAACTATTTTCAAGTTCGTCTAAATAGTTTTTCAATTCTTGGTATGCATCTTCGTTTATTGTCCAAACACACCCATTCAGATTAACAGTCAATGTCTTTTTCATTGTTTTAATTTATTTAGTTAGTTTCTTTTACTATTTCTATCACATTTTTCACTTCATTCCATGCACTCTCCAACTCATCGAGCAACTCTTTTCCTTGTTGAGTCAGCTCATAATATTTTCGAGGAGGACCTTGTGTAGATTCTTGCCATTTATAATCCAAAAAATTACTGTTTTTCAATCTTGTCAGCAAAGGATATAAAGTCCCCTCTACAACAATGAGTTTTGCCTCTTTCAATATTCGAATAATATCCGAAACATAAGCAGGTTTTTTGTTCAAAATAAGCAATATGCAATACTCCAA
>SAMEA3663036__coassemble_670_pt1 | contig 14864 bp, 14 predicted proteins | sample SAMEA3663036__metabat2_low_PE_036 | metagenome-assembled genome bin SAMEA3663036 (sample SAMEA3663036) | pig gut metagenome | biome: pig gut; feature: pig-associated habitat; material: faeces | place: France | collected 2012 | reverse complement strand
CCAGTTGCCGTGTATCGTTACATAACTCCACATGCTGAAAGCCTCGGAGTCGAAAGCATAGCGTGGCAACGATGTCCATGAACCTTCGTTGATAGGACACCACCACAAAAGTCCGCGATTGGCACGACGAGTTATATTTCCCGTACCATCTTGAATGACTTGCGTAGCCGTATTCGTAAAACGCTTCAAAGGACGCACACGCCCGATGAAGAAATTCTCGTTTTTCGCACCACCCGTAGGAGCCGAACCCGGAGTCCATGTGCTGTAGTACGACCACATCCAACCTGATACATCGTTGTCGCCGATGTAATTTTCGTGTTTACACAACCCGAATGCAGGAACTGCAAACAAGCATGCAAACAACAGCATCAGATAACCTTTTCTCATAATGTTTAGTTTAAACTTGTTAATAAAATTGATATTGGCGTCAAATATAAATCTTTTTCACAAAAAAAGAGATAGACAAAACAAAATATTTTGTCTACCTCTTGAAAAATTTAACTGACAGAAACCTGTTATTTACCTACAAAAGCTATTATATCCGACTTTTCTACCCATTCGCCTTGGTTCTTTTCAACAGCGACCAACTTACCATCGAAATTGGTTTTTACCTCTTCTACCCCACCGGCAGTTTCTATGTAAGCAACCACATCGCCTGCCTTAAACGGCGTACCATGCACAGGCGGCTTTGAAGTATCGTTGTAGTCGAGTTCCCAAATCAAACGTCCTTTTACATGAGCTTCTACGGGTTCGGCATCAGGATATTTTGTTTTACGCAAGTCCGGTATTTTCACTGCCACACCCGAAGTCTGTGCAGCAGCCTCCATTTTTTGTTGTAACTCCTGCAGAAAACGCTTCTTGGCTTCGCCCGATTTATATTCACGATATTGTTTGTCGTGCATTGCAAATTCAAACAACTCTTCGTCGTCTTGTCCGCGTTCCCAGCCAAGTTCTTCCATCTCTTTAATATATTTCGGCAATACGTTCGGATAGTTATCCTGCGGATTTCCGTCGAAGAAGGTCAATCCTTTTTCTTTTGCCAACTCTACAATTTCAGGAGCCAACTTACCCGGCAATCGTCCTGCCTTACCAAGAATCATATCCCAAGTATTCGGGTCAAGACGCGTAAACGGCTTTTCGCCCAACGATTTGGAGAAGATGTTCATCAAAGCCGCATTTTTCACATATTGACTGAACGGAGTAACCAAGCAAGGAGTTCCCAACATCGGCCAAATGCGTTTTACTTCGTCGAACAATTCCACGAGCAATTCGTCTTCCGAGAGTTCATTTTCACCCCGCTTTTTCAAATTGGAATTGATAGCGGCATGCACGCCTTTCAAATCGGCCATGAGCGATCCCATCATTCCGCCCGGCAAACCGCAACCGACAAGCAAAGAGGTCATTTTCGAGTTCCGTGGGTCGATAAAATAGCCCAAAAAGTCGTCGATAAACGATTGTGTAAGGCGACGCGCCTCCATGTAAGCTTTCATATTGATATCGGGCACAAGAAAACCTGCATCTTTCAACATGGCTTGAATGGTAATCACATCGGGGTGAACCATACCCCACGAAAGCGGTTCCATAGCCACATCAATTACATCAATACCTGCCTTGGCCACCTCGAGCATCGAAGCCACCGAAAAACCGGGGCCCGAATGACCATGATATTGAAGCACAATGTCGGGGTGTGCCGACTTGATGGCAGCCACAATCTTACCCAACGACACCGGACGGCCAATGCCTGCCATATCTTTCAAACAAATTTCTTGCGCTCCCGCCTCAATCAACTGCTCTGCCATATTGATATAATAATCAATCGTATGTACCTCCGAATAGGTCATACACATGGTAGCTTGAGCAATCATACCTGCCTGCTTTGCCCATTTTATCGACGGAATGATGTTTCTCACATCGTTCAAACCACAAAAAATACGCGTAATATCGGTACCTTGTGCTTTTTTCACTTTGTACATCAACTCACGCACGTCAGCAGGAACGGGGTTCATACGCAATCCGTTCAAACCACGGTCGAGCATGTGAGTTTGAATGCCCGCTTCATTAAACGGTTTTGTAAATGTACGCACAGCCTGATTCGGATTTTCTCCATACAGCAAATTGACCTGCTCGGAAGCACCACCATTAGTTTCGACACGAGCAAAGCACCCCATGTCGATAATTACGGGAGCCACTTGTGCCAATTGGTCTTTACGCGGGACATATTTTCCAGCCGACTGCCACATATCGCGATAAAGCAAACTAAATTTTATCTCTCTTTTCATTTTTTATTTCTCCTCTTTCTCTATAAAGTCTGTAATTCCACTTTCAATCAATTGGTTATACCAAAGAATAATCTTTTTTACATCGGTCGGATAAACACGGTCTTTGTCAAAATCGGGCAATACAGAAGCAAACCAATCATACAACTCCGTTGCCGACGCTTTTTTGGTATCTATTGCAAGAGGTGTGCCTTGTTGCTGTGTTTTAATAGTTTCAAGCACTTTCCAAAGCGGACACTCCTTACTATCGGTATAAATAGCCACATCGTTCAGCGAAATAATTTTTTTATCCAAAAAAAATGGTTTACGTTTTCCGTCTTTAAGCGACTCCACAATTACCATTTTTGTCGTTTGCGATACCAATCGAAACAAACCCTGTTCGCCATGAACCGAAAGTATTTCTTCCAACATATTATTTTCTTTTTTATTGTTTTTCAAATCAAGTTAATGCCATATTTAGCCACCTCCCGACGCATTTCTTCGGGCCAAAGGCTTGCCTGAATTTCGCCGATATGTGCCTTTCGCAAGAAAAACATACACACACGCGACTGCCCTATTCCGCCACCTATTGACAGGGGCAATTCTCCATTGAGCAACCGTTTGTGAAACAGCAACTCGGCACGATGCGTCTCTCCCGTGAGTTGCAACTGATGCAATAGTGCTTTCTTATCGACACGTATGCCCATCGACGACACCTCAACAGCACAATTCAGCACCGAACTCCATAGCAAAATATCGCCATTAAGACCGGGCAAACCGTTTTCTGCCACGGTTGTCCAATCGTCGTAGTCGGGTGCACGCAAATCGTGTACCGATCCATCGGACAATTTACAACCGATACCGATAATAAACACCGCACCATATTTTTTTGTAATCTCGTTTTCCCGCTCTTTGGGCGAAAGCGTTGGATACATTTGCAACAACTCTTCAGAATGAATAAAATGCAATTTTTCAGGCAATACGGGTTCTATTTGCGGGAATACTTCCGAGAGTGCATATTCGCAACGCAACAACACCGAATAGATACGATTAACAACTTCTTTCAGAAAAGCGAGAGTGCGTTCCTCAGGACGAATCACACGCTCCCAATCCCACTGATCGACATAGAGCGAATGCAAGTTCCCCAGATTTTCATCGGCACGAATAGCATTCATATCCGTATAAATGCCATATCCTTCTTTAATCCCGTAATCGGCAAGTATCACCCGCTTCCATTTTGCCAACGAATGCACAACTTCAGCTTTTGCATCATTCATATCTTTCACGGGGAAAGTTACGGCACGCTCAACGCCACTCAAATCGTCGTTGATGCCCATACCCTGCAACACAAACAACGGTGCTGTTACTCGCCTAAGACGTAACTCCGCCGACAGACTTTGCTGAAAAAAATCTTTTAAATACTTAATACCTAATTCGGTATGCTGAAGGTCCAGCAAAGAGGTGTATTTCTTTGGTTGTATAAAATAACTCATATTCTCATTTTTTCGGACACAAAGATACGAAAAAACGCAAAATCTTGACTTTTTGAAACGTATTTAATGTGAAACACGAGCAAAATAACACTTTCCGTTTTTTAATCGATTCGTAAAACAGCCAAGAATGCTTTTTGAGGAACTTCTACCGAGCCTATCTGCTTCATACGCTTTTTACCTCGCTTCTGTTTTTCGAGCAGTTTGCGTTTTCTCGACACATCGCCACCATAACATTTGGCGGTTACGTCTTTGCGAACGGCCTTTATTGTTTCGCGTGCAATAATTTTTGCACCGATAGCAGCCTGCACCGCCACATCGAATTGCTGGCGAGGTATCAGTTCTTTCAGTTTCTCGCAAATACGTCGCCCGAGCGTGTACGCGTTGTCGAAATGTATTAACGAAGAGAGTGCATCGACAGGCTCTCCGTTGAGCAAAATATCCAATTTGATAAGTTTCGACGGACGATAGCCGTTCATGTGATAATCAAACGAAGCATAACCTTTCGAGATGGATTTCAACTTATCGTAGAAATCAAATACGACCTCACCCAACGGCATATCGTATATCAACTCCACGCGGTCGCCCGACACATAATCCTGACGAATGAGTTCACCACGCTTACCCAAGCAAAGCGTCATTATGGCACCTATATAATCGGTTTTGGTTATCACCGATGCCCTGATATATGGTTCCTCAATGGTTTCAATGGTGGCCACATCGGGCAAACCCGACGGGTTGTGCACCTCTATCTGCTCGCCTTTTTTGGTAATCACCTTATACGAAACGTTCGGTATCGTGGTTATTACGTTCATATTGAACTCTCTGTCAAGGCGTTCTTGCACGATTTCCATGTGCAGCAATCCCAAAAAACCACAGCGAAAACCAAAACCCAATGCCACCGATGACTCCGGCTCGAACGTCAGCGAAGCATCGTTTAACTGCAATTTTTCTATCGAGGCACGCAAGTCCTCGAAATCCTCCGTTTCAATCGGATAAACACCGGCAAAAAGCATGGGTTTTACCTCTTCGAACCCGGAAATAGCCTCCTTGCAAGGCGTTGAAACATGAGTGATGGTATCGCCAACTTTCACCTCTCGCGAAGTTTTTATACCGGAAATAATATACCCCACATTGCCTGCCGAGAGCTCTTTTTGCGGCACCATATCGAGGCGGAGAATTCCAATCTCATCGGCATCATACTCTTTTCCCGTAGCTACAAATTTTACCAAATCGCCCGTACGGATTGTTCCGTTTACAATTTTAAAATAAGCGATAATACCGCGAAACGAGTTGAATACCGAATCGAAAATCAAACACTGAAGCGGAGCCTCGGGGTCGCCTTTCGGTGCCGGCACTTTTTCTACTATTGCATTTAAAATATCTTGCACGCCAAGTCCGGTTTTACCGCTGGCACGAATTATTTCTTCGCGTTTACAGCCGAGCAATTCCACAATTTGGTCTTCCACTTGGTCGGGCATGGCATTGTCCATATCCATTTTGTTCATTACGGGTATTATCTCCAAATCGTGCTCAATGGCCATATACAGATTCGATATGGTTTGGGCTTGAATACCCTGCGTGGCATCAATAATAAGCAAAGCACCCTCGCAAGCGGCTATCGAACGCGACACCTCATACGAAAAATCGACATGCCCCGGCGTATCTATCAAATTCAATATATAGGTTTCGCCCTTGTATTCGTATTGCATCTGTATGGCATGGCTCTTAATGGTAATACCACGCTCACGCTCAAGGTCCATATCGTCAAGCACTTGAGCCTGCAAATCTTTTTCCGACACCGTGCGTGTAAATTCCAGCAAGCGGTCGGCAAGCGTACTCTTTCCATGATCGATATGGGCGATAATGCAAAAATTCCGTATATTTTTCATTCTTATCCGTTTTTTCGAAGCACAAAAATACGAAAAACTTACGAAAATTTTTATAAGCATTATACGTTACCACTTACATATTCAAGAAAAGCATTTACAAAACAAAAGAGGTTTTCCCTATCATTGTAAGAAAAACCTCTTTATTAAGTCAGTCAAAGAGAAATTACCACCAAGTTCTAATATTATAGGTAATAGGTTGCTGATTTTCGCCGAATGCTACACCTATATCGCGCATAGCCTTGATGTTGGCTTTCTCCAAATCAACCTCATCTTGTTGCTGCTTGAGGGCAAAATTCCATTCGCGTTGGTCAATTTCTTTAATTCGTTTTGCGATTTCGTTACTCAATACTGTCGCTTCTGCATACGATTTAGACGCCGGATTGATTTTTGCCAAGATAGTACCAGCCTCTTCTGCTTTCTCTGCGTTTTGACCTGATGCCCATAAGGCACGAGCTTCCGCCAAGAAACGCGCTCCCTCTTCGTCGATTTTTGATTGATATATCGGAGCGACTGCCGCCATACATTTGTCATAACAATCCTTGCAGACATCGGGTACTGACATCAGTTTGTAGATAGCTGCGTCATACTCTTGCTTTTGGGCCAAGGTTTTGGCTTCACTCATGATAAAATCGCATTTGGAATTATAATACTCAATGATTTTGACTTTTGCTTCATTTACCATATTTTGAAATGTTGGATCAGAAGGCTTAATCTTGCGTATCGCCTGCAAATAGGCTGCAGCCTTAGTCTCGCCAAGACCTTGAACCGTTTGTGAAGCAGTTGCAAACTTTATACCATCAATACCATCTCCGATTATAAAATGTACTTCCAACTGATACTGATACATTTCTTTGGTTGTAACGACAATATCTTCGGAAAGAATATCGGTATTGGCTGTGATTATAAATCGTTGGTTTTTACTGCCGGCCAAGCCTTGTTTGGTCAGGACGGTATTCATTTTGTTGAGCAACTGCTTGCTTACCTCGCGATTAAATCCAAGGTCCGAATCCACATAGGCAGTTATGGCAATGCGTGCAGCATCGTCGGCATTTCCTAAATCATTTTGAGCCTGCGAACCTATTGCGTATAGCATTATAAATGCTGCTAACCAATATTTTTTCATTGATCTTACTCTCCTATAATTAGTTGTGCTTGTCCCAAACCGCGTGTTTTCACTTTGCTTGGCACGTTCAACGTTTTAAGATATTTGCGCAAGCCGTTTAACCACTGTTTAGCCTGAACGGCTTTGCCGTTTTCATTAAACAAAGGAATGCGTGCAGAATCGTAGTACATCGAAGTTTCAGAAGCGGTTTTCTGGTGATTGCGTCCTGCCACACAGTTGTTGGTCATCCACTCTTCCAATATTTCGGTCAGTTCACGACCATTCACCTCTGTTTCCAATCCATCTTCCCAACCGGAAAAAGTATTGATACGAACACTTATTTCACGTCCTTTTTCTTGCATATCCATAAAATGCTGCATAAGTTGAGCGTTAAAAGCATCTATACTGCTCAACAATGCCGATTGTATGAGTGTTTGCAAAGGCGCACTCATAACAGGGCCGTACGAAATTAAACCCGTCGATGCCACTTGTTTGTTCGTATAGGCATCAAAAGCCGTCAAATCATAAAAAAGCGTTACGCGAGGACCTTGCGTTTCCGTATAATAATTGATGTGGAGCGCGATGTCGGGGCCGGCAGTTTCCAACAATTTATCATACGCCGAAACATCAATGTCCTCATCACCGGCATTGTCCAAAGCAGACTCAAGATCTTGACTCGCCAACTGTGTTTCCAAATCGACAAGTTGGAAACCACGATCCTGCATCATTTTTCCGATAGTACGAACAGCAGGACCAAGGTCCTTGTTATCGATGAATGCCTTGTCGTATTCTTGCACGCGCACTTCTTTTCCATTGGCTTTAACAACAACCTTTTCAAATCCATTTTGATGGCACCAAGCACGCGAAGGGAAGACCATCAGGCTTGGTTGTACCGCTTGTGCCAAAAGAGATGAAACAGTGGCAAAAGCCAAGAACGATAAAAATAATCTTTTCATAAAATAGATAAGTTAAAATAGTGAATTCATGGATTTTATAATGCCATGTTCTTCCAGATATTTACGTAAATCAGAACGATTGACCGTAACTTTAACACCAATTTTATACTCTTTTTGCAGTTTGATTTTATCACTTGGCGCTATTGCTCCATTATTGGCAAACTGTACAAAACGCATATATTCGCCACCATCGGCAAAAAACGAACGGAAAAATGCTTCGTATTCCAATTCGACAGATTCCGTACCAGCCAAAGCGGGATTGTAACCGATTTGTTTGAAAATAACGGCATGCACGGCATTTTTACCTGCTTGCATAAGTGCAGTATTTTCTTTTTTGGAATAACTCCAAATTTTGAAAATGACATCTTTCCCGTTTTTTGCTACGATATTGAGGTCTTGAACCTCATACCGCCAAACCAAGGTCTCTTTATCAGCTTTCTTGCCTGCGTTTGCAGGCAAGAAAGCGATAAGCATAAGAGCACAAGCAATGAGTCTGTATCTCATGATGTTGTTATTTTGCTAATTTCACAAACATACTCGGAGTCGCTTTTTTGTTTTTGCTCAAATGCGTGCCGATTATTTCCATCGACTCGGCATTTGCATCGGCTTCGGCTGCATTGTCGATATTTTCATTGTCCCAAACACCATCAACAAAAGCCTCATTGCCTGCCCATTTTACTACTTTAAGAGTCGCTTGGGTATTATATTTTGTTATTCCTTTTTCGTTGGTAACAGGCTCCAACAGGAAGAATTTGTCGCCGACTTTCACGCCTTCTTTAGTGCCCATATCGGCAATGATGCCACCTTTTGCATCAATACCTAACACAGGTACCATCGGACGAAATTCTTCATACTTTTTTTGCATTTTAGTGAATTGGCGACCAATAGCCTTATGACAAGTTTTATAAACCATGTGGGCAACACCTTGTCCTTTGTCTTCTTTCTTCATCATACAAGTAGCATTAGCCGAAGTGTTTCCCACATAGGTCAAATGGAATTTCATGGCGTTAAACTTATTCATATCAACTTTACCATTCTCCCAAATGCCATAAAACTCGTTGGCTATCGAATCGTTCCATTCGAGTTTATACAGCAAGTTATTTGTAAATGCCGTATAACCTTCTTTCATGGCTTCGTAGGTTTTATCAACAGCTACTTGTGCTGCTACATTTGCCGGAGCCGGTGTCAGTGAAGCTACCATCTGCATGAGGTTGCGAACAAAAGCAGCTATAGGCTCGTTTTCGTAGAAGTCCAATTTTGTGAAAGTTACATACGTATTCGACATGGTAACATCCGCCAATTCGTTGAAAAGTTGATATTGGGCACCCATTGTTGTTTGTGCAGCGTCATTGGCTTGATTTTGCGTAGCCGAATAACATGCTAAACGGAAAAGCAACGTATCGGACAGCGATCCGTCTTCGCCAATGCTCCACCATTTCCTTACTAATTGGTGAGCAACTTCGTCGGAAATTTTGTCCACTTCCTCTTTCAACGCCTCACGATATTCTTTACCTTGAAGCATTTCAATAATGGTTTTCAGTTCAGCAATGCTTTTCCCTTGTAACGATTCGGGGCTGCTGTACATTGCCAACACATCCATAATAGAACCTTTGGCTGCGCCTACTTCCGTCTTGTCGAAAGGGATAGCAAAATTGTTGTAGAGCGATGGAAATTCATAGTTTTTCCACGACTCTGCAGCGTAGCCCAAAATTTCAGGGTCGGCTACTTGTGCGCTACCTTGGGCTGTTTCTGTTGTCATCAACACCATGTGCAACGAAGGACGTTGATACTCTTTGGTTGCTTTTTTTGCACTAATAGGCATTGCCACTAATGCAACCGCAGCAACTACGGTCAAGAATTTTTTACTCATAAGAAATTGATTATTAGGTTTATAAAAAATTATTTAAGAATTCCATTCTCTCGAAGATATTCCTTGAGTTTGATTCTGTCCACACAAACCGTTGTAATACAGACTGTTTGTGCGTCAGTTTTAGAGTATTTACTACTTAAAACGCGCTTTTCTTTCATTGACATAAATTTCAAATACTCACCATTGTCGGCAAAGAACTTGGCAAAAAAACTTTCATATTTTTCTTTTGCATTTACTTCTGGCAATAGTGGTTTAAGCATACTTTGAGCGCCAACCCCTGATACACACGGTATTATGGTAAATAGCACATCTTGTACGGCTTGTTTGCCTGCTTGAACATAAGCATCGGCTGCGTTGCGAGCTCTCCCCGAAGCCCTTAACGTGTAAGAACCGTCTAACTCGGTTCCTATACATTTTGTTTCAACATCGGTGTATGCACTGTTTTTATGTACACCACAAGCCGTTAGCAATATTATACTAAATAATAGACACAAACTTTTTTTATCAGGAATGTTCATTGCGCTTCTTTTTTTGTGCAAAGGAATCATAAAAAGAATTAACATCCTTGTTTTGATAGTAGCCAATATTTCACGCTTGTGTAGCCAATTATTCACAAAAAGTAAGGGTTGCTGCAATATCAAGAAAGAAGTTATGGTTAAGTGCTTTAGAGATAGCAACAAGAAGTTGCGTATCAATGCTTTCGCGAGCAAATATTTTATACACATTGGTACGGTCGCACGCTATTTTTCGTGCCAACCATGCAGGAGTTCGCTCTTGGCGGCGAAGTTCTTGTTCTATCATTTTACCAATATGCATAAAAAAAGGCGGAATTGTTTGTTTCTAATCCCAGCCTTGGTACCACCACGCACCCTTAACACGGATAAGCCACAGAAACAATTCACACCTTTCACGGTGTAAATTTCCGAAAGCCTATTCTCGTGTTTTCCTAAAAAGTGGTGGTTTCAGGCTGGAGAATAAATTGTTATATTATAAAATCAATATTTCCCTATTCGCTTATATTAAAAGTTTTAAGTTTTATTTCGTTATTTTTGGGAATTGCATCGTAACACAATGCAACGAGCCATGCTGACGAATCAGCACTCGGCAGTCAATACCCACTATTTCTCTATCGGGGAAAGCCTCGGCAAGCACCGCCATGGCACGAGCATCGTTTTCCGCCTGTGCATAGGTAGGCATCAGTACAGCTTCGTTCATTATCAAAAAATTGGCATACGTAGCAGGCAAGCGTTCACCATCGAAATACACTGCATCTGCCATCGGCAACGGCAAAAGACGATAAGGTTTTCCGTCAGCGGTTTTTAGTTGCATTAGCTGTTGCTCCATACGGGCAAGCGGGGCATAATGTTCGTCCGCCTTGTCCGTACACTGCACATACACGATTGTATCGTCGGGGCAAAGCCGTGCCAACGTATCAATATGGCTATCCGTGTCGTCGCCTGCCAAGTAACCATCATTAAGCCAAAGCACTCGCTCAACGCCAAGCCTTGCACGAAGCATTTGCTCGGCTTCGGCTGCAGAGGCAAAATTATTTCTGTTAACCGACAACAAGCACTCCGATGTAGTCAGCAACGTGCCTTTGCCGTCGCTTTCGATAGAACCTCCCTCGAGTACCACATCGCGATTGTCCGAATAAAATACCTTGCCCAACAAATTCGTTTGAGCCAAGCGATAGTTAATCTGATTATCCTTATCGGCTGCAAATTTCAATCCCCAACCATTAAAACAAAAGTCGGCAACAATATGCCTGCCCTGCTCATCGATGAGCGAGAGAAAACCATGATCGCGTGCCCAAGTATCGTTAGTCGGACATTCAAAAAAAAACACATTATCGACGGCAACAGACGCCTCCAAGAGTTGGGACTTCACCACTTCGGGTTCGGGAGTAACCACAAGGAGAGGTTCGCGTTTTACCACCTCACGAGCAATAGACACAAAACATTGTTGCGCTTCGTGCAAACAATCGCACCAATCGGTACAAGCGTGCGGCCATGTAAGCATCACTCCGCTTTGAGGCTCCCATTCGGCAGGTAAACGCTGTTTGCTCATCGTCGTTCGTCAATATAAGAATCTTTAAAACCAAGAAAATACAAAATACCATCAAGTCCGACAGTAGAAATCGCCTGACGTGCATTTTCCTTCACTTTAGGTTTGGCATGAAAAGCAATGCCAAGACCTGCCACATTGAGCATCTGCAAATCGTTGGCTCCATCGCCAACAGCAACAACCTGCTGCAAATCAATATTTTCAACTTGCGCTATCAATCGCAGCAACTCGGCTTTTCGTCGTGCATCGACAATATCGCCCACATAACGCCCCGTCAGTTTTCCGTCAACAATTTCGAGTTCGTTAGCATATACATAGTCGATACCGAATTTTTGTTTTAAATAATTCCCAAAATACGAGAAACCTCCCGACAAGATGGCTATTTTGTAACCCGTTCGTTTCAATACCGAAATCAAACGGTCGGCTCCTTCCATTATCGGTAAACGTGAAGCTATCTGCTGCATAACCGAGGCATCGACACCTTTGAGCAAAGCCACGCGCCTCTTAAAACTCTCGGCAAAATCTATTTCGCCACGCATGGCCGATTCGGTAATTTTTTTCACCTCATCGGCTACGCCTGCATAAGCGGCAAGTTCGTCTATCACCTCGGTTTTTATCAATGTCGAATCCATATCGAAACATATCAATCGGCGACTGCGACGATACAAGTTGTCCTCTTGGAACGAAATGTCGAATTGCAATTCTTTCGATAATTCCAAAAAACGCAACTGCATTTCGGCTTTATTTCTCGGAGTGCCCCGCACCGAAAATTCGACACACGCTTTTGACACCTGCGCAACTCCATTTTCCAACGGCACACGTCCCGTCAAACGTTTAATATCGTCGATATTCATTCCCTGTATGGTAACCTCGCGTGCCACACTCGCAATGTGGCGTGCCGTAATTTTCTGCCCAAGTATCGTAATAATATATCGATTACGCCCCTGCATACTTACCCAATTGGCATATAAATCTTTTTCGATGGGAGTAAAATTAATTTTTATATCCAACTCGGCAGCCTTTAACAAAAGTCCACGCAAAATTTTACCCGACTCCGACTCATTTGGAGAGTGGAAAAGAATATCCAACGACAAATGATTATGGATAGCCGCCTGACCTATATCCAGAATCGTAGCATCGTATTTTGCCAACACTTCCGTTATGGCAGCCGTCAAACCGGGTCGATCGCGCCCGGAAATCGAAATCAAGATTATTTCATCGGAAAGTACCATATTCAACTCTTTTTAAATCAACTTTTTTGCTTGTACAAAATTCAGCAACCCCTCACAAGCATCTTCCAAAACATCAAGTACATATTCAAAACCATCATGCCCCGAATAGTAAGGGTCAGGAACATAATCCACGTCAAAGTTAGTGCAAAAATCCGTCATGCGATATATTTTCTGCTTTGCTTCACGGTTTGGAGCCAAACGTTCCACCGCAGCGTAATTGTTGTCATCCATCACTATCAACATATCAAACCGCTCGAAATCAGCTTCTTCCAAAGGACGTGAACGATGTGTCAGTGTCAGGTTCCTTTTTTGTGCGGCGTTTCGCATCCGTACGTCGGGCAACTCCCCGCAATGCCCCGCATAAGTACCGGCCGAATCGACAAAAAATTTATCCGAAAGGTCGTTTTTATCAAACAGATTTCGCATTATACCTTCGGCAGCCGGCGAACGGCAGATATTTCCAAGACAAACAAAAAGTAGATTCATCGCTTGTTTTTTCGAAAGTCAAAAATACAACTCTCGTCCCAAAAAGCAATATCTTTGCAAAAAAAAATTATTGATGAAGGAAACCATCTATACACTTTCGGAAAATATCGACGCACCTGTATTTTACGGTACCAATAATGCGAACATGAATGTTTTAAGGAATCAGTTTCCACAGATTCAATTTTCGGCACGAGGACTTTCCATAAAAATACATGCTTCGGAACACGATACCGCTGTTTTCACTGCAATTTTAAAAAAAGCGGAAAATTTCTGTATGCAAAACAACACGCTCGAAGAAAAGCAGTTGCTCGAAATCATCAAAGGCGAACAACCTTTCAGCGTCAACAACGAGCAACAGATACTACACGGTGTTAATGGGAAAAACATCGTGGCTCGCACCGAAAATCAGCGGAATTTGGTCAAAGCCTACGAAGAAAACGACTTGCTGTTTGCCATAGGTCCGGCAGGCTCAGGCAAAACTTACACAGCAATCGCATTGGCAGTCAGGTCGTTAAAAAACAAGGAAGTTAAGAAAATCATTTTAAGCCGTCCGGCTGTCGAAGCAGGCGAAAAATTAGGTTTTCTCCCCGGTGATATGAAAGAGAAAATAGACCCCTATTTACAACCGCTTTACGATGCGCTTCAAGAAATGATACCCGCTTCAAAACTAAAAGAACACCTCGAAAAAGGTACCATACAAATAGCTCCGCTTGCTTTTATGCGAGGACGAACACTCAACGATGCCGTCATAATTCTCGACGAAGCCCAAAACACCACCATTCCCCAAATGAAAATGTTTCTGACACGACTCGGCATCAATGCACGCATGATTGTTACAGGTGATATGACACAAATAGATTTACCTCTTTCGCAAAAATCGGGATTGCGCGATGCGTTAGAAAAACTACATGGCATAAAAGGCATTCACATTGTGCATTTTGCACAAAAAGACATTGTTCGTCATCGTCTTGTACAAAAAATAGTGGAAGCTTACGAAAAGAACGATTAACCGAGGACATAAAAAAAGAAGAGGTGATCACCTCTTCTTTTTTATTGGTAAATGTAAAAAAAACTATTTTAGATTGTGAACGGTTTTGCATAACCGTTTGACGAATAAATATTTAACGGAGCATTTGAAAAGTAATAGTAACGACTTGGCAACTGTGCGATTCTCTGCGTTTTGCGGTGTTTTTACTATCAAATAACTCTGCGTGCAAAGATAGCAAAAATCCTATTCACTATGATTTAGTTTTAAATCGTTCTCGTAAAATTTTTAAAAATGTCGAATTTCTTGAATCTGCATCCTCTACCATTGCTTTATAATCAAGAATATAAGCATTCTGTATGACACTTTGTTTCATATCCAAATCCAAATAAACAGATTTAGAACGGAAATACATTTCGCCATTGGAGAATAATGGTTTAAAACCATTATTTATAAGATGTTTTCTATATCTATCATCAAAATCAACAATTCCATAAAACCACATTCTCTGGATACGATTACCATAGTATTC
>SAMEA3663036__coassemble_651_pt1 | contig 15101 bp, 30 predicted proteins | sample SAMEA3663036__metabat2_low_PE_036 | metagenome-assembled genome bin SAMEA3663036 (sample SAMEA3663036) | pig gut metagenome | biome: pig gut; feature: pig-associated habitat; material: faeces | place: France | collected 2012 | reverse complement strand
AGACCTATCTCCGTGGCGTTGTTGAGAACCTCTCCTGTGTAGCTATCAACTATACCAAGATACGTTGAGGTCATCACCTCACGCCACGCCTCCCAAGTTGTTGCTCCGGTGGCAAGGTCCGTTTGTCCGTGTCGGGTGTAAATCTTCGTGTCGCTGCCACGGCGGTTGCCAAGCATCAACGTCTGTGCAATCACCGTCGGAATGTTTCTCGGCACGCTTGCGTCGAAATAGCCCTCCTGCACGTTCACCACCAGCGTAAAGGCAACGTTGTTGCGTTCCACCTTGTCCTCGTCGTAGTTCGTTATCGGCAGGTTGTCGGCGGGGTTCTTCCGCCAGCCCGCAAACTGATACACGCCCGTCTCGGTGTAGTCGTTGGCGTTGGAGCCGGTTGTCCATTTACGAATTTTATTCTTGTAGAATAAATCCAATTTGCCGGTTATGGGATTTAGTTTCAGTGCCATTGTCTATTTCTTGTATTCGTAAGTGAATTTATTTATGTCAAAAACAGAATACTCATAAGCATCACGTCCGTCGGGGTATAGCGTTCTGTACACTTCGTTTCCGTTGTCGTCGATGGTTATTTCTGTTTTTACGATTCGCCAAATGGAACGTTGTTCAAGTACTTCTCTCGTTTCATTAAAATCGGCTTTACTCCTGTCGCACCAGCATTGATAGATGTACTTCCCATCTTGCTGAATAACCACGTCGGGAGTAGTCGCCAAATTCTGCAATGGGTTGTAAAAGTTATTTGCCATGATTACAACATGCTATTAACAAGAGATTGAATAGTGCTATAATCATAGCCAGCAGCAGTAAGACGTACTTTGCGTTCTTCGCCATTTCCCCATTCGCCACGAATTACTTCTTTAGCTATTTCCTCATTTGATTTCTTACCTGAAGCAACAGATGAATTTGCTGAACTACTTATAGAACTTGCACCTAAAGAAGTTTTGCTCACTGAATTACCACTCTCTTTGTCATCTTTTTTAAAGATGAAGAAATAAGCTGCTACAGCTCCGCCCAATAGTAGCACTGCTACTACGGCAATAATGATTAGTTTTTTGTTTGTTTTCATACGATATATTTTTTAGAAATGAAATAAATTACAATCGGTATAGTGATGGCAAGGCACAAATACACGGCCGAGGACAATGTAATTTGCACATCGACACCCAAATTCAATAAATTGTTGGTTTCTTTTTCCATATAGAGATTAGTATTGATAGTTTATGTTTTTAGCCGATAAAATCTCGTTGATGTGAGCAATTTCATCTTCGTCAAGGAGTTTATAAATATGCTCCTTCAGCGTCTTGTCTTTGTACACGCCAAACTCTTTTTCGACGGCAAGCACATCGCTACGGCTTCCGAGCATTTCGTATGCTTTGTAGATGGCATCTTCGTCCTCGGTGGCACCAAACAGCCCGCTGTAAAAAGCACTTTTCAGTTTGGAAACAACATTGTTCACTTGCGTTGTCGTCATCGTCAGCTTCGATGTGTCTATCTCGGCATTGGCTTCGGCTGCAAGTTTGATGTTGGTAGTTACGTTTTTCGTGCGGTTCACTATCCAATACACCACAATGATAATGAGGCAGACAACAAGCAGTCCGCCAAGCAGTTTGATAGCAAGATTGATAAGTTCTTTTTTGTCCATGGTTCAGTCTTTAAGTATTAGTATTAGGAAAAGCAAAAAGGCAATGAGTGCCAGCCACCAGTTGTGAGCCGTGTTCGGAGTGGTTACTCTGCGAATGCGACAAGGTGTGCCGATGGCTTTCCCGACGGGATTGGCTACACCGGATTGTTCCTCTTGAACTATAAATTGTTCGGCTTTGGCAGCAATCTTGTTTTGCTCGTCATCTTGTACGGTTTTCTTTGTTACTTGTGCATTGCGGTCCTGCGGAATGCTGTTAAGCTCTGCAATAAGAGCCAATTCGAGGTTACCGCTTGCCTCTTGTCGTTTTGTCTCTTCTATATAAAAATCAAGTTGTTGTGCCATTTTTTTGTTTTTAATTATTTTTTTATCTTTGCAGAAAGATTTCTACTCGTTTGGGCATTGAATGCGATTACATCAAGTTCTGCAGCGAGTAGAAATTTTTTATTTTATAATGTTAATTTCGTGGCATAAGTTTTTATTTAACAACCTCACCGTATTCGTTTACAGAACCTGAAATGGTTTTATAAAGAGCTTTTACTTCTTTGGCAAGTGCATTTCCTGCACGCCAAGAAGTAGTATTTCCATCGGTAATGGCTGCATAAACGGTAGTTGCTTTATACTTTGTGGAACCATAATTTTTACTCACAGTAGCACCTTTCAGCTTATTTGCAAAATACCAGTTGGCATAAACCTTTTCGTTTGTTTTTAACGACTTCATTGCGTTTAGTGCATTTTGGTCCCATGGCTTTTGAGATAATGCACTACCATTGTCCTCAACCGTCTTTTTAAAGTTTGTAACGATGGTGTTTATTGCAGCACTCCGTTGTGTCCAAGTGGCTTTTTGCTGTGCTTTGCGTGCGGCTTCGGCATCGGCGGCAGCCTTCTGCTGTTGCAGTTGTTTCAAACGACTTTCGGCAGCAGTAAGCACGGAATAGTTCTCTATCTTACTGCGCAACTCTTCGTTGAGTTGGTCGTAAGCAATACGGGCGGCGCTGATGGCAGCACCGGAGGTGAGTGTAACCGTACCGATATTGTTGATAAGCGTACGCACATTGTTTGTCTTTTCGGTAACGACGGACGTAATTTCGTTTTTAATTTGTTCGATGGTCATATCCTCGTCCTGTATGTCGTCTTTACCGGCAATGGTTACATAGTCCGCCAAAGCTTGTGCTTTGGCTTCCATATCCTCGCACGCTTGTAAGATCTGCTTTTCACTCCATCCTGTTGGAGGATAACTACCACCACTAAGCAGCTTATACTTATTTCGAGCAATGTTGTAATCTTCAACTTCTTTGTCCACCTCGACAACTTCAACATTAGCGGCATTGGTTGTGGCATATTTTACGTTTGTATTTGCCTGTGCTTCCCGTATAATCTCCTCTTGTGTTTTTACGGTCTCTTCTTTCTTTTTTCTAAAGAAAAGGAAATAGGCAGCCACAGCAGCTACAACTATTCCTAACAATACGTTTTTATTCATAGTTTTAAATGTTTGATAATGATTGCAATAATTAAAATGATAAGTAACAAGGTCAAACCCCATTTGGCATAACTTTTGCCGTCGGCATTGGCATAAAACGGCATCGAAAGCAAACGCTTTGCCTCCGTGCTGCCATCGTTTGCAGCAATAATGAGGGCATTGCGTTCGGCATTTTTCACACGTTTATGGTCGTTATGACTGATATTCCGCACGGACTTTATAAAATTGATGAGCGAATAAGGTTTTTTCAACGCCAGTTGTTTAAGAGCATAATTGTCGGCTTCGGTTTCGTCGAAAGTTTGATTCACATAGTGTCCCATCTCGTGCTGAAGAACGAACTCCTGTTCTTCGTCGGAGAGAAAATCCCAACGACTCTTGTTTATCTCGATGTTGCCTGTCGGCACATGGCATCGGGCAGGATTCGATGGGTTTTCCGGAAAATTATGAACAAACCTTATCTGCATACGACTATCTAAATCTGATAGCGGAACTAATTGTACCGCTCAAAATACCGGCAACACCTGTTGCTATTGCCGAATACATGGTGTATTCGTTGTCCTGTGTTGCTTCTACCTTGTAATAACTGTTGTCGGTAACTTGCGTGTTACTGTTTCCGCTGTTGGTGGCAGATGTACTATTTGTAATGTTGTTTTTAGCCGAAAAATAAACCACGATAGCAACGACTATAACCAACACTACTACGCCCGAAACAACCAAAATCATTTTCTTATTCATTCCTGATTAGTTTTGGTGTTGCCTATATTATCCATCTCGTTTAAACCACCATTCAAGATGTCGGAAACAGTGAAATTGGTAGTTGTGTTTTTCGTGGTGTATTGGTTTTGGTTCGTGATGTTGTTTGAGCTGTTACCGGAACCTGTAATAGTGGTAATGCTGTTACCTACTTTTGTGTTCCGGCTCATCCAAATGGCAAGAAACACAACCAAAACGGCCACAATGCCGGCTATAATTGTCCAATTCGTTTTTTCCATATTATTTGCGTTTAATGATAATGATTGCGGCAACAATGACTACTGCAACAACACCTAACACAATCCAAAGTGTCTTTTGCGACGATTTGGAGGCCTGCTCGGCCAATTCGGCTTTGTGTTGTGCATCTTGCATCGCCAACTGACTTGATGTGTCGGTAGTGTTCATCGAACTCAAAGCACCACCTGCTCCCTGAAGAAGTCCGCCCATAAGTCCGACCCAGTTGAAACTGTTTTTTTCTTTTTCTTCGCTGTTTTCGCTTGCTTCTCCCTCGGCGTTCGCTTTCTGATAAGCAAGTATGTCGGGATAAAGAAAATTCATCATTTTCCCGAACTGCTCCGGATTCAGTTCTGCCATATTTTTTGCATCTTCGAGCGAAACCTTTCCCTCGTTTTTCAAAGGTATTCCGGCTTGCTCAAAAAGCATTTTTACTCCATTCTGATTGTTACTGATACGACGGTTCAATTCACGCAAAGCATCGCTCTTTTTTAAAGCTTGTACATGATTATTCCCGTTTCTCCCTTTTGTTTTGATTAAAACAAAATCTTTTGCATTGTTAAATTCCATGTTTTTCAGATAAAAAAAGGAGTAGAGCGTAGCCTTTATCGGCGTGGCTCCACTCCTTGGTTAAACATCAGGCTTCTTTCTTACTTTTTGCTTCTTACATAAGCAGTAGCAACTGTTTGAGCAGCTTCAACCGCTTTTTTGTCCAATGCTTTTTTCAAATCGATGCTTGCACCAAACAAAATGCTCAAGTTTACAGTGCGACCTGCACCCACATTGAATGCCACTGTCGAGAACCTCGACAACACCCATTCCTTGATGTCGGTTACCTCGGTCATCAACGGGTTGTTGGTGTTTTGGTTTTGATAGTTCGACGGGATGCGTTCCTCTTCTACTCCTGTCTTAAACGGAGTTTCTACGATGTAGCGCAAGGGCTGATCCAACTGCTCTACATTGTCCACATTCAATTTGATTGAACGCAAACGAATAGGATTCGATGCAATGTAATTTTTCAAGATTTCGATGCTGCGAGGAGAACCTTTTGCGGTAACATTCTCTACTACAGTACCTTCTTTTACAACTTTAGAGCCTTCTATCCCTGTAATGATTTCGTTGAGTTGAAGTAGAACATCTTCTGCCGATTTGTTCGTTATTTTCAACGAAAAACGTTTTGCCGAACTGTCTTCGTCCACAAACGAAGATGCCGATCCGAAATCAATCATGTTATCGCCTGCTCCGGTGTAACCATTGCCTTCGGCACGAGCATTCAAGGCATCTTGTACCATTTTTTCCGAAATTTCTACACTTCCAATTTTTGCCATTTTTAATAAATTTTTAAAGGTTAATTTTTTAGTTTTTTTGTTATTCTGCCGGTTGTTCTGCAGGTAGTTCAGGTGTTGTTTCCGATTTTACGGATTTACTTGTGAATTTGTCGCGACATGCGTACAAAACGCCACCCAACATTACGATGATTACGATGCAGAGAATAACTGCTGTTTTTGTTTTGTCCATAGTATTTTGAAATTAAAAATTAGTCATAAAAAATCCGTGCTTCATTTGAAACACGGACAAAAATACCATTGTGTAAATTGGCGTTGGTGGTCTTTGGTAGGAATTGGTAGGAATTGGTAGTTATTGGTAGGAATTGGCACAAAAAAAGCAACCCTTCGGGATTGCTTTTTTGGTTATTTGAATAAATCGGCGTGTGTGCCGGTGTTGGTAAAAAGTAAAATCAGTTCCGTGTCGTTTTGCTTCCATACGAGCAACCAATCAGGCTGTAAATGGCATTCCCAATGACCTTTGTAATTGCCCGTCAGTTTGTGAGGCTTGTATTTGGCCGGCAAAGTACCCGTTTCGGCAAGTAAAGAGATCGCTTTTCGCAACAATTCCATATTATAACCTCTTTTCTTGCATTGTTCAACGTTTTTTTCAAAACGATTAGTAGTGGTAATTTGATACATGTTTAGATGCCTAATTTTTTGAACAAGTCATTTGGAGTTTTATAAGTATTGATTTTGCCATCTCGTGCTTCCTGCATAGATATTTCAACATCTGTCAGTTTTTTTTCTTTTTTGGGTATTACTACTTTTGCACCAAGAGACACAATCAAGTCCAATGCTTTCTTGATGGTGTTGCTCCGTGCATCGTACTCCAATGTAATTTGTGCCATAGTTTTGAAAGTTAAGTGATTTTCATCGGCAAAGATACAAACTTTGTGCCGAACTATAAAATCTCGATCACGTATTTCTCGCACAGGTATTTCACACATGCAGGGTTGAGCAGTTGGCAGTTTTTTTTGAAGCCGAGGCGTTCCAACTCCTTGCGGTCGGTTCTTATCCACCGGCGGAATGTACCTACACTTACACCGGCTGCTTGTGCCAATTCATATTTATACATTGCCTTGTATTTCATACGTTTTTGATGTATCGGAAAAAATGCGGATCGCTCTTTGCTTTGTTGTTTACAAAAGCTTGGCTTGCTTTGATAAAATCAAAATTGTTGGCAATGCAGTCTTTTCGGCGATCGATGTTATCCACCGTTTTAAACAATATGTAATCGCTTGCAAAGGTAAAGAACACTGGTGGTACCTGCGTAAAACCATGTCCAACAGCAAAAATATCTACTTCACGTTGCCGGCGACGGATGAGCAGCTCACGCACCTTGGGGTCGGTACGGTCCTGAAAATAACTCCGGCAATCGTCGAACACAAGTATTCCTTTGCGGAATTTGGCAATGGCATCGAGCGAATAATCGGGATTGAAAATATGTCGCTGTATTCCGTCAAAGGCATAATCGGAACGCATTTGCAACGGATTTTCGCGGAAATCGGTCCATTCCACATCGTCAGGGGTAACCACCAAAGCACGTTGGTTGCTTTGTAGCAATATCTGTTTAAGCAAGGTAGTTTTTCCCGTACCGTTAAAGCCTAATAAAATAGTCAGTTTAGTTGCTCGCTCGTTCATCATCTTGTGTCTTTTTCTCCTCTTTTTCAGCATTTTTTTCGGCCTCTTTCAGGCGTTTGAACTCTTCCTTTTCTATCTCCAAACGTTTTCGTTCCAATTCCAAACGCTCGCGCTCGATGTTCAGCTTACGGTCTTTCAGTGCTTGCGGTATCTGGAACCCGTAGATAGTTACAAGGCAGATAAACAGTTGTGCCCAAAGCGGAATGTTTCCGCCTGTTTCTTTGAAATACTCGGTGAAAATTCGTTCTAACTCTTTGAGGTCTTCGCTGTCTGCTTTGTGTGAATCAACGCTGTTTTTCGATATAAGAGAAAGTCCGAGAGCTGCTCCACTATCGACAATATGCGTAACAAACTTGGAGGTTTGGCGAGCATGGCGAGCTATGGCCGCTTTGTCTTCTTCCTCATCGACATCTTCCGGCAGTTCTTCTTCGGGTTCCGGCAGTTCGGATATGCCCATGTCTGTTTGGGTTGCGCAAATTCGCTTTGAAAGACCGATAAATCGCCATCAGCAAAGTTGTAATCACTATTTACAACTTCATCTTCAACTAATGAATCAGTTAGCATGTCATAGTTTTTTAAGGAGTTCGTTTATAAATTCGTCTGTTGATATTTTGTTAATCTGTCGTACTACACAATCATCTTTCGACATGGCCACAGTAACAATAAATGTTTTTCCTATTGTGTTTTTCAAAATCAAAACACTAGCATAAGCTTCGCCATCACGAAGAGTAGCTTCTGCCTGTTGTAAAAATTCAAGGAAAAAATTGTTTATAGCTGGTGCTGCCATTTCTTTGATCTGTGGCAAAAATGGCTTTACGGCCATTGCTAACATTTTATCTTTCATTTTGGTAACGTTTTTTTGATTTCTCCAATGTTCTTGATTTCCGGATTTATCTGTTGTGCAATTTCCAATATCTCTTTGTCGGAAAGCACAAACGGATAAAACCATTGGCTCCATCTTTCGATGGTATAGCGCATAAACATATCTATCAGTATTTGCAATGGGGTAACCTCCTTGCCATACTTTGACGAAAGTTTCTTTGCTGTATTTTCCAGCAAATACCCTGAAAATGGGGTTATTACGCGTTTCATTTTCATCCATATATCCTCATTTTCCGATGATATACGCTCATTTTCCATTTGGAATACCTTATTTTCCAACGATTTTCGCTCATCTTCCAATCGTATTCCATTATTTTCGAGTTGAATACGCTCGTTTTCCAATTCGGAAATCCGATTTTCCAATTCGTTTTTCTCGTTTATAAACGATTTACAAACGTTTTCCAACTCATTTTCCGAACATTTATACATTTCGGAAAGTGCATTTACAAGTGCCGAATGGGTAACTTCATGGGCTTGTTTCTCATAAGCATCTAAAAGCTCTATCAAAACATCTTGGTTTCTACCCGACGGGAACATCTGTTTGCAACGTGTATAAACATCTTCGTTTACACTAAAAGAAATTGAAAATTTTGCCATTATTTTACGATTTTTGAATAATGGCAAAAGTATTTATAAGGTACTTATTATCAAAATTTTAGACATTTGTACAAACTTGGACATTTGAAAAGGGGAAAATGTCGTTTTTTTTGACAGAAATTTAAGTTTGTAGCTGTTTTGTATCGGTTTTGTATCTTGATTTGTATCTAACTAATTAACTAATTTTTAGACAATTATCATTTTAGATACAAAGTTACAAAGTTTTTTACATAAAATAAGGGGTAAAAAGGGGAACGGTCTGAACCGGCAATATATTGCTATCGATATAAAAAAACAAATCCGCCAATGCACTTTGTATCGTGATGGCGGACTGTAATAGTGTAGAGAGGTGTTATTACTTTGAAAAATCTTTTATTTCTGCCTGTAAAAACTTTTTATACTGTGCAAACATAAATGATAGATAAGGTTTTATATCGTCTGTTTCTCGTGCTTTTTCCATTTTATCAATATAGGTTTGTTTGGAAGTCTTAAAAATAATTCCAGCTGGCAAACCAAAGTATAATTGAATATAATTCATCAATAAGCGAGAAACACGACCATTCCCATCTCCAAATGGGTGTATTGATACTAATTCAAATTGTGCCATAAAAGATAGGTTCAAACGCTCCTCTATCGTTTTTGCAGTAGCTAAACCATTATTTAGTTTTGTGCATAGTTCTTTGACTAATGTGGGTACTTTTTTGCAATCAGGAAATGTACGTTTACCTGCACGAACGGAGCATTTGCGATATTCTCCTTTACTAACATCAAAAGTGCCAAGTGGAGCATTTACAACCTGACCAGTACTACGCATGACCAATGATGATATTTCTGAAATAAAATTTAACGAAATAGGCGTTTTCTTTTTAGAATGTTCAATAATAAATTGTAAAGCTGCATAATTGTCAGCAACCATTTGATGTTCCCAAAATGCTTTTCTTGATACAGTTTTTCCATACTCTAACAAATCAGTTACTTGAGAAAGAGTAAGTGTGCTTCCCTCTATAGCAGTTGAATGGTACGTTATAGCATAGTTTGCATATTTTTTTGCATCTATCAAACCTTTACATGCTTGTTTATATTCCTTTATGATATTTTCTATTTCCATCGATTTTACATTTGTGCAAAGATAATATCTTTTATAGATAATCCTTAAAGTTGTTGTTGATGGGCTTTCCTACCTCTTTGAGGTAGATGCACTCGATATTCGTATTGCCGTTTTTCCGGATTACACGACCTTGTGAATTACGCAGCTCTTTGGGGTTGAGTTCTTCTATATAATCGGCATTGGCCACAAATGCTTGCAGCGCTTTTGTGAAACGTTGCATTTTCCATTGATTATTGCCCGTATCAACTTTAAAAGTATTAAACACTTCCGAACGATTAAGCAAAACGTTGAGGTTATCGTTGTCCGGTGAGAAATACGATTCTGCCCAATCCTTGAACGAATTACCCATTTTGGCAATGTTGATACGCTTGATTACGTTCTCCATCGGTGGCTGACATGTTATTCTTTTGGGTACGGAAAGATAAAATTGCAGGCATTGGAGCATAAAGTTTATATCCTGATTGTAGAACTCTTCGCTGTAATCGAATCCAAACATATCGTAGCCGAAATCGTCATGTATTGTTCTGCTCTCAAGATAATCGTTATTGGCTGTTTTCTCGTGATAATAATCGGAAAAGACAACATTAAGCATACGTCGCATAGTGCTTGCATCGTCGTTCGGTGGTGGGAAATTAGATGTAATGGCAATCAAAGGCGCGTCTTCGTAGGCTATTTCAAACGATTTGTTCCCTTTCGGATTGACGGTTGTTTCGCCTGTAATCATGGTATAAAAGAAATCGAAGTCGAAATAACGGTTGGCATCGTCGATTTGCAATATATCGGTATTCGACGAAAGACGGTCCAACAGATGTTTGTTTTCTGTCAATCTTTTATCGCGACCCTGAAGCGTAACAATAGACGACAATTTAAGGCTTTTAAAAGCCTTAAGGAAAAAACTCTTACCCGAACCGCCGGACGATTCATCTTCTTCGGTCAGTTTGTTTTCCATAATCCATACGGCCATACTTTTACTTGCAAACTTAAACCGGTGCAAAAGGTACCCGATGGTGTATATTTTATTGATAAGATGCATGCATTGTTCGATTTGCTCGTCGTAGGTAAGCCGTGGACCGCAAGGATTGAATTTGTTGGCTGCAGCATATTGTTCGTTTTCTTCTACAACCATACTTTTTCGCATTTCAAACTCCTCACGCCAAAATATACGGCTTGCATTGATAAGAAAACGGAAATAATGGCTGTCGGTGTTAAATATGTCCAAACGTATAAGTTGGCCATTGTCGTCCAACTCGCAATTAAACATTTTGTCCAACTCTTTGAAGTGGTGTGGCGATATGTTATCTCGCCATGTTTTGACGTCGGAAGTGCCATACCGGCTTTCCTCAATACCATTTGCCGTAACCGTTACACTTTTGTTCTCGAAGAAGAACGTGCGAGAATTGTATGTGTTCTTTGTAAATGATATTTCGGTAGGTGTTAAATCGTCGGCCAGTGAGGAATTTGTACGTTTTGAGTTCAAAAACAGATTGATAACCTCCGTACCTACCATTCGACGCTCAAGGTCAGCTTTTATGAAAGAACGAATTTGTTTGGGTGTAAATTCCTCTACTTTATAGTCGTCGATGCGTACATACTGGTCGAGCTTAGATACTTTATCGGTAATTTTTGCAAAACCATTACAATGCAAAAACCATAAAAGATGAGCCGTATTGATGTTTGTGCGTTTGCCTTTTTCGGTTTCCTCGATGTTCCAAAATTTACATTGATGAGCCGAATTAAGTAATTTGCTAAACTCCGAATTTTTTGGTCGTAGTTCGAGAAAATCACGCAAATCTTTTCGCGGTTTACCTCTGTGGTCTTTGTAGTTTTTCAGCCATTCCGGCAATTCAACGGTGTAAATGTCGAGATAATTCAAAGCAAAAGCACGACCACGGCGAATGCCTGTCTCGTCAATATCGGGTATGTTGTAAATACGCTCTACCATTCGGGAGATTTCCGCAAAATCTTTTTCTTGTAGTGTGTCCGATTCACTGTTGAGCCACAAAACATAGTAACCCATACCGGCACAATTCATCGCATCACGCTCGCCACTGCAAAAAATGGCTTCGGGCAACTTCTTCTTGCCTTTGGTTTCGCTCTCGTCGCTCTTCCACTCTTCGCTCTCCATGTACTTGCTATAAGCAGCACGCAGCTCGTCAAGACCGTTGATGTAGTTTTTCTCTTTCTCTCCTTTGAAAAAGAACCGATATCCTTTGTCGTACTCCAATGGCTTGTATATTTTTTGAAATTTGCCACAATCGTGAAGGAATATCGGATAGTTGTCCGTACTTGCAAATGTGGTTGTTTTGCCGTCTTTCGTCGTGCTGTAACTCTCCAACGAATAGTAGTGATACTTCTCCAAGGTCGTTGCTTTGACAAACGGACCAAACACTTTCAGGTCGTTGTCGGACGGAGTGGGTTTTACCTTATAGGTAAAGTCGCCGTTTTTCTCTTCGGCAGTTGCTTTTCGTTGGGTTACTTTCGGTTTGTTTATTTCTGCCGAAATTCTATTCTCTACCCCGTATCTGTCGGCCAAAAGGAATAATGTCTGATTGAATGGCAGTCCCTCCTCTTTCATAGCAATATCGAAACAGTTACGACCTTTTTGTTCTTCGCCAAAGTCGGTAACATACCAAATGCCATTATATTCTTTCAAAGAGGCCGATGCAGTTCTTTCGCTTGGACGAAGTTTGAATTTTTTGCTTCGCCCATCGAATACCTCGCGAGCCTGTGGATAGTAATAGAAAATTATATCTAACCCGCCATTGGTAGCATCTAATATACGTTGCTTCATTTGTATATCGTTGTGTTAAAAAAATCGAATGCTAATCTGTTAATTTTTTCCCGGTAATAATACTTTGGAGTTGTTCGGCCACGACTCCAATTGTAGTATGTACCTCGAGTGATTCCGCAAGAGGAGATAACCTCTTTGCGAAACCGGAGTGTTTCTTTATAAGTAAGTTTATTCAGGAATAAAACAAAATTGTTCATAACATTCGTTCTTTGTATTGTTCAACAAGTCGGTTTAAGTGTGCTTCGGCGTCCTCACGGCAGCACCGAACGATGATAACGCCTTGGTCGGCCTGCGGGTTGTAGCGCACCTCGACGACGTCGATTTGGTGAAAATCGCACAGATAGTCGGCCAACGGACAAAGGCGGTGCTTGTCGTCGAGGTGGATGTAGTGAAATCCGAGCACTTTGAAAATCTTGTGTGTCATATTATCTTCTATTGAGTATCGTTATATAAATACACGCTGTGAAAAATAAAAATTCAAAGCATATTGTAATATTGTTTAATAGATCTCTATATCTTGTAAACCATATCGATGGCAAACAGAAGAATATCTCTTTATCTATTAAAATTTTGAATTTTACATTTGTTATTTCTTTATTCCCTATTTTCATTTCTCACCTCCCTTTAATTCTTTTAAAGTTTCTTTATCTACTTTTTTATTAAACTTTTGACATCTATTTTCGTGAAGTGAAGTTGCGAGTTGCCCACAACAGCAAAACATAGATTGTTCATTTGAAAGTTTATTAAAAATTTTTTCTCGTGTCTTTATATATAAAGACGTTTCGACATCTTCTTTTCTTAATTTTATCGTTCTCATAATTATTCCTCCCAATTTTCAGTGTTCCAAGTAGATGTTTTGTTTTTTCGTTGTAGGGAATGCAATAAGAAGTACTTAACCCCTCTCCTATACAATACATATTACCCTTTTCGTAATGAGAAAATATATTGCATCTCCACATATCCGTAGTATTATCTCTCACCAATACCTTTTCAAACGGCTTAAACTCATAAGGCATTGAGATGTTAAAGAACCTTTTCAGATACTCGCGAGCCTTGTTTGAGTCGTCTTTTCTTCCCGTAATTTATCAGCGGTTGTATGTTATAACAATACTTCATTTACACGTTGTATTTTAAAACGCTTCTTTATCCAATCGACCACCTCTTTCGGGTCGTACAAAAACGAGTTGCCGTTGGCATAGTAGGGCATACCCTCTTTGCGGTAGCGTGCCAGCGTTTCGCTTGACGTGATGCCGATAGCCTCGCCCAGCTCGCGGTCGCCGTTGATAAGCAAAACCGGTATGCTGCGTTGTTTTCTTTCAGTCTCTTTCCTTCTCATGGTTGATTATTATTAAGCGGATTATCAATGCGATGATGATTGCAAGCCACGCCGTGAGCATCAGTGCCAGCGACTTTGTGATGAGTGCTGCCGTTGACAGCACGAGCGTGATGACGAGCAATATGTAACTTATGATTGAAAGTGTTTTCATCGGTTTTTATTTTTTGTTGTGAAACTAAAGCCAAATGCCCAGATTACAAATTTGAACGTCAATTCGTAGTAATTGTACTTATGTTTTCCAATCCGTGTATGGAACAGCGATATTGTCGGCAGTAAATAGACAGTAAAATAATTTTCGCTTATACGGTTGCTAAATCCTTTAAATCTTACTTTCATAACATCATTTTTTTAAAAAAATCAATCAGTTTTTCGAGGCGTTCCCCCGTGTCTGTGCGTACAATGACAACTCCTTGCTCTATCTGTGGGTTATAGCGTACTTCCAAGACGTCCACTTCGCTGTGCAGCGCGAGGAAATCCGCCAACGGACAAAGGAGGTGCTTGTCGTCGAGGTGGATGTAGTGCAAATCGAGCACTTTGAAAATTTGATGATTCATAGTTAATTGAAATTTGAAAATTGAAAATTGAAAATGATTATACTGCTTTGAAAATAACCGGTTTTTTGTCGGTTCTATCCATATGATAACATTCTCCTACAAATTTATCACACTTAACAAGTGTGTAAAAATAACACCCTTCACAACCTATTTGATTAACTACTTCTAAAGTTACTCCGTTGTAGTCGAATCGTTCTCCTACTTTTCGTTCCATAGTAAATAATTAAAAATTTAAAATTGAAAATGGAAAACAGCCGCCGGCGAGTTCCAACGCTTACCCCTCGACCTCGTTCTGTCGGTTTATCGGCGGTTGCTTTCGTTGTTACATGTTGTCGTTAATAAATACACTGATTTCGCCTACTAATCTCATTTTGTCATTATAACCTCTGTGAGGAAATAAGATCTTTAAGATTCGCATTTTTTCAGGTTCTGAAAATTGAGCTTCCTCCAACGCTTCGAAGAGCGTGTCGTTGTCGAGTTCTACTGTAATTTGTGCCATAGTTTTAACTAATTGATAATTGAAAATTGATAATTAAAATTCTTAAAAAAACACAACCGCCGGCGAGGGCCGACTTTTTGGAACACAGCCTTTCGGCTTGGATTCAATTCTCCCGACCTCGTTCTGTCGGTTTATCGGCGGTTGTGTGAGTGGTTGGACGTAGTCGAGTTACAGATTCTTCTATACAATTCCATCCGCTTATTCGTGCGTAACGCCTTACGCCTTATCTTGCGGCATCCAACCTCGGCGG
>SAMEA3663036__coassemble_646_pt1 | contig 15177 bp, 12 predicted proteins | sample SAMEA3663036__metabat2_low_PE_036 | metagenome-assembled genome bin SAMEA3663036 (sample SAMEA3663036) | pig gut metagenome | biome: pig gut; feature: pig-associated habitat; material: faeces | place: France | collected 2012 | reverse complement strand
ATTTTTGAAAAATTGCATATTTCTGTAAAAAAAGAGGTGAAAATTTGTTTTCAGAAAAAAACTGTTGTAATTTTGCAACACTTTTTTCGGGGTGTAGCGCAGTCCGGTTAGCGCACCTGCTTTGGGAGCAGGGGGTCGTGGGTTCGAATCCCGCTACCCCGACAAAAAGGAGCACTTGCAATAGGTGCTTTAAATGGTGGACGTAGCTCAGTTGGTTAGAGTAGTGGATTGTGGTTCCATTGGTCGTGGGTTCGAGTCCCATCTTCCACCCAAAAAAAGAGGACTGAAAAGTCCTCTTTTTTTTGTTTCCGTATTCGATGAGATAGGGTGTGCCGTTCGAGAGAAAAAAGAGATGCAATAGATTTTGAGAGAGAGTTTTCGTTTAGAGCCGGACATTGTCCGGCATCTTATCTGTTTTTGCCATGACAGCCATCTGCTGACATGGAGATGAAATATTCCGCATCGCTCACTCGGCACCGCAAAATCCGCATTCATCGGCGGTTTGACGTCGTTCGGAAAAATACTTTTCTTTCGGTCGGCGAAGTCCAATAACTTTGCACAAAGTTATGTGTAATAACGATGAACAGAAAGGTGATTTTATGGATTTTGGCCGTGGCATGCGTTCTTTCGGCCTGTAATCAGACTGACGACAACGAGGCGCAGAACAAAATAGTGGTGAAAACGACAAAAGCGGCGGCGGTATCGTCTGCTATCAGCGAGACATACGCTTTTATCGCGCGACCGTGGCGCACATCGGAGCTCTCATTCAGAGTGAGCGGCTCGATAGACCGTTTAGAGGTGTACGCCGGCAATCGTTACAAACGCGGCGACCTCGTTGCCGAAGATCTCCGTGCCGTCATCGAGGCTCTCAATTCCATCCTCGGCAAGTCCATCACCTCGCAGGACACCCTCAACAACATCTTCAGGAACTTTTGCATCGGTAAGTGATTTTTTGCAAAGAAAAGCATACTATCTGCAAATATAGCCTGTAAATCTCATTATTTCAAGCATTTAAAATATCTTCCATTTTTGCAGATTTTTGATTTTTAACTTCGATATTTGCAGAATATCACCCTTTTTGTCCCCCATCAGTCCCCCGAGATAGTCAAAAATAACCGAGGGACAAAAATATCTCATAGGTGGTAATGTACATAGCCCATCATTGAGGAAGGAAAGGACTGAATTCTATTATACAGTAATAATTTTTTTACCAAACTAAAGTAAACCTATAGAAAAATGCATAAATTTCAACTAAAAATTTGGTCTTTTCAGAAAAACAATATATCTTTGCGGTTGAAATTTCTAACATATTATAAAATATGAATATAGAAAAAAAAAGCAAAATCAACAAATTATTAATGAATTCATACCCAGGAGGCCTTCTTTTTTCAGAGGGATTAAAGAAACTGGGATATTCAGATCAGTTGATGAAGCAGTACCGTAAATCTGGTTGGTTGACATCCTTGTCAAAGGGTGTCATGTATCGTAGAGGAGATTCACTATCTGCTTTGGCTGCATTGGCGAGTTGTCAAGAACAGACAGGCAAACAATATCGCATAGCTGCTCACTCTGCCCTTGAATTATCCGGCTTTTACCATTTTGTACCAATGGGCAAACCTCAATTGATGGTTGCCAGCAATGAGCCAAGAACTCCTCAATGGGCTAAAAGCGACCTGTTTGATATGACATTCGAGTTTTTCACGACATCAGCATTCAGTTTAATCCAAGAACAAACGATAAAGCAGAACAATTATAATATACAGGCATCCATACCAGAACTGGCTTTCATGGAATGTCTTCTATTGGCCCCCAATAGATATAGCTTTATGGATTTATATTACATCATGGAGCAACTAACGGCACTTCGACCAGCGAAGGTTCAGCAATTGTTGGAAACTACAAATAACCTGACTGTCAAAAGAATGTTCCTATATATGGCAGAAAAGGCAAACTATCCGTGGTTTCAGGCAATTGATTTCAGTCGAATAAAACTTGGCACTTCAAAAATGCAGTTGTGCAAGGGCGGTGTATATATATCAAAATACAAAATCACAATTCCGAGAGAATTAGCAGAATATGAATAATCAAAACATACAAACAAGTGTATATGCCCAGAAAGTTGACCTTCTGTTGCGTCTATTACCTTTGGTCATGGAAGAAAAGGTGTTTGCAGTACATGGCGGTACAGCAATCAATCTCTTTCTCAGGAATCTGCCAAGATATTCCGTTGACATTGACCTCACATATATCCCATTGGCAGACCGCAAGAAAAGCATAGAGGACATCAACTTACATCTGAAATCCATCAGCGAGAAAGCCCGTAAAGCATTTCCTGGAATGCACATCATTCACAACTATGCTACATGCAAGTTACTTTGCGAATATCTAGGTAAACAAGTCAAGGTTGAGGTAAACCAAACAAAACGTGGCATTGTAGGTGGCGAATTATTACATCTTCCATTATGTGAAAAGGCACAGGATGAGTTTCAAGTATATTGTATCGCTGACATTGTACCTGTTTCATTACTCTATGGAGGCAAGGTTGCAGCAGCACTCTCACGTCAGCATCCTCGTGACCTGTTCGACGTTAAGTATATGACAGTTTCTTTGGAGGACTGTAGGGAAGGTCTTATCTTCTGTCTTCTTGGCAGTGACCGACCTATCCATGAGTCATTTGCACCAACCCTTATTGACCAACATGAGGCACTTGCCAATCAATTTGTTGGTATGACCGATACTCCATTTTCATACGAAGAATTTGAAGAGACTCGTACCAAATTGGTAGCTGACGTTAATAACCTCTTAACCGATTCAGACCGACGTTTCCTTATTTCCTTCGAATATGGAAAGCCAGAATGGGATAATTATGAGTTCGCACATTTCAAAGACTTCCCATCTGTCAAATGGAAACTTCTCAACCTTCAAAAACTGGCAGACCATAATCCTGAAAAGTTGAGGGCTGAAGCAGAGAAACTAAATGATTTGCTATACTAAAAGACAAATTCTCTTTTACATAAAAGTAACATTTATTTTTTACATAACAATTTATATTATGAGTTTAGAATCAATCCTTGGTATTGTCGGTAGTGTTATTACAATTGCTGCCTTTATTGGTTTTAAATGTGATTTGGTACAACATTTCAAGAAGCGACCAATAAATAAGTTATATGAAGAATTATTGGATAAAAAATTGACAGATAAAGAGCGTAGAATAATCCTTAAAAGAATCAATAATTATCCTGAAATCAATAAGAGAATAACAGATGAATATATAGAGCGATTTACATTGGGTAAACTGGGTAGAGAAACACTATTCCTTGACATATGCAATAAAAATGACATCGAACCTACTCCTGCATTAGTTAAGGATGTAGTTGGATATAACATGTCTTCAATTACCACTTCTAATATGAAACAGCACACAAAAGAAGAAGTACATAAAGATACCCTAGTATCATCAGTTGAAAAAGAGACTAGTGACAATACTCTTAAGAGTTTTACAGAGCAAACGGTCTATATGTCCGAATTGCTAATGACTAAGTATCCTAAAGCTTGCAACAGACTCATTGGAATTCTAGAAAAGCATAGCGTCAAATATGCATTCTTGAAGGGAACTAAAGATATTTGGTGCCGTGACTATATGCCTGTCCAAACAGAATCTGGGAAATTCATACAATTCAAATATAATCCAAGTTATCTTAAGGGAAATATAGATTGGGAGGAATCTCGCTCGGATGTCGAAGAAGTTTGCAGAGTGAATAATATCCATGCACAAAGTTCAGACATCAATCTTGATGGTGGCAATGTCCTTATATGCGAAGGTCGAGCAATATTATCTGATAGAATATTCTCTGAAAACCCTGAAAAAACAGAAAAGGAACTTATTGCCGAATTAGGCAAGTTATTGGAATGTGAGATTATAATTATTAAGGCATTAAATTCAAAAGATGAAGATTTTACTGGGCATGCCGATGGTATGGTTAGATTCGTGAATAAGAGCACTATTCTTGGGAACAGATTATCTGATGATTACAAATATATTCAAGATGATAGGCGAAAGATTATTGAGAAATACGATTTAAAATATATAGATGTGCCATTCTTTTCCACCAAGGATAGTAAACATCGTGATAGCGCTATTGGTATTTATGTGAATTACTTAGAGGTAAATAACCTTATTGTTGTACCTATTTTTGGAAGGGAAGAAGACAAAGAAGCTGTTGACATTATACAAAAGGCTTTTCCTGATAAATTCATTGAAACGATTAACTATAACGAAGTAGCTATAGAAGGTGGTTTGCTGAATTGTACTACATGGGTAGTCCGTTAAGCCTTTCATCTTTTTTGTTTCAACATATATCAAAGAAATAATAAAACGAAGTTATTGATATGAAGAAGTATCTTCCTATTTTAGTTTGTGTATTTATTTTCTCTGCTTGCCAGAAAAGCAAACAGATGATTGTCGAGGATCTAATAGAAGCTAAAAATTGCTTTGAAAAAGAAAAAGTCAATCAGATTCTATCTGATAACTTTATGTGCTATGGAACTAATACGCATAATAAAGAAGAATATCTGTCAACTATTGACACTCTTAAGGCTTTTGAATACCAATCATCAATATTGCATATTCAAGACTTAGACAGTATCGTGAAGACTGAGGAGCTGGTGCGTTCTATCGTTGATTCGCTATTGGAAGTTACGCCTGCGATCATCCAAAAGAAAACATACAGATTTGTTGATGACAAATTGGCTTCAATCACGGTTGATTCAACATTGAATTATGAGGATTACATAATATCTCTGAATGAAAAATACATTCCTTTTGCCTTTTATGTTAAAGAACAATACGGCATTGACGATGAAAGGGAAATAGCGGCCAACATCAAGAAGTATCTATCAGAATACGTCGGTTTACCTATTTCAGATAGAAAGCAATACAAAACCTACGCACACCTTCAAGGAACATTTGTTTCTAAAGACTGTGCTTTCTATAGAAAATTAATATTCAGAGGAAAGAGGACTGTGACAATTGTTGATGCCATCTTTGGATTTTCCTTTGCATCAAGCTATGAGTTGGATGAGGACATTATTAGAATAAGGACAGACAAGAGCGATTTGTTGTTTGAAATCAAAGACAGTCAAACACTTATTGGTGAGGGATTTGCAAGAGGTACATTTAGAAAATCAAAATAATAAATCGCGCTGATTAACATTAAGGCCTAACAAAAGAAAGAGAGGTCGATAACTCGACTCAATTACACGGCTTGGATTGGTTTAGTTTATCCCTATATTAAACATCAATAATCCAAACTATACTTACTATTCCGATGAGAATTTAGCACAATAACAGGAAGCCAAAATAGTTCTAGTCTTTCTCTTTTGAAGGTGAAACACATTGCAAACAAATGCAAAATTACGCGATTTCATTTGGTTTTTCCAAAAGTAATGTCGTAACTTTGCACTGAATCCAAACTTGCATGTAATGCGCATTACCAGCATATTCCGCATAATGTTCCGGCACCGCCGTCGGGCTATCGTGAATCGAGCCTGATGTCTCGACCGAAAGGCTTCTATCCCTAACGCATTAATCAAAATGATTATGATTAACCTACTTAATGAATTTATGAATTGGCTCAATTGCCAAAATATTCTCGTATATAACGAGTTCTCTTTGCAATTTGAACTCGGTTGCTTCTTACGGTCTAATGGATATACTGTAAGGTTTGAGCGAAATGTTTCATCTTATGTTCCAAAAGGAACGGCTAAACAATTCATCAAAAAAGAGATAGACTTAGTCGCTTTCAAAGGACATGACGAAATGAATGCTGAAAAGATAGCAATCGAACTTAAATTCCCTCGAAATGGGCAAGTCCCTGAGCAAATGTTCTCTTTTATTAAGGATATCAGGTTTATGGAACAAGTTGGTGCTATTCTTGGCTTTACAGAAACATACGTTCTTTGCTTGGTTGATAGTCCAAACTTTTACAAACACGAGCCTAATCAAAGTGGAATATACAAATATTTCAGAAATCCGGATGAAATAATAAACATTACTGGAAATAAAACAATAACCAAGCCAACAGGTAAAAAAATAAAAGCATTAAGCTATCGAAGGATTATAGCTCACAATGGTTAACCCCAGAAGCTAAATGGCTGGACACTTTGAGTGTGAATAATACTCCGATAAATCTTAACAATTATCGTTATTACATTTTTCGTATTTAGGGCGTTCCGGCACCGCCGTCTGGCTATCGTGAATCGATCCTAATGTCCCGACCGAAAGGCTACAATCCCTATCGCATAGCCTCGGAGATACCTCCGGGGCTTTGTATTTGCTTCTCATATCGCCCTATTCCGCCTCTGGCTCGACTATTAGGGAAGAAAATCAGGCGGAACGAGAACCATAACATTTGTATGATGCTTACTGCCATTCGTCTACAAAAAATCGTACTTTTGCAGCGTCAAAATAAGCAATGACGAAAAGATGAACAATTTTTTTTCTCGCTGTAGGAAGTCAATCGCAGAGGCAACGCCTTCGGCACTTCGTACAGCGTGGTGGATGGTGCGAATAACGGTGTCGGTATCGTTGCTGATGTTTTTATTGAAATTTTCGGGCATACTTGTGTGGCTATCGACAGCCATAGGCCCGTTTTTCCATTTTTTCGGCTTGCCCGGCGATGCGGCTTTGGCTTATATAAGCGGTTATTTTATAAATGTTTACTCGTGCGTGGCAGTGCTTTCCACAATAGAAATTCCACTGCGTGCCACAACCATTATTGGAGCAATGACGTTGGCGGCACACGCTATTCCTGTAGAGTCGGCCGTACAGCGAAAAACGGGCAGTTCGCTTGTTGTGGTACTGTTGGTGCGTACGCTCGGTTCTCTTTTGCTTGGTCTGTTTTTGAATCTGATATTGCCGGGACAGCCCGATTTTTCGGGAGAACGATTGCTGCCGCTTTCCGAAATCCCTTTTTTTCAACTGCAAGGCAACTTTGTGGCTGAATTTTTTGCATGGGGTAAGATGATTGTGGCTCTTGTGCTGAAAATGGTGCTTATCATCTATACGCTCAATGTTTTACAACGCCTTTTGCGGGAGTTCGGCGTGTTGGAATATATTTCAAAATCCATCGGTTTGTTGATGGATATTTTCGGCTTGCCGCGAAAGCTTTCGTTTCTTTGGATAATAGCCAATGTGTTGGGGCTTTCGTATGGTGCTGCAATTATGATAGACGAAGCTGGTTCGGGCAAACTATCGAAGCGGGACATCGACTTGTTGAATGTGCACATTGGCATTTCTCATAGCAATGTGGAGGATTTGGCACTTGTAACCATGGCAGGAGCAACTTGTTGGATTGTGCTTCTCTCCCGTTGGTTGCTCTCTTTTGTGGTGGTATGGTGTTTTCGGCTCTATTATCGGTTTTTCGACAAAAAACGCTTTCGCGAACTTGTTTTTGACAGATAGGGGCTTTTTACTAATTTTGCTTAAATAATACATAAAAATATGATAAAATCGATGACAGGTTACGGCAAAGCCGTAGGCGAATACGAAGGGCGAAAAATTGCCGTTGAGGTAAAATCGCTGAATAGCAAGCAATTGGACTTGCTTACAAGGATTCCGGCAGTTTATAAGGAAAAGGAGATGGCACTGCGCAACGAATTGGCGCAAGTCGTAGAACGCGGAAAAGTGGAGTTCACTATTTCGGTAGAAAATGTGGCGGGGGAGATGGCGTTGAAACTGAATGCAACCGTTGCGGAGGCTTACTACAAACAGGTGTCAGACTTGGCACAACGATTAGGTGTGAATCCGCCTTCCGATTGGCTCGATACGTTGCTACGCATACCCGACGTGTTTAAAACGGAAACGCAGGAGTTGAACGATGCCGAATGGGCGGTTGTGAGTAAAACGATGCAGTCGGCAATAGAGGCATTCAACGAATTTCGTGTTCAAGAGGGAGAGTCGCTTGCCTGCATGTTCCGGCAAAAATTAGAGAACATTGCTCGTTATCTTGAGGAGGTCGAGGTGTTTGAAAAAGAGCGTGTGGAGAAGATAAAAACGCGTTTGCGTGAAAATTTGGAGTCGCTGGAGGTGGACTACAACAAAGACCGTTTTGAACAAGAATTGATATTTTACATCGAAAAATTAGATGTAAGCGAAGAAAAAGTGCGTTTGCGTAATCATCTGAAATATTTTGCCGAAACAATGGCGCAAGACACCTCTAACGGTAAAAAACTCGGTTTCATAGCTCAAGAGATGGGACGCGAAATAAATACGTTGGGATCGAAATCGAACCATGCCGAAATGCAAATTTTGGTGGTGAAAATGAAAGATGAATTGGAACAGATAAAGGAACAGGTGTTAAATGTACTTTAATGCAGAAGAAATTTTTAAGCCAAATAGCGGAGTGTTTTTATCGTAACGAAAAAGAGCGCATATCGAATTATGCTTTTGTATTCCCCAATAAACGTGCGGGAATTTTCTTTAAAAAGTATTTTGCCGAAATAATTGAGCAACCGCTGTTTACTCCGCGTATTGTAGCCATTAACGACTTTTTTTTGCAATACACACCGTTGAAGGTGGAAACGCGCATTCCGTTGCTTTTCCGCCTATATAACGTATTTCGGGAAAACCTCTCGAAGGAGGTCGATTCCTTCGAGTTGTTTATGCCTTTTGGTGAAACGCTTTTGTCTGATTTTGAGGATATTGCGAAGTATAATGTCGATGCCCGACAATTGTTTTCAAACATTCACGATTTGAAAGAAATAGACGAAAACTTTGGTGGATTGACACAAGAACAGATTGCTATTATTCGTCGTTTTTGGGAAAAATTGCTGCCTGAAACAAATGCGAAAAGTTTCAACAAGCAATTCTTGGAAATGTGGAAATCGCTGTATCAGATTTATACCGACTTTAACGATTCGCTGCGTGCGGAGCAGGTGGGCTACGAGGGATTGGTGTTTGCCGATGCCTTGCAGCGATTGCAAAAGTCCGATGCAGTGGAATACGAAAAAGTTGTTTTCATCGGATTTAATGCGCTGAACGAACAAGAACGTTTGTTGTTTGATTTTTTCAGGCAAAAGGGAATTGCCGATTTTTATTGGGATACCGACTCACCGTTTTTCAATGGAATGACAAATGCCGACGCTTTTATCAAACAGAATGCGCAAAAATATCGTTCGCATTATGCTTTGCAGCCCAAAGAGCAAGACAAGGAAATTGAGGTGATTGCCATTTCATCGGGTATCGGGCAAACCAAAAAGGTGCACGATATTCTTGATGGTTTAGCCGAGAAAGATGAAAATACGGCTGTCGTTTTGCCCGACGAAAGGTTGTTGGTGCCTATGCTTTGTTCAATGCCGGAGAGTGTAACGAAGTTAAACGTTACGATGGGCTACCCGTTGTCGTTGTCGATGGTGCATGCCTTGGCGCATTCGCTTTTCGAGATGCAGTTGTCGGCCCGAACGCACAAAAATGGCGGTTTCGCATTTCACTACAAGCATGTGTTGGCGGTTCTGAATAATTACATGATTCTCTCTTACACGGAAAATGCTGCAGAAAGAGTGAAACAAATCAACGCGGAACGATATTTTTGGCTCGAAGACAAATCTTTTGAGTCCGACGAACTCCTTAAATTGATTTTTACACGTTACGAGGGTAACGATTTGCTGCAATACCTTATTGAGGTGGTAAAAAAAATATATACCGGTCAGAAAGAGAATCAAGAGGTTGAAAAAGAGATGCTCTCTTCGTACATTATGATGCTCATGCAGTTGCACGACAATGTCGGAAAATCGGGATTGATGCTCGGCAGCGAGGCGATAGCTTCGCTCGTGGATAGGGCAGCGGGCTTTTCGCAGGTGCCTTTTGTAGGAGAACCGTTGGAGGGTGTGCAGCTGATGGGCTTTTTGGAAACACGCACGCTCGATTTCGACAATGTGATTATCACCTCGATGAACGATGGTGTTTGCCCGAAAAAGAACAACTCTTCGTCTATTGTTCCGTACAATTTACGAAAAGCCTTCGGTTTGCCCACTTTTGAGCAGCACGATGCCATTGCCGCATATCATTTCTATCGTTTGCTGACGGGAGCCAGACGTGTGTTTTTGTTGTACGACGATAGGGTGGAGGGTACAAAAAACGGAGAGGTAAGCCGATACGTTTATCAGTTGAAGTATTTGTATCAAAACCAATTTTCGTTGAAAGAGCATACGCAGGCTTTTGATGTCAATTTCATTAAAAGCGAAAACAATACGATAGAAATCCGAAAAGACGACAGAATAATGCAAAAGATGAACGGCTTTTTGGAGGGTGGCAAACGGTCGCTTTCGCCGAGCGCTCTCAACGAATACATTCAATGTCCGCTGAAATTTTACCTGAAAAAAATTGCCGAGATAGAAGAACCCGACGAAATTACCGAAACCATCGAAGCAAACGTGTTCGGAAGCATTTTTCATGCAACAATGGAATTGCTTTACAAAGAGTATAAGGGCAAAGACGTTGATGCCCATGCTATTGAACGGTTGAATGCAAGCATTGACAACGCATTGAAAATTGCATTCTCTACGGAATACCTTAAAATAACGGACGAGAAAAAATACGAATCGCCGAAAGGACGCAACATATTGGTAGCACATGTGATAAAAAAGTATGTGGAGAACATGCTTGCGTACGACAAAAAACAGACGCCTTTCCGTATCGTCGATGTCGAACGGAAGACGGATTGTTATTTCCCTTTTGCCGACGGCACGAAAAAGGCACATTTATACGGCATTGTCGATAGGATTCATCGTAAAGGGGACGTTTTTTACGTTGCCGATTATAAAACGGGATCCGACGATGTGGTATTTACCGACATTGAGCAACTGTTTTCCAAAGACGAGAAAAAACACCCAAAAGCCGTTTTTCAAACGTTGATGTATGCTATGATGTTGAAGTATTCCGACCAACAGACGTGGGGTGCACGGACGTTGCAACCGCTTATTTTCCGAACAAAAAAGATGTCGGGAAGCGAGGTCGTTACACATATTCATAAAAAAGATGATGCGGCAACTCCGGTAACTTACAGCAGCCTTGCCGACGATTACGAAAATGCTTTTGCCAAATTGTTGGAGGAGTTGTTCGACAAGGATATTCCGTTCAAGCAATGCAACACGACCGAGGCTTGCCAGTATTGTACTTTTAAAACTTTTTGCGATAGATAGAAAAATGGATGCGCTTAAACAATTGTTTCAACAAATTTTTTCGTCGCTCCCGTCCGATGTTGTGCGGTTGCCCATTGCGGGGAGCAACAGGCAGTATTTCCGATTGACTTCTGACAACGGCAGTGCGGTCGGGGTGATTGGCACTTCGACCGAGGAAAATAGGGCGTTTTGTAGCATCGCTACGCATTTTCGGGAAAAAGGCATTGACGTCCCCGAGGTGTATGCTCATTCCGACGATTATACTTGTTATTTGCAAGAAGACTTGGGGTGCGATGTGCTTTTCGACAGAATCGTGAATGCCTCGAATCGTTCGACCGAGAGCGATACGTTGTGTCTGTTGGAAAAAACGATGGCTGCATTGCCCAAAATTCAGTTTGAAGGTGCCGACGGGCTCGATTTTTCGGTGTGCTATCCGCAAAGTTCGTTCGACAAACGAACCGTTATGTGGGATTTGAACTATTTTAAATACAATTTTCTGAAAACCCAACAAGTGGATTTTCGTGAGGATTTGCTGGAAGATGATTTCGAAAAATTGGCGCAACTCTTGTTGTATGATGCCGAATCGGACACGTTTCTTTACCGTGATTTTCAGTCGCGCAATGTGATGATAAAAAACAATCGCCCTTATTTTATTGATTTCCAAGGAGGGCGTTGCGGACCTATATATTATGATGTGGCATCGTTTCTTTGGCAGGCAAAGGCGGGGTTTTCGGACGAAATGCGTGCGCATCTGATCGATGTCTATCTGCAAAATCTGCGTGTTTATCGCACCGTTGGCAAGGAGGAGTTTTTGCAACGCCTGCATTTGTTTGTCTTTTTCAGAACGTTGCAAGTACTTGGTGCGTACGGATTTCGAGGACTTTTTGAGCGAAAAAAACATTTTGTGCAAAGCATACCGCTTGCTCTCGACAATTTGAACGATATATTGTCGAAAATAGACGCACGCCAAATCCCTTATCTGGTGCAGGTTTTGAAGCAGTTGTTGGGTCAACAAAAAGCATGTCAGCACGCAGCGGAACCCGATGTGCTGACCATCAAAATCTATAGTTTCTCGTATCCGAAAGGCATTCCCGACGACACTTCGGGCAATGGCGGAGGATATGTGTTCGATTGCAGAGGCATTCACAATCCGGGGCGTTACGAACCGTACAAAAAACTGACGGGAATGGACGAACCCGTGATTCGCTTTTTGGAAAACGATGGAGAGATTACCATGTTTTTGCAATCGGTTTACGATTTGGCCGATAGGCATGTGGAGCGATATTTGGAGCGAGGATTTAAGCATTTGATGTTCGCCTTTGGGTGTACGGGCGGTCAGCATCGGTCGGTGTATTCGGCACAACATTTGGCAGAACATCTTGCACGAAAATATCCTGTTCGCGTGGAGTTGTGTCATCGGGAACAAAATCGTACTTTTGTGTTCGAACACGGTAAACTTTTGAACGATTAAAAATTTGGGAATACAGATGAAAAGGTGGCTTTTCGTATTGAGTGTGCTGATTTCTTGTGGCTTGTATGCTCAAAATGATTTTTCGGCATCGGGCAATTATTATAAGGTAAGCGATGCCGAGGGCATCGAGGCTGTGTTTGTGTTCAACGGCATTTCGGCTGCAACGACCATCACTTACAATGCATCTGACTTTTCGGAATGGCAAAAAACGGACGGTACGTTTATGTCGAATGTGGCGCAATTTTCGCCCGACGAAGGTGGCTATCGTGTAAAAACGACTTCGGGAGGATATCACTACATTTGGGTTTTCGATTACACCAACTACCTTGTTACTATCGACGAGGTGAAAACGCTATGGTTTGACGAAGACAAATGTTCGTCGCTTCTGCTCGAAGTAACTTTCAGCGACAATGCGAAAAAGATGAGCTATCAGACCGAAACGGGCGAAAAAACATTGCCTCGCACCTTTGTTTTGACCTATACCGACGCCGAATGGACGGGAGGCGCTTGGGTGAAAAAAAACGAACGCATCGAGCAAAACTATCCTTTTACTTCGATAGCCATCGGATCGCCGCTTTGCAATACGAGTTTCACGCTGCAAGGCGATGAGTATGCCCAATATTTCGGATTGCAATCGGAGTATCAGACCGATGTGCTGCAAGCCATTGCCGTGCAGGCCTATCCGAAAGGGAGCATTTCGCGACGCGATTCGCAAACCGAACTCGACCAAACAGCCACAACCCCGAGTAGCGGTACCTCGAAAAACTGCAAATGCAAGCAAGAGGTTTTGAGCACGTTGACCGAAACGCCCACTATTGGAGGTTCGGCACCTTTGGTGGTCGATTTTAAAAGCAATGCCAACGAAGACGCTGCCGACTTTATCGAATGGTTTATAACAGACGATGCCAATCCGGCGAAAAAAATCAGATATACCGACCGCGATTTCCGATATACGTTCGACAATGCAGGCAGTTACACTGTGCGGCTTGTGGCTTCGAGCCCCGAATGCGAGTACTCCGATTCGATTAAAGTGACGGTGTTGGAGTCGTTCCTTGATGTGCCGAACGTGTTTACGCCGAATGGCGACGGCGTCAATGATGAATTTCGCGTGGTGTATCGCTCGTTGACCTCCTTTTCGGCTTCCGTTTACAACAGGTGGGGACGTTTGGTGGCTCGTTGGACCGACCCTGCCAAAGGCTGGAACGGCAAAATCAACGGTAAAATAGCAGCCCCGGGTGCCTACTATTATGTCATTCAGGCGGTGGGTGCCGACAAAGACAAGGACGGAAAAAACATCGAGTGGAAATGCAGCGGAGATATCAATCTTTTGCGAGGTAAAAAATAACGTGTATGAAAGCTTTTATTTTTGCGGCAGGACTTGGCACTCGCCTCAAACCTTTGACCGACATCATGCCGAAAGCGCTTGTGCCGGTGGCAGGCAAGCCTTTGCTCGAACATCTGATTTTGAAAATGAAGCACTCGGGTTTCGACGACATTGTAATCAATGTGCACCATTTTGCCGAGCAGATTATCGACTTTTTGGCACAAAAACAAAATTTCGGTATTCGTATTCGCATTTCCGACGAGAGGCAGCAACTGCTCGATACGGGCGGCGGCATCAAGCACGCGGCTCCGCTGTTTTGCACCGACGAGCCGATACTTGTGCATAATGTTGATATTTTTTCCGATGTCGATTTGGCGTGGTTCTATCGCCAACACTCGCCCGAGGCTTTGGCCACGTTGCTGGTGAGCGAGCGGCAGTCGTCGCGCTATCTGCTTTTCGACGAACAACTCCGAATGCGGGGTTGGACCAATGTGCAAACCCACGAGGTAAAAACTCCTTACAACGATTTGCAGGTGGAGGCGTGTCGGCATTTGGCTTTTGCGGGCATTCACGTTGTTTCACCCGATATTTTCGATTTGATGGCGGGGTGGAGTGGCGCTTTCTCCATCATCGATTTTTATCTTGCCGTAGCCAAGCAGGCAAAAATAGAGGGGGTGCTGCGGCACGATTTGCACCTGCTCGATGTGGGTAAAGCAGATGCACTATATCAGGCAGAGCGCTTTCTTGCCGAGTCGATGTAAAAAAAATAACGGCATTTCTTTTTGATGATAAAAAACTGTTCTAACTTTGCGACGATGATTTATGCCAAATACATATCTGCTGTTTTGACGGACTTGCTTTGTGCGAACGAAGTGAGCATCTCCACACACACACACACACACACACACACACACACACACAGAAAATAGGGCGTTTCGGGCGTTTCTGCCTATTCGCAAACTATACATAGCCGCTCTTTCTCGGTGTTCCGAGAGGGGGCTTTTTTTGTTCCCCAACGAACCGAACACTTAAACCTTTAAACTGTTAAACTCTTAAACTTTTTAATTTCGTGATTATTAACTTTTTTACTAACATTTTTAAAAAAAATAAACAAAAGATGAAACATTTAAGATTTTTGGCAGCCGTGTGCTGCATGGCAGCAGTGTTTACTGCATGTGAAAAGAACGAGCCGAGTGATAACACC